>Ga0116126_1000301_pt1 | contig 39692 bp, 38 predicted proteins | sample June2015DPH_16_5_FD_89730 | JGI IMG/M metagenome (GOLD analysis project Ga0116126, IMG submission 89730) | Peatland microbial communities from SPRUCE experiment site at the Marcell Experimental Forest, Minnesota, USA - June2015DPH_16_40 | ecosystem: Environmental > Terrestrial > Soil > Wetlands...
CATTGATTCAAGGCTTTCTGCTCTGGGTGATTATGGGCAGCGGGACCCTCGGCGCGATTTTGCTCGGCTGGATCGGCTAGTCGGACGGGGTCCTCGAACCGCTGGAGGAAAATGCGATGAAGCTCCTGGCCCGCTTACTCTCAGCAAATGCGCGGAAGTTGCGCGCCGGCGAGCACGTCGAGCAGGCGGGTCGTTCCGAACGCTGTTCGCAGTAGTACGCGATGCGCGCCGCTTCGCGTGACAGTGCCGATGCGGCAGGAGTCGCTGCCGAGCGGATGGTCGCGCATCGCGGCAAGCGCTCTGTCCGCATCTGCGCCGTGGACGATGGCGACCAATCTGCCCTCGCATGCGACATACAGGGGATCGAGGCCGAGGATTTCGCAGGCGGCGCGGACGCCGTGGCGCACCGGCACCGCCATCTCCTCAATGACTATTTCGACGCCGGAGCTTTTCGCCAGCTCGTTGATAACCGTGGCAACGCCGCCGCGCGTGGGATCGCGCATGCATCGAATCGTTCCGCCCCCTTCCAGCATCTGGGAAACCAGCCCATTGAGCGGGGCGCTGTCGCTGACGATCGTGGTCTGGAATTCAAGCCCCTCGCGCGCCGACATCACGGCGATTCCGTGATCTCCAATCGGGCCGCTAACCAAAACTGCATCGCCAACCTGGATTCGCTCAGGTCCGAGCTCGATACTGCCTGCGACCACCCCGATGCCGCTGGTCGTGATGAAGAGGCCATCGGCCTTGCCATGCTCGACGACTTTCGTGTCCGCTGCGATTACTGCCACGCCGGCGCGCTCGGCCGCCGTGCGCATCGATTGGACGATCGCTTTGAGCTCCGCGATTGGAAACCCCTCTTCGAGGATGAACGCGGCCGACAATCCGATCGGCTGACCGCCCACCACCGCCAGATCGTTGACCGTGCCGTTGACCGCGAGCGAGCCGATGTCGCCGCCCGGAAATCGGAGCGGATTTACCACGAACGAATCGGTAGTGAACACGACCCGACTCGGGCCGACCTTCACTTCGGCGCTGTCGTTGAGGCGATCCAGCAGCGGATTCGAAAGCGCAGGCAGAAAAACCTTGCTCACCAATTCCGCCGTCAACCGCCCGCCGCTGCCGTGGCCAAGCACGATGACCTCACCCTTCGGAGCCGGGGAGGGACAGCTAAGCGAGGCCGGAGAGCCGTTCCGATTTGAATCGCTCATTTCGCCTCGGTCGCCGACACTGCCGCAAGGCGGCCGGCGCAAAAATACGCGGCGCATGCGCCTTCCGCGGAGACCATCGGGGCGCCGAGCGGATGATCCGGCGTGCACGAACTTCCAAAGGCCGGACATTGTGTAGGTTTGAGCAGGCCGCGCAGCACCTCGCCGGCGCGACATTCTATCGGCTCATTGGCCGGCGCTTGCGTCAGGCCGAACCGGCGAATCGCATCGTAAGCCGCATAACGATCGCTAAGGGCCATCGCGCTCTTTGGCAGAGTGTCGAGGCCGCGCCATCGCCGATCGACCAAAGCGAACACTTCCGCCATCAGGTCACGCGCGATGATATTGCCCTCGTTCCTCACCGCGCGGGCGTATTGATTTTCGACCTCGGCGCGGCCTTGTTCGAGCTGCGCCACACACATCGCCACGCCTTGCAGCAAGTCCACCGGCTCAAAGCCGGTGACAATTATCGGCACTTTGAATTTCTCCACAAGCGGCCGGTACTCGTCGATACCCATGACTGTGCACACGTGGCCCGCCGCCAGGAATCCCTGCACGCGATTGTCGTCGGAGGAAAGTATCGCCTCTATCGCGGGCGGAACGCGCACGTGCGCGACAATAACGGAAAAATTGGGGATTTTGAGGCGCGCGGCCTGATGCACAGCCATTGCGGTGGTCGGCGCGGTCGTCTCAAAGCCCACCGCAAAGAACACGACCTCGCGCGAGGGTTCGCGGCGCGCCAGGTCGAGCGCATCGAGCGGCGAATAAACCACGCGCACGTCGGCGCCGACGGCGCGCGCGTCGAAAAGATCGTAGGTCGAGCCGGGCACGCGGAGCATGTCGCCGAACGAGCACAGTATAAGGCCCGCACGTTTGGACAACTCGATCGCAAGATCGATCATCTCGATTGGCGTCACGCACACGGGACATCCGGGGCCGTGAACCAGCGTCACTTCGCGCGGCAGCAATTCGTCTAGCCCGTAGCGGACAATGGTATGGGTCTGCCCGCCGCAGACTTCCATTATGGTCCAGGGATGCGTGATCGTTTCGCGAATCTGCTCAACCAGCGGACGGACGACCGCCGCATCGCGAAATTCGTCGAGGAACTTCATGACTCGTCTTCCTCCGTGAGCTGCCTTTCGATTTCGCGGGCCAGTTCCAGCGTTCGCGCCGCTTCTTTTTCATCAACTGTGCTGATCGCGAAGCCCGCATGCACGATCGCGTAATCGCCGACGATTGCCTCCGGCACATAGGCGAGGCACACCTTGCGGGTGACGCCGCCGAAATCGATTTCGCCCATGCGGAGACCCTGTTCATCTGCGATTCTGATTATCCTGCCGGGAATGCCAAGACACATGATCAGCCTCCAACTATTCGGAGTTAAGACGAGCGGCCGCGACGACCGCCTGCCCCAAAGCCAATCCGCCGTCGTTAGCCGGCACCCGGTGATGAAGCAGGACGGTGAATCCTTCGCGCTCGAGGCGCGCGATCGCCGCCGCTTGCAGCAGGCGGTTTTGAAAACATCCACCGCTCAGCGCCACGACGTCGATGCCGCTCTTCGCGCGCGCGTCCAAAGCCATTCGCGCCGTGACCTCCGCCATCGTGTCGTGAAAGGCCCGCGCGATCTTGGCCTTCGGCGTTCCGCTGTCCAAATCGCCGATAATCGCGGCCAGGATGTCTCCGGTCTGGATGGCCTGGTCGCTGATCGCGAACGGGTAAATGTGATTTGCCGGAGGCGAGCTGCGCGCCAGCGTTTCCAGTTCGATCGCGGCCTGCGCTTCGTAGGTGATTTCTTCCCGCAAACCAAGCAGCGCCGCAACCGCATCGAACAGCCGGCCGCAACTGGAAGTCTGAACCGTGTTGATGCCGCGATCGACCATCGTCGCGAGAATCCGTGCAGGCTCTTCGCCGACGAGCCCGGATACTCGATTTTCAAACATCGAACCGAACAGTGCGATCAAAAACGCAGCGGCGATCCGTGCCGGATGGCGAATCGCGGTGTCGCCCCCGGCAAGCGTTAGGTACTGGAGATGCGAATCCCGGCGGAAGTCGTGGTAGTCGGCGATCATCGCCTCGCCACCCCAGATTGCGCCATCTAGGCCATAGCCGGTCCCATCGAAGGCGATGCCGATCACGGGGCCTTTATGCCCATTTTCAGCCATGCACGCCGTGATGTGCGCATGATGATGCTGCACGCCCACGGTTCGCACACCAAGGCGCCGGGCCATTTCGCGGCCAAACGATTGCGGATGCAAATCGTGAGCGGCGGCGCCCGGCGTGATACCGCTCATCGCGATCCATTTCTTCAGCGAATCGCCGAAGTGATCTTGCGTCGCCACGCTCTCCAGCGTGCCGATGTACTGACTCATCAGGGCCTTGCTGTTCGCCAGGAGGCAGAAACTGTTCTTGAGGTCGCCGCCCACACCGAGTATCGGAACTGGTGCTGCCACCGGCACCGTGAGCGAGCTTGGTGTGCTGCCGCGGCTCAGGCGAACCGGTTGCGGACCGCGCGGCCCGACTAGCCAGACGCCGTCATCGCAGCGCTGATGAATCGGCCGGTTGTGCAACAGGAGCGCGTCGACTTGATCCCCGCATACGGCGCGCGCCTCTTCTCCGTCCCGAGCCAGCGGCTCTCCCGGCAGGTTGGCGCTGGTCATAACGAGCGGGCGAGCGGCATCGCGCACGATCAGGTGATGCAGCGGCGAATATGCAATCACAACTCCAACCTGGTCATTGCCCGGCGCGATCGCGCGCGCCAACTGAGCGCCTTCGCGTCGGCGCAGCAGAACGATCGCCGCCTGCGGCGACCTGAGCAGCGCAGCTTCATCATCGGAGACCTCCGCGAAGCTTCGCGCCGACTCGACTGAATCGACCATCACGGCGAGCGGTTTGTGCGCCCGCCGTTTGATAGTACGCAGTCGTCCGACTGCGGCTTCGCTGGTGGCGTCACACGCGAGATGGACGCCGCCGATGCCCTGAACGGCGACAATACCGCCCGCGCGTAAGATTGCCGCCGCGCCCGCGACGCAATCTTCGCCCGCCTCCGCATTTTCCCATCGCGGCGCTAGCACTTCGAGCCAAGCTTCGGGACCGCACTCGGGACACGCGATCGGCTCGGCTCTGAAGCGCCGATTCGACGGATCCAGATACTCGCGCCTGCATTGATTGCACAACGGAAAGTCGCGCAACGTGGTGTTCTGGCGATCGTAGGGCAGGGCGCGAACCACGGTGAATCGCGGGCCGCATGAAGTGCAGTTGGTAAATGGATAGCGATGGCGGCGGTCGGCGGGATCGAGGATTTCGCGCACGCACTCGGCGCAAGCTGCCAGATCCGGCGGGATGGTCGTCGCGGCGCGTCCGCGCGCACTCGGCATCGCGGAGAAATCCGTATCGCTCCGGAGCGGCAACCGCCCGGACTCGATGCGTTCAATCGTCGCGGCGTGCGGAAGCTCTGCCTGCAGGCGGCGGCGAAATTCGCGCAGAGCAGCGCGGCGGCCTTCGATCTCGATTTCGACCCCGCAGGGAACGTTGCGCACGAAGCCTGTGAGCTGCAGTGATTTCGCAAGCCGCCACACGAACGGCCGCAAGCCGACGCCCTGAACGGTGCCGGCGATGATCAGACGCTTTCGCCCCCGATCGTCGAATTCGACCGCCGCCGACAGCACCCGCTCGACCGCCCGGTACACCGCTGCGCGCGCTTCGGCACTGAGTCCGCTGAGCTGCGCCGTACTCCCGGGTGCGATTTCAATTCCGATCACTTTGCCCACAGCAGGTGCACGCCCCAACTTTTGAGCGAGTCGGATTGCCGCAACGACACCCAGATCGTGCGAAGAGACGAAGCGCGCCGCACCGCGGTCAAGTTCGTCGAACCGGAATTCATGGATTGTTCCGGGCGGCGCACCCGATCGCACCGCGTCGATGAGAATCGCGGCGTCGGCATCTTCCAGCAGATCCACCAGCGCCGTACCTGGGCGATCGGCCGCGATCACCTCGCAATTCGACGGTGGCGCTTCCGTGAGAATTCGTGCGACCTCCAGCCCCGCGGCGTCGTCGCCGAAGGGACTGCCGATTCCGATGATCCGAATCAAGGCCGCTCGATTTCGAGTTTCAGGAAATGAGTCGAACACGAGATGCACGGATCGTAGTTGCGAATCGCCATCTCGCACATGCGGGTCGCCTCGGCCTGGCTGCGGTTTACGACGTCGGGAACCAGCTCGCGCAGGTCGGCTTCGATTCGCGCCTGGTTCTGCGACGTCGGCGGCACGATACGCGCCGAGTGAATCAGGCCGCGCTCGTCGGTTTCGAATGCGTGGTAGAGCGAACCGCGCGGCGCCTCGGTAATCGCCCGTCCGACCCCGGAGCGGACTGCGAACGATGCGGCAGGCGCGGGCGGTGGCTGATACCCGTCGATGACTCTGACCGCCTCGTCGATCGCGTACAGGACTTCGAGGGCGCGCGCGACGATGCTCGTGTAGGGGTTCGAATTGGGCCAGGGAATTCCGGTCTCGCGCGCAACGGAGGTTACGTTTGGGCCCATCCGATCGAAATTCAGATTCACGCGCGCCAGCGGTCCCAGGAAGTAGGGCCCCCGGCCCTTCACCTTGCAGTGCAGCGCATTCGAGTACGACACCTGATGCTCTTCGAAAAAATCGTCAAAGTCGTCTGGCGCCGCGTCGATGCCCTTGCTCGAAAATATTCGCCCCTCATTCATCGGATATTCGTCCGGATGCCGCAGCGAGACGAATTCGATATCGCGGGTAACGGCGGGCAAGTCGAAGTGCGACACCCATCGCACGCATTCGACCGCGTCATTGCGAACGCGGAGAAGCTGTTCGCGCAGATCGGCGAGCCGATCGCGCCGGGGGACGCGGGTGAAGCCGCCGATACAGGCGCCCACCGGATGCACCGATCGGCCGCCGAGCGCTGCAACGATTGCGTTGCCCACTTTCTTGATTCGTAGGCCGCGCTCGACCGCCTCTCGATTCTTGTCGGCCAGCGTGATGATGCTGTCGCATCCGAGAAAATCCGGCGCCGCCAGCATATGAATGTGCAATGCGTGGCTTTCAATCCATTCGCCGCAAAGGTAGAGGCGCCGCAGTTCGCGGACGGCAGGATCGATCGCGATGTCGTACAGCCGTTCGAAAGCGTGAACCGTGCTCATCTGATATGCGACTGGGCAGATGCCGCAGATGCGCGCGGTCAGGTCCGGCGCTTCACGCGAGTCACGTCCGCGCAGAAAAGATTCAAAAAACCGCGGCGGCTCGAAAATTTCCAGACGAAGATCGATCAACTCGCCGTCGCGCATGTGAATGCGCAGGGCGGCTTCGCCTTCAGCGCGGGTCAGATAGTTGACCTGGATGGTTCTACTTTTTGCCCGCCGCGATGGCATCCGCAGTCTCCCGCCATGGCCGTACGTATCCGTTTATTCCGCGCAGACGGCGCATCGCATCGTCGCCCGTAACGTTTTGGCTGGCCAGCAATCGTGCGAATGATTCCATATTCTGATCGTCGGCTGGTCCGAAGCATCCATAGCATCCGCGATCGAACGCCGGACACAGCGCGCCGCATCCCGTACGCGTCACAGGCCCCAGGCACGGCTCGCCGCGTGTAACCACTACGCATACGTTGCCGCGCCGTTTGCATTCCATACACACGCTGTGCGCCGGCAGAACCGGCTCTGCTTTGGACAGCAGCGATCGCACCACGGCGAGCAGCTGCTGCTTGTCAACGGGGCAGCCCCACACTTCGAAGTCGACTCGAACGTGCTCCGAAATAGGAGTCGACGTCGAAAGCGTCGAGATGAATTCCGGGCTCGGATAGACGACGCGCCTGTACTGCTCGACATCAGCCCAGTTGCGCAGCGCCTGAATTCCGCCCGCCGTCGCGCACGCACCGATCGTCACAAGATAGCGGCTTTCCTCGCGCACTTTGATGATGCGGCGCGCATCGTCGGGAGTGGTGATGCTGCCCTCGACGAAGGCGATATCGTATGGGCCTTCGAGGGCGCGGCTCCGCGCTTCGGGAAAATAAACGAGATCTATCTGTCCGGCGAGCTTGAGCAGTTCGTCCTCCGCGTTCAGAAACTGCAACTGGCAGCCGTCGCACGAGGCGAACTTGAATACTGCGACGCGAGGCTTCATATGCCCGATATTCCGAACAGCTCCCTGACCGTGCGATATGAAAACACGGGCCCATCCTTGCACACAAAATGCTCGCGGTACTGACAATGGCCGCAGAGCCCGACCGCGCACTCCATCCGCCGTTCCATCGAGAGGTAGATCGCTTCGTCGCCGATACCCTTGTGCCGTAGCGCTTGCGCCGCAAACCGCATCATCACCTCAGGGCCGCACATCATCACGATCGACGACGGCGGCACCGTGAGTTCGTCGAAGAGCTCCGTCACCACCCCGATTTTGTAGTGCCAGCTTTTGTCAGGTTTGTCCGTCGTGAGGTAAACTTTGGTGCGCGGCGCGCGCCGCCATTCGTCGAAGCGCTCGCGGTACAGAAGATCGTTTGGCGTCCGCACGCCGTGCAGGATGTGCAATTCGCCGTATTGGTCGCGGCGGCGGAATATATAGTTGATAAACCCGACCACCGGGGCGCATCCGAGGCCGCCGGTAATGATCACGACGTCGCGGCCGCGCGCCTCTTCGACCGGCCATCCGTTGCCATACGGACCGCGCACTCCCACCACGTCGCCGACTTTCCATCCGGCCATCACGCCCGTGACGCGCCCGACAATCCGGATCGTGTGTTCCAGGTTTTCGGGATCGCCCGGATCGGAGACGATCGAAATCGGAACCTCGCCGACGCCGAAAGCGTAGAGCATGTTGAACTGTCCCGCCTTGAAGCTGTACGCACGCCGCACGTCTTTGTCGACGAAGCGCATGGTGAAGGTGTAGACGCCCGCGGTCTCGATGCGGCGCGCGGTAATGCGCGCCGGATATATCATGTAAGGCGTCACCGCTTCACCGGATGGGCGCGAATCGCCGCTACTTCCTCGGTCAGGTCGATGCCCACCGGGCACCAGGTCATGCACCGGCCGCAGCCGACGCATCCCGAGGTGCCGAACTGATCGATCCACGAAGCGAGCTTGTGTGTGAGCCACTGGCGGTAGCGATTCTCGATCTTCGGGCGGAAGTTGATTCCGTGGATATGCGCGTGCTCGAGCGAGAAGCAGGAGTCCCACTTGCGCACACGCCGGCTCATGTTGCCGTCTATCTCTTCCTGATCGACCACGGTATGGCAAAAGCAAGTCGGGCAAACCATCGTGCAATTCGTGCACGAAAGGCATCGCGATGCGACGTCCTTCCAGCGCGGGTTCTCGGCTTCTTCGTAAAGCAAGCGGGGCAGGTCCCCGGTATCCAGGCGCCGCTGCATGCCGGCCGCGCATCCGTCGATGCGGGCTTTTTCCGACACCACTTCATCGTGCTGCGCGGCGCTCAAGCCAAGCTTCGCCGCGATCGCCGCGCCCGCGGCCGAACCCACTCGCATCACGAAGCCTTGTTCCAGCTCGGTCAGCGAAAGATCGAAACCCGTCGTCGCTTGCGGGCCGGTCTTCATCGAAACGCAAAAGCAGGTCGGCGCCGAGCGGGTGCAGTTGACGGCGACCAGAAATGCATCCTTGCGCCGCGCCTGGTAGTGCGTGTCGTGAAAGTGGTCGTGCAGAAAAATGCGATCCTGCACCGCTAGCGCCGCGAGGTCGCACGCGCGCGCGCCGATAAATGCTAGACGTGACGGCGCCGGCGCCACTTCGCTGACCGTGAAGCCGCGCCGCTCGCGATTTACCTCAAGCAGCGTTTCCTCGGGCGCGAAAAAAAACGGCTTGAGCGAGCCCGCTCCGTTCACCACCCCGAAAATTTCTCCGGCGGTGCCCTGCACCAGCCGATAGCGCCCGGGCTCCTGCGTCTCGCGCATCGCGACTGCCAGGGCGGACACCTTGCGCACCTCGTCGAATGCGATGGCGCCATCGCGCACGACCGGACCCAGTACCTTGAACCCTTCGCGCCACAGAATCGCGATGAGATCCTCGAGCGCGGCCTTGGGCATGTGCAGCGATTCACTCATGCGGAAATGCTCGCGGAAAATGGCTGGCGCAAATCGTCGATTTCAGCCAGCAATGCACCGACGCCCTCTCCGCTGAGCGCGGACGTCTTGATAATTCGCGCATGGGAATTGATCGCACCAACGTATTCGGTCCATTCGTCGAGCTCGAACGGCACGTACGGAATCAAATCGCACTTGTTCAGCACGACGACGTGCGCGGCGCGAAACATCGGCGGATATTTGAGCGGCTTGTCGGCGCCTTCGGTGGGACTGGTCACGACCACGCGAAGCCGCTCCCCGAGATCGAACAGCGCCGGACAGACGAGGTTGCCGACGTTTTCGATGAAGAGCAGGTCGCCGGCGCCGAGATTGAGATGATGGATCGCGTCGTGGATTTGATGCGCATCGAGGTGACAGCCGAGGCCCGTCTCCACCTGGCAGGCGGTCGCACCCGCGGCGCGGATGCGCGCGCTGTCGCGATCGGTCGCCTGATCGCCTTCGATCACCGCGATGCGCCGGGAGCCGCGCCATTTCGCGATCGTGGCCTCCAGCAGTGCGGTCTTTCCCGCGCCCGGGGTACCCATCAGGTTGATCGCGAAGATCTTCCGCTCCGCTAGATGAGCGCGGTTGTGTTCGGCTTGTGCCGCGTTCGATGCGAGCAGGCGCTCATTGACATCGATCGTCCGCACGGCAAACTCACCGCAGCCACAAGTGTCACACATCGGCCACCTCGATTGTGCGCAGTATCATTTCATCTCCAGACAAGAGCTCCCCGCCGAGCCGTCCGCACTCAGGGCATCGACCGATCATACCGGCGAACTCAAAGACCATGCCACAACTAGTGCAGCGGCTGCGAGCAGCGACAGTTGTGACGGAGAGTTCGGCGCCGTCTAGCTGCGTTCCCTTGCAGATAACGCGGAAGGCGAAGCGTAAGGAGTCGGACACGATTCCGGTCGCCGCCCCGATGCCCACATTGACGCGCACGACCCGCGCGTCGCCGCCATCGAGCTTTCGTTCAATCGCAGCCAGCAGGTCACGCGCGAGCGACAACTCATGCATTTTGCGCCTCGCGCCAGTTGATTTGTCGCTTTCTCCTAATCTACTCCGGGCGCCTCGACACGGCGCAGCCCGCGGGCGGCATCGTATGCGATGGCGCCCGCGGGCTGGCGCGCGGCCGCGCGGTTGATTAGCTATTGGTCCGATCGGGGCGCTCGAACGAAGGTCCCGAGAAACCCGTGCCGAAATTAATCCGGGTGTTGCCGGTATTCATTCCACCATCGACGACCATCGCCGTGCCAGTGATCCATTCGGCGTCGTCGCTCGCGAGAAACAGCGCCATCGCGGCGATATCCTCGGGGCGTCCGGCGCGTGGAATCGGCTGCGATTTGGCCATCGCGTCGCGCGCGGCGTCCTCCCCACCGCGCATGCCACGGTAAACCAGCGGCGTGACGATGCCGCCCGGGCAGATGCAGTTCACGCGAATACGGTCACGGCCGAGCTCGATGGCGGCGCTTTCGGTGAGACTGACCACCGCGGCTTTGGCGGCGCTGTACGCATGCAGTCCGGCCACTCCGCGCAATCCGGCAACGGAAGAGGTCGAGATAATCGATCCGCCGCCCACCTTACGCATCGGTTCGATCGAGTATTTGATGCCGAGGAAAACCGCGCGCGTCAGGATGACAAAACTTTTGTCCCAATCCGCCGCGGTGGTGTCCTCCAGACGGCCCGTCGCACCGCCGATGCCGGCGTTGTTGTATGTGATATCGAGGCGGCCATACTCGCTCACCGCGCGATCGATCAGCGCCTTGAGCGCGGCATCACTGGCCACGTCGGTATGTTGAAAGACCGCGCGGCCGCCGCCTGCTGCGATTTCCGCGATCGTTGCTTCGCCCGCCTGCGAATTAAGGTCGGCGACAACTACTGCCGCACCTTCCTTGGCGAAGCGCAGCGCAGTCGCGCGTCCCATGCCACTTGCGGCGCCAGTTATTACAGCGACTTTTCCATCGAGCTTGCCCATGATCTCACCTCATCCGGAGGACGGTCTGGCCACGAAATCTATTCGACTTGCTTGATAATTGACAACAAAAAGATGACACCAGACGAAGGCGCTGTTCACGGAACCGATCAAAAGGGACACACCCGATGCTCAAGATCGCTATCCTCGACGATTACGCCAAGGTCGCTCTTCAATCGGCCGACTGGTCCGTGCTCCAGGGCAAGGCGGAGATCACCGTCTTCGACCGGCATCTGTCGCAGGACGAGGCGGCGTTGCAGTTGCAGCCATTCGACGTCCTCTGCACGGTCCGCGAACGGATGAGTTTGCCGCGCAGCCTTTTCCAGCGATTGCCGAATCTCAAGCTGGTCACCATCATCGGGATGTCCCTGCCCAATCTGGACCTGGCGGCGGCGACCGATCACGGCGTGATCGTCGCCCATTCCAACTTCGCCAATCCGATCTATGCCAATGTCTTCAATGCGACTCCGGAGCTGACGTGGGCACTGATGACTGCCACCGTTCGTCACATGGACCTCGAGAGTCGGCGAATGCGCGCAGGCGGATGGCAGAGCACGGTGGGAATCATATTGGCCGGCCGCACGCTCGCGCTTTTGGGACTGGGACGCATCGGCAAGCGCATGGCAGCATACGCCCACGCCTTCGGGATGCCGGTGATCGCCTGGAGCCAGAATCTTACCGCTGAGACTGCTGCGTCGGTCGGGGCGCGACGCGTCGATAAGGACGATCTGTTCCGCCTTGCCGATGTCCTCTCGATTCACGTCCAGCTCAGCGAGCGTACTCGCGGCCTGGTCACGGCGCGCGAGCTCGCCCTGATGAAGCGTGACGCCTATCTCATCAATACATCGCGCGGGCCAATCGTGGTCGAGGCCGATCTGATCGCCGCGCTGCGATCGGGCCGTATCGCCGGGGCGGGCATCGATGTCTTCGATATCGAGCCGCCCGCAGCCGATCATCCCTTCCGCTCGATGGATAACGTTACCATTAGCCCGCACCTCGGCTACGTCACGCGCGAGACCCTGACGGCCTTCTATACCGATACGCTGGAAGCACTAGTCGCTTACGCGGACGGCGCACCGATTCGGGTTGCGAACCCCGACGCATTGGCTCACGCGAAGCAGCAGCGAAGGTCATGACGAGCGGCGAAGGATAACCGACGCACCCATGACGCCCCCCCTATGCTAGCGTGTTCGAAGGGAGAACGCGCCAATGGATAAAACTTCGATGTCTGCGCTTTGGGAAAAGCATCTCGACTACGAATTCACCACGCGCGACACCGAGGCGACTCTCGCCACGATGGTCGAGGACGCCTATGTGAATCATGTTCCAGTCCTCACGGGGGGCGTCGGGAAGGAGCAATTGCGCGAGTTCTACGGACGCCATTTCATTCCGCACATGCCGCCCGATACGAAGATTACACCGGTTTCGCGCACGATCGGCGACGATCGAATCGTCGACGAGTTGGTCTTCCAGTTCACCCATACGATCGCGATGGACTGGATACTGCCCGGGATAGCGCCGACCGGCCGGCGGGTCGAATTTCCATTAGTCGTGATCGCGCATTTTCGCGACGGCAAGCTGGCTCATGAACACATCTATTGGGATCAGGCCTCGGTGCTGGTGCAGCTCGGCTTGCTCGATTCGAGCAAGCTGCCGATCGCCGGTGTCGAGTCCGCGCGCAAGGTACTAGATCCGAAGCTGCCGGCGAACGAGATGATCGACCACTATAAGTAGCGGTTGCCAGGCTTGATCGCATTCAAACCAGGAAGGTCAGATTATCAATCGGGTCATCATTGTTCAGTAACAGCACCTTCTTCAGCGCGATGTTGAAGGTGTCGCCGTTGTTGCGCAACGTATGCATCACGCGACCGGCAAAGATATCCTGCTTTGAGCGCCGCATCTCCGCGAGGATGAAATTCGATTCGACTGCATAACCGCCTTCGATCGGACGAAACTCTATATTCGAAAGCAGCCGCCGCGTTCGCGAACGCGGTTGTTGCGCCCACGCCGACGTGCTCTTGAGTCGCAGTACGCGCTCTTCGAGCCGGTCGCGATTATCGTAAATGATCATTGCTTGACGCGCGGGATCGGCGTCGTCCGAATTGCACGGTATCCAGTAGAGCGCGTCCGTGGTCCAAAGCGACAACCATTCGCTGTACTGATGTTCGTCGATCAGCCGCGCCTCATAATAGAGGAACGACTCGATTCGCTCGCGCAGGCTTTCCACGTCGATGCTCCCGTCTCAATCGACCGCCGCCAACCGCACGCCCTCGGCGCGCTCGGCCTCTTCCTCCCGTCCGGTCATCACGCGCTTCCACTCCCTGAAGATACCGCGCTGCGTGACCTCATCGGTGACATGGCCGACTCGCGTTCCATCCGGTTCGCGGCGCTCGCGGTGGATTCCGCGCGAAAGAATCAGCCATGGGTCTAGCTCGTTCTTGAGGCCAAGCTGTAACCGCTCGAACATCTCGAGATCATCGGGCGCGCCAAAACCGGCCGGACCGAAAAAACTCTCATGGCCGCGCAGGCGCCATTGGTTCAACTCCGGGGCGACGCCCTTAAGCAGGGTCGGATACAAGTAAACTTCGGTTTCGTCCGCGCTGATCGGCCGGACCACGCGAAGTTGAACGCCGATCATGACGAGGTTGGGGAAGACCAGCAGATGCGTACCGCCGCTGCTGATAATTTCGGCGGCGCGTTCGGCGCCATAGCGCGCAACCATCGCCTCCCGATATTCCGGCGCGCCGGGCGCAACGCTCAGTATTGGCGCCTTGCGATTGCATTCGCGGTAATCCAGCATCACGTGCCCATGGCCAAAGTCGCGCGTGACCGCGATCGATCGGCCGCCGAAGTTCGCGGTCGGATTCTGCATACCCTTGCGCCGCAGCATTCCGAAAAAGGTCTTGTGCACGAAATTCGGATGGTACCCATCCATTGAATTTTCGATCTGCAGTTTCCAGTTGCCGCGATAGTTGTACTTGTGGATGCCGCCGCGCGCGTCGATCTCACCTTCCGGCGAAAGGTCCACAAACAGATCGATCTGTTCGGCGGCCTTGCCCAGGTACTCCTTGAGGCTCATCCCGGACGGCGCGATACTGCCGAACACGAATCCGCGATAGTTCGCCATCCGTGGAAGCGGGATCAGCCCGTAGTCCTCTTTGCGAAATGATCCGTCATACCCGTCCGGATAGCTCACCGACGCGAGCTCGCCGTTATTGCGATAGAGCCAGCCATGGTAATCGCAGCGGAAAAACCGTGCATTGCCCCGCTCGATCTGGCAGACCGTGTTCGCGCGATGACGGCAGCGGTTCGACAGCAGCTTCACCTCGCCGTCGTCGCCGCGCACCATGATGATCGGGTAGCGCCCCACCCACGCCAGCCGGTAGTCACCCGGTGCGGGAACCTCGCTCGCATGGCCGACAAAAACCCACCCGCGATGGAAGATCCGCTCCATTTCATCTTCGAACACGCGGGCGTCCGTATAGACCCGTGAATGCACACGGTCTTCCCGGACGAGGGCGTCGTAGTCGACAGCGTCGTTGGCCGCCATAACCAAAACCCTCCCCAAGCGGAATCGAGACGAGCGCGAACCTAGCACAGAAGAGGCACATCTGTAGAGCGCGATTTGAAATCGGACAACGCGTCCGGGCCATCGATGCTCCGGGCGTTTCAATTTTCAGAGAGCTAGCAAACATGAAAGCCGCGTCCGCCAAGATCGGCTCGCGCAAGATTGTCGCGGATATGACGTGCCGGATATTGACAAATCCCGCGCACTGGCGATGCTCTGTGGGATGCGCAACCAGAAAGGAGCTTCGACATGAAGACTGAGACCTTAGAGTACAAAGACGGCGACGTGAACCTTCGCGGTTATCTCGGATACGACGACCAGAAAAGCGGAAAACGACCCGGCATCCTCGTGATGCCCGAGGCCTTCGGCCTTGGCCCGCAGGTTAGGGGCCGCGTGGAGCGCCTCGCGCAGTTGGGCTACGTCGCGTTGGGCGGCGACCCCTATGGCGATGGCCGCGAGTTCGACAACCTCCCCGATGCGATCAAGGTGGCGACTGAGCTGATGGGAAAGCCCGAAAATTTCCGTCGCCGCGCCCGCGTCGCGCTCGATAAGCTCGCCTCCCTGCCGCAGGTCGATTCGAGCCGCCTCGCCGCGATCGGCTACTGCATGGGCGGCACGTTTTGTCTTGAACTCGCGCGCGCCGGCGCACCGTTGCGCGGCATCGTTTCGTTCCACGGCGGACTCGGCACCCAGGCTCCCGCGGCTGCCGGTCAGGTGAAGGCGCGGATTCTGGTGTGCACCGGCGCCGACGATCCGTTCGTGCCCACCGCGCAAGTCACCGCCGCCGCCGAGGAATTTACCAAGGCTGGTGCCGATTGGCAGATCATCAGTTATGGCGGCGCCGTGCATAGCTTCACCAATCCCGATGCCGGCCGTCTCGGCAATCCCGGGCTCGCCTATAACAAGCTCGTCGATGAGCGTTCATGGAGCGCGATGAAATCGTTCTTCGAGGAAATCTTCGCATAGATCGGCGGGCACGTTACGTCGCAATTCAAGCGGCGGCGATCCAGGAACGACACTGATTCGAGCCTGCGTCGCCGCCGCAAGACGCCTCACCGCTAAGCGACTCTGGAGAAGCCGATGCTCCCTGTTGGATATCTGCCCTGTACCCAGGACCCTCCCGCCGGAAAAAACATGGCGCGCGTCATCGACGAAATGGTCGCCGAGGCGCAGGCCGCCGAAGCCACCGGCTGGGATGGATGCTTCATCACCGAGCATCATCAGCAGGAGGATGGCTATCTGCCTAACCCGCTGCTGATGGCCGGTCTGATTGGGATGAAAACCCAACGCATCAAGGTCGGCACCTGCGTGTTGCTGCTGCCGCTTTACCTGCCGGTGCGCGTGGCGGAGGACTGCGCCGTCGTCGATCAGGCCACCAAGGGCCGCCTCATTCTAAGTATTGGAGTCGGCTACCAGCAGCATGACTTCGACGCCTTCGAAGTTCCGATCGAATCGCGCACGCGCCGCACTGAAGAGGCGCTCGAGATTTTGCGTCGAAGCTGGAAAGGCGATCGCTTCTCCTTCGAGGGCAGCCACTTCAAGCTCAAGGATACTCTGGTTACGCCGCCTCCATTTCGACCGTCGGGACCGCCGGTCTGGATGGCCTCATGGACGCCGCCGGGATTGCGCCGCGCCGCCCGCATCGCCGACGGATGGATCGCGGACCCGGTGCAATCCCTGCCGGTGATCAAGGGTTTCGCCGATCGCTATCGCGCTGAGTGTACGAAACTCGGCCGCAAACCCTTCATCTGCCTGATGCGCGATGCGGTTATCGCCGACAGCATGGCCGCGGCCGAGGTGCAAAGCGCGCCCACGATGGTCACTCATCGTTTTTACTACAAGTACGGCGCTTACGTTCCGGACGAGTACCTCAAGGACGTGAAGAGCCCCGAAGACTTTACCTTCAAGATCGCCGCGAAGGACCGGCTCATCGTGGGCTCTCCCAAAGATTGCCTCGATCAGCTCCAGGTGTGGAAGGAAGCGATTCGTCCGGATTACCTGATACTCAGAATCCGGCAGCCCGGCGGACCGTCGCACGAAAAGGCTCTACATGCGATCCGGGCCTTTGGCGAATCGGTGATTCCGCGCCTGTGATCATCTTCCGATTCATCCGCGTCTTAGCCTGCCGCGGATCGTTGCGGTTCGAATCGTCCGGGGCAGAACGGTTTGGCGCGACGGCAGGCCCAAGCTATAAGGAAGATTCCAAATAGCAGTCAGCGTACCAACCCGGAGATTTTGAAGGATGAAAGCAGCGATTTTTCGGGAGCTCGAACAGCCGCTCACCGTCGAAGAGGTCGAGATCGATCAGCCCGGCCCGCGCGAGGTCCTGATCCGCACGGTGGCGAGCGGCGTCTGCCATAGCGATTTGCATTGCCTGCACGGCACGCTGCCGACCAAGACGCCGGCGGTCCTCGGCCATGAACCGGCCGGCATCGTTGAGGCGGTCGGCAGCGAGGTTACCGCGCTCAAGCCAGGCGACCATGTGATCGCATGCACGTCGATTTATTGCGGCAACTGCACGCAGTGCCTGCTCGGACGGCCTCATCTTTGCGTCGGGCGTGCAGACTGTCAGCGGCGCCGCGACGAACGCCCGCGCCTGTCGCAGAAGGGTGTGCGGCTCAATCAATTTGCCGACCTCGGCGCCTTTGCCGAGATGATGCTGCTGCACGAACGCGCCGTCCTCAAGATCGCCGACGACATTCCGCTCGACCGGGCAGCCCTCCTCGGATGCGCGGTGACGACCGGTGTCGGCGCGGCGCTCAATACGGCGCAGGTAGCCCCCGGCTCGACCGTCGCGGTGTTTGGCGCGGGCGGCGTCGGGATTTCGGTGATCCAGGGAGCGCGCATCGCCGGTGCGCGGCAGATCATCGCGGTGGACATTCGCGAAAGCAAACTCGAGATCGCGAAGCACTTCGGCGCGACCGACGCCATCAACGGGGCGCAGGTCGACGCGGTGCGCGAGATCAAACGGCTGAGCGACGGCGGCGTCGAGTATTCCTTTGACGCCATCGGTAATCCACGCGTGTTGGAGCAGTGTGTCTATTGCCTCGCGCCGCGCGGCCTCGCCACTCTGGTCGGCGCGATCCCGCCGGATCAGAAAGTGGAATTCAAATCCGGGCATCTGTTCGTCGAGAAACGCATCCAGGGCTGCTATATGGGCTCGAATCGCTTCCATCTCGACATGCCCAAGTATCTCGATCTCTATCGACAGGGCCGCCTCAATCTCGACGACATGATCAGCCGGCGTGGGCGGCTCCAGGATGTCAACGAAGCGTTTCGGGCAATGGAGGCGGGCGAGGTCACGCGCACGGTTCTCACCTTCAACTGATACTCAATTGAACTGACTATTTAGCGAGGAGGCGACTCCGTGAACAAACGCATCTATTTCAATGCGTTCCATATGAATTGCGTCGTTCACCAGTCGCCGGGGCTGTGGGTTCGTGCCGAAGATCAGGCGCACAATTATACCGATCTCGACACCTGGGTGGACTTGGCGAAGCTGCTGGAACGCGGACGCTTCGACGCACTTTTCCTTGCCGATGTCGTGGGCGTCTATGATGTTTATCGGGGCAATCGAGTCGCGGCCCTGACGCAGGCGGCGCAGGTGCCGGTGAATGATCCCGCGCTGCTGATTCCGGCGATGGCCTATGCGACGAAACATCTCGGTTTCGCCTTCACCAGTTCGATTCTGCAATATCATCCGTTTATTTTTGCACGCCTGATCTCGACGCTCGATCACCTGACGAAGGGACGCGTCGCGTGGAACATCGTCACCTCGTACCTGGAGAGCGGGGCGCACAGTATCGGACAACCGGGCCTGTTGCCGCACGATCAACGTTACGACATGGCCGAGGATTACCTCGAGGTCTGTTACAAGCTGTGGGAAGGGAGCTGGCAGGATGATGCCGTCGTCAAGGATCGCGAGCGCGGCATCTACGCGGACCCCGCCAAGGTTTGGGACGTACATCACGATGGCAAGTATTTCAGCACGCACGGCTGCCACCTTTCGGAGCCCTCGCCGCAACGTACGCCCGTGCTGTATCAGGCGGGCGGATCGCCGCGCGGCCGCGAATTCGCCGCGCGCCACGCGGAGTGTGTGTTTGTCTCCGGGCTCAATCCCGTCAAGGTCGGTGACTCGATTCGCGATACACGCGATCAGGCGCGCCGGTCCGGCCGGAATCCGCAGGATATTTTGTTCTTCCTCTACGCGAAGGTGATTACGGCTGACACGGAAGCCGCCGTTCAGCGCAAACACGACGAATATCTGAGCTACGTCAATTACGAAGGAGCGCTCGCGCTGCTGAGCGGATGGGCCGGAATCGACTTTAGCCAGTACGAGTTAGACAAGCCGCTGGAATACGTCGAAACCAACGCGGTGCGAACGCTCATGCAGGCGTTCATCCGCCCGGATTCGCAACGCCGATGGACCTTGCGCGAGCTGGTAAAGCTCGTGGGACTCAGCGGCGGCGGCCCGCTCCTGATGGGTACGCCGGAGCAACTCGCGCAGACCTTTCAGGAGTGGGTCGCCGCGGGCGTGGACGGTTTCAATCTCGCCTACATGGTAACGCCCGGATCATTCGTCGATTTCGTCGATGGCGTCGTTCCGATTTTGCAGCGGCGGGGGTTGATGCAGACCGAATATCAGGACGGCACCCTGCGTGAAAAACTGATGGGTCCCGGACGCGCGCGCCTGCGCGCACCCCATCCTGCCGTTCAGCATCGCCGGTGACGTGTGCGGGAGAAAACCTCCTTGCATTTGCGGGAGAAACCCTTACAGGTTAATCACTCACAACTGGTGAAGTAGCCAATGCGATAGTGCAGATTCAGTCTGACTAACCTCAGTGAGTATTACACCTTCAGAACTGCGTGACTTCTATGAGAACAAGACGCAGTCAATCCTGCGCCGCTACGGACCGGGGCCGCGGGTGCATTATCATACGGGCCTGCTTGACCACGAATACGCAGAGAACGCCAACCCCAACCAATTGCGCGAATTGCTGGTGAGCTCGCAGGAAAACCTGCTCCGTTACGCAGCGAAAATCTGGCAAATCGATTCGTTGGCGGGACGCGAAATTCTCGACGTCGGCTGTGGTCTCGGCGGTGGATCCCTGTTTTTCGCTCAGGAATTCGCCGCCCGGGTAACAGCACTCACTATCATTCCTTCCCACGCGGAATTGGTCCGCCAATTCGCTGCTCAGGCGGGCGTTTCTGAACTGATAACTCCAATGATCGCGGATGCAACGGAAGTTCCCGGAGAGCATCGCTTCGATGCGGCAATCGCGATCGACAGTTCGAGTTCTTTTCCGCGCGTGCCATGGTTCAGCCGACTCGCGGCATTGCTGCGCCCGCGAAGGCATGTGTTTATCGCAGACTGCTTCCTGGTCGATGAGAAGTATAGAGAACCCTTCAATTCTCATTGGTGCGCGCAGATAGGGACTCTTAATGAGTATCTCGATGCGGCGCACGCCGCCGGATTCCGCGCAGAGACGATCGAGGATTTGTCCTACAAGGCAGTAAGCTTCTGGTCTCTGTCGCTATCCCTAATGCGGGCAGAGGCAAACTCCTGCCCGCCGGATGCAAGCTCGAATGCGCGAAGCGAAGCTTCGCGCAGAGTCCACGCGTTGGTTCGCGACGGGCTTGCCAACGGTGGCCTGCGCTATTTGCTCTTATCTATTATTGATGACCCCACATGCTCAGAAGGAGCCATTGCCCTCCCGCAAAAACGAACGTGAATACAAAGTTAATCGTTTCGGCTCCGTTACTGTCAACCCATCTGGCTGAGCCCGCGACTGTCCCGGTTAATCCATTCTGAGTGACGGCAATCGGTGACAGGGGATTAAACTGAGGGCTATCTTCAAATTGCCGTTTGAAGTAATTCTGGACGGCGGTTCTTCCTACTATGGATCTATTGGATGAGACCGAAAATACGGTCGCATTTTGGTCGAGCCAGCCGTTAATAGTCTCATCTGTATTTCCGTTGAAAATTGCGTACGCGTCTTGAAATCGCTGCGTCAACGCATCGGTTGCTGCATTAGCGGTGGGCCGCTCAACCGGTTCGAGAATCGTAGGATTATTTTCGCTCATTTTATGCTCCTTCTTTCGCGGCACTGGTGACGTCTCCAAAATGTACATTCACTTTTGTGCAATTCTCAGAACATTTCATCTTCGAGTAGTGCTTTGGCTTCCCGCAAATCCGCCGTATCGAAACCCTCGGTGAACGAACCATATACTTCCGTCAACATCCGACGGGCTTCCGCTTTCTTTCCCTGACGCTGCCACATACGCCCCAAGCTCATCGACGCGCGCAATTCCAGGGATTTCGCACTCTGACGACTGGCTATGTTGAGCGCCTGATTGAAATACTCTTCAGCCGCCTTTTGACTATCTGCCGCTTTACCCTGATCTTCGGCCTGCATCAGCGTCAGTTCCCCTTTGAGCCGATGTAGTTCCGCCTCCCACCAACGCTCCCGGCCACGGTCGATTATCGCTTGTGCCTCGGCCAAGGCGCCGAGCCCCTCTCTGACCTGCCCCGCTTTTCCGTACGCCTCCACTAGTAACCCGAGAAAATAGGGCACCATAACGTCCGCTCCGGTGGCGCGAAAAGCGGCAACACCTTCGCGCATCTGCCCGATTCCGTCCTCAACCCGTCCGCGCTGAGTCATTGCCCAGCCCCGCATCACCAGCCCCCAAGGCCTCCACAACGCAAACTCTTTTTCGGTTGAAAGTTTAACCGCCGCTTCCGCAAGTTCCTCAGTCGTCTGAGCATCCCGACGGAACTGGGGGACCATGGCGCCAAAGTTTAACGCCGCGGCCAGACTGTAAGGGTGGTCCAGCCTGCGTGCCATCGCGATAGCCTCTTCGTTCCTCTTTAGCGCCCGGTCCGGATAGCCATGAATCCAGAGCGTCCATGCCGCTTGCGAGAGGCACACCACCTTGGGGTCCTGGCCATAGTGAAAAGCGATCGAGCCGTGTCGCTCGGGGTCGTAGTGGACAATCACATAGTCCAAATGTTCCAGGCCAGGCGCAAATTCCGCCAGACCTGTCAATGTGACGCCCAGTGCGTGATGCGCCTCCAGCACCAGGTCCGGGTCGCGAGCGCCCTCCGCCAGGCGCAGGCACTGCTCTGCCAGTTCCCGCGCTACTTCGTGCTCGGCGCGCGCCGTGTAAAACACCCACAGTCCCCACAGCACTGGGAAAAGCTGAGGGGCTTCGCCCGCCTGCTGACACAACTCTCGCGCGCGAGCATAAACCTTGCCGACCTCCGGCGACGCAAAACCCTTGGTCGCTATCAGCGGAGTGCCCACCGCGAGTTGCAGCGCAAGCTCTAGCTGCGCGCGTTCCGCCCCGCCGGGCATTTGGTTGAGCAACTCCAACGCCTTCGTGAGGTGACTGACCGCTTCTGCATTTGCCGATCGTTGCACCGCTTTCTGGCCCGCGACTTGCCATTGCGGGATCGCCTGTTTTATGAGGTTCGCCTCGGTCAAGTGATGCGCGAGGATTTGAGGCTCGGCCTGAACGATTTCCGCAAATCGCTCCTGCAGGGCCCGCGCAATCAGCCGGTGGTAATGCTGCCGTCTGCTTCTGAGCAACGACTGATAGGCGGCATCCTGGATCAGCGCGTGCCTGAACCTGTAGCTGGCCTCCGGGGCGATGCCCTGCGTCAACAGCAACTCCGCATCAGCGAGTTTCTCCAACGCCCCCTCGAGCTTTTCGTCATCCATCGAGGCGACCGCGCTGAGCAGTCCCCAGGAAAACTCGTTGCCGATCACCGACGCTACCTGCGCCACCTCGCGAGCGGCGTCGCTGAGCCGGTCCAGACGCGCCATCAATGAGTCTTGCAGCGTGTCCGGAATCTGTCGCAGCGCCCCCTCCCCATTGCCGCTTTCCAACACCAGCCGGGTCAGCTCCTCGACGAAAAACGGCACGCCGCCGCTGCGCTCTACCACTGCCTCGACGGTTCCGGCTGCCGATAGTGACATCTGCGCAGCGACGCCCGCTACCATTTCCCGCACGTTGCGGGCGTTCAACCGATTCAACGTCATGACCGTGTGATGCGCCCGCAGCGGCCATGGCGCATGGAACTCCGGCCGCGCGGTGCATATCAGCAGCAACGGTGCCATCGGTCCCTGCTCCGCCAACAGCTCAATCGCCTCCAGCGTTGACGGATCTGCCCAATGCAGGTCTTCAGCGGCAATCACCAGCGGCTGAATTCGCGCCGTCCCGAGCGCCCACGCCGCGATCGTCGCCAATAATCGCTTGCGCTGCTGATCGGGCGGAATTTGCAGCGCTGCATACTTGGCGGGAACCTCCAGATTTATCAGCGGCGCCAACAGCGGCACGGCTTCGCGCAGTTCCACTCGCGCCAACCCCAACGACGCTTCGAGTTCCGCAATGCGTTCCTCGGCAGTCTGTGCGCCGCGCCAGCGAATGCCCTGCTGGATCAGGTCGGCGACCATATAAAAGGGCGTGTTCTGATGGAGGGCCGCCGCCGCGCAATCGACCCAGCTATGAGGAGTGTCGGCGATCTGTTCGCGGAATCGCTGAACCAGGCGCGACTTTCCGATTCCCGCCTCGCCCACGACCACCATCACCTGTCCCTCACCAGTGCGCGCTTGGCCCCACCGATTGAGAAGCAGGCGGAGTTCGTCGCCGCGCCCGACAAACGGCGTCAATCCGCGCCCCGCTGCCGCTGCAAGTCGTCCCCGCACTTCACTGGGCTGGATTACGCGATAGAGACGTATCGGACGGTCGACGCCCTTGAGCGGATGCTCCCCTCGATCCTCAACCACAAACAACCCGGAGACGAGCTGATGCACCGCCGCGGTTATCAGTACCGTGTCGGGAGCCGCGGCGCTTTGGACCCGGGACGCGATATGCGGGACGTCGCCGAAAATGTTCGCTCCCTTCGCATCGTCTTTACTCACGACCACCGAGCCCGTGTGTATCCCGATCCGTGCCGCGAGCACCGGACCTCCCTCGCTGACAAGCCGACGGTTCAGACCCCCTATACCCTCAAGGATCGCAAGCCCCGCGAGCGCCGCGCGCTCGGGGTCGTCCTCGTGCGCCTGCGGGTAGCCGAAGTAAACTAGTAAGCCGTCTCCGAGATATTGGGCGACGTGCCCGCCGAAACGCAAAACCGCTTCCGTAGCGGCGCTATGATAACCGGCAACTATCTCACGCCATTCTTCCGGATCGAGACGCGAGGCCAGTTCGGTCGAGCCTACCAAGTCGCAAAACATGACCGACAAATGACGCCGCTCCCCCTGAATACCTCGAGCCTCGAACGGTTCGTCCTGTGCGAACGACGGTGACTTCAGCAATGACGGGATTTCGGTAGTTGACGGTGCCGGGGATGAGGGTACTCCCAGCGCATTACCACACTGGGTGCAGAACTTTGCGGACGCCCGATTCGGTACTCCACATTCTGCGCACTGCGCCCGCAACGGTGCTGAACACTCGTCGCAGAACTTCGCACCCTCGGGATTGTTTGAGTCGCAGCTCGGGCAACGCACGACACTCTCCCCCTTAGGAGTCCTGGTGCTCTGCTTAGCAGCTTTTGGCGAAATTTCAAGTATAAAAGCTAACTAAAAGTCCTGGTTGAGCCAAGAGTCTTCGGATCCTTCCACGTGCCCATCTCGGCGCACGCTTCAGATGATTGCGCGGGCAGGCTGGACCTCGTAAGTGCAAACTGCGGCGGCGCGCTGGAGGCGAGAGCATCCTGAAAGAAAGCTCACGCTGACTGGCGGCGGCCTGACCGTAGCGCCAATGACAGAGGAAGAGGCGCCATCAGTGGGGAGTCCAAATCGGGGCGGTGCTGAATAGCCGATCGACGACTCCAATCTGGTAGGCGATAAACCAGCCGAAGGTAAAACTGAGTAATCCCGCCCCGGTGACGAAGCCCTGATGGATCCACGACACACGGTTCGACGCGATTATGAAGGGCGTGGCGATGGCGATCGTGATCAGCCCCATCCCGATGATGGTGCCGAGACAAAAAATTACGAGGTAGAGTGTCGCCCATAGTGGTTGCGGAATCGCGGTGAGTACGAGCAAGGCGATCGCGGCGCTGCCGGCAAGGCCGTGGACCAGGCCAACGCTGAAGGAGCGCAGCAGCGGGCGTCGCGCGGCGAATGGTTGCGTGTTGCCCGGGAGGTCGGTGGCAGTGTCGAAGCGATGGTCGTGAGCATCGGAATGAACGCGGAGATGCGTGTGGTGAACATGGGGATGCGCGTGCGTCACCTCCGAGTGAGTATGTGAGTGAGAATGAACGAAGAGCGCGTCGTCTGCGGAATCGGCAAAGACGCGCCGCGCAAGGTGGCGCATCACGCCGGCGGCAGCGCCCACGCCGAGCAGAATCAGCATGATTGCCACCGCGAATTCCATCGCGAGTCCGAGCCGGGTGGGTATAGCGATCTTGAACACGATGATCGCCACGCCAACCATCATCACGGTAAGTGAGTGGCCGAGTCCCCAGATGACGCCGATACGTGCGGCCGCGCCAATATGGCGTTCGCGGCTCAAGATGGCGGTGACCGCAACGACGTGATCGGGATCGGTTGCATGGCGCATTCCGAGCAGTAAGCCGAGAAGCGCAATTCCGAGCAGTGCGGCATTACCAGGATTCATCAATATCTTTTTCGGCATACATCATTCGTGAGCGGGAACATCCAATCGCGCGGATGAAGGACGTCGCCAGAGCTAAATTTTGGCCGATGGATAGCGCTCGCGCATCCATGCGGCGAATTTTTCCGGGGCGACCATCGTCGACAAGCGTCCCTGACGGACCAGCGCCCAGTCGTCGAATTTTTTCGACTGCTTGATCTCGGCCAAAGTTACCGGTGGTTCCAGACGTCCGGCGAATTCCAGGTCAACCACTGCCGACTTTGGATTCTTCGGGTCGTCGTGCGGCTGCGACTTGACTGTGGCTATTCCAACGACGCTTGAAAGGCCGCCACTGTGATAGATGAAAACGCGATCGCCCGGCCGCATCTCGCGGATGGCGCGAACCGCTTGCGCGTTAGCCACACCGTCCCATACGGTGCGCTTCTCACGCTCGAGATCGTCGATCGAATAGGTCTTGGGGTCGGTCTTGGCGAGAAAGTAATTCATGCGCGTTTCCTCTAGTTCTATCAAGGACGATTCAGCTATGCTTAACGCGATCGGCGATTGGTGAGGCATAGAGGGGCAAGACATGACGATCGAATGGACTACTACAAAGGTAAGTATTCGCCGTGTGCTGACGATCGCTCTGCTCATTGCGGGACTGGTCGCTTTGAACGGATCGTCCGTGTTCGCCACAACCTCCAATGCCAAAACCAAGACCAAGACCAAGCGGCGCATCATTCCGGTGACGATCGACAAGGGCCAGAACTACACCATAACGGGCGTAAAGGAAGGTACTAACCCCAGCCCGAAGGTGGTTAACAATCCCAATGCGCTAGTGATCCAGAACGCGCCGGGCAGAATCGAATTAGTGGGCGCCGATTCCGGCAACTGGAAAATCAACGTGACGCTCGCCACGGGCGAAAAAGTTACCTATGTGGTCACCGTGAAGGCCGCGGCACCCCCTCAAGGTACGCTTAATCCGGTTGCCGCGCCGACCGTGATTCCATAATCCTAGTAGCCGGCAAATCCCATATCAGTAGTGGCTTGCGCATCGGGATCGGTACAGACATTGACTAATGCGGTTTGCCCGCTCTTAATCGCGCGCTCGATCGCCGGCCTGATATCCTTGGGCTGTTCTACGTATTCGCCGTAGCCGCCCAGCGCTTCGACCAACTTGTCGTAACGCTGGTATCCGAGGTCGCGCCCGACGGTCCCGCCGGTCTGGCGCGAAGTGAATCCGCCGTTGTTCGAGATTACCACCACGATCGGCAGCTTGTGACGAATCGCAGTATCCATCTCCATCCCGTTCCAGCCGAAGGCGCCGTCCCCGCTCAGAACCACCACCGGCTTGTCGGGGGCCGCAACTTTCGCACCGATTCCAAAAGGGATACCCACACCCATACATCCATGCGGCCCGGCATTGAGGCTGCTTCCGGATGCATAAATCGGAATTGATTGCCGCGCGAAATTGAGAATCTCATGCCCATCGACGACCAGAATAGTGTCGCGCGAGATGACGTCCTTGACCTCGTTACACAAGCGCAGCGGATGAATCGGGACCTTGTTCGAATGCATCAACGGCGCACTGCGCTCCAGGTTCGAGCGGTGTTTTGCCGCGAGTTGCGCCACCCACGCCGTTTCCTCAGCCGGATTGAAGCGGCCCTTCGCCTCGGCGGTGAGCTGCTCCAACACCAGCCGGGCATCGCCGATGATGCCGACCTCAACCGCCCGATTGTGGCCGATTTCCCGGCCGTCGAGATTGACGTTGATGAACTTGGCATCGGGCGAGAAGCGCGGTGCCCGCAGGAACGAGAGCATCGAGTTGGCTCGGGCCCCGATCACGATTACTACATCGGCCTCGCGAAATGCGCTTGAACGAGCGGCCGAAAACGAGCGCGCGTGATCTTCGGGTATCACGCCGCGGCCTTGCGGCGTGGTGAAGAACGGCATTCCGGTCGCCTCGACGAAATTCTGCAAGGCCTTTTCCGCGCGCGACCAGATTACTCCGCTGCCGGTAAGGACCAGCGGCTTGCGCGCTTCCGCGAGCAGATTGATAGCCTTGCGCACCATCGCGGGATCACCAGCCGGGCGCGTATCCACGCGGTAGTTTTCAACCCAGTGAATCTTCTCCTCTTCAACCTTGCCGGAGAGAATATCGCCCGGAAGGTCGAGGTAGACCGGGCCACGCTTGCCATCGAGCGCCTCGCGGAATGCGATACTGAAGTATTCCGGGATGCGATAGCCGAGATCGACTCGGTAGGCCGCCTTCACGATCGGCTTCATCATCGGTATCTGGTCCATCTCCTGGAAGGTGTCCAGAGTCGTCCCGCGCATTGGGGAGGCTCCGCCAATCGCGATTACCGGAGTGGCGTCAGCCCAGGCGTTGGCCAGACCGGTTACGAGGTTGGCGACTCCCGGACCCATTGGCGCGATGCAGATACCGGGCTTGCCCGTGATGCGAGCGTAAGCGTGCGCCATCATTGCGGCCGCCTGCTCATGGCGAACGTAAATCCCCTTCATGCCGAGATCAAGGCAGGCGCCGGCCGTGCCGCCGGTGGGTCCACCCATCATAAAGAAAATCGTGTCGACGCCTTCCCGCTTGAGACAGCGCGCAATGATCTCTTCACCCCGTAGTGTTGCCATACCGGTCTGACCTCCAGCAAAGCCTGAGTTGATAGCGGTACTAAATAGCCGATATATCCCGGATTCGGTGTTTGAATCGCGAAGCTATCGCTTTAACTTCAACGACGTCAAGTCCACTCCGCGATGCGGACTGATGGCGGCGCGGTTATAGGTGTCCGAATACCTTTCGCGCGATCGCCGGGACGAGAGACGGCGGGTATTGCATGATTCGCCGAACAATTGCGATGGGCCTTTTTATTGTAGGCGGGCGTCGTCAGGGGTATGGTCGCGACATTCGCAGGAGGCGATTTTTCGATGGCATCAACCGAGACCGCCCGGAAACGACCACTCGACGGCGTGCGCGTAATCGACCTGACTAAAATTGTCGCCGGCCCCAACGCGACGCGGATGCTGGCGACGATGGGTGCGGAGGTGATTCGCGTCGAATGGCATGACGATCGCGCGCTGGACCTGCTGCGCGGCGTTCGTCCGCTCGCTCCGGGCGGCGAGGCCGACAGCGTCAATCGCAGCGGTCTTTTCAATAACATCAACGCCGGCAAGTACGGCATCACGCTGAACATGAACCTTCCCCAGGGGCGCGACCTGTTCAAACGGCTGGTCGCGGGTTCGTCGGTGTTGTGCGAAAACTACAGTCCGCAACAGATGGAGCGTTGGGGACTCGCTTATGACGTACTCAGTGAGATCAATCCCGGCCTCATCTATATGCAGATCACCGGGATGGGAAAATCGGGTACTTACAATGGGTATCTGAGCGTCGGTCCCACCGCGCAGGCGCTTTCCGGCTTAACTCACATGTCGGGATTTCCTGAACCGATGCCGCCCGCAGGTTGGGGCTACTCGTATCTCGACCATTCGACCGGTTACTATGGCGCGATCCTCGTTCTTGCCGCCCTGCTGCGGCGCCGCCGAACCGGCCGCGGATGCTATATCGATTTGTCACAGACCGAAGTCGGCCTCATGGTCTCGGGTACGGCTACGCTCGAGGCTCAGGTAACCGGCCAGCCAACCGAGCGCCACGGTAATCGCATGCAGGCTGCGGACTGGGCGCCGCATGGCGCCTATCCCTGTCGTGGCACGGACGAATGGATCGCAATAGCTATTCAGAATGACGATCAATGGAAGGCATTAATAACTGAGATCGGTGCGCCCGAGTGGGGGCGCGACGGGCGCTTCGCCGGCGGCGCCGGACGCAAAGCCAATGAGGACGAGCTTGATCGACTGATGGCTGAGGCGACCAGGAATGCAGAACGTTACGAGTTGATGAATCGCCTGCAACAGCGCGGCGTGCCGGCCGTGGCGCTGCAGAAGGCGGACGATCGATGCGAGCGCGATCCGCAACTCAAGGCGCGCGGCTACTTCGTGCCCTTACCGCACAGTGAGATCGGTACCTGGAACATCGAGGGCTTTCCCGCAAAGTTCGACAAGATTCCGGCTGATGTCGGCGGTCTTCCACATCGCGGCGCACCGATGATGGGCGAGGACAACGACGCCGTTTACCGCAACGTACTCGGGCTCACGTCCGAGGAAATCGCCACGCTGCGAGAGGACTGGGTAATTTGAATACAGCAGCAGTATTAAGTTCGGCCCTCGCCGGAACTGTGCTTCTGGAATGCGGCGGCGAGCATGGTGAATTTGCCGGCATGTTGCTCGCCTCACTTGGCGCCGAAGTAATCAAGCTGGAAGGGCCGCGCGGATCCAACTCGCGCCGCCTCGGTCCATACACCACGTCGGAGCGTGGTCCCGAGCATAGCCTCTGCTTCAGCCGTTACAACCTCGGCAAGAAAAGTGTGAGCCTGGATATCGATCATCCGGCGGCGCGCGAGGCTCTCGCACGACTCGCCGTACGCGCTGACGTGATTATCGACTCAGGCGAGGCCGTCGATGTCGCGCGGCGGTTGCAGTTCTATCGCGATATGCAGAAGGCAAATCCGCGGCTCGTAGTGTGCACGATTACACCTTGCGGGCTCGATGGGCCTTATCGCGATCTCAAAATGACCGACCTCACGCACTTGGCGTTGGGCGGCGTGATGGCTTCCTGCGGCTACGATCCACAAGCCGACGGAGTATATGACACTCCGCCCATCGCACCTGAGATGTGGCAGGCCTACCATATCGCGGGTGAGTATGCGGTAATCTCGATTACCGCGGCGCTCAACTTTCGCGAACTTACCGGCGAAGGCGATTGCATCGACCTGTCGATTCACGAGGCGGTGAGTACCTGCACCGAGGTCGCGATACCTACTTATATATACAATGGAGCAGTCGTGCGCCGGCAGACCGGACGCCATGCAGCCGAAGGGCGCACGCGGCCGTGGCTGCGCCGCACCAAGGACGGACGCTACGTGAAGGCGTTCCTTTTCTGGGGCGGGCGTGACGTTCGAGTAATCACCGAAATGCTCAATGAGGCCGGAATCGAGCATGATCTCGAATCCGAAAGCTATCGAGAATTGCACAAGCGTTCGCCATCCGAAGCACAGACGCATTTCAGCGCGATGATCGACAAGCTAGTCGCGTCGATGACCGCGGAGGAGGTCTTCCATCGCGCGCAGGCTAAGGGCTTGCTGTGGGCCAGCGTCCGCCGTCCGGAGGAAAACATCGAGGATCCTCATTTTCAGGCGCGCGGTACTTTCCAGCCGATACATCATCCCGAACTCGGCCGCGATCTCAACTACCCGGTTTCAGTTGCGACCGACGGTCACGATCGCGTGACCGCCTTTACCCGCGGTGCGCCGCGCCTCGGGGAGCATACGCAGGAGGTCCTCTCGCAGGCCGGCCTTGCCGCTGCCGACATAGCGTCACTGGCCGCGCAGGGTGCACTATGAATCGTCAGTTATCCACACCCGAGATTCCATCGCGACAACCAGGAAGATGGGTGTAGTAGAATATTACTGACTACTAAGTTCACTCGGTTCGCAATGTTATGCGCGCGCGAGTTCCGAGCGCACCAGCGCAGCACCGTCCTCCAGGGCCTTCATTTTGCCGCGCGCCGCACCACGCGATCGCGGCGCCATGCCGCAGTCGGTGCATGGATAGAGTTTGTCCGGTGTTACGTACTGCAAGGCCGTTCGAATTCGGCCCGCTACGGTCTCGGGCGTTTCCACTTCGTCGGTCCCGACGTCGATTACGCCGACCATCAGATCCTTTCCGCGCGCCAAGCCCAGCACCGACGGATCCACGCCGGATGCTGCGCATTCGACTGAGATTTGACTAATAGTGCTGGTCCTCAACAAGGGCAGGGTGCGGCTATAATGGCTCCAGTCGGTGTTTCTATTTTTCCATTGCAACACCGGCCCGACGCCATACCCATAGCAGATATGTACTGCGGTTTTCGCTGATACACCCTGCGCCGCCCGTTCCAATGTGCTGATACCCCATTCCTCAACTTCATCCAGGTAGATATTGAAGCATGGCTTGTCGAACTGGACGATGTCGCAGCCGTTTTCCGCGAGTTCGCAGGCCTCCTCGTTGAGCAGCCGCGCGAGCTCCATCGCCAGAGCACGCCGGCTGCCGTAATGCTCATCGGCGAGCGTATCTGCCGTAGTCATCGGGCCGGGCAAAGTGACCTTTACCGGCTTGTTGGTATGCCGCTTGAGGAACTGCAGCGCGCCCAGCATCGTCGGACGCGCGCGCCGCAGTGGACCGGTCACCCGCGCAGCATCAACCATGATTCCATAGCGATTGCCACGCGTCTGAATCTTGACCAGGCGGCTGTAATCGATCCCGTCGAGCCCTTCGCAAAACCCCCAGATGTAATGACGGCGCCGCTGTTCGCCATCGGTGAGGATTTTGAGCCCGGCATCATTTTGATCGGCAATAGCCACAAGCACGGCGTCGTCCTGTCCCTCCGCCAGAGCGTCGCCGGTCAGCCGCCACTGCGCGTACATACCGGGTTCAGCAAGCCACGTCGGACGCGGAAGACTGCCGACAATCATGGTCTGAAGCATTTGGTTCATCACCTTCAACTCTTTAGTAAGAAAATCAGCCTCATAAGAGTAGTCGCGCTGAACCCGTTTGCGGCTTAAGTGCGCCGGTCAGCGCTCGCCGGATTACTCACCGAATATGGCGGGAATCCGGCCTGCAGTCTGGCCGGAGCGCGCGATCGGACAAATTCGCAGGACCCTTATTTGGCGGCTGAAAACGCGGTCGGCGTCAGGATCGAATTGGCGATTGAACTCACGAGCGGGCCGTCCGCTTCGCTCTTTCGCCGCGCTTCGATCCACTCGGGATCGCGTTGGAAGGCGGCAAAGCACTTCTCTCGTTCGGCGAGCGATTCCCACTGCAGTATGTAAATCAGGTCCTGGTTCGACTCCCCGATCGCGACCGTCCAAAAGCCAAGTTGCTTGATGCCATGCTTTTCGAACAATCGGATCGTCGTCGTTTCGAAGCGCTTGACCAAAGCGGGAAGCCGTCCAGGAAGACAATGATAGGTTCTTAATTCATAAATCATCAGGGGTTCTCCGGGGTGGCGCTGCGCACGCCTGAGTCAGGCTTAGGTGAACGACTGAGGGTTGGTCAAGGGCTCGCTGCCGGCCACTGCTCATTGCCGGCTTCGAACATCCACCGAAATCAACGCCGTCCGCGGCGAACCTTCAATCAATAGTCGATTGGTCGATTGAGACTTACGCCCGGCCACGCATCGCGGCTTTGCCGGCGCGCCGAACAGGCGCTGGAGGTTTCGCCGCATCCCATATCCGCATCGCGGTTTTGACGATGTCCTTGAGCATGGCGGGATCCGGCGTCGCTTTGTTGACCGCGTTCAGGCCATGGGCGATGCCGACGAAAAACCGCGCCAACGCCCGCGCGTCCTGGGTCGACTCGATCATGCCGTCCGTCTGTGCGCGGCGCAGTACCTGATAAATCGCCGACTCCTGCTGCCCCAACTGTTCCGCGATCTTGCGGCTGATTTCATCGCCGGCGCCGGGACACTCGAGCGAAGTATTGGTATAGAGACATCCCCGCGGCCATTTCGAATCGCTGGTGCGCCCAACGATCGCTTCAAGCATCCGCTCGATCGCGCGGCGCGGATCCGGATCATTCAACTCCGCCATTGTCGGCTTGCCGAACCGCTCCGAATAATGCTCGATAACGGCCAGGAAGAGCCCGCGTTTATCGCCGAAGGTCGTGTAGAGGCTGCCGCGGTTGACGCCCGTCGCTTCGACCAGGTCTTGAATCGACGTGGCCTGGTAGCCATTGCGCCAGAACACCATCATAGCGTGGTCGAGGACGTCGTCGCGGTCGAATTGTTTTACCCCTGCCATCTTCTCGTCTGAATATTGGAACGCACGTTCAATTATATCGGCTAATCCTGCCGATGCTCAAGACCAATCGACAGCGCTGCTGAAACTAAAAACTCCGCTGTCCCGGTTTCCGTCCTTGACTGATCGTTCCAACTTCATTAGTGTTCGCTTCATTAGCAATCGGCGGGTTTTCGGCGGCAACGGCAACCTGTGACAGGGCCGAGATTCCACTTGACCGTGTGCTTGATCGGGAGGCGACAGGACAAATGGAAACAGAGCGAAAAATCGAAGTTCTGCATGGAATTGTCCGCAAGATGATGGCAGGTGGTGCGGACATCCAGACCGATGAGTGGGTGGAGTTCGTCGAGGCGCAAAACGACGGCTATCGGACCGGGCCGCCGATCGGGGCGAAGGTCCCGGATTTCGCGCTGCCCGATCAGACCGGGCGCAGCCGGCCGCTGCACGACCTGATGGGGCCCAACGGGCTGCTGCTGGTCTTCAGCCGCAGCGCCGACTGGTGACCCTATTGCCGCAACCAGCTCGTCGAGCTGCAGAACTCTCTGGAAAACTTGCAGGCCCACGGAATTAACGCGGCCGCGATCACTTTTGACTCACGCGAAGTGCTGAGCAATTTTGCCGCTGCGTACAAGATTGGATACCCGCTGCTCGCGGATGCCGGCAGCAAGGTGATTCGTGAGTTCGGAATTTTTAACACCAATATCCCGGAAGATCACAAGATGATGTACGGGATTCCGTGGCCCGGCGATTTCCTGATCGCCCCCGATGGCACGGTGCGCGACAAATTCTTCCTGCGCAGTTACGAACATCGCGTATCGGCGTCCGAGGTCGTGCTGCGGCATTTCGATGGCCGCGGCGCGAATTCAGTCGAGATCAAGGCCGGCGCGGTCAGCGCGACAGTGGCGCTGTCGACCGGCCGTTGCTTTCCGGGGCAGGAGCTCGGGCTGGCGCTGGACCTGCGGATGGAACCGGGCTGGCACGTTTACGGGAAGCCGCTGCCTTCACAGTATCGGGCGGTCGAACTTACGCTCGAGAGCCCGCTTATTGACGGACAATCGCTCGAATTGCCGGCGCCTAAACCGCTGTTACTGAAGGCACTGAACGAGACCCTGCCGGTCTATGAGGGCGGATTCAAAGCGTACGGCAAGGTCGGGATCAAATGGAGTCCGCCGATGCCGGCCAAGTTTCTCGAACCCTTAGGGGAAATGATCAAGCCGGGACTCTATAGGATAGCCGGCACGCTGCGCTTTCAAGCGTGCAGCGACGAGATTTGCGAGGCGCCGCAAAGTGTCACGTTCGAGTTGCCGCTGACGATTGAAGCGGGGGTGCCGCCGGCGCCGAAAAAATCGGCGTGAAGCCAATACCGGCAGGGCGCATCCGTATGATGGATGACTACTACCGAACGACTTTCGAATGGCGATGAAGTACGGTTCGAGGGCCGCTGATTCATTAGCCAGTTCATCGCGGTTGCTGCGGGAGATGTAATGAAGATTTACGAGAGCCATAATGCGCCGAACCCCCGACGTGTTCGGGTTTTTCTCGCCGAAAAAGGTATCGAGGTTCCCTATGAGGAAGTCGATATCGTGAAGGCCGTGAATCGCGAGGCCGACTTTCGCAAGAAGAACCCGCTGAGCACGGTGCCGGTGCTGGAGCTCGACGACGGCACCTGCATCTCGGAGAGCGTGGCGATTTGCCGGTACTTCGAGGAAACCCATCCGCAGCCCGCGCTGTTCGGTGTGGACGCGAAGGACCGTGCGCTGGTCGAGATGTGGAACCGCCGGATGGAGTTTAACCTTCTGCAGCCGATAGCCGATGCGTTTCGTCAGCGCCACGACTTCTTCAAGGGCCGCATCAGGCAACTGCCCGAATACGCCGAAGTCCAACGCCTGAATGCCGAGGATGGGCTCAACTGGCTCGACCGGGAGTTGGCGGCGCGCCACTTCATCGCGGGCGATCGATTCTCGATCGCAGATATCACGGCGATGGTCGCGATTGATTTCGGACGGGTCTCAAAGATCGCGATCAAACCAGATCGAGTGAATCTCGCCCGCTGGCACGCGGAAGTCTCGGCCCGACCCAGCGCCAAGGCCTGAAGCAGGTCACCTGGTTGAGGAGCGCAAAACCTTTAGCTTTCTGAGCAACTGAAACCTCATCGAGGTTTCAGACTTCCCGTCTGGCAGATGGGGGCTTCGCCCTGGGCAAAACTTCGCAATGGATTGGCATAACGCGAGGCCCGGCTCGGTGTCTGAGTTTTGGGGAAAGGGGGAGGGCCGAGGTGGAGCCTGCGGCGACTAGCCCGGCTGCATGCGGGCCTGGGCCTCGCGCAGCGACGCGGTGTCGTTCTCGATGCGCTCACGAATGATGCGCAGGGCGTCGAGGTTGTACGGGATGCCGCAGTGCGTCGAGTGCACCTCGATCGCCTCAACCTTGGGGCCGGTTTCGATACAGCTCTCCCAATCGACCACACCGTCGCTCTTGGAATAAATCAGGGTTTCGCGCACACCCGGCGGCGGCACGTCCAGATTTACGCCGCAGAGGTTCGCCAAATAGCCGGGACATTCACAGTTCGCGCCATTGATGCGATGGGTCAGAGTCGCGAGCATCTTCACGTAGGGATTGGAATGCTTTTGCGGCTCGTGAATCGGCGAGCCCAGCAGAATTACCTGGTCAACCAGTTTCGGGAAGCGGCGCCCCAGCTCGCGCGCATAGATACCTCCGAGGCTGTGTCCGATAACCACCAGCTTGCCCTGGGTCTTGCTGCTCAGTTCATTGAGAATGCGCCCGACCCGATCGACCGCTCGCCGCGGACAATCGACGTTGGCGAGGATGCCGGAAAAGTAAACCTGATGGCCGCGTGCGCGCAGCCAGTTGGCGAACGGGTAGAGCGTGGCATCGGCCGCCAGGAAGCCCGGAATCAGCAGAATCGAGCGGGCGCGGTCCGCACGCTGGGCGATCGGCCAGGTCCACGCGCGTTGCGCAAATTGTGCAACCTCTCGTACCACACGGAATTCTTGAAGGAGGTCCATCAAGTTGAGGTTTCCTCCGCCGTTGCCGTTGCTCATGCAGACTCCATTTCCCGCAACCGCCGCTTGATACAACATTAATCTAAACATCGCAATCTGGATATGCACGGTTAGCAATAATTCCCTTCCTTCGCTGGTTAACCGAGGGCCTCGACACCGCCGACCTCATCGACGCCAAAGCCCTGCTCGACGAACTAGGCAGCTAGGCATATCGCGCGATCGAGCAACGCGAGCAGTCCAAAAAATCAGGTCAAGACTGTTGGGCTGCTCGTGGCCCACCGTCGGCATGGAATGCCGTGAAACCTCATTGAGGTTTCAGAAAGAAGCTCGAGGTTTTGCGCTCCTCGACCACCTGTTAGCGATAAAACAGGCCGCCCGCCGCGCCCTCGGGTTGAATGCCCGCGCTCGAATGCGCACAATTGCCGGGCCCGTTTGGTGGATGCGCCGCCAGGGCCGATCAATTACCAATCGAGGAATTTTTTTCGAATGCCGTATGTCAATGAAACAGTAGCATCGCTCGATGCGCTCGCGGCCGGGATGAGCCTGCTGAAGCATCCGTTTTACCAGGAGTGGACCGCGGGCACGCTTAGCCCGCAGCGTTTGCGCAACTATGCAATCCAGTACTACCCGCACATCGCGGCGTTTCCGCGCTACCTGAGTGCGTTGCATTCGCGCTGCGACGTCCTCGAAACGCGCCAGGTGCTGCTCGAAAACCTCATCGATGAGGAGCGCGGCGCCGAGAACCATCCGGAACTTTGGCTCAAGTTTGCCGAGGCGCTTGGAGTCACGCGCGAAGAGGTGCTGGCGGCCGCGCCGTTGCCGGCGGCCAACGCGCTGGTTGCGACCTTCGACCGTTTGAGCCGCGACCTGCCGCTGGCGGCCGGGCTCAGCGCGCTCTACGTTTACGAATCGCAAGTGGCGGAGGTCGCGAACGTCAAGATCGACGGACTCAAGCGCTTCTATTGTATTGCGGACGATGGGGATGACGCGGACTCTGACGGCCTCAAATTTTTTGCCGTTCATCGCGACGCCGATCCATATCACGCCCACGCAGTGGCCCAGCTAATCGAGCGCCATGATACGCGTTCGGAGCATCGCGCGGTCGCGTTGGAGGGCGGACGCGCGGCGCTGAAAGCCGTGTGGGATTTGCTCGATAGCGTTTGATTGGAGCGAGAGCTTGGCTGAAGCGGGTAGCCGTGCTCCGCTGACGGAACGGAATCGGCTAATCAAAGAGAATCGGGTGGCCGATTACACCTCGCCCAACCTGGCGCTGGGGATGGTGCCGGTCGAGTTTGGCGCCGGCTCCTCGTGCTGGGTTTGGAAGACGCAGCCGGTGGTCGCCTTGAATCCGTTCGGGACGCTGCAAGGCGGTTACCTGACGGTCTTTATCGACGAGCTTATGTCAACCGCGATTGCGTCGGTGCTCGAAGATGGCGAATGGGCGATGACGGCGGAGTTCAAGATTAATTTTCTGCGCGCGCTGACGCCCGCTTCGTTCGAGGGCCGCGGGCGAGTGCTGCGGCGCAGCCGCACGCTGGCGTTTCTCGAGGCCCAAGTGGAATCCGAGGGTGGACAAATCGCGGTGACCGCCAGCTCAACCTGGGCCGTGATGAAGCGTTAGCGAAACTCTGCGCAAGTCGGGTTGTCATTCTGAACCCCACGGGCGGAGCCCTCAGGCTAAACTCCGTTCGCGAAGTGAAGAATCCCGGGATTCTTCGCAGGCTCAGAATGACACAATGGGCCTTGTGCAGAGGTTCCTTAGCGGAGTCTCGCGGCGTTGCGCGACCGCGCCAATCTCAGACCGGGAAGGGAGCAGGGTGACGAGTGAACGTGGCAGCAATCAAATTTGAAGATCTTGATTTGGCCGGGATGGTCGCTCGAGTATTGGCGGGTGAGGAGCTGGAACGATCAGAGGCGCATGCGATTCTGAATTGCCCCGACGAGCGGCTGACGGAACTGCTCGCCGCGACCCGGCAAGTGCGCGAGGCCGCCTTCGGACGGCGCGTTAAGGTCTGCATATTGCGCAATGCGCAAAGCGGCATCTGTCCGGAGGATTGCGGCTATTGCTCGCAGTCGCGGATTTCCCGTGCGGACATCCCCGTTTACAAGTTGCAGAGCGTCGAGGAGTTGTGCGAGGGCGCGCGCATGGCGGTTGCGAGCGGCGCGCGCCGCTACTGCATGGTGTGCAGCATGCGCGGACCCGGCGCGAGCGAAATCGAACATCTGGCGCAAGCCTGCGAGCGCATCCGCGGTCAATATCCGACGCTGGAACTTTGTCTCTCGCTGGGACTGATGAGCGAGGAGCACGCGCGCCGCCTCAAGCAGGCGGGAGCGGGGTGGATCAACCACAACCTCAATACCAGCCGGCGCTTTTATCCTGAAATCTGCTCGACGCATACTTGGGACGATCGCGTGCGAACGATCGAAAACGTACGCGCCGCTGGGCTTTCCGTATGCTCGGGCGGAATTATCGGGATGGGCGAGACCGACGACGATGTAATCGATCTGGCCTATGCGACGCGCCGGTTGCGTGCCGATTCGGTGCCGCTCAACTTCCTCCATCCGATTGCGGGAACGCCCTTGGAGCATGCGGCGCGCTTGACGCCGCAACGCTGTCTGAAGGCGGCGTGCCTCTTTCGCCTGCTCAACCCCCGCAGCGAAGTGCGCGCGGCGGGCGGTCGCGAGCTGAACCTCGGCGCGCGGCAAGCTGACATCTTCAACGCCGTTAATTCGATTTTCGTCAATGGCTATTTGACCACCTCAGGATGGGGTATCGGCCCGACGCGCGAATTGATCGAGGGCGCGGGTTTCGAAGTCGAAGTTGAATCAGCGCCTGCGTCCTAGCATGAGTCCCGCTCCGCGAGTGCAAGGAATCCGGGATTCTTCGTGAGGCTCCCAACGACTAACCTGAGGCTGCGCTCAGAATCACAAACATAAGGCGTCGCTGAGAATGGCTAACGTCAGATTTCCGACCGCTTCGCATCGCCGCCGGAAAATATCGACCGTCGAAAATCGCCGCGCAGCTTAGACCCAGCGCGGCATCGTGTCGGGCGCGATACCGAAGGCCAGCTTACCGAGCAGGCCGAGCACATCGTGTCCGGCCAGCGGATGGATGATGCCGGCGCGGATGTCGCGATACATCTGTTCGAGCGGACCTGAGCGAGAGATCGCCGCGCCGCCTGCCATGCGCATCGCCTTGTCGACCACGCTGACCGCGGTCTCCGTCACAAAGTACTTGCACGCCAGCAAATCCTGGATAGGCGGATTGGCGCGATCGGACGGCTCGCGCAGCGCGCCTGCGGTCTGCAACAGCATCGCGCGCGCGGCTTTGAG
>Ga0116126_1000314_pt1 | contig 39062 bp, 26 predicted proteins | sample June2015DPH_16_5_FD_89730 | JGI IMG/M metagenome (GOLD analysis project Ga0116126, IMG submission 89730) | Peatland microbial communities from SPRUCE experiment site at the Marcell Experimental Forest, Minnesota, USA - June2015DPH_16_40 | ecosystem: Environmental > Terrestrial > Soil > Wetlands...
GTTCTCCGGTGGGAAAAGAGCCCTAAAAAGACGGGTGATTTCGTCATTCCGGCGAAGGCCGGAATCCAGAGCTTTTTTGAACTATTTGATTTTTAAAGCAAAACACTGGACCCCGACCTTCGTAGGGGAGACGGCCCCACGGGGTTTTTACTGCAAAGAGGGAACTTCAATCCTTTTCATCACCCTGCTAAGGCCTCGATAAGCTATTATTTACGTGTATTGTCAAGTAACTTTAATTTGTTATAGCTTGGCCAGACCCCTTTTAGCTTTGCGGTGTGGACGGTCTTCCGTGTCCGCCCGGTCCTGGCGGACTTGGGAACCAGACGGCGTGACCATCCTGCGGAGAATATCCTGTTGCCTCCCCCACCTCTTAGTGATAATTTCAAAACCCTCCGCAGTTTGCAAAATTTAAACCTCAAAGGGGAGGTGCGTCCATGCCCTGGTATCACAATTACGCAGCCCTGGACAACAGCATTGGCCTAACCGCACTTGTCGTATCGATCCCCATATTCTTTTTATTCTGGGCGCTGGCGGTAAAGCGCATGAAAGGGCATGTGGCCGGGGTGTTGACCCTGCTGCTGACCCTGGTCATCGTAATCCTTACTTACAGCATGCCTGTAGGGATCGCGGTATCGGCGGCGGCCTTGGGTATGGTCACCGGCTTGGTTCTTATCGGCTGGATTATTTTGGCGGCAGTGTTCTTTTATAACCTGACGGTAGAAGCCGGGCAGTTCGAAGTTCTGAAGAGCTCGATTTCCGCGCTGTCGACCGACCGGCGGCTCCAGGCGTTGCTTATTGCGTTTTGCTTTTCGGCTTTCATGGAAGGGGTATCTGGAATGGGAGCCCCGGTAGCGGTTGCTGCCGCCATGTTGATTGGTTTGGGCTTTCCCGCCTTGCCGGCAGCCGTGATCTGCCTGGTCGCAAACACTCCCCCCGTGCCCTTCGGCCCGGTGGGCGTGCCAACCAACATGATGGTTACGGTCACCAAGATTAATGCGTTGGTGATGACCAGGGCCATCGGGATCGACATGACGATATGCGCCCTCATCATTCCCGTTTTCATGTTGGTCGTTATGGCAGGCTGGAAGAAGGCGATGGAAGTAATGCCGGCCGCCATGGTGACCGGGATCAGTTATGCGATCACCAACCTGATCGTTACCCAACGCGTGGGCATGGAACTTCCGGCCATCATCTCCTCCTGTGTTTCGATGTTGGCCCTGACGGTTTTCCTGAAATTCTGGAAGCCCCGTTCCATCTGGCTTTTTCCCGGGGAACCCGAGGTCAGACAGGAGCTGGAGAAGAAGTACACTACAGCTCAAGTGGTGAAAGCCTGGTCTCCATTCGTGATTTTGATGGCCATCATGGGGTTATGGGGAATTCCGTCATTTAAGAACTGGATTGTCAACGAACTTCACTGGGTCGTCATCATTCCTCAATGGCCCGGCTTGCACGGCCTTGTTTACACCACGGTGCCCGGGGCTCAACCGGCGATGTATGGGGCCGGCTATCGGTGGGAATTCCTTACCCATCCGGGAACAGCCATGTTTATTTCGTCTTTGCTCACCATGGTGATCCTGGGGATCAGTCCGTCCCGCGGCGTGAAGGTATTCGCGGCAACGTGCAAACAACTGCGTTTCGCCCTGATTACTCTTGCTTCGGTTATCGGTATCGGGTTCGTGGCAAATTACTCGGGCATGTCCTATACCCTGGGTCTGACCTTTGCCACCTATACGGGCATGCTGTTCCCAATCTTCTCTCCGATCATCGGATGGCTGGGAGTTTTCCTGACCGGATCTGTTACGTCCTCTGCCGCTTTGTTCGGTAAGCTCCAGCAAGTGACAGCCATGCAAATCAACATCAATCCTGTGTTGACCACTTCGGCCAATCTGTTCGGTGGCGTCATGGGCAAGCTGATTTCGCCCCAATCGATCGCGGTCGCATGTGCGGCTACGGGGTTGGTGGGGAGGGAGCCGGACATCTTCCGCAAGACGATTAAGTATTCGGTCATGCTCCTGGGCTCTACGATCGCCGTGGTATTGCTGCAGGCATACGTGGTTCCGGGCCTTGTGCCTCGGGATACGATGGCCCTCATGCCGTAGGCAAATGGCGGATCTGTCCGAACCAAACCCCAGGCAGGCTTTCTCGGGCGGCAGGGCCTACACCCTGCCGCCCAAGTCTTCAGTGCACGTCAGGGTTCCACAATGGCTCAGAAATAACGCCAAAACGCCAGGCTGCAAGGTGGCGTGCAGGGCAATGGCTTGCAGTTCACAATCGAACAACTTATATAATGGTGGTGATGGTTTGACGCGTGGCCCTGCCGGGGAACAACACGCAGGGACAGGCGCATTTTGGCCGGAACTACACCCTTGACAGCTGACAACAAAAGCACCGTAAATGATTTGATTGAAGGACGACGGGTCATGATTCGTGAAGACATTCTGCGGAAATTCCCGGAGCTTTTCGGGACCAAGAGGGTGAACGGACGAGAAGTCAATGTAGAAAACACGATCGCCACGCTTACCCGCGAGTTGAATCCCGAAATCGCTGCCGCACTGACTGCGCGCCGCGCACTGTTAAACTCCCCCGAACCGGTCGGCAAGAAATATGCTTGGCCGAAATGGGACGACACGTTCCCAGATTCCGTTACGGGCCGGTCTTGGACCTTTCGTCAGATCGTGCAAGGCTTGATCGATAACTTCTGGGGGCGAGAGAGCGAGTGGCGCTGGCGCCTTAACGACGAGGCGCCCATCCCGAAGGACGCTCATCCGTTGATGAATCCGGGGTTGGAACTCACCGGACCGTGGAATCCGCTGGACATGGCATTCAATGCACTGAATAGTCCCGCTCCCATGAATATGCCGGACTTCGAGGATGCGTCGCCGCCTCACTTTCAGCCGGACGGCACGCCCGCCGATCGGCCGGTCGGTGTGTTTGCCGCCATGAAAAATGCCCAGGATATATTCGAAGGCCGCTGGGCCGGCCGCACTTATGAGGTGACCAAGAAGGGGAAAAAGCGTACTTACAAGATCGATAAGCCGCCTTCAAACTGGCCAACCCGGTTTGTTCGACCTCCGAGCATCCACGTGCGGTATGACCACATCAGGGTCGATGGTCAACCGGTGCCGGGCATCATTGCCGTTGCCGTCATATGGGCGCTCAATAATTACGGTTCGCTCAATAGCGAGGGCACGGGCGTCTACTACTACATCCCGAAGATGCAAACTCCGCAGGAAGCAGCAATAGTAGAGAAGTTGCTGGCGCGGATTGAGGCAACCATCGGTGTCGCGCCGGGCACTCTCAAGATCAAGATGCTCTATGAAGAAGGAAATGCCGGGCGATCCCTTGCGGCGATTGCCTGGGTGTTGAGGCGCCGTCTGCTGGGAACCAACGTCGGCCGCTGGGATTACCTTGGAAGCCTGATCGAGATGTGGAAGGACGATCCGCAGGGGGTGTTTCCCGATCCGCAATCCATCGGCATGGCCTCGCCGAACATGATTGCCTATCAGCGGTACAACGCCCTGATGATGCTGATGTCCGGCATGAAAAATAATGAACTCAGTACGGCGGCGCCGATCGGCGGAATGGCCGCGGTAATGATTTACCCGCCGAGCGACGTGTATGGACGTTCGCGGTCCAACCCGGTGGCGCTGCGTGGGATAGCCATGGATAAGCTGCGGGAGCGCATTCTGGGTCTTATCTTCGTGCCTGACCAGTCCTTGCCTGTAGGGCAGAACCCCACGCTGGACGACGTCCTTGCCAACCGTGTGAAAGGCAGGCTCTACGATACTTACCGGCAGAGCTGGGTCGCTAGCCCCGAAGAGGCTTACGTTGCCGCCGGCAATACACAGCTGCGAGCGCCCGTGGCACAGCTTCAGTCCATCCTCGATGCGCCTCTGGAAACCGTAGACGTTAGAGGCAGGTCAATACCGACTGTGGCAAGTGGTCTTAGCGACGCAGAGCGGAAGTTGCTGCAATCCTGTGGCTTATTGAATGCGCATGGCAGAATTACGCCTTGGGTCATCACTCGAGATGCGCTGGATTCACCGGAAAAACTTTTCACTACGGACCTATGGGAATCCATCTATGCGGTGCCCAAGGGTGATGTAACCATTGAGCGCATCCAGCACGCGTTCTTCATGGCTGCTAACTACGGTTTTCAAATTCTCAACGGCAACTTCGCGGCGGCAATCGACGATTATGAGCTTAAGCTGCGGTTCATGAACGATCTTGCAACGTACCGAATCGACGTTTCGTGGCTGTGGACGCTGGTCCGGCACCAGGCTGCCATCACCAGGGATGGCTGGCTAAAGCGGCCGGCGCTCACGGAAGACGGCGTCGAACCGGCCATCAACGATTTTCAGATCAAGGCCGGGACCCGCTTTAACCCCGAGTTGTTCGACAAGGTATGGGATTATCACAACGAATGGACAACGGAATTCTTCGCCGAATTGGACCGCCGCGGCGATGAAGGCCGTTTCGACCGCAGTAAATCACCGGTCATCATGGAACTTTTGAAACGGCAACTGCTTTCGCCGCGCTACATCCAACACAGCGCGCGTGTGCTGTTCGTCTTGGGGGAAGCGAGCGAGCAGGAGCGCGCGCAGATCCTGGAGGCGATCTTCGATCTCTCCCGGGAAGAAATCGTGGAACTGGTGGAAGCAGGCAAGCTTGGCAGGAAGGCCTTGGCCGCGTACGACTATGTTTACGATGTTTTTCCGGACAGGGCAGGGAACTAAGGACTTCACAGATTTGGACGAACGGCGAACGGGGTCGCCTAATGCCGTTAACTTAAGGAGCGCCACGAAGCGCTGTGTAGAAACATGTTTTGTTAAAATTCCAGCAGATTGAGAGGTATCTGCCAGGGTAATTGCCAGTTCACCCTGAAGCCTGACCGGCAGCAATAGCTGAAGCCCGGTGACAAAGGCCCATTAGGGTCGAGGCAGGGTGCAGGCCGCAGCATTAAGCGAATCCAGTTAAGCGTCGTAAAATAAGTGAAGGAGAAGAGACATTCTTAAGTGTCGAATCCTGACATGTACCGTGGAGAAACTGGCGTGTGCGGCGGTACATCCTTCCGGCGTAATATGGAGCGGCATGTATTCAGGGAAGCACAGTGAACGTCTTTTATAAGAAGTTCAATCCCGTCAATCGTAGGCAATCGGAGGTTCTTGTGAACCCGAAACAGGACCCATTCTTCCAGCACTTCCCGGAGTTCTTCTCGACATTATTTAAGTGTCTTTGCATTCGCGTAAACACCATTACATTCGCGAATCTCTCCATAGCAGCTGCCATCATCCGGCAAGATCTCGTACTTTGCACGGCGAAGCGCCGCCTGAATATATTCCAACAGCATCCCGAAACCTCCAATCCGGTTTAACACGGTTGCCTGATTTATGTAGAATATGACCGTGTCCAATTGGCGTCAATCAAAATGCCCGTTTCGATGAATTTTATTGCGATGGTGGCAGGTGTTCCGGGAAACTTTCCGGAGCAGGAAAGCCGTAAGTGGACTGTGGCAACCGCAACCTTCCTTGCCAATTTCGAAAGAGTCCAGTTTGCGGCGATTCGATCATCAACAGCGGGGAGGGAGTTTGAAAAGCCCGGGAGTGAATGGTTTGAGGTCCCTGAGGCATAATCCTGTTCGTTATTGGCAGGTATAGATAAATAGAGTGATGAAGGAATTCGCGAGAATTCGAGCGAAAGACCTTGCCTTCGTTACCCCCTTTAATACCCCGGAATTGGTGGGGTGCCCCATTGGAAATTCGTGATTAAAGTTCTACTTTGAACGTGGGTTGAGGGGATGTCGCCCCTTATCCTCCGCCGTAAAAAAAGAAGTAGTGACACATACTTGTACCTTTAAAAAGGGGAAATCATGCCGAAAGCTATTATGGTACATACGATTGGGGGACCCGAAGTCCTGCGTTTCGAGGAATACGATCCGGGCATGCCCGGTCATGGTGAAGCGCTTGTCCGCCACGAAGCCATAGGGGTGAACTTCATAGATATCTATCACCGGACCGGCCTCTATCCTTTGCCCCACCTGCCGGGGGTAATCGGAATGGAGGGAGCGGGAATAGTCCAAGCTGTCGGCGAGGGGGTGAGCGAGGTTTCGGTCGGAGACCGTGTAGCTTATGCGGGGCTTCCTCCTGGAGCTTATGCGGAGGTGCGGGTCATTCCGGCTCATCGTCTGGTTGTGCTTCCTAAAAGCATTTCCACGCGTCAGGCGGCCGGCATGATGTTAAAGGGAATGACAGCCAGATACCTCCTTCACGGGTGTTACAGGGTCAAACCGGGCGATACGATCCTCATCCATGCGGCAGCGGGAGGCGTGGGAATACTTGTATGCCAGTGGGGAAAGCACCTCGGCGCAACGGTAATCGGAACAGTTGGGTCGAAGGAAAAAGCTGAAATTGCAAGAAGTAACGGATGTGGCCATACGATCCTTTACAGGGAGGAGGATTTCACATCCCGCGTAAAGGAGATAACAAGTGGCAAAGGTGTTGACGTTGTCTATGACTCCGTGGGCAACCAAACCTTCATGAAGTCCCTGGACTGCCTGAGACCTCTCGGCACAATGGTGAGTTTCGGACAATCCGGTGGGACAGTTCCTCCATTTGACATCGGCATACTCGCCGCCAAAGGGTCCCTTTTCCTCACCCGGCCGACCCTTATGACCTATACTGCCAGGCGGGAAGACCTTCTTGCACATGCCAAAGATTTGTTCGACGTGGTGGGAAGCGGGATTGTAAAGGTGCAGATAGGGAAGACCTACTCACTGGCCGACGCGGGCATGGCCCATCGCGACATCGAATCCCGGCGTACTACCGGCTCCTCAATTCTCATTCCATGACCGGATTTGCGCCTCTTTAATTGTCATCAGGAACCTGTGCACCGTGCCAGAATGCCACAAAAGCAACTCCGACTTGCGTTAGATGACCGTTTTTGACCCTAAAAATACACTTCTAAGCCTCATATAAGCCATGATATTAGATCATTGTCACGTAATTTTAATCAGTTATCGCGGCCCCCTCTTGCCCTGTTAACTCCTTGAAAGGCTCCTGAGATACAATGAGAACGCCACGTCGCTTTCTTGCACCGTATCATGCCGACGCATAAACCGCCGTTGCCGCCTCGATGGCACCCGGCCGGGTTTTGAAGCCCTGGGCTTTCAGCACGGCTTCCAGCGCGGCCAAAAATAGGAACACGTTCCTGCGGCGGCAGGAATGGCCCATCAGCCCGACGCGCCAGACCTTGCCGGCAAACTGGCCCAGACCTCCGCCGATCTCAATGGCAAAGTCGCTCAGTAGCACCTTGCGCACCTTAAGATCGTCTACACCGTCCGGGATCCGGATGGCGTTCAGCATCGGGAGCCGCTCCTTCTCGGGTACAAGCATCAAAAGCCCCATCGCTTCGACCCCGGCTACCAGGGCGCGGTGGTTCAGCCGATGCCGCGCAAAGCGCGCATCGAGCCCTTCCTCGGCGATGATTCGCAGTGCCTCGCGAATAGCGTAGACCATGTTGACCGGCGCGGTGTGGTGATACTTGCGCTGGTTGCCCCAGTAGTCGCGTATCATGCTGAAATCGAGATACCAGCTGACCACGGGATACTTGCGCTGATCGAGGGCCTTGATAGCGTCGGCGCTGAAGGTGACCGGAGAAAGCCCCGGCGGGCAGGAGATGCACTTCTGGGTGCCACTGTAAGCCGCATCGATGTTCATCCGGTCGACAGGTACATCAATCCCGGCAAGGGAGGTGACACAATCCACTAGGAATAGCGCCCCGGCCTCGTGAGCGATCTTCGAGATGTCTTCCAGCGGCGTGCAAGCGCCGGTCGACGTCTCGGCGTGCACCACGGCTACAACCTTGGGCTTGCATCCCTTCACAGCCTTGGCTACCGCCTCCGAGTCGACGGCCCGGCCCCATTCGCAATCGACCTTGACCAATTTGCCACCGATGCGATTGACGATGTCGCACATGCGGGTACCGAAAACACCGTTCACGGCTACTACAACCTCGTCGCCGGGCTCTACCAGATTGACTAAGCAGGCTTCCATGCCGCCGCTGCCGGTGGCCGAAACCGGAATGGTAAGTGCGTTTTGCGTCTGGAAGAGATAGCGCAGCAGTCGCTGAGTCTCGTTCATGGTTTCCAGAAAATAGGGGTCCAGGTGTCCGATGCAAGGTGCGGCCATCGCCTGCAGCACCCTTGCGGGAACGTCGCTTGGCCCCGGTCCCATGAGAAGCCGGTGGCCGGGATCGATGTCACTGAAATCCTTTGGATCGATCTTTGATGCGTCAGCACTCATGATTAGACCACCCTCCCCCTTTGAATCGCTGTGGCGAGCTTGAGATTTCAATCGGCTATGGCCCTGGAGTTATTCCAGACTGCAAAAGACACCGGCCCCACCGGCGAATACACCTCAAGAAACCACCTCTCTCCAATTACAAGTTGAGCCTCGAGCATCCTGGATGCTGATAGCTGATAAGAAATCGCCTTTCGGTGGTTTCAGAGTATCACATCGTGTTTGGAATCATCAATGGATTATGATTACACATCTTGCCAAAGCGTTAAATTGGAAATGATGGCAGGTGCATAACGCTTAACGTTTGAGTATGTTGACTTCTGGCATCGGCTTTGCTCTGCAGGCCGACTATTCCAATCTGTAAGGTCAGAAGAACTCAACCTTGTAGAAAGCTTACTCCGTCAGTCTTGGCTGGCTTTCGGCTTCCAGCGCGATACATAGGCCAAATCCGCAGGAGAAACGGTACATGGAAAAATGAAAAGGACTGGCCGCCCATATACTTTCCGGCGAGCAGTCCCTTTAGATCATCTTGTGTTGAATGTGAGGGGATTTCTATTTGACTTTTTCGCTGAGTGTCTTGCCTGCTTTGAACTTAACGACCTTTGAGGCGGGAATCTTGATCTTCTCTCCAGTCCTGGGATTGCGGCCTTCACGTTGCGACCTTGTCCTATGGGTTGTTTTATCAGTGAGACAGCCTTAAATGATTGAATGAAGCATAGCCGATCATTCACCTCTTTGGTTGCAGCAGCCTTATAAGGCTGCCCAAAAACACTAATTTTGGGGAAAATCATGTCGCTGCTCGACAAGCTGTTCGGGCGACCGCTCGCGTCGTCGGAAGCCCAGAAGGAAAAAATCAACGCATGGACCGGCGTGCCGGTGCTGGGATTGGATGCCTTGGCCTCCACCGGGTATGGTCCTGAGGCCGGGCTTACCATCTTGTTGCCCCTCGGTTTGCTCGGATTGCAATACTTCCCGATTATCCTCCTAGTGATCGTAATGAAGCTCCTGACCCTCTATCTGTCATATCGGCAGACTATTGCCGCCTATCCGGGCGGCGGCGGCGCATATACTGTCGCCAGCGATAATCTCGGTATACATATGGGTCTGTGGGCGGCGGTTATGTTGCTCCTGGATTACCTTCTGAATGTCTGCGTCGGCATTGCCGCAGGGATAGGCGCGGTAGTCTCGGCCATCCCGATGCTCCAGCCGTACACGCTGGAGCTCTGTCTCCTGGTTCTGCTGACTCTGACTATTATCAACCTGCGCGGTGTTCGCCAAACGGGCATGGTTTTCATAGTTCCAGTCATAGTGTTTGTAGTGTGTCTGGGGTTCACCCTTGTCCTCGGATTGCTCAGCACCTGGCTAAACGGCGGCCATCCCCAACCGGTCGTACCGCCGCCGGCAATCCCGCAGGCGACCGCCACGGTGACCTCCTGGCTGCTCCTGTGCGCCTTCGCCAACAGCGCTACGGCGCTGACCGGCATCGAGGCCGTAAGCAACGGGGTGCCCCTTTTTCGCGAACCCGCCGTGCCCAATGCCCAGCGGACCTTGACAGTGATTATGTTAATACTTGCCCTGTTCCTGCTGGCCATCGGCTATCTCGTTCCCCACTATCATATTGGCGCGATGGATGAGGCACAGCCGGGCTATCAGACCATACTATCGCAACTGGTTGCGGCCGTAGCGGGCAGGGGAGTATTCTACTACGTATCCCTGGCCGCTATCTTCATTGTCCTAACCTATTCGGCTCAAACCAGCTTTACAAACTTTCCCCGGGTCTGTCGGCTGCTGGCGGAGGATGGTTTCTTGCCGCCATATTTCGCCAACGCCGGTCGGAGGTTGGTTTTTTCGCATGGAATTATCTTCCTCTCCGTCTGTTCCGGCCTGCTGCTGATCGCCTTCCGAGGCTTGACCGACGCATTGATTCCGTTATTTGCCGTGGGCGCCTTTGGGGCCTTTCTATTCTCCCAGGCCGGCATGGTGGTGCACTGGCTACGCAAACGGGGACGGGGGTACCGAATTGCGCTGGCATACAACGCCCTGGGCGCTGTGACTACAGCAGCCGCCCTGGTAGTTATCATCGCAGCGAAATTCATGGAAGGCGCATGGATGACGGTAATCTTCGTGCCCACACTTGTGTTTTTACTTCAGGCAATCAAACGCCACTATCAAAAAGTCTCGCGGAAAGTGGACAAGCCTTTAGAACTGCAGGCTGCAAAATTGCAACACCCCATCGTGATCGTTCCAATCTACTGTTGGGACCGCGTCGCCGAGAGGGCCGTGCGGTTCGGTTTGCTACTCTCAGACGAGGTCATTGCTATACATGTGAGCACAGATGAGGATGATCAGCAGCTGCTCAGGAAACTCTGGACCGAGAAGGTCGAGAAACCGGCAAAAGCCGCAGGTTTTGCTGTTCCTCGCCTCGAGATCATTTCTTCACCCTATCGCCGGATCGACCAACCGATTTTAGATTTTGTTCAAGAAACCAGAAAAAAGAACCGGAACCGGCTCATTGCAGTGATCCTGCCCCAATTGGTCGAGCCGCACTGGTATCAATACGTGCTGCACAATTTGCACGCCGCGTGGCTGCGGACCTCGCTATTTCTGCAACGTGACCAATACACAGTGGTGGTCGATATTCCGTGGTATTTGCAGGATTAGGCGGCAGACCCGTTAACAAGATCAGTTATCGGCCCCGATAGCCGATTTCGGCCGGTATAAGGACCCTAATGCTATCGCCGCTATTAATTTCTCATAAATATGTCTAGCCGGAATGTTTAAAGCACCGGCACGCCGCCGCTCAACATGAGACCAGTCAAAAGGGCCAGAACATTTCGATCAGAAACGGAGCCAGTCCCACCACAAGCAAGCTCAGAGGCAAACCCAGACGCCAATAATCCCCGAATGCGTAGCCTCCGGGCCCCATAACCAGAGTGTTGGCCTGATGACCGATCGGGGTAAGAAACGAAGATGAAACCCCCACCGCAACTGCCATCAGGAATGGATCGACCGACGCCCCGAAACCTTGTGCGATGCCTATGGCGATTGGCGCCATGACCATGGCGGCAGCCGTATGATTGATGATGTTCGACAAAAGCAACGTGCCGGCCAGGACGACACCAAGCGAAACAACATGCGGCAGTTGGCCGGCAACCGGCAAGAAAGCGTTAGCGATAGATCGGGTAATGCCTGAGCTTTGCATTGCTTCGCCTACCGGAATGAAAGCGCCTAACAGGACAATTAAGGGCCAATCGACGCTTTCGTATAGCTCGCGGGCGTTGATGATTCCGCATAGGACCATTAGAACGGCTCCGGCGGTGAAGGCAACCTGCACCGGCAGTATCCCGAAGGCTGGCAGTAAAACGACTCCCGAAAAAATAAGTACCGCTGTCACGACCCGCGTCGGCTTGTCGATCCTCAACGAACGCTTGGCAAGGGGCAGACACCCCAACCTGTCGAGCACAGTCCCGAGGGATTCAGTGCCGCCTTGGAAAAGCAAGACATCGCCGGACTGCAGCCGGAATCCTGACAATCGCCCCTTGTGGCGATGACCTTGACGTGAGACGGCAAGCACATTGGCGCCATAGAAGCGACGCAGATTCATCTGGGCCAGTGTGCGGCCAACTAGTTGCGAGCCGGCTCCGATCACACCCTCTACCATACCGATCTCGGCAGATACCAGAAACTTCTTTGCCAGGTCCTTTTCAGCAGCGAGGACAAACTTGGAGGTCTCCAAGAGGGCCTTGAGAGAATTGGCGTCGGCCTCTACGATTAGTACGTCCCCCGCGCGGAGCGGTTCCAGGCGGGATAAAACGGGCAGACGGCGTTTTCCACGAACGATCCCAAGGATCAAGACATCTTCCTGCAAAGCTTTCTCAAGCTCACTTACCGTCTTTTTCACAAAGGGAGACTCCTTCAGTACCGCCACTTCAGTCAGGTAATCCGCAATCTCGAAAAGCTCATCCTTGCCGCCCTTGCTCCTGCGAACCGGCACAAGCCTCCAGCCGATCAACCAGATAAATACAAGGCCGGCCAAGGTGAGGCTCAGACCGACGGGGGTAAAGTCGAATAAGCCGAAGGGCTCTCCTGTTGCCTGTCGTCGAAATCCGGCCACGAGGATGTTGGCTGGCGTGCCAATCAGCGTAATGCAGCCTCCCAACAAGGACGCGAAGGCTATGGGCATGAGTACCTTAGATGGACTCTGTTCGTTCTTGCGAGCTAGCTGAATAGCGACCGGCATCATGATTCCGGTGGTTCCGGTGTCATCCACAAATGCCGAGATAAAAGCTGTCACGCCGGTTATGACCGGCATCAAGAGCCTGTCTCCAAGGCCTGCCAGTGCTGCAGCCAATGCGTCAGCCGCCCCGGCGTTCCACATGCCGCGGCTCACGACCATAACCGCTGCTACCGTGATTACAGCAGGGTTTCCGAAACCGTTGAAGACCTGGTCTGTAGGTATAATCCTTGCTGCGGCCAAAACAAGTAGCGCGGATGTCGCTACAATGTCGTAACGCCAACGGCCCCACGCAAACAAGATTAAGGCGAGAATAATGACGATTACTACGAGGACCTGATCGAACATATTCGAATCCACAATTACAGATGACCGATGGGGCAAGAGGTAAAGTTAAAGTTTGGGGGTCGGGCCAGGGTAATAACTCGGTTTCTAAGGATAATTGTTAAAAATACATGCCTTATTAGGGCTTAAAAGCTCGTTTTTGACTCCAAAATGATAGCTCTAAGCCGGACCTGGGGCTCGCCAAGCCTGTCCGGGCAGGATTTTTCGTTCTGCTCCGGCCATATCTGACAACTCTATCTGGTTAAACGTTCATTTTTGATACGAAAAATGCACCTCTAAGGCCCAAACAAGCTATAATATAGGTCTATTGTCATGTAAATTTAATTTGTTAGCTCGGCCCGGCACCTTTGCGTAGGCCGGTGAAGCTTGGCCGCCCCAACCCGGCTGGCGAAACAACTGAAGTGAATCACCACTGCAAATAGACCCGGAGCACCCGTCTTTGGTCATTCCAGGAAATCGAGAATTCTTCTTGCACACACATCTGCGCCGTCGATCCTGATGTCCGGTAATCTGAGCGGCAGGGATAAGACCTGCCTGATCGAGGGTTCCCAGTTGCCGGCGCTGAAATTCTTTAAATCGATAAATACCGAGGTAAGTTCCCTCTGAATGGTGTTCACGAGCACATCGTATTCAGGAAACAGCCCCCGTTCCGTATAGATGATGGGCGTGCCTTGGACAAGGCAATCCGATACGATTCCATAGCCGGCCTTGGTTATTACCGCATCCGCGGCCCCGACGGCATCCGGGAATGATATCGGCGCTCCATTGAACCTGAGCGCGCGTGGAATATCGAATTCCAGCGGACTTTTGTACAGGAAAACTACTCCGTCTATATTTTTCAGGTTGCGCATGGCAGCTTCATTCAGGTCCAGGCTCATGAAGGAAACCAGGATGACTTTGTCGGCGGGGTCCAGGCCCAAAATTGAACGTACCTGGGGCCCGGATTTTTCGGCCTTCCGCGCAACCAGGGGAACATCCTCTATCCTCGGACAGGCGGAACAATCCCCATGCATCGGGATCTGGAGAAAAAGCGAGCACTTTTCATAGCCACGCCGAATATTGGAGACTATAGGGTCCCAACGTGGATCTTGCGCGGCATAGGCATTGTATATCCAATCCCATGTAAAATTGCTGACTCCGATTGAAGGCACTCCACACCTGTATGCCGCCTCGAACGGAAGCCACGCAATATCGGATATCACAGCCCGGACACGCTCACGCCTAAGGAACTCAACCTCACGATCTATAATTGCCTCCGATGCCGAGTTCAGGCAGGATAGCAAATCCAGCGATTTTTCCAGATCGAACCTGAGTGAATTATATTGATAAAGACCCACGTCCAGTCGTAAACGTCTAATATTGGGAAGGCTTCCAAAGCTTTGCTCTACGAGTGCATCGGGTATATCTGATATAATTGTTGGCTCGATATCCGGCTCCAAATCGGCAAGGCGGCGTAGAATTTCCAATGAGCGCACCGCGTGCCCAAATCCATGTGGCGTAATATAGTAGGCTATCGCGGGTCTTTCTCGCTGCATTCCTCACTCCTGGTCAACCGAATATTTATAAATCGCTGGGCCCGGAGTGTCACGCAATCACCTCCTCGGGCCAGCCCACTCGAATGGACGCGCAGGATTATTCCAGATGGAGCTGCTGCATGGCAAAGATAATCGTAAATTTCAGCCTGAGGATACCCGGACTGAAGCAAGAAATTCCATATCCAGGTTCTTTTTCTCTGTTCGAGGTGACTGCGCAACCTAATCCGCGTGAGCAGCCAGGAGACCTTTCAGAAGACTACCGTGAATTGGGATGCAAGCTCAACAAAGCCTGCCGGATTCGAAAGCGGGGTTTACCTGTGTGACAGGAACATTATGATTCGGAAACGGAAAGAATTTCGGGACAGTATTTATTCAGGATGCTTTGCACTCACAACCTCGGCCAGAGCCAGGCTGCACCACGGACCCCGCTGGAATCTCCATGCCTGTTGCGGATGACCGGCGTCTCCGCCTCGCTACCGAATACGTAGGATGGTAACTGCGGGGGCACCAACTCGTACAGTTCATCCACGTTACTCATACCCCCACCGAGAACGACTACGTCTGGGTCCAAGATGTTAATTGCATGGGCGAGGGATCGAGCCAAACGATTAGCATATCGCTTCAATACGCCCCTGGCGGCACCGTCTCCGTTACGGGCCAAGGCCACAATCTGTGCCCCATTCAGCTTGACGGGCCTGTAGCCTGTCAATTCAGATGTTGTCAGGGCGTAGTCGTCCATAAAACCTGTTCCGGAGATCCATTTCTCGATGCAGGACGACTTCCCACACCAGCATGCAGGGCCTGGGTATTCCTCATCATTCATCCAGGGGAGTGGGTTGTGCCCCCACTCACCGGCGATCAAATTGACTCCTGCCCATGGCCTTCCGTCAATAGCGATACCAGACCCACAACCAGTTCCTAGGACTACGGCGAATACGACACGGTAGCCCGCGCCTGCACCATCGACCGCTTCGGAAAGCGCGAGGCAGTTCGCGTCGTTCATGCACCGCACCTCGCGGTTAAGGATGCGGCCCAAATCTCGGTCCAGGGGGTGGCCGTTGAGTGCTTTCGTGTTGGCGTTTTTGACGCACCCCGTCCGAGCCGAGATAGTACCGGGGATGCCGACGCCGACAGTCCCGACCTGACTCAGTGCCGATTCCGCTTCCGCGACTAATTCGGCAATGGTGGCAACGATGGCTTCGTATCTGCTGGGGTCAGTGTCGACCCGTTTCCGGTAGATCTCGGTCCCACCCTCGTCGAGTGCGATGATCTCGGTTTTCGTCCCTCCCAGATCGATCCCGAATCGCATCGATACACCCTCCAATGCCTAACGAAAAAGAGTTTTTGCGTCGAGTAGCCCTAACAAAAGGCCGAGTTGAACTGAACCGTGGCAACTATCGGAATTCATAAATGAACTTGCGGTTCATTTGGAGATTTATAGACCAGCGCAAACTTGAACACAAGTCGGGATTCGAGCCTTGATTGGGCATCATAGTGGAGTTTGGAACGGGCAATATCTTGGTAGAGGGCGGGCGAGGGTTGCAGAGATAGCCTCCAAAGCATGAAAGGAAGCCAAACGCGGATATCAGAACTTCAGCCCTCCTTGCCAGTTTCGAAAGACTCCATTTTGCGGCGATTCTGTCAACAATCATTCGAAAACGACGAAGATTTTAGCGCCCCATTTCTTAAGGCGGAGAAGAAATATAGAAAGTTTTTCAAATAACTGCACTTACTTTGCGGACGTTTGTTTTACCAAGAGGTGAATGATAAAGATTGCACCCAGTGCGTGCATATGCTTTAATCTGCGAATCCGACGGTTCAAAACGGCAAAAATGTTGCGATTCAGGGATGGAGTTATTAAGATCATGGCAAGATTGTTGAACCGGTTTCCGCCGGTTCGACACATGCAGCGAGTGGACTATTAATAATTATCTCTAACAGGAGGAGTTGGGCTATGAAAAGATCATTTGGGCTCGTATTATTTGTTTTCTGCGTCAGTATCTTTATGGCTGGTTGCTCGTGTTTCCCATGCGGACAAGTGGCGGAGGCCCCTTGTGCGCAGCCTGTGGTAGTCACACCGGCTCCAGCTCCGCCTCCGGCACCGCAATATGTCCCTCCGCCTAAAGCGGACCGCAACTAAATTACTTCCGGCGCCCTGTCTTGCTGTTGATAAAAACACAAGGCAGGGCTACTTACGATTGCTGCTGGACCAGAGAAACATGCCGGTCAGGCACGGACAATCATGTGATACGAATAGAAAAAGGATCAGGATGTTCCTTTTGGCGGCATTGCGGTACGCGAAGAGTTCGGGGAACGTGCGCTCGCTCGCGGCGGGCATAGCAAAAGGGCTTTGTCTTGGTCTGATGGCCGTCAGTTTTATCCCCCACCAGGTTGCCGCCGCCGGCAACGCTGCGCAATTCTCCAATCCGGACGGCTCATTGTCTACAAATCAAGTGGCAGCAACCGGCTTAACAGTTGAGAAGCAACCTGCCGAGGCACCTGACCCCAAACGGGCGAATTTCGTAGGGGAGCATAAGTCCCGCAACGCTCAGCATTTGGCAGATTGGGTCATAGATTCAGGCGACAATCGCGGCATGCCATTCGTAATTGTAGACAAGATTGACGCCAGAGTCTTTGTATTCGATGCCGATGGACGACTTAGTGGGGCAGCCCCAGCCCTGATTGGCCTGGCAAGGGGTGATGAGAGCATCCCCGGTATCGGCGACCGGAAATTGTCGGACATTCGCCCTGAGGAGCGTGTCACACCGGCGGGTCGCTTTGTGGCTTCGCTGGGCTTCAATTTACACGGAAAGGATATCCTCTGGGTGGACTACGACGGTGCCGTTTCCCTGCACCGGGTGGTTACTAGTAACCCCAAGGAGCACCGCCTGGAACGCTTGGCCTCTTCAAAACCGCTCGACCACCGTATTTCCTTTGGTTGCATCAATGTTCCGGCGAATTTCTTCAATGATGTCGTGAGTCCGACTTTTATTGGGACTTATGGCATCGTCTATGTGCTGCCGGACACCAGTTCGATCAATAAAATATTCGAGTCGTACTATGATGTCGAGTTTCGTAGGGAAACAGGCACAACTGCGAACCTCGACGAGGGAACAGTGCCAGACCTCGAGCAGCAGGATCTCAGGGTTGGCCGCCAAAAGGCTCGACCTTAAAGAAAACCCCGGCGATTGGAGCGGCAACAATTGTACAAATTGGTCGAATTCTTGCGACCACCACATAAAATGTGACCGCACGCGAAGACTACCAGTCTAATTCACCTTTGAGATAACGGTCGATATCGGCCGCTGCGCGCTTGCCTGCTCCCATGGCGCTGATGACGGTTGCAGCGCCGGTTACGACGTCGCCGCCGGCCCAAATACCTTTCATCGTGGTGCGCCCGGTCTCCTGGTTGGCCACAACCGTCCCATGCCTGGTGCGTTCCAGGCCGTCGGCATTGGAGAAAACCAGAGGGTTCGGGTCGGTTCCGAGGGCAAAGACCACCTGGTCCACCTCCATTTCGAATTCGGAATCCTCGATCGGAATCGGACTGCATCGGCCGGATTGATCCGGTTCTCCCAGTTTCATCCGGATACAACGCATCCCACGTACTGCACCTTTGTCGTCCCCGAGGATTTCAACCGGACTGGTCAAAAAGTCGAAAATGACCCCTTCCTCTCCAGCATGACGGAATTCTTCAAGTCTTGCGGGCACCTCTGCGGATGAGCGCCGATATACTATATGGACCTCTGCGCCTGTTGTGCTGCCGTTTGCCCCGGCGCGCAGCGACTGGAGGCGAAGAGCGCAGCGCGCCGAATCCATCGCCACGTTCCCTGCACCGATCACAGCCACTCTTTTGCCTACCTTGACCGGGGTGTCGAATTCGGGGAACTTATAGCCTTTCATCAGGTTGACACGAGTGAGGAATTCATTTGCCGACATGACCCCGTTGAAATTGATTCCCGGAATGCGCATAAACGTCGGAAGGCCGGCCCCGGTACCCAGAAAGATTGCATCGTGTTCGGCCAGCAATTCATTGATGGTAAGGGTACGTCCTATGACGTGATCGGTAAGTATCCGAATACCGAGGGCCTTTGCCGCCGTTTCGATTTCAGCCCTGATAACCTTTTCCTTTGGAAGCCGAAATTCAGGAATGCCGTAAACGAGTACGCCGCCCGGAGTATGAAGGGATTCGTAGATGGTGACATCGTGTCCCATCCGGCCAAGGTCGACAGCACAGCTCAGGCCTGCAGGTCCGGAGCCGACTACCGCCACTTTCTTGCCTGTCGAAGGCCCCCTGATAACCCCGAAAGCCTTCTTGGCGAGCGCGAAATCCCCCACAAAACGCTCGAGGCGCCCTATGGCGACCGGTTCCCCCTTCTTGCCCAGAATGCATCGCGACTCGCACTGGCCCTCTTGAGGACAGACCCTGCCGCAAATAGCTGGCAGGTTGTTTCTGGATTTCATGATTTGAACGGCCTTGGCCATATCGCCCACGCGTACGGCTTCGATAAACTCGGGAATTTTAACTTGGACGGGACAGCCTTCCATGCAGTGAGGTTCCTTGCACTGCAGGCAACGTTCAGCCTCCATTTTGGCAAGATCCAGCGTAAAGCCCAGGGCCACTTCGTTAAAATTTTGCACCCTCTCTTCAGGCTCCTGCACGGGCATGTCCTGGCGGGGAATCTTCATCCGTTCTTTTTTGGTCAACTCTGCCATTTATGTAAGTCCATCCCCGACCGTACGCGGCAGATTGCACTCATGCCCTTCCCGCCAGCGCTGAACCGATGCCTGTTCCTCGGAACGGTAAAACGCCATCCGCGACAAAAGGTTTTGCCAGTCCACTTTGTGGGCGTCGAACTCGGGGCCGTCCACACAAACAAACTTGGCACCGTCGTCCGTGACTACCCGGCAGCCGCCACACATCCCTGTGCCATCTACCATGATAGTATTCAAACTGACGACGGTCGGCACGTTGAACGGCTTGGTCGTGGCTGCTACGAACTTCATCATGACGGCCGGCCCGATGGCCCATATCTTGGCGATCTGCCCGGGTTGCCCTTCGAGGATTTCCTTGAGAGGCGCCGTAACCAGGTCCTTGCGGCCGTATGATCCATCATCGGTTGTGACGATGAGTTCGTCTGAAACTGCATGCATCTTGTCTACCCAGAAGAGAAGTTCTTTCGTCCTGGCGCCGATAATAGAGATAACGTGATTTCCCGCCTCTTTGAGTTCCCGGGCAATCGGATAGATAGGCGCTACTCCCACCCCACCGCCAACGCAGATCACCTTTCCTAAATTCTCGATCTCGGTCGGATGTCCGAGCGGACCGACAATAGCTTTGAACGAATCCCCCACCTGCATCATTCCCATTTGCACTGTCGATTTGCCCACTTCCTGGAAAATAATAGTGACTGTGCCTGCCTTACTGTCATGGTCGGCAATAGTGAGAGGGATGCGCTCGCCATAATCGTTGATGAGCACGATAATGAACTGCCCTGCCTTGGCTTTCCGAGCGACTTGCGGAGCTTCCACCACGAGCAGCTTCGTGACGTCACTCAAGGTTTTTTTTTCAAGAATATTGTACATTTCAATTTCCTTCTTGAATCAGCGCTCTCAAAAACCGATATCAAGCCTCTTGGCAGATGAATCGACAGTCAGATACTCTACCAATTTAGTATGGTACACTTGAATATAACATCCGGCCTTCACAGCCGCCATTGTTTTTGTCGACGCAAAAGCAAATATCGGAAGACGGAAGTAGGAAGACAGAGGTAGGAAGACGGAAGCAGGAAGACGGAAGACGGAAGATGGAAGACGGAAGATGGAAGACGGAAGATGGAAGACGGAGGTCTTGTCCTCTGTCCTCCGGCCTCTGTCCTCTGTCCTCCGTCCTGCAAACTTCGCGGAGCGTTGAAATCCCGGCTGCGGTCCCACCGCCGCTATTTTTTTAGTTCGACTTCAAGTTGAATCGGCTTATAGATGTAGACGAGGCGTCCCTGATCGGAGTTGTCGCCCACAGAGAGCAGCACAGAGACACTGTCGCCGTCCCATATCAGTTTGGAAGGAGTGTTGTCGGGTTTGGCCGGAGGACCGAGCTGGCGGGTCAACATTTCCTCGATTCTTTTGAAACCCACGGCCGGGAAATAGACCATCCCCATATAGAAGCGGCCCTTGTAGAAACCGTATATCACCTGCTCAAGCCCGACTTCACCCATCTTAAGCGGTTCGTCGCTCTTTTCGTACAAGGCGAGGTTGCCCTCATCGGCAATTTGGCTGAGACCGGAAACCGAAGAAGTTTCCGCTCCCCACTTGAGGCCTCGGAACTCTTCAGGTTGGCTCGCGGCCGGCGAGCCGCAGCCAAAAAAAGTGCAAATCAAAACAGATGCCAGGCAGAGGCCCAGAACTCCGAGTTGCCGTACATGGGGCAGTTTCATATGGTTTTTCCTCGTATTAGATTTAATTAATACCCTGCTCAAAAAGAAGAATTGGGTCTATCCGCGTAGCCATGCGGACAGCGCAACCACTAACCGTGGTGCGGTTGGAGGCAAGCCAAATGTTAAGCGCACCAAAAAGCTAAGTTACAGTGCTGTAAAGGTCACGCTCTCAGTCCTCAGTCCTTTATCTTGGGTCCTCCGTCCTCCGTCTTCCGTCCTCAGTCCTCAGTCCTCAGTCCTTTATCTTGGGTCCTCCGCCTTCCGTCGGCCGTCTATCCGGCTGCGTTTTGATCCCCTGTTTCCTTTTCGACCAGCTTTATTTTTGCTGCAGACGGACCCGCGTCGGCGTCCAGTAGTGTCTTGAGGCCTTTTTTATACCATTTGATCCCCGCTTTGGTAGATATCGTCTGCTCTTCGAGGTCCTTAGGCAGGCGGTCCTCCGAGCACCTTGCCAGGATATGCAGCTTGCTGTCGGAATCAAGGGCCGAATGGCCCGCGACAAAGCGCACGAACGCAGCCCACTCAGCCGGGGTCGGTCCGCTCCATTTGCGCATCGTATGAAACAGGCGATAACACACAAGCGCGGCGTCACGGTCCTCCTCATGCTGGAAGCGCTTTCCGCTGTACAGACGAATGGCTTCTTTGCCAATCTCGCTGGTGAAGGTCAGGTAGAACCATCTCAAAATGAGGAAATAGCCCTCGCGCGTAAGCTCTCTGCCGGCCCAGTAGAGCGGATTGGCGATGTTTTTTGCACTCAGGGCGAACTTGGCGGCCTTATATATATGCGGGTTTTTCTTGAAAAGCTTCAAAACCGGGTTTTCGTTTATTTTGACATAGACTTGGTAGTAGCGCTGGAAATCGCTCAGTTTGCGGTCCCCGACATACTTTACCGGGATGGTGGAGGCGAGCCTTGCGAGCCGGCTGCTCACCCGCTTCACTAACTCCAGGGTATCGGAAAGCGAGGCTTCGTACTCAGGCTGAGCGGCTTCCGGGTGATAGACGGCGCCGATCGTGCGCACGATATTGAGGGCGCGCTGGTTGAAAGCGTCAAATCCGAGCAGAAGCTCACTTTCGGGAAGCTCCCAAACCTGCTCACGCATCCGGGCGATAAGCTCGATTGCCTGCTGTTCCAGGGCGCCCTGCGGCGGCAGAAGATCCAGTTCGTGCAGTTCGGCGAACCGGTTTTCCAGCATTTCCCGCAAGCTCCGCCTCACATACCAGCGCAAGGCGAGGACGACGCACATGGTAGCCAGCGAGACAAATATGAGAAAAGCGCTCAACCAATGCTCGCGGATCACGTATGTGAAAGTGGCTAAGCCGATCTGGTTCATCAGTCGCTAAAATGGGGCGGCGGGCCGCCGCAGCCGGTATCATCATTCAATCCGTCGCCGCTGCCGCTTCGCGGGGAAGTCACTTCCCCGCTCTTTTCGATCAATTCAATCTTGAACACAACCAAGTTTAAATCCTGGCTGCCGGTCCCACCGGCGTCGTATCTCCTTCATCAATCCACTTTTGAAGTTGCGCAAGCGAGTCGGTTTCCCACCCCGGAGTCAGTCTTTCGGCAAGAAAGCGAATGAAGAGCGCATCCAGGGCTGCGAAGACTTCCTCGATAAAGTACATCTTTTCGAGGAATCGGCCATCGGGGTCTTCCCGGCCGTAGTCGGGGAGCTGCTTGGGGGTCTTGAGTCCTTTTACGGACCACAGTGAGCTGTCCAGGGTCAAAAAGTATTCGTTTTCGCCTATTATAAAGAAAAGTTGAGCCTCATCGACCACCTTGCCCTGGCGCAGCCCCGTTCGGGCTTCGTGGAGAAAATTCGCCTGCGTGGTGCATACCACCCGCTCTTTCCTGTCGCCGGGCAGGACCAGGACCATGCGGTCCCCAAGGTGGACGTTGGCTATTTTATCCCCGGCCTGGATCGAGCCGCCCAGCCGCTCGATGTAATACCACACCCAGGTCAGGAACTCTGAGCCCAGAAACCGGCCGTCGTTAAGTGCGGTCGGGGATTTAAGCGAAACAAGGGAGCCGAGAAAGTCCTTTTGGGCCGCAGTGAGCGCAAGCATGTTAAACGCCCATGGAGCGTGATAAAGAGCAACGGGATAGAGTTGGAACTGCCGTTCGAAATACTCCAGGAACGCCTCCACCATCTTGCTGCTCGCAGTTCCAAGAATCATCCAGTTGCGCGCGGGGCTCCAAACCACCTCGGATGAGCATGGCTGAGGGAATGCGCGGCTTAGCAGGTACTCTTGCATGCTTTCCCGGATTTGCTGCTTTTCGGTCCGGTTGGGCCACTTTCCGTTGTTCTCGTCACGGAATTTTTGCACCGATTGTCTCACGAACTTATTGAGCACCATACCGGGGACCTTTTTCTGGTCCAACCGGAAATTGAACGCCACGTATTCTGCCTTCCGGTATGAGCCGTAGGCAAAATTCGAATCGAAAAAATCCTCCCAGGATGCAAAACCCGCAGCCTCGATCGCTGAGTCGTCGGGTTCGGCAAAAGCTCCTCCCCGGAGCTTTTCATCCACTAAGCTCCAGAAATCGGCAGCTTCGAGATCGGGTGCGAAAAAACGGGTAAATGTGGCTGAAGAAGAAGCAATGGCCATAAGGGTCCTCTTCCAGGTTGGCGAAAGTTTTAGGATCTCATTTACAGCAAAGCCGGTGCGCACCGGCTTTAGTGTTCTTGCGGCATCGTTACGCACAGAGCCTGAGCGGATGTCAGTGTCTATCCAAAACGGCGCGGCAAGTCAAACGATTAGTTTCGCAGCCCTTATTCAACCAGGCAAATCAAAACTTTACGGTCTTGACGATCATTTCGAATTCCTGGACTTCTTCGGGGGTCAGCTCGACGCGGAGCAGCTTTTTGCTTACCCAAATGGGGCACTTCTCGTGCAGGGCCAATGCCACCGCATCGCTCGGACGGGCATCGAAGTCGACCACCTCATCGTTAATGCGGACGTAGATTTTCGCGTAGAAGGTGTTATCGCGCATCTCCGAGATCTCTATCTTTTCGAACACCGCGCCAGTGCGTTTTAACATTGTCAGGTAAATGTCGTGTGTGAGAGGCCTCTTTGGTTCGACCAGGCCTTTTTCCTTCGCTATTGCTGTGATTTCGGCGTCGCCAACGAACATCAGAAAATAATAGCTGTCTTCTTCCGACCGTTTCAGGATGACCATATTGCCCTGTGTTCTGTCGGTTTTAACGAAGACTTCTTTGATCTCGGCAAACTCGTTAGACTCCATTATAATCCTCCAAGTCTTTGTCACTTAACATGTTAAGCAGTCGATAGGGCGATGTCCGTTACGAGTACTTACATTATATCTTCAAAAATACTTTTCAAGGCCGTAAAAAGAGCTGCGAGCAAAGAAAACAAACGGCAAAATGGAGCCCAGAGCAAAATGATTGTTGCGTTTCGCTCTCTGCGTGTTGCTTAACGCAAGCCCGCAAACCCGCGATTGTACGGGCCGGGGTGAATTTCCCCTGTTAATCTGATAGAATAACCGGTAAATAAGGCGGAGGTGGTCACTAGCAGGGTGCTGAAAAAAGGTCTGATGGTGGGGAAAGAACCTTAAAAGACGGGTTATTTCGTCATTCCGGCGTCTTCTGCCGACAAAAGAGCCGGAATCCAGAGCTTTTTTGAACTATTTGATTTCTAAGGCAAAACACTGGACCCCGGCCTTCGCCGGGGTGACGGCTCCACGGGTTTCTTACTGTAAAGTGGGAATTTCAATCGTTTTTCAGCACCCTGCTGGACCTCTGAGAGGTATTGAGCAAGCGCCCCCGTGGCGCCAAAAGAGGATTAAAATTAAGAGCGGGCAAGATGGCTGAAACTGAACTTCACGAAAAATCGGGTTTAACGTTGCCGGTAATCGCTGGAGATACGCACTTCTTCGATCTAGCCGAGTTCCGTGCCCGCATGTCCAAAAGCCTCGACCCTGCAAACACCGATAATGCTCTTTTTTTCGAAGCCCTGGATTTTGCTTCCGAGTTGCACGCCGGTCAGCGCAGAAAATCCGGGGCCCCCTACATAAGCCATCCCTGCGCAGTGGCCGAAATCCTGGTCAGAGAGATGCACTTCAAAGATCCGGTGCTGCTGGCGGCCGCTCTTTTGCACGATGTTGTCGAGGACGTTCCCTGGATGTCGCTCGAAGATGTGGAAGCCCGCTTCGGGCAAAGGATAGCCGAACTGGTCGACGGGGTCACCAAGCTGGCCAGGTATCATCTGGACCGGGCTTTACTCAAAGACCTGACTCACAGCAAAATATTCATCAGCGCCAGCCGCAGGCTTGGAGTGCTCATCATAAAATTGGCCGACCGCCTGCACAACCTGAGAACGCTTCACTATCTTCCACTGACCAAGCGGCAGCGCATCGCCCAGGAAACAATCGACGTTTATGCCCCAATTGCTGCGCGCCTCAATCTATACCCCCTGAAAAGGGAACTCTACCACCTCGCGCTTTCTTTTCTTTATCCAAAAAAGAGTAAGAAGATTCTGCATGTAATGCGGGACCTGCGCAAGCTGCCTGCCGTCACAAGCCTTGAGGCCTCCCTTTCAAAAATCCTGGCCGCCTCGGGGCTCACAGCCGATATCCGCACACGAGTCAAAGGCCTCGGAAACTACTACAACCCGCTCAAAAGGATCCTGGATCCGGGCTATCCTGAAAATTACGTTGATTTTGCCATTATCATTCACTCCGGGGAACTCACCGACTGCTACAAGATGCTTGGGCTTGTGAACAATAACCTTACCGCAATTCCCAGGAGCTTGCGGGATTTTATCGCCAATCCCAAACCAAACGGGTATCGGAGCCTGCACACGCGAGTTCATCTCGGCGGCAACAATTATCTGGTCAAGATACGAACTCTCGAGATGGAAAATTGGGCAAAAGGGGGAATCCTTCGGGCGTGGGAGTCGCAAAAAGGGCTTACCGACGAGCACTGGCAGGAAATAAGCGAACTGTTGCGGGATATAGGCGAATACGGGGGGGCCGCCACACATCGAAAGGCAATGATACGGCTCTCGGAAGCCGAGGAAATCTATACTTACAGCCCGGCCGGCGACATTTACTATTTTCCCAAGGGCAGCACCGTGCTCGATTTTGCCTATCGCATCCATTCCGAACTGGGCGACAACTGCGAGGGCGCGCTGGTGAACGGCTCGTGGACGCCGATCACGGGCCGGTTGAAAGATGGAGATACGGTCGAAGTCCTCACCTCGCCGGAACCCATGGATGTGGATCCCGACCTGGAGGCGCTCTGTAAGACCCCCAAAGCCCGAACGGCCATCAACAGGCGGTTGCACCAAAAACGGCTGAGGTTTGCGCAGCAGGCAGGCAAGGACATTTTACTCCAGGAAATTTTGCGGCATAAGCTTTCCTCTTCCGTCCTCGAGGGAGAAAACTTTCGGCTGATCCTGGAAATACTAAATCTCAAGGACATCCAGGAATTATACCTCCAGATAGGCCAGGACCTTCTTAGCCCGCAGCTCGTTCTTTATTACCTCGAGGGCCACCGGTCCGATGAGTCCAGAAATCAGGGCGAGGCGGAAGGCCCCGGACAAAACACGCTTTCGGTTTCCGGCCTGGACAAGGCTGTTTTTAAATTTGCGCGCTGCTGCAATCCCTTGCCCGGACAAGATCACGTGCTCGCAATCCTTAGCGAAAGGGGTGTAACTTTCCATCACCGGGATTGCCAGGACATTCACGAAAGACACTCCCTCATGGTGCAGCAAATGCTCCAGGTCCACTGGGACCTCAGTGTGCCCTGGCGCCACCCGCTGGCGTTCCAGGTTCAGGTTCTGGAATGCACCATACGAGACCTGCTCCCAGTACTCGCCGGCATGCCGGAGGCAGTGCGGTTACAACGGATAACCAGCGGTCCGGATAAGCATGACAAGCAGTTCGTCTCTCTCAGTGTCGTCTTTCACAATTTCGCTGAAGCAAGGAGATTCTTCGGCCAACTGCCGGGTGAAAAGACCATAGTGGAAGATTTCGGGCGGGAAGGCGGGCCGAGGGTCCAACAGCCGCGCTTAAGTTTTTGAAGATCAATGCAGCAGCCTGCCCCCGATGTTTTCACCGAAAGCTTCCCGGGCCAGGTCTTTGAGCTTGTCTTTCTTTAGTCCTGCTACTTCGGTCAGCAGAAACTGAATCCATGCGCCGCACAGGAAGCTTACCAGGTTTTCATCGCTAACGAAAACCTCGAGGCTCAGATTCTCGTCGCAGACCGCTTCGGCCGCAAGGCTCATGACGCCGTTTCGCAGCTTACCCTCCCCGATACACTTGAGGCCTTTGCGGTAAAGCGTATCCATTTCCTGCGCCTGGACAATGATGCCGAAAGCCTTGTCGCAGGCTTCGATCAGGTTCATTCTCTTTTCCTTCATATACCCTTCTTCTCAGCTTCCTGGAAAAAATTGGTCCTCGATCAAGACCGGATTGATGTTTATCTTTACGTTATTATAGTAACATCTTTGAGCTACGCATGGAAAGACCCTAACCAGTCTTAGCGCTCAGAATGCAGCTTTTTTATTGACAAAGCGTTCGGCAACTATCTTACTATGAGTATTTTCAATGAAAAACCCTTTCCGGAAATATAGTTGACCAGTTACTCTTAGAAAGGAGTTTCAATGCGGATTCGTAGTAGAAATCTTTCAGGCGTCAGCGGAATTGTCTGTTTTTCGCTCTTAATCTGGTCCGTTTTTCTCTTTTGCGGTCCGGTAGCCAATGCGGCACCCTTCGGGGCCCCGGCATCCTTCGCGGACCTGGTTGACTCGGTCAAGGGCTCGGTGGTCAATATTTCCACTACCCAGACGCTCAAAGAAAATCCGATGCAGCAGTTCACCGGACCTAATTCTCCTTTCAAAGATTTTTTCGGCGAAGAGTTCAAGCACTTCTTCGGCGACATACCCCAGGGGCAGTTGAAAACCCACGCCCTCGGCTCGGGTTTCATTATCAGTGAAGATGGGTTAATACTTACCAATAACCATGTCGTAGAAAAAGCCGATGAGATCAGGATTAAGACCCTCGACGGAAATGAGTATGAAGCCAAAGTGGTCGGGCGGGACCCCAAGACTGACATCGCCCTGATTCAGATAAAAGTTAAAGGCAAGCTGCCTAAACCGGCAAAACTTGGAGACTCGGAGGCCATTCGAGTCGGTGACTGGGTTATCGCCGTGGGCAACCCTTTCGGATTGGGCAATACCGTTACTTCCGGCATAATCAGTGCTAAGGGCCGTGTAATAGGGGCCGGCCAGTATGACGATTTTCTCCAGACCGACGCGGCTATCAACCCCGGCAACAGTGGAGGGCCGCTATTCACTATGAGCGGCGAAGTGGTGGGCATCAATACGGCTATCGTCGCCCAGGGCCAGGGGATAGGGTTTGCCACTCCGATCAATATGGCAAAGGAGATCCTCGATCAGCTAAAGACAGGGAAGGTCATTAGGGGATGGCTCGGAATCATGATCCAGGACATCACGCCCGAACTTGCCGAGTCTTTCGGCACCACGGCGGCAAAGGGCGTAATCGTAGCCGACGTAGTTGCGGGCAGCCCCGCTGAAAAGAGCGGTCTGAAAAGAGGGGACATCGTTCAGACGCTTAACGGAAAACCTGTCGAAAACGCCAACCAGCTTTCACGTTCCGTAGCCGCGATGGCGCCGGAGACCAAAGCGGCCATCGATGTCATTCGTGACGGAAAGCCGGTTACTGTCAAATTAACTATTGGAACCATGCCTGAAGAGGCTGAGCACAAGAAAGGCGCCGCTCCGAGTACGGAAAGCGCCCTGGGTATAACGGTCCAAAACCTCACTCCTGAGATGGCCCAAAAATTCGGAGTTGATGAAAAAGAGGGCGGGGTTGTCATAACCGAGCTTGCCGCAGGGTCCCCGGCCGCTGAAGCCAAGCTGCGCCCGGGAGACCTCATAGAGGAAGTGAACCGGCAGAAGATTCAAAACATTCGCGACTGGAAACAGGCAATAGAAAAAATGAAGAAAGGCGAACCATTGCTTTTGCTCGTAAAACGCGGCGCCAACACCTTCTATGTGGCTATCAAGGCTGCCAGGGAGTAAGGCGGGCAGTGCCCCCGCGTGCGCCATCCCAGAAGTGCGAAGGGTGAAACTGGAAGGTTGAAAGTTTCACTCTTCACTCTTTTTGGGATAAAATAACGATGGGAATCGGTTTATCTTACGAGGTTGATAACCCCATGGAGACCGGAGGGCAGGGTCCTTTTACAGTGTACATATCGGCTGAGGAACTCCGAAAGCAAAAAGAAAAAGCCGGGGAGCTTCGCAGGACGCAGTGGTGGAAGCGCCAGACCGCCAGGGGGGTATGCTATTATTGCCATAAAAAGACGCCCCCCGCCGAGCTGACTATGGACCATATAGTTCCGCTCATACGGGAGGGGAAATCCACCCGCAGCAACTGTGTGCCGGCGTGCAGGGAGTGCAACAGCCGCAAGAAGTACCTGCTCCCCATCGAGTGGGACCAATATGTTCAATCGAAGGACATTGAGAATGGAACGATGTAAGGAATGCGAACTGGCGGTCTACTGCTTTTCCGATTCAAGTTGCTGGGTTTTTAGAAGCAAGCGGGAAATGGAGGAAAAAGAGGACCGGATCGCCAACTGTCCGTTACACGATCAAGTGGAACGGGGGCGCGCATCTCATCAAACAGACTCCACCCCCCCCGAGGAGGATGAATGATTTCCCCGCCGCCCCTGGGTTTTTTATAAAGGAGGGGGTGAAGCCGGTTGCTCGGCTTTCCCAGCCCTGTTCTCCGGGGAGCGGTTATGTAAACATGTTGATATCGCACTCGCGCGCGTGTTTCAGGTACTCTTCGGCGGTCTGGATTTCGACGCCGTCGATGAAATCCTCCCGACGCAGGCCCATCATATCTATAGTCATTTTGCATGCAATTAATTTGACCCCCTCGAGCTGAGCCATTTCCATCAGCTCATCCAGTGCCCGCCCTCCGTCCTTCGTTCTAGAGCGTTCTCAGGTTTGCCAACTCCGTCCTCGTCACCCCGGAAGTTTCTAGTCCTGGGCCTCCGTGGCGCGTACAACCCGGCGAAACACCACTCCAAGATTGCCCAGCGCCGGGCCGTAGGCCGCGCGTACAACCCGGCGAAGCACCACTCCAAGATTGCCCAGCGCCGGGCCAGAGGCCGCGCGTACAACCCGGCGAAACACCACTCCAAGATTGCCCAGCGCCGGGCCGGAGGCCCTCAGTCCTTTCCCTTCTGTCCTCCGTCCCCCCTCAGTCCTCAGTCCACAGTCCTCAGTCCTTTCCCTTCAGGCCGCAGGCCTGCGTACAACCTGGCGAAACACCACTCCAAGATTGCCCAGCGCCGGGCCGCAGGCCCTCAGTCCTTTCTCTTAGGCCCCGCGCCGCCCGTTCCTTGATTTTAGAAAATCCGCATGGTATAAGCGTTTCCATCATCGGGCCGGCGTAGCTCAGTGGTAGAGCAGCTGATTCGTAATCAGCAGGTCGCGGGTTCAAATCCCATCGCCGGCTCCAGTACAATCAATGGGTTACAGGTTTTTGCCTGTAGTGATTTTTGTCTGGTGTGCATATAGTGTGCACGGATACCGGGTGAAGCACTATTTTCAACGCTCGAAGCATCGGCCCGAAAATGCAAGTCCCACGATACCAGCCCGCTAGATTCCGGCAGTGACAAGCGTCAGGATGCTCCACAATCGCATATCTCAGGTCAAACCATATCTGAACACGTCTCTCAGTCGGCGCATGGTTCATGGCGGTCCCGTTCGAAAATCTGGATGCAGGGTCCCGTCCCGGCCCTGTCGCATTCAAGGCAGCATCAATAAGCTATCGTCTCAGCCGGATGTTCCTCCCAGGCCCACCGCAGAAGGCGAGCGCCGCAGAGACGGCGGGCCGCCAGGGGATCGGCCGGTCTCCACTCTCTGACTGCCGCCGTGGTGAATCATCGTCGGGGTATATTCTCGGCAGAAACAGAGTCAGGGGGGAAGCCCTTCTAATCTCCATACCCACACCCCCCAGAAAAATTGTGGGTGAATTCTCATAGGGGGGCTGCGCTGGCGTGTAGCCCTATCGTTTAAGCGGCTACGTCTTGAATGACCCCAATCCATATTCTCAGGCCAACCCATGGTTGGGGTACAGGGGGCAGTGGAGATCGCCCATCAGATGAAGGAGGCGAGGGAGAGAGCTAGAGCGGCCCAAAGTTGTGACATAAAGCCAGAAAGCATTGAGAACCTGCAAGCCCCGCCACAAAGGACAAAGCAACCTTGGTTCTTTGTGTCGGTACCGCTCTCCACTACGCCCCGCAAACTCCGGGACCGACCTAGCGCAGTCTGCCGGGACAGAAAAAGAATTCTTTCCGAAAACCAGCCCCCCGGTCGAGACGCCTACCACCCTAAAATCAGTTCGACCCGGTGTAGTGGAAAATACACCTCATGTATCTAACTTGTGGAGCAGAAATGATAACAAGTGAATTATTGACTAAAAAAGCGAAAGGAGGTTAAATGCGTAGAGTTTATAAATGTCCTTTATTTAGAATTTCTACCGCAACCTGAAAGGGATAAAATGGCGGAAGCAGATGAAGTGAAATACGAAGTGGGAAGATTATACCAAATCGATGCTGATAAGCTTCAGCCCGACCCTGAACAGCCGAGAAAGCATTTTGATGAAGAAGCCCTAGAGGAACTTGCAAATTCCATCAGAGAAAAAGGTATCTTGCAGCCTATTCTCTTCCGTCAAGACAAATCGGGTTCTTTGTTAATCGTTGCCGGCGAGCGTCGGTATAGGGCTGCTCAGATGACTGGATTAAGAACTCTTCCAGCCATCCGCGTGGAAGGGGATGCGGCGGAGATTTCTGTTATAGAGAACCTTATTCGACAAAACCTTACAGCTATAGAAGAAGCTGAGGCGTTACAACGCATTCTTGAGACTAATAACTACAAACAGGAGGAATTGGCCAAAGTAATTGGCAAAGCACCCTCCACACTTTCCGAAATACTTTCAATAAATAGACTTCCTGCCAAAATCAAAGATGAATGCAGGGCCAATTCAAGATGTCCACGAAGAATTTTGGTTGACATAGCAAGGAAAAATACTCGCTCGGAGATGATGAAGCTTTACAATATTTACAAAAAGAGAGGTCTAACCAGCGGCATTAGCAAGGAAAGGAAGAAAGGTGAGAAGAGAGCCAAGCCTAAAATCATTCTGTATTTCATTGGGGAGATGGTAAGGACACTAGATGATATTAAAATTGAGAGTTTCTCGGGAGAGGATAGACAGGCTCTATATGGCAATTTGATAAATTTGCAGGTGTCTGTCGCAAAAAAAATAAAAGTTATAGACACTTACACGCTTCGGCATGCCGAAGTGGTCAGTTCGGAGGGATAACCGGATTCAGAAAAAAAATTCAAGAATTTGAAGAAATAACCGTTTTTATAGTTGACAAAGCTAAGGAGGTGTGTAATTTCACCAAAGTGAAACTATCGCCTTTTACCGACTTTCGGACTTACGCTGCTGTTCCTCCGTGTGTGCCATCAGAGGTGATGGTGATATGACCAAATTCTTTCTGGCAAAGCACTAAAGAAAGAGGAGCTATAATGCTCTGGGATGGTAAAAGACAGATATCTGCTGACGTGTTTGTGGTTAATGCCCAAGAGGCCGCATGTATGTTTGGCGTGCAAGTTCACGGGCTTGAGAAGCGGCCACTTGAAGATTGGACAACAATAGTCACTGATCAATCTGGTCGAAAGAGTAAGAAGTTCGAAAAACCACCGATAACAAAATGAGCATAGGGTTTCCTGACCTTATGCTCATTCTCCTTCTAAATCCTTCCATTAAATTTACCGGTTATTGCAGGCCAAATACTAACTGTCCCTGCTGGAGTCGTAATAGGTGATTCTAGTGGGAGGGGAGGCGTTTTTGCGAACTATTGAGGGGTTTTTCCCGTGGGATTTGGGTCTTTTGGTAAGTGCAGCAGGGGCTTGCCATTAAAATGCGTCCGGGCGGAATAATTGGAGATACGGCAATAAAGGTAGCATGCGTCCAGACGTTACCTGGCGCAGAGTTTTATGTTGCAGCCAAGCTTGAAGATGCATGCAGGAAACTTGATTTCTCTCCGCATTTAATACTGAAGGGTTTTGGCTCTTTCGATATAGTTCTTCTATATGCAACACCAAATTTCAGTTCTCCTCACCTAAGTATGGCTGGGATTATCCCTGGGATTCTCAAATCCAATCTTTTTCTGTGCTTCTCATATTCTGACGAGCGTGGGGCCAGCGATAAGATGTTTGAGCAATTGGCATCATCTACCTTCATTGGGTTCAGCCTATTGAAAGTAAACCCAAAAATCCAGGTCAACAGTCCCGAAGCAGAAATCCTAATAGCTAGATTAGTCAGAGAAAAATCAAAAAAGCTCCATTTTTTAGGAACTCTTGGGTGGAACGAACTCATTTTAATGATCACCAATGAGGATATTGCACAATTATTCTCCGATTTATATTCATTCACCCTCACTACTTCAGGATCTCAGGAAAAAGCTTTTAAGAAAACATTTTCCTTCCTCGGCATCAATTATGAGACGATGCGGACCGGCGCGGAATTCACTTTCAACTCTGAGACTGTCCGAGGTAAGCTCGCGGAAAATGAATCCATAAACAGACCGATATCGAAAGAACTGGAGGTCAGCATCGGGATTTCTTTTGAGCCTCAGTATTCCGATGAAGTTAGGACTTTCTGGAAAAATAAGAATTTCGCACACTATGATGTAATGGGAAAAGACGACTTAATTGTTTCTCCGAAAGGAAAGCTAAACTGGAGTCTCTTGATCGCTAGTTTGTTGGGCTTCAGATACCAATTTAGAAACAGAATATTTTCTACTCATACAATGATCAACAGAGTAACGCGCCCAAGTATAATCGGTTCACTTCTCGACGTAGCTCGAAAACTATACGGAAATTTTTTCTATTCTGCTAATCATCAAGATAATTTGGATCTGGAGAACGAAACACTCGAAATTCCAGCTGCAATTTGTAGTCCCGAAAGGCCAATCCTATATCTTGAGCTGGTAGAGATGTTTGGCCGCGATCTTGCTGCTATTCTTGCCACCCACTTATACGCGCTCAACAGTTTGTGTTCGAATCCTATTACAGGGAGCGCGTTTCAAGACATGCGAAAATACCCCAATTATATAATGGAAACTGGCCGGCTACTTTTAGATCTGGGAGAAGACACGCATGCTTTTGGAGCATCGTCTGTAGAAGCACTAAGGCACGGTGCAGAACTACGCTCATATGGCACGTATGGAACGGTGGAGGAAGTTGCCGGCAGATTTTCTAAATTCAGAGGCGGCGCACAACGCGCAACACTTGCATTAGAGTATCTTCCTTGGCATATATTCAAGAGGCTCGGTGGAACTTGGGAAGGGTTTATCATTGCTCATCACCCAAAGTTCTATCACACCAATGATGTAATTAGCGTACCGCCAGAGGCACTATGGGAACCAAATTCGTGGTGGGCATTGTACCATGAAGTTGGCCACATCATCGTTGAAACCGGTGGAGAATGGGTTGGGAAAAAAGTACCGCAGGTCAGCCACTTCCTCGTTCAGAAAGATCACCATGAATTTTGGCTCAAACTTCTGTCAGAGCTGGCAGCAGAAATCGTTGGTTTCCAGCTGGGTTTCTTCGGTGATTATGACCTGTTTCTGAATTTACTTTGGAAACACCTAAGCAAGATCGAACCATTGCAAGCCAACAATGTGCCAAGAGAAGTATACATATTAAGAACTTTCTATGTATATATATTTTACAATCACTTCATACTAGGCGAAATAGAACACAAGCAGGTTCTTGACGACGATTTCATATACGATAAAATGAAAGACCACATCAGCCGGATAGAAGTAATCTTGGGACACGATATAACTAATAAACGCATAATAGCCGCTAAAAACACAGATTTGTTCCGAGACTTGTACGAGGTATCAAAGCACATTTTCTCTAAGATGAAAGAACGTCCATTAGCATTAGATGTATCCGCGAAAGACTCTGAAAATACAAACGCTGTATGGACGTCTATCAATTCAGGAGAGAGTTGGCCAGAAGAAGTTGAAGCACCAGAAGCTATTCTATATAGAATCTTTCAACGGCAAGATTTCCCATTCCAATGTTCTATAGCGGCAATTTTGACATTCTGGAATCAGGCCATCACTAAAATGGGCATGAGCAATGAGCTTTGCAGTTCCTAGTGAGCCAGTCCCACCATCTGGGACACTTTCTCAGCAAGCAGAAGAGGCACTTGTTCTATCCATATTGGATATCGACATATTTCGACCACTTCCGATAGAAAGGCGTTTAGCATACTACCCATACGCCCAACCGCATGAACGGGCCAGGGTAATATGCGAATTGATGGAACGCCTCTGGGACAACGAACTTGAGAACAAACTTTTTCCGGCATACCAGACCTTCGATGGCTTTCTCAGTACTCTTGGAAGAAGAGGACATTTTGTGCATCAATTTGAAGTATACCTGCTAGGGATGCACATTATAAATAATCTACTGAAGCTTTCGAATGATTTTGTGGGTTGGAGGCAAAAACCCGAACAGATTTATGACACTTGGCTTTTAGCTGCAACAGCTCACGATTTTGGTTATCCCATTGAAGTTGCAAGTGATTTCCTCGACCACCTTGCAAAACTTCACAAGGAGTTGGGTTTTAACTACCTCTCGACTAAGTACCTTGATTTAAAGGAATATAATCCATTACAAAAGGAAGAAAATCTACTTTGGGTAGAAGTCAATGTCGATGGCCATAATAAAGAGAGAATGCATCTGTGTGACTTTGTTTATACTGCTATTGGCGAATCTTTGGGAGTTGAGCCTGGTTATGCGGCCGAAATTGGTAAACTCTTATCATTGGCTGATAACCACGGCTACGTGAGCGCGATGATACTTGCCCGCACTGTTTTGACCCGGGACGTATCTTTGGAAGATATGAGGAAGTCGGGTACTTTCGACTGCATGATGCAAGCCATTGGTGCCATTGCCCTACATAATTTGCCTCGCGACCTGGTTGAAAAAATCCAATTTGACTTGAACCCCTTCTCATACCTACTTTTCCTGGTGGATAACATTCAGGATTGGGCTCGTTCGCCCGAGTTTCCAAATGAATGGCCCATCTATCATTTGAGCACCTTTAAGGGTGAGGCTAATACAACAACTTTCAAATATGTTCTTAGCCATGAGAAGTGGACACCAGAGATGAAAGAGCGTGTGGAGCAATCACTCCAACAAAAACACGAATTAATTGAGACGGCAAAAAGTCCGTCCGAGCAATTCGGTTACAAACTGTTAATAAAGTTTGAAAGCAATGATGGCACAGAGCTTTGCCCACAAATTGAGAAGCGCATTTAACTCACTCTAGTTTGCCTGGGCCTCTCAACTTGTTCCCATTATACAAAACCGTGCGATAGCGTTTAATAACTTGCTTCGAACACGTGGGCGGCCACCTCTTCGGGTCGGACCGGACAGGCGATGCCGAGAAGGAGACGAGTGCAGACGGGTCTTGCAGCTCTTCTCCATCCTATCGTGGTGCGGAGCCGAACAGTACGCGCGCACGATAGTCCAGTTGGGAAAACTTAGAGTTTTTCACAGGGGGGAGTAGCACTCGGCCCACCCTGGGCGGGTTCGCCAATCAGGATTGCCGTTGCGCCATAAAGCAAGATTTTGATACTTCCTATCTAAGGCATTCAGTAACAGCCGATTTAAGATCAACAACATGGATAGGCGTCGGAGTTCCCGATTTCATTTTCCAGACGGTATATCCCCCTTTAAGGACCTTTCCGCGAAGCTCCGATTGATTGCCTTCCGAAATGAAGCGCACCTGGACCCTGGTTTTGCTGCCTTCCTTAATGTCAAATAATTTGCGTGCAACAGCATCAGATAACAAGTGCCCGCCCTTGGTATCGAGGCAGTAGATCGTGCTTTTCTTCCAGACAATAAAATCAGGGTAGAAATTGGCTGTGTTGCCTTCGGACAACAACGGTATATAGAACCCACCACTAGAGGGATTCCGGTGCCAAACCAGGCCTACAGCGTCAAGAGCTTTAGCAAAGGCCAGCTCAAACTTGTTAAAACCGTTATATCGCTCGTACAATCCGTTTTTGAAAGCAGGGGCCTTCTTGGGTACACGTAGCGTTCCGAATTTGAAGGGGTCTGCGCTTTCATAGGACAGGTCCGACCATTGATAGAAAGCCGCTACAACATCCCTGCCGAAGGCCTCAGCCTGTTTGTCTGCCTTGCTCTGCACTTGTACCCGCACGTCGAACTTTGGATTTTGCAGGGACACGGCGGCCAAGGCCCGTGATGAGCGCGCACGGATGGCTGTCGTCGCCAGCCAGCGCAGCCGCACTGGGTTTGTATGACCATCGACCTTCCACTCCACGGCCTCACCATCTTTGCTGGGCTCCACTAAATCGACCACCTGTGACGCCGTATGTGCTTCGCCAATGGTGTTCATGTCGCCCTCGGCGAAAATAGGGAAGTCATCCTCGATCTCCGCAATGCGCTTTTTGGCGGCTGCGGACTCGACATACACGTGGTGCAACGTTATTGCGACGTTGTCCTTTGGTTTTAAGTCGTCCACCGTCGCACCGCCACCGGACGAAAAGTGATCGGTGATTTCAATGGGTGCGCCCTCGGAAAGCAACTTCGCCTTGACGTTACCAATAGAGTCCGTGAAGACGCTTTGATTGTCCACTCGAAGAAAAAAGTGAGCACTGTTTAACAACGGGTTTTCATAGTGCTCGGCCCCGTATTGTCGAAGCACACGGCCTATAACCTGCTCAACCTGGATGGACGACCCCATGCTCTTGTCGATGTAGGCCAGGTAGCACGCCGGATCATCCCAGCCTTCTTGCAGGGACAGGTTAAAAATGATGTGTTGGAAGTCTCTGGCTTGAAACTCGTCGAAGTCGTTCTCGCCCTTAGAGAACAGATTCACCACATCGGGTTTGTTGCCTTCGACGAAGCGAAGGTCGGCGTAGATGGCAATATCCTTGGGCAGGACCCCCTTTTCTTCCACGAGATAGCGCCAGATGCGGATCGGCGGGGCTTTGCGGTGAGTGAATGGCTTTCTGCCATCGTCCTTCTCTCCGTCGTCCGTGATGTTGGTTTTGCAGACATAAATCGCTTTGGGCTTAAAACCCAGAGAGCGGGCGACAATCTCGTTGTTGAGGATTGTTAGGCGCTTCATGAGGTCATCAATGCAGCGCTCCATTGTGGCAGTCGTGCCGTCGAACTGAATGGCCTTCTTCACCAATTCCGCGTCAACAACCTTCTCACTACTCACCGCAGTGGTGATGAATCGCTCGGCTTCTGCATCCCCATTTTCGTTGACAGCTTGTAGGTCGGCGAACGCCTCCTGGTCGGCAGATTCCTCGACCCACAACCGGATAGGTTGGATAACCGACTTTTGAAAGTTCGCGGGCAGCTTGAGGGTTGCACTCGCCAACAGGTAGGCGTCTGCCTCCAGCTCCGTCAGTAGTTCGGTTTGCTGGTCGGAAAGGTTGTGCCCTTCGTCATAGACGATCAAAAGCGGCCGCCGCTTGCCGTTGTCGGCACGCTCTATAAGCCGTTCCCAAGGAGACTGCTCGCCAAATAAATCTTGATCGCGCTTGTAGATATTTAACGCACCTGCGGATTGATCCTTGTTGTTGAATAGCCCTGTTGTAGTCATAACCACCAGAGGGGTCGTGGCATCCGTTATCAAGGTCGGCGTCAAATCCTGAATGTTGATGACGCGGAATCCGTCGAGGATTTCGTGATACTTACCCGCTGACGAAAAGTTGGTATAGGTCTGCGCCACTACTGATTTTGCCTTCGACATCCATAAGACAATGGGCTCGCTTGTGAAGTGCATTCGCATGAGTGCCACCGCTTGCGCGAGAATCGGCGTCTTGCCTGCCCCTGTGAGCGCCGAAAGTGCCTGGAAAAATGGCCGGGATTTTCTGCCCTTCCTGGGACGGTCGGGATGGTTCGCGAAAAACGCGTAGCGACGCGCCATCAGCTTCGCACATTCACTCTGGAAAACTTTCAGTTCAAGCATCGACTTGTTAACCGGCATGCAATAATGACCCACCTTTGAGGAAAATCGGCGTCCAAAATTGACCCACCGTAGCTGCCCGCTACAATCCTGCTAAAAACTGCAGAACGTAGGGGGTGAATCAAAGGA
>Ga0116126_1000318_pt1 | contig 38940 bp, 33 predicted proteins | sample June2015DPH_16_5_FD_89730 | JGI IMG/M metagenome (GOLD analysis project Ga0116126, IMG submission 89730) | Peatland microbial communities from SPRUCE experiment site at the Marcell Experimental Forest, Minnesota, USA - June2015DPH_16_40 | ecosystem: Environmental > Terrestrial > Soil > Wetlands...
GGGTGAACCAATCGTCTCGCCATGGCGGATGCCCGATAACACCTCAGCTTGATCGGCTTCGATCTTCATCCGTCCGCCGCGTCCATAACCCTGCTGACGGCGCGACAGGTCGCGGTTAATCGCGGCAAGGTCGAGTTTGAGTCCGGCCGGCAATCCTTCCACCACGCCAATCAAACACGGGCCGTGGGATTCGCCCGCCGTGAAGTAACGCAATTGTGGCATGCTATCCTCGTTTGAATATCAATGTCAGTATGTCTTTCACATTGCCGATGTACGCGGCCATAATAGCAAGAAGTGGGTCTTGCGCAAAGAGCCAGATGATGGCGCCTAGGGCGATGTATGGCCCATAGGGGATATGGCCCTGCAAATCTCTTTTCCTCAGTGCGATCAGCACCAAGCCTACAATCGAACCAACCACAGACGAGAGGAATACTGAAAACACGGTCGCCTGCCAACCGAGGAACGCGCCGATCGCCGCGAGCAGTTTCACGTCGCCAAACCCCATTGCTTCCCGTGGGATGACAATCTCATTTACTACTGCCTCAATTGCTCCGACGTCTGGCAGAGGATACTTCGCGCCGTTTACGGCTATTGAATCTTCACGGACAATGACCGTGGCATCTTGGAATTCCTTATCCGCGAATCTTATGGATGCGGCTTCGAACCTAACCTTGTCCGAACTACGGAAAAAAAGTTGGGGCCAGACGATTTCTTCGGCGGGCAGCCTGAGTTTGCGATCGGCAATCGTGATGGTTGTGCCTGGTGGTAGTGGGATGCGCAATCGCCCAAACAGGAGCTTGCCGAATTTTGCGATCGCGATCAGTACGAGGGCGCCCGTGAGAGTGCCAATGAACGACAAAAGTGCGGCAACAGCGTGCGATTGCGTGTGTTGAAGGGGTGGTACTAAAACAGAACAGATGAATCCAACAACAATACCGCCGAGAGTGATCTCATTGGGGATAATCATGTGCTCAAAGTCAATGAAGGTTGCAACGATTAATCCGGCGATGACCATCCAGTAGATCGGGCCCTTCAGAAAGTAAATGCCGTGCACCGGCGGGTGGTCCCACTCCGTCAATTTCAGCCACATCAGCAGAAACAGCACTGCCGTCAGCAATTCAACCAGATAATACCGGGGAGTGATCCTCGCACCGCAGTGGCGGCACCTGCCCCGGAGCGCGAGGTAGCTAACCAGCGGAATGTTGTCCACCCACCGGATCGGCTGGCTGCAGTGCGGACAGTGCGACGGCGGCGTGACAATCGATTGTTCGAGCGGCATGCGGTGCACGCACACGTTCAAGAAACTGCCAATCACGGCCCCAAACGCGAACACAACACAATCGAGATAGAGCTGCAACCAGCTCACGATTTGTCACCATAGATCGCTGCGCGCAACGCGCGCCGCATCACCGCCAGCGGCGCCTTTCGCTTTGTCCAGATCTCGAACGCCTTGGCGCCCTGATGCAGCAACATGCTCAGTCCATTGGCCACCTTGGCGCCGGCGCGCTCGGCGACCTGCAGTAGCTGGGTTTCCGCCGGACGATAGATCGTGTCGTACACGTGCTGCCGCGGCGAGAATAGTTCGGGGCCCAGTCCAAGTGAGTCGCCCTCCTTCAATCCGACCGACGTGGCATTCACCACCAGGTCAACTTCCTGGATCACCTTCCCAATCGCGTCTGGCGCAAGAGGCAGGGACTGAAACTCGCTCTTGGTGCCGGCAATCTCACGAGCGATGGGCTCGATCTTGGCCAGCGTGCGATTCGCCACAATGACTTTCGCGGCTCCGTCCAGCGCACATTTCACGGCGATCCCCCGCCCGGCCCCACCGGCGCCAAGCACCAGCACACGTTTGCCCTTAACGGAGAGATTGAAATCTTCCTTCACGGCCTTGAGAAAGCCGGAGCCATCCGTGTTAAATCCGCGCGTTTTATCTTTCTCAATCACGATGGTGTTGACCGCCCCGACCTTGCGGGCCTCGGGATCGATCTCGTCGAGGCAATCCAGTGCGAGAATCTTGTGCGGGACGGTCAGATTGAGACCAACCAGGCCCATCTCTCTCGCGCCCTGAAGCGCTGTGCGCAGGTGCCGCGGGTCGACATGAAACGCCAGATAGACCCAATTCATCCCCAGGGCTTCAAACGCGGCGTTGTGCATCGCCGGCGACGCCGTGTGTGTGACCGGCGCCCCGAAGACTCCAACAATCGTTGTCGAGCCGTCAATATGCATTGACTATGATCCGGGCCAGCGTGCGCGGGCGGCGACTAGTGTACCCACCCGGCGACGACAGAGTAGCTGAAGCTGTTCAGAAGCTCAAGAATCGGCTTTGGATAGACGCCGAGCGCGACCACCGCCAATGCCACAAGACCCAGCGCAACATTCAGATACGTTGGGGTGATGATCGGGCTGTGGTCGGCGCCGTCGATGACATAGAAGTGTTTCAGGAGAATAAGATAGTAGTAGAGCGACACGGCACTCATGAAGATTCCAAGAATGACCAGCCACAGCAAACCAAAGTGTTGTGCGTCCCGCTGAACGGCAGCCGCGAACAGGTAGAATTTGCCAAAGAATCCTCCGAGGGGCGGGATTCCCGCCAACGACAATACGAAGATCAACATGAACAGCGAAAGCAACGGCGCCCGCTTCGCCATGCCGTCGAAGTTCTGCATCTCATCGCCACCGGCCCGGCTGGACAACGCGGCGACAACTCCGAACGCGCCGAGGTTCGTCAGGGCATACACGATGATGTAAAACAACACCGAGGTCGCGCCCATTTGCGTGGCCGCGACGAGTCCGATAAAAATGTAGCCCGCGTGTGCGATGCTCGAGTAAGCCAGAAGTCGTTTCACATTGTGTTGTACGATCGCGGCGCAGTTGCCCAGCACCATGCTCAGGGCCGCGGTAACAGCCAGAAGCATCGTCCACCCCGAGCTAAAGTGGCCCCAGAATGCCGAACCTTCCAAACCCGCAAAGCCGACGTACAACACCTTCAGCAGAACAAAGAAACTGGCGACCTTGGACCCGGTCGCAATGTAGGCCGTCACTGGCGTCGGTGCGCCTTCATACGCGTCCGGCGCCCAGAGGTGAAACGGCACAACGGCCACTTTGAATCCAAAGCCGACGATGGTAAACAACAGCCCGGTCGCCAACAGAGGGCTCATCCCCAACCCCGCCGTGAGTTTCACGGCGTCCCGGATCGCTCGCAAACTCGTGGCGCCGGTCGCCCCGAACACATAGCTCAATCCGAACAGCAGAAACGCGGACGAAATCGCGCCGAACATGAAGTACTTCACCGCCGCCTCTTGGGACCGTAGCTCGCCCTTGTGGAAAGCCGTCAAGATGTACAGGGAAATACTCGTCAACTCGAGAGCCACGAAAATTGTTATCAATTCCTCGGCGCTGATCAACAACATCATCCCCACCGCGCCGAACAGCAGCACGGCGTAATACTCGCCAACGTGTCGCCCGACGTCGTAGTCCATGGAAATCAGCACCGTGATGACCGCCAGCCCGATGATCACAAGTTTGAAGAACACGCTCAGATCGTCCACAACCAACGTACCCCCCAACAACACGGTGGGCGGACTGTTGAATTGTTGCCACAAGGGAAGAATCGCCGCCAGCAGGCCAACGACGGCGGTTGTCCCAATGGTTCGCGACCGAACGCTCATTTCCGCGCGCCGCACAGATACGAGATCCAGCGTCAACGCGACCACCGCCGTCAACGTCAGGACCACCTCCGCGCCCAACCCCTTCAGGACGTCAAAATAGGGCACGGGCATCACGGCGCACCCCGCAGAAACAGTTGCACGTTCGCTTTGATCATGTTCAGCATGATGGACGGATACACACCGACGATCACCAACAACGCCATCAAAATCATGGCCGCGACGCGTTCGGGCAGCGTGATTGGTGGCAGGGCCGGAGGGGAGTCGCCGCTCTCCTCCTGACCATGCCCGTGCCCGCTATCCCCGGCCGGTGGGTCTTGTTCCATGAACACCTTGTCGTTGGCGTTCAGAATGTAGGCGACGGTCAGCGGGATACTCAGCCCCGCCGCGAGGGCCAGCACCGGATGCATGTGGAACGCGCCAACAAAAATCTGGTATTCGGCGACAAACCCGCTGAACCCCGGCATCCCCATGGACGCCGCACCGGCAATCACAAATGTCACGCACGCAAACGGGATGACCTTGGCCAGCCCGCCCAGTTCATCCAACTGTCGCGTGTGCGTCCGGTCATAGACCATTCGACCAACGACGGCGAACAACAAGCTCGCCACGATGCCGTGGGAAAACATTTGCAGAATCGCGCCGGACATGCCGATGAGGTTGAGCGTGGCCAGGCCGAGCAAGACGAATCCCATGTGGCTGACGCTCGAATAACCAATGATAAACTTGAAATCCTTTTGGACCAGGGCCACGGCCGCGCCGTACACGATCCCGATCACCGCCATCCACGCAATCCACCATTTCCAGTATTCGAAACCGTGGGGGAACAACAGCATGGCGCCGCGGAAACACCCGTACGAGCCGAGTTTCATCACCACGCCGGCCAAAAGCATGGACGCGGCGGTCGGCGCGGCGACGTGACCCGTCGGCGCCCACGTGTGGAACGGCCACATGCCGGCCAGCACGGCAAAGCCGACAAAAATCAGCGGGAACACCCACACCTGCACGTCGGGCGCGATCGGATGTTTGGCGAGTTCAAGGATATCGAATGTTTGGCCTCCCGCGGCGAAATAGGCGGCCAGAATGCCGATGAGCACCAGCGCGCTGCCGACGAACGAGTACAACACCAGCTTCATGGCACCATACTCTTTGCGCGTGGAGCCCCAGATGGCGATAATGAAGTACTTGGGGATAATCGCCAGTTCGTAAAACACGAGCAGCAGGAACAAATCCATCGCCATGAATACGCCGTACACGCCCGCGATCAACGTCAGAAAGAACGCGAAAAACTCCTTCACCCGGTTTTCGATGTTCCAACTAAACAGAATGCCCGTCACGCACACGAAGCCATTCAGCACGATCAGCGGGTAGCTGATGCCGTCCACCGCGAGATGGTATTTCACGTTGAGCGCGGGGATCCAGGAAACATTCACAATCTGCGTGAAACCGTCCTGCAGCGCGCCGTGGGCGCTGATCTGCGCGTTGACCCAATCGTTGTAGTTGAAGTAATCCTTGAGCGCGACCAGCAGGGCCGCCACGCCCGTTACCAACGCCACCCAGCGAATCAGGCTCTTCGACTCCTGGGGCAATAACATGATCAGCCCCACGCCGAGGAACGTCAGGTAAATTGTCCAGTCGACTTGCATGGTCTCGTCAGTATCGGGCAACCGTCATTGTTTGGAACAAATCGACCAACTGTTTCACCGCCGTGTTGGAAGCGTTGATGAGTGGCCCCGGGTAGATCCCGATCCAGAACATGAAGAACATCAGCACCGCCCCGATGAAGATCTCGCGTCCCGTCATGTCGGGCAGACCGGCCCATTTCGTGTTCAGCGGGCCGAAACAGACTTTTTGCATCATGCCGATCAGAAACACCGCGGTGACGACCAATCCAATGGTCGACAGCGACGTGATCAGCGTGACAATGGGAAACGCCCCCTTGAACACGAGGAATTCGCCAACAAAACCGTTCAGCCCGGGTAGTCCCAGCGACGAGAACATCGAGATGCCCAAGATGCCGGCGTAAATCGGTATGACCGTGCGCAAGCCGCCGTATTCTTCAAGCTTGCGCGTGTGCGTCCGCTCATAAATCACGCCGACCAGAAAAAACAGCGCGGCAGAACTGATGCCATGGTTGAACATCTGTAACATCGCCCCGTTGAGGGCCGCGGATTTTTCATTCGCCACATCCGCCACGTTCGGCGCCGAGGCGACTACGGCCAGGATGCCAAGCATGGCGTAGCCCATGTGGTTGACTGACGAGTACGCTACCAGTCTTTTGAAATCCGTCTGCGCCAGTGCCGCGAACGCGCCAAACACAATGCTGGCCCACGCCAACAACAACAGTACGTGTACGTGCGCGTGGACCTGATCCGGGAAGATGGGCAGGATGATTCGCAGGAAACCGTAGACCCCCATCTTCAACAGTATGGCTGCCAGCAGCATCGAGCCGCCGGTCGGCGCTTGCGTGTGCGCATCGGGTAACCACGTATGAAACGGCCAGATGGGCACCTTGATGGCAAAACCAAGAAATGCCCCCCAAAACAGCAGCGAGCTGAAGCAGGAAGCGCTGATGTGAAACCCGGCCCGCTCATGGAGATTGGTTACGAGTTTGGCGATGGCGGCGCTCAATTCCCCGGAAGCCGCCTTTTGGCGCAAGTCCAGAAAATCGAAGGAGTTCGTCGCGAGGTAAATAAACGTAAACGCCAGGAGCATCCCGACGCTGCCCGCCAGCGTGTAGACGAAGAATTTGAACGATGCATACGTGCGGTCTTCGGCCCCCCAGATCTTGATGAGGAAGTACATCGGAATCAACCCCAGTTCCCAGAAGATGAACCAATGAAAGAAATTGAGCGCGGTAAAGACACCGAACATGCCGGTTTGCAGAAGCAGAAACAGGATGAAGAACAGTTTTACGTTCCGGTCCTGCTTCCAATGCGCCAGCAACGCCAGCGGGGTGACAATCGCCGTGAGCAGGACCATCGTCATGCTGAGTCCATCGACGCCCAGACGATAATCGACGTTGAGCGTGGGAATCCACGACCAGCGCTCTTCGAACGCCAACCCCGCGTTCGGATCAAACCGGCTCCAGACGCACAAGGTCGACAAGAGAGAGATGACGCTCGCGCCCAGCGCGATCAGTTTGATTTCGCGCTCGCTCCTCTTCGGCAGCACCAAGATCAGTGCCGCGCCGACCAGCGGCATGAACGTAATTAATGACAGCAACGGAATCCAGGAATGGGTCATGTGAAGAAATAGATCAGCAGGAGAATTGCTGCCCCCAAGCTCAACACACGGAAATAGTTTTGCACACGGCCATTTTCCAGCTTCGACAGTTCCTCGCCTCCCAGTTGCACGCCTTCGCAGCCGGCATCAAACCCGCCATTGATTATGAACTCGTCCCCCAGCCACCGAAAAACCTGTGAAATCCCCCATGCAGTCCAAGCAATCGCATGCAGGATCCCATCGACGACCAGCTTGTCCACGAGCCGGAAAAATACGCCGCACGTGGTCGTGAACCGAATAATCGTCACGTCATACAGTTCGTCGATGTACCATTTGCGGTTTAGAAACGTGAACAGGCTGCCCAACGCCGCCGAAAGCGGATCTTTATCGGTCGCGTGTTCCATGGTCTTGCGTCCGTAGGTCAACCAACCCAGAAGAATTCCGAGCAGGCCAACGCCAATGGAAAGCCACAGCACCATATCGCTGTGCTCTGATGCAACCTCTTCTGGCGCCAGGTAATGGTGAAACACATTGCCGCCATACCACGGCGTGCCAACCCATCCCATGAACAGCGCGAAAACGCTGAGCACGGCGATGGGCAGCCACATGTTCCACGAAACCTCGTGGGGCTCATGATGTTCGTGATCATGGCCTTGATCGTCGTGGCCTTTGTCGTCCTGACTACGTTCGCGATCCCCGTCTCCGCCGCGCCAGCGGCCAAAGAACACCATAAAAATCTGCCGCGTCATGTAGAAGGCTGTCAGAAACGCAGCGAACGTCCCAAGGCTCCAGGCCAACTTATTGCGATGGAAGGTTGCCAGCAGAATCTCGTCCTTGCTGAAGAACCCGGCCGTCAGCGGGAAACCCGAAAGCGCCAACATGCCGATGACATAACAGACAAACGTGATCGGCATGTACTTGCGCAGGCCGCCCATTTTCCGCATGTCCTGTTCGTGGTGCGTGCCGATGATGACACAGCCGGAGCCGAGGAACAGCAGCGCCTTGAAGAACGCGTGCGTCAGCAAGTGGAACTGTCCCGCCACCAGGCTGCCCGCGCCGAGTGCCATGACCATGAACCCGAGCTGCGAGCATGTTGAATACGCCAGCACGCGTTTGATGTCGAACTGCGCCACCGCAATCGTCGCGGAAAACACCGCCGTGATGCACCCGATCCACATGACGAAATCCAGTACCCACGAACCCGGCTCCGCAGTAAACAGCGGATACATGCGTCCCACCATAAACACGCCCGCGGCGACCATCGTGGCCGCGTGGATGAGTGCGCTGACGGGTGTCGGACCTTCCATCGCGTCCGGTAACCACACGTGCAGCGGGAACTGCGCGCTCTTACCCATCGCGCCAATAAACAGGAGAAACGCAATCGTGCTGGCGGCTGACAGGCCCCACCAGCCGTTTCGCAGGGCCAGCGCGCTCACCTGCTCCAGCGCGCCGGGGTGAAGGGCGTCGTGCGTGTACAGGTTCAATGTGCCCGTCTTCCAATACAACATCAGGATGCCAAGGAAGAAACCGACGTCGCCAATTCGCGTCGTGATGAACGCTTTCTTCATGGCGGCGGCGGCCGACGGCTTGAAATACCAGAAGCCGATGAGCAGGTAGCTGCACAAGCCGACGAGTTCCCAACATATGTACAACAACAGCAGATTGTTGGAAATGACCAGAGCCAGCATCGAGGCGGCGAACAGCGACAGGAAGCAGAAGAACCGCGTGAAATTCTCGTCCTCCGCCATGTAGCCTGTGGCATTCACAAAAATCCAGAACCCGACGAACGCCACCATCGCGGCCATCCCGGCGGTGAGCGGATCGAGGACGAATCCGATATCGAGGCTGGTGGTTCCGAATTTGAACCAGGTGAAGTTGAAGACGGCCCGCTCCACCTCATGATGTTCGCCACCGTCGATGGTCGCGAAGAACGCCCGCAACGCGAAAACACAGGAAAGCCCCATCGCGATGATGGTTAGCGCCGCTGACAGTTTGCGCGTCGGACGCTTCAGTAAGGATTGAATCGCTGCCGCGGCAAGCGGGAAAATCGGGATCAGCCACTGTTGCTGCGCGAGCTGCTGAAGGTATTCGGTGTGTCCCATCTTATCCCTTCAGACTCGTCATCTCATCGAGAGTGACGGATTTGTAAAACCGATAGACAGCGATCACCAGCGCGAGGCCGACGGCCGATTCCGCGGCGGCGATCGAGATCGCAAAAATGGCGAACACATAGGCGGTGGGCGTGGCGAAGTACTTGTAGTGCCAGAACGCCATCAAGTTCAAGATGCCCGCGTTGAACATGATCTCGATGCCGATGAGCACGATGATGGCGTTCTTGCGCGACAACGCTCCGCACAATCCGATGGCGAACAGGAATGCCGAAAGCATGAGGTAATCGCTGAGGGGGATGTTCATCGCCTGCGGATGACCTCCTCCAGTGCGATGACCACCGCGCCGATGAGCGCCGCAGTCAGCAGCACCGCCATCGCCTCAAACGGCACCACCCAATCCGCGACGAGCGCTTTGCCTATTTCAGCCACGGAGGTTTGCGCACCACCCGCGGGGAGCACTTGGGCAAGTTGGTCCTTGCGAATGACCGCCCATAGCAGCCCGGCGATGATAATCGCCGTGCCCATGCCCGCCCACCATTTGCCGCCCAAAACCTCACGCGGCCCCTCGTCGCCGGTCACGTGTCGCGTCAGCATGATCGCAAATAGCATCAGCACGGCGACGGCGCCGATATAGATCAGGATCTGCACCGCGCCCAGAAAGTCCGCGCGCAGCAGGAAATAATGTCCGGCGATGCCGAGGAAGAACAGGATCAATGAAAGAACGCAATGCACGAGGTTGCGGAGCGTGATCGCGAACAGCGCGCCCAAGACGGTGATGGCGGATAGAATCCAAAAGGTCGCTTCCATGGCGATTAGGAGGCGTACCGATATGTTCGGGGCGCGACCCCCTCCGTGGCGGCCAGCTTGGCAAGGGTGACGAACCAGAGGACGAGCCACAAGGTCGTTGCCACCCACGCCAGGGGCCGAAACGTCAGGTAATGCCACATGCCCACCGCGGCAATGTTAACAATCGACATCGGCAGAAGCATCTTCCAAGCAAAGCTCATCAACTGGTCGACACGCACCCGCGGCCACGTGCCACGGATCCAGATGTTGAGCACAATCATGAACGCCAGCTTGATGAAGAACCAGAACATGGAAATCAGGCCGCCGATCCAGCCGGGGCCGCTGCCGGGACCATTATATCCGCCAAGAAACATCGTCACAGTGATTCCGGCCATCGCAATCGACGCGAGGTATTCGCCCATTTGGAACAGAGCGAACTTGAAGCCGCTGTACTCAGTGTGATAACCGGCGATGATCTCCGATTCGGCTTCGGGAATGTCGAATGGCGTGCGGGCTGATTCTGCCATTGCGCCGATGGTGAACAGGACAAACCCGACGAATCCCCAGGGTCGGAACACAAACCAGTTGGTGACGTTGAGGATCCCACCTGTCTGCGCCCGGGCGATCCGCAGTGTCGAAAGCGAGCCAACGGCCATCACCACCGCCACAGCCGCCAGCACCATCGGGACTTCGTAGGAAACGACCTGGGCCACCGCGCGCATCCCGCCAAGAAGCGAGAACTTGTTGCGCGACGCCCAGCCGCCCATGAATAGCGCCAACACGCTCGCCGTGCTCACCGCGAAGGCGAACAGAATCCCTATGTTGAGGTTCACGGGAACCAGCCCCGCGCCGACCGGGACTACCGAGAAAAGCAGGATCGATGGGATCACCGCGATCACCGGCGCGAGGAAATGGACAAATTGATCGGCGCGGCGCGGCACGATGTCCTCTTTTATGAGCAACTTCACACCATCGGCAATCGGCTGGAGTATGCCCCAACGCCCGACGCGGTTCGGTCCGAAGCGGTTCTGGATTCGCCCCAGCGCCTTGCGTTCAACGAGGGTCGTGTAGGCAAAGATACCGGGGAAAACGCTGAGCACGAACAAAATGGGAATAGCGACTGACACCCAGAACAGCTCGCTGTCAGGTGCCTGTGCGAACCAACTACGCAATTGTTGATAAACCGTCTCCAATCAGTGAATCCCCCGCAAAGCCCGCTCGTTATAGGGAAACAACGAACGGCTGTCAAACTCCAGACAACGCTTACGCTTTGCCCGCCTCCTCCATCAGCTTTTTGAGCATATTGGTCGTTTCGGCTTCTCCTGGCAGGCAGAGTGATAAATCGCTTTCGGCGCCACTGGCAATCGCATCGGCATACCCACGGCAGTCGTAGCCGCAGGCATGGCAGTCCGTCTGGGCCATCGCCGCCATTAACTTGTCGGCCAACGACGCGCCTTTCGCCGAGTCAAGGCGTTGCTGCATGCCCATGCCGGGATCATGCCATGGCCAGTTGCCAGATGGCGCTTCGCTCGCAGGTGTGGCGGCAGGAGCCGCAGCTCCGGGCGTTCCGGCCGCAGGCACAGGCGCTGACGGCGCTGCTGCGCCTGCTACGGGTGCAGTGCCGACGGAAACGGCACTGAGAAATCCGCTGAGCCACTGACGCTGCTCCGGCGTGAACGGTGCATCTTCGGGAATTGTGAGTTTCGCTGTTGGAGCCGGCGTTGCCACCGGTGCAGGTTTGGGCGCCGCCGGTGCTGTTGGTTTCAGAGTTGCTGCGGGCTTGGCCGCGGCGGCCGGTGCAGCTTTCTTGGCTTTCTTTTCCTTGTCCGCCTTCAGCTTCGCATCAACGGTTGACGCCTCGGTCGGCTTGATTCGGTTGTAATACTCATTCGACTTGAGCAGATCAGGCAGATGTTCCACCAGTTCATCAAAGCGCCCGTACTGGGATTTCTCGTAGTCGTTGTCCATCTTGATCGCGTCAAACGGACAAACTTCGACGCAAATCTGGCATTGCATGCAAACACTGATGTCAATGTCGAACACCTTCGGGCGCTGTCGCGGTTTGCCCTTCTCGTCGCGGTCCATGACGATGTAAATGCACTGGGGCGGACACTCGACCTCGCAAATTTTACACGCGACGCAACGCATCGTGTCGACCGGGCTCTTGTCATCGTCGTACACGAGGAACGGGAACGTGCGCGAGTGTTCGGGAGTCTGGACGCGCTCTTCGGGATACTGCACCGTGACCAGCCGCTCCTTGTCAAAATAGCTGCCGACGAAATTGCGGGCGGTAACGACCATGCCCTCGAACAGACCTTTACCGACGAAACCCATTAGCGATCCACCTCCCCCAACACGATGTCGATGCTGCCGAGAATAATAACGACATCCGCGACCTTGTGGCCGAGGCACATGTCTTCGAGCGTGGTCAGGTTGATGAAGCTCGGCGGGCGCACATGATAGCGATATGGCTGTTTCCCGCCTTCGTCGGAAACCAGGTAGAAACCAAGCTCGCCCTTCGGTGCTTCGATACGGCCGTAACCGTCACCGGGCGGGATCTTGAAATTGCGCAGCTTCACTTCCGCCGCGACATACGGGCCTGGCGGAATATCGCGCAATGCTTGTTGCAGAATCTTGATGCTCTCGCGCATCTCCAATACGCGGACGTAGTACCGGTCGTACACGTCGCCCGCCTCTCCGACGGGCACGCGGAAGTCGAACCGGCCGTACACGCCGTACTTGTCGATCTTGCGGACGTCGTATTCCACCCCACTGGCACGCGCCATCGGGCCGCTGATGCTGGCATTGATGGCCAGTTCCTTGGGCAGAATGCCGACGCGTTGAGTGCGGGCGAGCAGGACTTCATTGGTCGTGAGCAGTTTTTCAAATTCGTCAAGGAAGCGTGGGAAGCGGGAGACGATGTCTTTCGCCGCGGCCAAATCTTTCCCGCTCATGTCCGCGCGGACGCCGCCGAAGCGCATGTAATTGCACATCATGCGCGAGCCACTGACGGCCTCGAACAGGTCGAGGATCTTTTCGCGTTCGCGGAAGGCGTACAGCAACGGCGTGCCCCACGCGCCCAGGTCCTGGAGCATGAAGCCGATAACACATGAGTGATTCAAGATACGCGCCAGCTCCGACATGATTACGCGGACGTACTCGGCGCGTTCAGGGACCTTGATGCCCGCGAGTTTTTCGACGGCCAGCGCGTAGGCCCAGTTGTTCGTCATCGAATTGAGGTAGTCGAGCCGGTCGGTGTAAGGCATCGAGCCGAGCCAGGCCATCTTCTCGGCCAATTGCTCATGGTTGCGATGCAGGTAGCCCATCACCGGCTTGAGCGCGATGACCGTTTCGCCGTCCAGCACACAATCCATTCGAAATACGCCGTGGGTGCTCGGATGTTGCGGCCCGATCGAAACTTCGAGCTTCTGGGTTTCGATCAAGTCTTCCGACCCGGGCATCAGCGTGAACCGCTTCTCTTCTGTGAGCGGCTGGATCATTTCTTCTTCGCCTTTTCCAATTCCTCGATTGCCGTGGGCGGCATGATGCCGCCAGCCTGCACGGCTCGCTGAAGCGTGTCGTCATGAGGAGTCGGTTCCCACTCGTAATCCGCTGGCGGCGTGTAATCTTTGCGCATCGGATGATCGGTAAACTCATCCCACATCAAGATGCGGCGCAAATCGGGATGACCGTCGAACTTCACACCGAAGAGATCGTAGGCTTCGCGCTCCTGGAACTCGGCGCCGCGCCAGAGAGGCGTCAATGACGGCACGCGGCACTGGTCGAGTTCGCGCGGCGCGCGCACTTTGACGATGATCGGCCCCTGTTTTTGCGCAACCGAATACAAATGATATACGACTTCAATAAAGCCCGGTTTGTCGGCCTTCGGCAGATAATCGACGCCCGTCACACACGAGCAAAAATCCATCTGGAAACGCGGATCTTCCTTAAAAAACTTCGCGACGGCATACACGTGCTCGCGATCAACCAGGAGCGCCGGTTGCTGTGCGGCGGGCGTCGAGTTGACCATCTCGATTTGCGCGCCGGGAACGGCCAGCGCGGCGACTTCCTTGATTTTCTCGATCGCTTCCATCAGGCTTTCTTGACCTCATCGAGCGTCACGTCGCGATAGCCCCGTGGCGGCTGCCAGATTTCGCGATTCGCCGGCGGCTGCAAATCATGCTCGCCGTAGGACGGAATCGGAAACTCGGTCTCGGCGTCCTTATCGTACCAGCGCAGACGGTTCTCCGTTTCGAGATGCTGATTCGCGATCTTTCGTTGGAGAGTCATGATGGCGTGAATCAATGCCTCGGGACGCGGCGGGCAACCGGGGATATGCACGTCCACGGGAATATAGCGGTCGATGCCCTTCAGCACATTGTAACCATCCTTGAACGGTCCGCCCGAAATGGCGCAGGCGCCCATGGCGATGCAGTATTTCGGTTCGGGCATTTGGTTATAGAGGCGAACGACCAAGGGGGCCATTTTCTTGGTGACCGTGCCCGCGACGATCATGAGATCGGCCTGACGGGGCGTGGCGCGAAAAACTTCGGCGCCGAACCGCGCCAAATCGTAGCGGGCCGCGGCGCTGGCGATCATTTCGATGGCACAGCAAGCCAACCCGAACTGCAGTGGCCAAATTGAACTCTTGCGACCCCAGTTGTAAAGCTGCTCGAAGGGAAGGACGAAGATCCCCTGTTTCTGAAGCTCGCTCTTTAGGCCCTCGTCGACCGCCATGTCATTTCCAATCCAATGCGCCCTTGGCCCACGCGTACACCAAGCCTTCCACCAGCAGCAGCACAAACACCATCATCGCGATGAACGCGCCGAAGCCCAATCCGCCAAACGCGACCGCCCACGGGTACAGGAAGACCGTCTCCACGGCGAAAATGACGTACATGAGCGCGTAAATGTAGTACCCGACACGGAATTGGACCCATGCGTCGCCTTTGGAAGTCAGGCCGCATTCATACGTGTCGTTTTTGGTCGGCGCGGGACGCCGCGGCGCTACCAGCCACGCGATGGCCAGTGGCAGCAGCGGGAACGCGACCGCCACCAGCAAGAACACGACGACAAACAAGTACTGATCTATGTATAAATCCTTCACGCGACAGAACCAAAAACACAGCCGACCAGCGACCCTTGTTCCAATTTTCACAAACTACGTAACAGGATTACCCACCCTTGTCAAGGCGGTGTCCGGGACACGATGGGAACCGGTGGGTACATCGTGACCCCCTATGGTGAAGTTGAAGGTGATGAGTTTGCAAAGGCTGCGGGCGTTCGGCTGCACCCGCAACACCGTACGTAAATGGCTGCGGCGCTACCAGCCCGGCACGCCCTCCTCGCTGGCCGAACACTCTCGCCACCCTCCACAGCCAATACTTCCCCCGTTATTCTCCCAAGAGGGGACACGATCTACCTGTAGATCCCTAATCTCGAACGTACGCCGTCCAGCCCTGTGGCCACTTCGGTTCAGGCAAGAAACTGAAACAGTGGCGGAGAGACAACGTCTTCCCATCACTTGAGCTTCTGGAATTGCTCGATGGCGTGGAGGAATTGCCGTCCGTCATTGAGCGGCACGGACATGGCGCAGTTGGTGAGATTGTCTTTGGTGAGAATGAAGCAACGTTCCCGGCTGACCATGATCCCGACGAGTTTGCCGTCGGAAGTCACCACGTAGTCGCCGGCATCGGCGCGGTAGGCGGGGTTCTCGAACCACGCGGCGACGCCGCGCATCGCGCGTTTAACCACCAAATAGCGGGCGTCGGACAGGTCGGGCGCTGTATCCACGTCAAAACTCAGACCGGCCGCCGTGCTCTTGAAGACGTACAGCTTGTGTTGTGGGTCGGTTTGGACGGCGGCGTCGGGCCCGGCCAATTCCATGGTGCCGACGCCGGGTGTGGGCTGACTCAACTCGACCGCGACTACATGGGAATCGCCGCGCAACGCACACGCGGGGCCGGTCAGCGTGGCGGACCAAGGGGTGTCCCCTGCCCGATCGATGGCGTACTTCAATTGGGTGATTTCGCCCTCGCCGCTGCCAAAAGCCCACCAGTCAAAACCGAAGGCATGAGCATTAGCGACCACAAACGAGCGACCGTCCGCATTCACCACCGGCGGGTAAGCGGCCGACCGGAAGTGCGCTACGAGGGCCCGTTCGTTGGGATCGCTCTTCGCGAGCGCGACCTGCAGGTTGAGGCGCGCGCCTTTGACCGCTTTGTACGGACCCGGCCCGCGGGCCTTAATCGATTCGATCTGGTCGCCGAGTTTCGCCGTCTGCTGACGCAAGGCGTTCTGGCCGGCCTCAATGGCGGTCAGGCTTTGCGCGATCTGGTCGCTCTGGCCCGACCTCATCAGCGCGTCCAACCTGGATTGGAGTTCCTGCTGGCTTTTGGCGATGTCCTCCATCGCCTGCCCCAGACCGGTTTTCTCGTCACCACTCAATTCCCCCCTCATACCCTTCACGTCTTCCGCCATGGCCGCGAGGTTCTGCAGCATTGCTTGCTGTTCATCGTGAACGCCCGAGACGTTCTGTTGAATGGTCGCGGGGAGCGTGCGAGCGAACTCATCGAGCCGGGCGAGGGTCGAACCCATTTCCTGTTGCTCCTTGGCGACGTCCGTCAGTTGTGCTTCCACCCTCTCTTGTGAGGCCAGCACCTGCCCGCTCAGTGTACTGATGGTCGCCTGCTGGCTCGCGACCGTCTGCCCCAACTGTTGGGCTTGCTGCGCCAATTCCGTCTTTTCCTGCTGAAGCTTGTTCTGCTCGTTTTGAAGTTTCGCGAGGATTTCCTTGGTAGCCTCGCCTTGTTGTTGCAGTTTCTGCCGTTCCTCGTTTACTCGGGTGAGTTGTTGCTCGACGGTCGACAATTTCCTTTCGGTTTGCGCTTTCTCTTCCGTGACGGCTTTGAGGGTTGCCTCCTGCTGGGTGAGGTTCGCCGTTGCTTCCGTCAGGCGGGCGCGAAGCTGCTGGTTTTCCGTGGAGGCGGTGTTGAGGCGAGTGAGAAGCGATTGTTGTTCGTAGTCGCGATTCCATTCTTCCTGCTGCGCCTGCATCGCCGCAGGCGTGAATTCTTCGTGGACGCGAGGCGTCTTGGGAGCCGAGGTCTCAAATTGAGTGTGTTCGCCGCCCGTGCCGATGACAAACAGCAGCAGCGAGCACACCAGGAAATCGAGCATTACAATGAGGATCGACGTCTTCATGCGGTCGTGCGGCCTACTTGGGCTGGATGAGGCGCTCCTTCAACGGATACAAGTATCGGATGCGCAGTGACACGGCCGACAAGATGCCCACGACCGTCGACGTGTAAGCGAAATGGCGGCTCATTCCAGCGTTCAAGGTGATGAGAATAAACGCGATGACCGTCAGCGCCAATCCGGTGAACAAGGGCAGATCGAAAAACACGTCCATGTTCTCCAGCCGCTTGAGACGCAACTCGGCGGTGGCGCCCTCGTCGTCTTCGACCTGACGAATCTTTCCTCGCACGAAGAACCAAACCACGGCATGCACCGCCAGCGAAATCAACACCACTGTACCGGACAACAGCGCGCTGTCGGTTCCCACTGCGGCGGTTGCTGTGTTGGCAGTTTCTCCAGTCCCCGTGGCGACGGAAGGCGACTCCATCGCGGGACGCATCGCCAACGACAAGAAGTACAGCAACAAGCTCAATACCAGCCCCACGGCCAGCGCCGTGAGCAGGAAATGGGCGGGAGTGGGAGCCGCCGGAGTGTTTCCAGGTCTGGCAATCAGCTTCTCCAGATAGCGGCCGGGGACCACGACCAGGATCAGGAAGCTGCACAAAACAGCGATCAGCACGTACTTGATAACCGAGACGCTTCCTCCATACTGGTACCGAAGCGTCTGATATGCCTGCCGGATCGAATCCAGCGTTGACGGCCGTCCTCTGGTGATGGAACTCAAACGTTGCGGCGCCAATCCCGGATGATCGATTGCAAACTTCAGTCCTGCCATTCCCTTGCCGATGGCCGCGTGCAGCGCGTCCAACGCATCCGACGCTCTGGGGCCCTGGCGCATGATGAAATCAATGCACGCTGATGCCGCCGCCCGGCCGTCTGCCCCGGCCACGGCGAGGATCTGCGCGAGTTCCTTCGGCGCGTCGGGGGTCATCGATGCCATCTTCGTCAACACCGCCAACTGGTCGGGACTGTCGGCCTGACGCAAGATCGTCTCAAACTCGCCCCACGTGCGACACCGCCTGGCCAACTCGAACATCGGCATGAAGTTATTCCTGAACTTTTCCACGGCGATGCCGGACTTCGGGTCGGACTGCATGAGATTGAGCATTTGGGTCAATTGCACCGTCAGCGATTCGTTGATTGCACCGGCCAGTCGCGCGGCTTTGGTGAGCGTGATGGCGCCCTGCGCGGGCGGGAAGACGTTGTCGATGCTGGTGATGCCATTGAGCGCGGTGATGAACCCGTCCTGATTGCCTTCCAACCCGCCTTGCTTGGCCAGGTCGGCGATGTCCCCATACAATGCCGCGTCAGCGACCGTGGTGCCGGCCAGATTCTCAAATGAATTCCCGCTGAGGGCGGCGGCCCAGCCGGTGGCTTTCAATCGGCTCGCGGGCGTGTTCTGGCTGGCGAGCTGGGCGAACACCTTCTGACGGGCGTCGACGGCCTTCTGTTTCTCCCCCGAATCATTCTCAATCGCGTAATCGAGCAGCAGTAACGCCGAACTGCTGCGCCCGGCCGCCAATTCAGCATCTGCCATGTGCGGGAGGCTTACCTCCGGCAATCGCTCGTATTTTGCCGACGGCGTGTCCAGCGGAGAATCGGCGAGCTGGACGACCACGATGAGCGCCCCGAATAATATCACTCCCAAAATGAACCGTACCACTTTCATGCGTTACCTCAATTCAATCTGTCCCATCTTCCAACTGCCCGCCCAGCGGGCGATTCAGCCAACGCCAACAATACCTCAATATTCATTCTCAGCATAGAGAATCAATCGTTATTTCCAGTATTTCTGGGCGGGAACAGACGACAGGATGTCGGCCAGCAGGCGTTGAATGGCCAGTTGACCGAGGGTCAACGGGGTTGCCGTCGAATTACCAGGCCGGATTGTCACAAGTACATCGCTTCGGAGGCGACGGCGCGGTATTCGTGGAGAATGGTTTCGAAGGCGATGGCCTGGGCTTCGACGCGTTTGCTGAGGGCGAAGAGGTTCGGGGTTTCGATGGTGATATCGAACGGCTCGCTGACGCCTTTCGAAAGCGGACCGAGCGAGCCGGGGAATTTCTGATTGATGATGCCGTGTTGTGCTGGATGACCATCGATCACAGCGTCGGTGTTGATCGGGATGACGCTGCTGGCCTGGAAGAGCGCAGGTTTGGCGAGGCGTTCGCTGAGGACGGCGCCCGTCGCGTAAGCGTACAGACCGAACGATTCATAGTCGCTGTGGCCGCCGATGAAACCCGTGAACTCGTGCGCGCGCAACTCGGCTTCGAGCATCTCGACCTCCCCTTCCCGACTGTTGCGGAAGAATTCGCGGTTGAGGTCCTTGCCGACGCCATTCTCGCGCGTCATGCGTTCGTAGCCGACGGGATTGACGCACGGGTAGATCGTGAGCGCGTAGTTGGAGACGAGTTGCGGCGTGCGGGAGAATCGACGGGCGAATTCCAGCGCCGCGAGAATGCCATCGGGTTCGTCGCCATGAACGCCCGCCACAAGACAGATCGGGACCTGCACGGCGTAGGGTGAAGGCGATAGACGGCTGACAAGTTTGAGAATTTCGTACGCATTCCCCTCGAAGCTTATTCCTCCGATTCCGCGGACTTCGAAGACGCCGCTCGCGAGATTGTGGATATCGGCGACGAGCGAGGCGTAGTCTTTCTGACGATTGGAGCCGAGACTGGTGAATTCGGTTTGGACGACCGCTGGAAAATCCTTTATCGAGAAATTGAACCGGCTGTCGGCGAACATTTTCAAAACACGCCAGAATTCGTCGCGTTCCTCTCCCCGGAGCATCAGCTCGAGTTCGCGGACGACGATAACGAATTGTTCTGGCGTGAGCTTTGTCATTGTCCACGCGCATCGTTGCCAGATGGTTTGCCGGGCGCAAGCTCATTTGCTAGGCTTGCGTTTGCATGAAAAAGGTCCGACTCGGCATCATTGGTTGCGGCAGCATGAGCCGGTACCACGGGAAAGTGTATACGACGCAGGTGAAGGACGCGAAGATCGTCGCGCTCTGTGACACACACAAGCACAATCTCGACCTGTATCAGCGAGAGATTTTTGACCCCGTTAAACAGCAGCCGCCGACGTTTGCGGATTACCATGACATGCTGGCGAAGGTGGCCATGGACGCCGTGATGATCATCACCCCGCATGCGAACCATTTCCAACAGATCACCGACTCGCTCGAGACGGGATTACATGTGTTCGCGGAGAAACCGATGGTGATGACATCTGAGGACGCACGCAGCGTCATCAAACTCGCGGAAAAGAAGAAACGGATTTTGAGCGTCGCGTTTCCCGGGACGTTCTCGGCGGAATTCCAATATATCCGAGGCCTGATGGACAGAGGGGAGTTGGGTGAGGTGATTGCGGCGGATGCGTTTGTGGCCCAGGCTTGGAAAAGGGGGACGAAGGGTACATGGCGACAGGATCCGAAGCTGGCGGGCGGAGGGATGGCGTTTGATACCGGGGCCCATGTCTTCAATTCGCTTTTGTTTCTGGCGAACTCGCGGCCCATGGAGGTGTTCGCGTTGATGGAGAATCGTGGCGCGCCGGTGGACATCACGTGCAGTGCGTCAATTCGCTACGAGAACGGCGCGGTCGGCACGGCGTTGATCAATGGCGATTCGGTGGTGGGCTGGGACGAAGGCGTGCGCGTGTCAGCGACCAAAGGCGAAGTGCAAACAGGGATTCATGGTGGACGGCTTCAGCAGTGGGGCGCGGATGGCCGGCCGGTGAAATATCCGCCCGTGCCCGCCGTGCGGTCGTTACAGCAATGGTTTATCGATTGCGTACTCGGCAAGGCCAAAGACCCCGCCCCGGCAATCTGGGGCTTGCGTCAGGCGTTGTTGTACGAGGCGCTGTATGAATCGGCGAAGACTGGGAAGCCGGTCAAGGTCGAGGCGGAGTAGAAGAACGCCGCCCACCCCGCAAATTGACGCATCCACTGGGCTTTGCTAGACTTGGGATGTGGCCGATACCCTTGTCATCAACGAGATTTTTCACAGCATTCAGGGCGAGAGCTCGTATGCAGGGTTGCCGTGTGTGTTTGTGCGGTTGACGGCGTGCCATCTGCGGTGCACGTGGTGCGACACGGCCTATTCGTTTCACGAAGGCGCGCCGATGAAGCTCAGCGACGTGATCGTGAAGGTGCTCGAGTACAACTGTCCACTGGTCGAGATCACGGGCGGCGAACCGTTGTTGCAGCCGAATACATTTCCATTGATGACGAGGCTGTGCGATCTCGGGAAGATGGTGTTGTTGGAGACAAGCGGGTCGGTGGATGTGTCGCGGGTCGATCCGCGCGTGGTCAAGATCATGGACCTGAAATGCCCCGGCAGCGGCGAGAGCGGGAAGAACCTGTACGACAACATTCGTCATCTCGACAAGAAAGACGAAGTGAAGTTCGTCATTGCCGACCGCGCGGATTATGATTGGGCGCGCGGGGTAATGACCGAGTATCAGTTGGCGAGCGTGTGCAAGGTGTTGTTCTCGCCCGTGTGGGGCACGCTGCCGCTCAAAACGCTTGCGGAATGGATTTTGGCCGATAAACTCCCCGTTCGCATGCAGACCCAGTGGCACAAACACATTTGGGGCTCCGAGGCCCGAGGAGTCTAACACCGTGTCGCTTCGCATCATCGTCAAAGCCGATCAAATCCGAAACTGGATCGAGGAGCGCCGCGGCACGCCTGCGCGCCGGCGGAACACCGACACGGACCTGACCGTGCTGTTCGGAGGCGACAGCCCCGACTCCGCCAAGGCTACGTCGGGCAGGGCTGATTACGAACCCGTCAGCGTCGATGAATTGCTGGAGGCGATGAGGTTTTACCATGTCGTGTTGCTCGTCGATCAGGAGGCGGGAAAGACGTTTCACCGGTTTATCCAACACGGCTAGAGTGATGCCGTCGTTGTGAACGATCTGCTACCATCGCGGAAGACCCGAATCCCCGGCCTGAAGTCGTGCGCGCTGGCGCGTCAGCTTCGCCGATGTGAATCCCGCAATATCACCTACGTGTCCGGGCATTGGCCGATCTTCTGGCAGCGCGCGTCGGGGGCGAACGTATGGGATGTCGATGGCAATCGCTATATTGATCTGACGGCGGCGTTCGGCGTCGCCAGCGTCGGGCACAACAACGGGCGTGTGGTGGCCGCGCTCAGGGCCCAAGCGGGCAAACTGTTGCATGCGATGGGCGATGTCCATCCGAACGAATTGAAGCTGAAACTGGCGCGCGAGTTGGTGGGATTGACGTTCGGGCGGTGGTGTCGCCGCGTTTCGGCAAAATCTCCTGGTCGAGTTGTCTTCGCCAATTCAGGCGCCGAGGCGGTGGAAGTGGCGCTGAAGACGGCGGTGATGCACACGAAACGGGCCGGGGTCATTGCGTTTGAGGGCGCCTATCACGGACTCACCTACGGCGCGCTGGATACGACATGGCGGGCGCACTTCCGTTCGCCGTTCACCAAGCAGCTTGGGCACTTCACGGCGCATGTGCCGTTCGGTCGCGTACCCGACGTGGCCAACATTGAAGACTTTGGCGCGGTCATCGTCGAGCCAATCCAGGGCCGTGGCGGGATGGTCGTTCCGCCGGACGATTTCCTTCCGAAACTGCGCGAGTTCTGCGACGAGCATCGCCTCGTGATGATCTTCGACGAGATCTACTCGGGCTTCTGTCGCGCGGGGCGATGGTTTGCTTGCGAACATTGGGGTGTGACCCCCGATGTGGTGTGTGTTGGGAAAGCGTTGGCAGGTGGGCTGCCGATTTCGGCGTGCATTGGACGCGCGGAAGTGATGGACAGTTGGCCGGAGTCGCAAGGCGAAGCGATCCACACGAGCACGTTCCTCGGCAACCCGCTCGGCTGTGCCGCGGCGCTTGCATCGATCCACGAGATGAAACGGATGAAGCTGGATAAACGCAGCCGAGAACTTGGCAAGTGGCTTGCATCGCGACTGGCGAAGATCGGCAAGGTTCGGGGCAAAGGTCTGATGCTGGGCTTGGAAGTGGGTGACGCGGTCCCGCTTGCCGAGAAACTTCTGCAGCGCGGCATTCTCGCCCTGCCCGAAGGCGACCACAACGAAATCCTCGGCTTGACCCCTCCCCTGGTGATCACGAAGCGGCAACTGGAGTATTGCGGTGGGGAATTGACCAAACTGATTTCGACGCGTTGATGTGGCAAACATGGATCAGACCGCTCTCGATCTACAGCAGCGCATCCTTGCGGTGATTGCGCGCGGGGTGGCGCAGGCGACGACGGATGAGGAATTCGACGGACTCGCGCGCGAGGTGTTCGTTTTTCAATACGAGCGGTGTGCGCCGTATCGAGCGTATTGCGACCGCTTGAAGTTGACCCCGCAGACGGTGACGCACTGGAAGCAGATTCCCGCCGTGCCGACGAGCGCGTTCAAGAGTTTCACACTGACGTGTTTTCCGGCCGAGGAAGCGGTGGCGGAATTTCACACGAGCGGGACGACGCGGGAGAAGGCCGGGAAACATTATCTCCGTACGCTGGATTTGTACGAGGCGGCGATTCGACCGAATTTCGCGGCGTATTTGGTTCCGGACGACGCGCGGTTGCCGATGATGGTGTTAATGCCCTCGCCGCAGGAAGCGCCGCATTCCTCGCTGTCGCACATGATGGGGGTGGTCACTCGCGAGTTCGGCACAGAGAACAGCGAGTTCTATGTGGAAGACGGACTGCTGCACGTCGAGCGCGTGGTGCGTGATCTGTCCGAGGCGCAACTGGCGCATCGGCCGGTCTTTCTGCTCGGGACGGCGTTCGCTTTTGTCCATCTGCTCGACCATCTGACCCGGCAGGGTTTGAAATTTGAGGTGGCAGAGGGGAGCCGGGTGATGGAAACGGGAGGGTTCAAGGGGCGGTCGCGCGAGATGCCGAAAGCGGAATTGTACGGGCTGATCGAGCGGCTCATCGGCGTTCCGAAGGCGCGTATCGTCAACGAGTACGGCATGACCGAGTTGAGCACGCAATTCTACGATGACAGCCTGCGAGTCAACCATCAGACGGATCGCAAAGCGGCTCCCCCGTGGGCGCGAGTGGTCATCATCGACCCGAATACTGGCAGGGAGTCTGCTGAGATGGGACGTGGTCTGGTGCGTGTCTATGATTTGGCGAACATGTGGAGTATCCTGTGTGTGCAGACGGAAGACCTGGGGGTCAGGCGAGATCCAGAGCGAATTGACGACCACAAGCGGGACGCTCGCCGTACCAGCGGAAGGGAAGGGGCAACGACGGCAAGCAGGGACGCTTGCCCCACCGGGGAAAAGGCTCGGGCGGATGGTTTTGAAGTCGTTGGACGGGCGGCGGGTGCGGAAGTGCGCGGGTGTTCGTTGACTGCGGAAGATTTGCAATTGGAATGAGCGCGACCATTGAACAAATTCGCGAGGCGATAGGCCGGACGCGTGAGGCGCGGGAGCGCGTGTGGCAGCACCGCACCACAGACGCGGTGATCACGGCGTTGGCGCAGGCGGCGAAGAACTGGCTCGACCCGAAGAGTCCGTGGCGGAAGCGCGCGGTCGAACAGGCGACGGCCCCGACGGGTTTTTCCGAAGCGATGGTGAATGAGGCCATCGATCTCACGTTTGGCGCGATCACCTACGAGTCGCTGGGCGAACTGCTCGACCGCGAATTGGGCAACCGCCGCGTGCTCGACGAATTCTGCCTGCGTGGCCGTGCGCAAACGCGGGCCATGGGGCCGCGCCTGATCGCACATTTTCTGGCAGGCAATGTTCCTGCGCCCGGCATCGTGAGCATGTGCTGCGGGTGGTTGCTGCGTTCGGCGAACCTGGTGAAGGTGTCGACGCACGATCCCGTGTTCCCCACCCTGTTTCTGGAATCGGTGCGCGAAGTGGACGCGGAACTGGCCGATTGTGTCGCGACACTGGATTGGCCACGGGGCGAACTGGCGTTGACGCAAACGGCCGTCGGCGACGCCGACGCGGTGATTGCGTACGGCGACGATCATACGGTGTCGGCGTTGCGGCAACTGGCGCCGGCGGCGGCGAAGTTTCTCGGTTACGGCCACAAGATCAGTTTTGCCGTGGTGGCGAAAGAGGCGATGACCGAGGAGAACCTTCCGCAATTGGCGCAGGCGGCAGCGTTCGATGCGTCCGTGTACGACCAGCAGGGTTGTCTCTCGCCGCACGTGTTTTACGTGGAGGAACGGGGACAATTGGGACCGCGCAAGTTCGCCGCGGCATTGGCGGACGCGATGGCCGCGTATCAGGCGCGTGTGCCGCGCGGTCAGCTATCCGTGGAGGAAGCGGCGGAGGTCGTGAAATTCCGGACTGGTTATGAATTTGCGGCAGCCTCAGACCGTCGGATTGGGGTCTGGGCGAGTCCGTCGGGCACTGATTACGCGGTGATTTACGACGACAGCCCGGCGTTCGTGGCGTCGTGCCTGAACCGGATTGTGTTTGTGAAGCCGACGGACGGGTACAAGCGCGTGCTGGATGCGATCCAGAAATTCGCGTCAAGCATCTCGACGGTCGGCATCGCGCCGATGAACGAGCGGGCGCTGGCGTTTGCCAACGATTTGGCGCGGATGGGCGTGCACCGCGTCTGCCCGATCGGCCAGATGCAACGTCCCCCGCTCACGTGGCATCATGATGGCCGGCCGAATCTGGCGGACTTGGTGACTTGGACGGACCTCGGGTAGCACGAATTTCACGAAGCAGACACGACGGGCGGGAAGTTTTCACGGCAAAGGAATGAAGAAGTAGCGGTTCGCTACCTGGCGAGGCCGGTCTTGTGCGCCGTGGCGGTATAGTTGAGCGAGCGATCCGTTGCGAACCCCCAATCGCCCGCAAGAACCACCACGGATATGGTTACGGTTGTGGCGGGGTTCGTGGTCGTGGCATCGGTCAGGCCATAAGAGGCCCAGAGGGTCTGCCAGTCACCATGACGCAGGTGCGCTTTTAGCGTCCAACCCGTATGCTTATTGAAGCTCAACCGAGCAGTGTCGGGCGCGTTGATTCCCAGCCCGTTCTTGTTGAGAGTGAACTGTACCACGGCGTCGCCAATGTCCACGACCAGCGTCTGGCCGAGAGGGCGGAATCCCGCGTCCATATCCAGCGTAGCGGTCAGAGTGGCGCTGTCGGAGTTCGTCCTGGCGAAGTCCGATTTCAGTTGTAGTTTCGCGACCGGCATCTCGCAAGCCACGGCGGCGTCGAGATTGCTGGTCACAGAAGCGTAGCCGTTACTGACAGTTACGCTGGCGACGTACGGCCCGCAATTGGTGCTGTAGACGTGCGAGGCCGTGGGCAGTGACGAGGTCGCGTTGGTGATGTCGTCGCCAAACTGCCATTGATAACCGAGCGTCAGGCCTTGCGGGTCTGTAGCCGTCACCGTGAAGAAGTTAGTCGCGTCCACCACGACCACAGCGTGATTGCCGATTTGCAGCAGCGCATTCGTCACCGCTGGAGTGGACTTGATGATCGGCGCCAACTCCTGAGAAACGGTGATGTAGCCGGGGCGGGTCAGTGAATTCGTGGCGGCCGGCCCTTGAGCGGTCAGGGTGACACTGAAGGTCGACGCGTTGGTGTAGGTGTGGGTCGGCTTGGTCTCGGTGCTGGTGGCTCCATCGCCGAAATCCCAGACCACAGCGGTGATCAAGCCGGTGGAATAGTTGGCGAACGTGACAGGGAGAGGCGCGATCCCCGCCGTTGGCGACGCGGTGAACTGCGCGTACGGCGGAGGCGCATGCACGGTGAACGTCGTGGCGCAGGACGAGGAGTTGCCGGAAGCGTCTGTGACGGTGATCACAACTTTTGTCGCGCCGACGCCCACCATTGATCCGGCGGGAGGCGACTGCGTCCTGAGCAGCGCGTTGCTGGCCGTGCAGTTGTCTGTCGCCCGGACGCTGGCGGTGAAATCCGGCACCGCTGCCTGCCCGGCACCGTTGGCCGGAGCCGTGACGGGCGGAGCGCAGGCGATCAACGTCGGCGGCGTCGTGTCGACAACGTCGATCAACGCGGTTTCGGTCAACGTATTGGAGCCACCGGAACCGCGCACAGTCAGGCTCACGGAATACGGTCCGCCACAGGTGTAGGCGTGCACCAGGGTTGTTGTGGCGACATTCGTCACGGTCTCATCCCCCAGGTTCCAAAGGCGGTTGGTGATTGTGCCGGTGGAGGTATCGGTGAAGGTCACAACCAATGGTGACGAACCGTTGGTGGGCACAGCACTGAAGCGGGCGGCAGGACCGGTCAGGCCACTGCCAGTGACGGGGTTGGTCGAGTTGCCACCGTTGGACACGAAGATGACGTTGCCGGAGAAACTCTTTGCCGAGGACGGCGTGAAATTGATCACGACATTGGTGGAACCGAAGGCCGGGAGGTTGTACGAAGCGCCGGAACCGATGGCAAAGCCCGCGGCGGTGATCGTCGCCGTGCCGCTGAGCGCCATGCCGCCGGAGTTGGTCACCAGGAAACTCGCCTGCACCGTCGTTCCGACCGTGGCCGAACCGAGGCTCTGGGTGAACGGACTGACGCCGAGTTGAGCCGGTGTGACGGCTGCGCCGGTGACTGTGTTGGACCAAAGGCCGGTGTTACCGGTGAATACGAACGCGTTGCTGTAGCTGCCCGCGGATGTGGGGCTGAAACTCACGGTGACCGTGCCGGTTCGTCCTGCGGCCACGGCGAACGGATTTCCACTGGCGATACCGAACGGAACTCCACCGGAGGCGAGCGCAACCGTGCCGGTTAGCATGGCCTCGGTATTGTTGATGACGGAAAACGCCTGATTGCTGGTTTGGCCGACCACGAGCGTTCCGAAGTCGAGACTGCCCGGGCGGACGACAAACGGCGGTGGATCAAGGATGGTGGTAATGACCGTAGCCGTATTGTTCGATGAGACGGGATCGGCAGTGAGCGCGGTCACGACGGCGAGATTGGTGAGCGAGCCCGGGACATTGGGCACGGCGCTGATGGTGACGGTGGCGACCGCGTTGCTGGCGAGGCTGCCGAGGCTGCACGTGACGACGCCGGCCACATTCGTGCAAGTCCCCTGACTGGCGGAGACGGAGTTGAACGTGACAGTGGCTGGCAGGGCATCGGTGACAACGACCCCGGTAGCGGTGGCCGGACCGTTGTTGGTGACCGTGAGCGTGTAGGTCAGAGTGAGACCGGCGGCGACGGGATTGGGCGAGGCGGATTCCGTGAGTACGAGATCGGTGGCGAGACTGATGAGGGCATTCATCAGGTTCTGACCCTTGGGAGAACCCCAGCCGGTGCACAGGTCGTAGCCGGTTGCGGCGAAGAATTCTATGGGGCTGCTGCTGTTGGTGTTGTTGCCGGTGGTGATGTCGTGAAAGTTGTTCGTGTAGCTGGAACTATTGCCGATCGAGTAGACAGCAGGATTGATAAATCCAACGATCGAGCGGCCATTGGCGGTGGCCTGCTGGTTGACCAGCGCCGTAAACGCCGCCCACAACGGCGCGGCGCAACTGGTGCCGCCGAAGTCGCCCGTTTGGCCGTTGTTGTAAATGACATAGATGTTATCAGCGGTCAGCGCGACATCGGGAACGTTGCGCATGGTCGTCGAGCCCTGGTTGGCGGACATGCTGGTGCCCAGCTGCCAGGCGGGGATCGCGTAGGACGTGCTGATTCCGCCGCTGCTGGCATCGGGCTGACTGGGCATCCAGTTCCACACAACTTCCGACGACCAGGATCCGCCGGGTCCGGTTGTGGTCAGGGTTGTCCCCCCGACAACGGTGATATACGGGTCGTCCGCCGGATAACTGGCCGACAAGATGGAGCCGGAATAGGCGCCGGTGTCGCCGGAGGATTGGAAGAATGACTGGCCCTGGACGGCCATCTCTTGAAAAAGCTGATCGGTGGTGGCATTGACGCCCCCGCTCCAGGTCCATGACGAACTAAGTTGGTGGGCGAGATTGTCCGTGGCCATGCGGCTGAGGATGTCGTTGGGAAACCCGCGAGGGCCGGCCTCATACACGATCACTTTGGATAGTCCCGGCGCCATGGCGATGGCCATTTCAATATCCAGCGACACCTCGTCGTTGTTGGAGCCAGCACGACCACGAAATCCGTCCAGCAACACATTTGTCAACGTAACACTGAGAAGGCTGGCCTGTCCTTCGTAGGAGGCGATGTCACTGGCGTAGTATCCGTCAAACTCCAACAGGCCCACGGCCTGGCCAGCACCCGTGAGGGATACGCCGGGAACGTATGCCGCGCGAAAATCGGACCCGATAAAGGTACCGCCAAGCCCCGAGCCAGCGGCAGGCAGTGCGTTCGTCCGTTGTTGGATGGGCCGCGGTTTGAGATTCATCGGATGGGGGAGGATGTAGTTGTCCAATCCACTGATGTCCAGCACGGGAACAACGAGTTCGAGGGACGGTTCGACGTCCGGCGCATAGAACGTGCGGGCTTCCGTCGGATGTCGGTAGATGCGCATGGTCACATGAAAGGTCTTTTCGATGTCGGCGACCGATGCGTTCACGTCCAACAGGATCCGGTTGGGATGAGTGGCGATCACTTGGAACCCGTTTGACCTGGCGAACTCGATGAGGGCCTGGTAGTCATGGGGCGTAGGCCCAAACATTTCGGTAAACTGCTCGGGGGTCAGGTAGTGACGGTATTTGGGGCTGGTCGGGTCGTAAATCTGGCCGAGTAACTGGCTGAGGGCTTGCTGATTGCGCAGCGGCAACCCGATCGCCAGATTCAAGCGGTTGCCGCGGGGAAGTTGGCCGATGGCTGGGAGCTTGAAGGCGGCTACGGCGCACGGTACGTGACCGTGCAGAACCTGGGTTTCGGCTGCTCGAACACCGCCGGCGAGGAAGACGACGGCGGCACCGGCGGCGATGAAATGATCCCGAACACGAGCACGACAAATCAAAGTCTTGTCAATGAAGAGTCGATGGGAACGCGACATGGGGGCGCTACGCTGTCGCTCCCCATGTTTCAAATCGGGATTTCGAGGCATGACAGAAGGTTTGCCCGTAAAAATAGCACCAGTCGTGCCAGTGTTTTATTTGTAAGTCACGCGGGGATAATGGCTTACAGTGCGGCGGCGGGCGGGCGGGAAATCGATGGCAGTGAGAGTAGGCTAGAGCCTGAGATTGCCACGTCCTACCATCGAGCCGCGTCGAGGTCGTGGCGCAAGAGGGCTGCCACTTACTGGCTGGCTTGCAGTCGCGCGCGCGCGTTTTGCGCTTGGGTGAAATCGGGTTTGATCCGCAGGGCCTGCTCGTAGTGGCTGATGGCCTCCTGCGTGCGGCCCAGTTTCTCCAACGCGAGTCCCAGGTTGCAGTGCGCCTCGGCGTCATCGGGTTGGATCCGTAACGCTTGCTCGTAGTGGTCGATGGCCTCCGGAAACCTGCCCCGTTTCTGCAAGGCGAGCCCCAAATTGTAGTGCGCGTCGGCAAGATCGGGGTTGACCCGTAGCGCCTGCTCCCATTGCTCCATCGCCTCCCGCAGCCTGCCCTGTTGAGCCAAGGCGAGCCCCAGGTTGTTATACCCGTCGGCGTAATCGGGCTTGATGCGCAACGCTAGCTGGTCTTGTTCGATCGCCTCCGGGACCTTGCCGGCTTGGAGCAACGCATACCCCAGGCCGTTGTGCGCCTCGGCGAGATCGGGCCTGATCTGCAGCGCCTGTTCGTAGTGGCTGATCGCCTCCTGTACCTTGCCCGACTGAAGCAAAGCATTCCCCAGATTGTTGTGTGCCTTGGCAAGGTCTGGATTGATTCGCAGCGCCTGCTCGTAGTGGCCGATGGCCTCCTGCGTGCGGCCCAGTCGAAAGAGGGTGTTGCCCAAATTGTTGTGCGTTTCGGCGTAGTCGGGTTGGATCCGTAACGCTTGCTCGTAGTGGCCCATCGCCTCCTGCCGCCTGCCCAGTTGGACCAAGGCATTCCCAAGGTTGTTGAGCGCCCGAGGGTTGTCGGGACGCTTGTCCACCGTGTCCTGCCAAATGGTCAACGCCGAGTAGTAGTCCCGATTGCGTTGGATCGTCAGGAAGGCGAGCAGCACCGCCACGGACCCGCCCGCAATGCATCCGAGCACAACTCCTTGCTGCTTGTGGAACAGCCGTTTCCCGAGCGCAACCGCGCCGACCACGGCTATCGTGACCACGGCTGCCAATGGCAGGTACATCCGGTATTCCGCCATCGGTGACCCTCCAATCGGCACCACGCTGGAGGTGGGGGCCAGAATCACGAAGAACCACGCCCCAACAAACCCGATGGCTGGGTGCCGCTTCAGCGCGAACAAAACACCGGTTACCAGGACCGCCAGAATCAGGGCGTACGGTGCCGCCGCCAAGAGCCCTATCGGCACATACTCCCCGTAGTCAAAAATCAGCGGATGCGGCCAAACGGCCAGCCGGAGGTACTGCACAACCGCTGGACATTCCGTCAGCGCATAACCGCGCCACGTAACCCCCCAGCCATAGCCGACATCGCGGTTGTGGAAACCGGCCATCAAATACCCGAGCCACAGCCAACTGCTGGCCAACCCCAGATACAGGCGCCAGTGTCGAGTCCATGCTTCCCGAAAGCCCCCGCTGATAAATGCCCTGTCGTACAGCAGCACCATCAACGGAGCCGTCACCATCACTTCCTTGGTCCCCACGCCCAGATAACAGGCAGCCACGGACAGGCTGAACCATCCGAGTGATCTCCGTGATTCCGCACCGCGAATGAAGCCATACAGGCTCAGCAGATAGAACAACCCCATCAACGACTCGCACCGCTGCCAGATGTACGTCACGGCTTCGGTCTGCAGCGGATGAACCGTCCAGAGCACCGCCACCGCCAGGGCTGCCCACTCCGCCGACGCGCCGAATCGTTCCCGCAACCCTGGCCGCAAGAGCGTCCGTCGCACGATGCCATACAGCGTCAGTGCCGCCAGAACATGCACGGCCAGATTGAACACGTGATACCCCCAAACGGCCAAGCCTCCCAACGCGTAGTTAACGGCCAGGGAGAAATTGACGATGGGGCGCCCCTCCACAAACGACTTGGCGGAGGGCAACAGCGCATCCCCAATCGGCCACAAGTGACGGATGTGCGGATTCTCGAGGACGTAAGGCAGGTCGTCCAAAATGAATGGCCCCTGAAAGCTGTTGTAATACGCCCCAATGCCGGCGGCGATGATCAACACGGGGATGAACTGACGCAGTTTCAACAGTCGACGAGTTTATCCCAACTTGCCACGCGCGACCAGCCCCGACTTCGGAAGTCGGCGCCAAATCTACGAAGTGAAGATCACGCAAGCGGGCGTGGAAAAATCGCGCTTTCCGAGGAAAACGCGGGAAGCCTGAAAGTCGGCTTTATCACAGTCTGAGCTTGCCTGCGGCGAGCAATTCGACCGTTTGCCGGTGGCCTTGCTCTGCTTCGGATCGTTCGACGTACTCGCGTTCGAATAGAGGGTTACGGAGTGATTTCACTCCGGCGGTGTAGCCGGTCAGAACACCGCGGCAGGAGAAGACCTGGGTAAGGAACCACGGGGGCGGTGGCGTGCCCGTTCCTTCCGCGAGCCTGACCATTTTGTCGCGCCATTGGAGGTCGGTTTCCACGGTGGAAACGCGGAAATACCTTCCCGGCCACCAACTGGCCACCACGGTTGCGAACAGCACGGGATGAGCACAGGGCCGTTCGGAAATCCAGCGGGCTCGCATAAGTAAAAAACAATCTAGCAAGCGACCGGTGCGCGGGCAAGGCGGATGCACATGAGTGTTCACGACGAAGGCGCGAAGGTCACGAAGCGTGTCCAGGGATTTTAACCGCGAATGGACACGAATGGACGTGAATAGCACGGATGAGGCGGGGCCGCGTGACGCCGGGACGACGAACGCGGGCTTCGCCGAGCAGCGAGGACGGCTGGGGATATTACGCAAAGGAGAGGCCGTGCTGGCCTCTCCTTCGCCAGGCCTTCAAGAGAACCGAAGCCCTGTATCTGTTGAGTCGTCGTCTCCGACCTAGTGGGCCCTGACGCTCTCCTGAGCCTGTGTCGGCAGACCAAACGCGTGTTCGACGTCGATCTGGAAGTATTCGTTCCGGGCCGCCGGCGTTGTCAGCGGATCGAGGAACCGCTTCAGGTTCTCCAGGGAATCGGCTTCCCATAGACAATGGGCGCGGCGACCGTCCGCGCCGGGCAGATAGGAGATCCCCCTGAGGCCTTTCGGCAGGCGTCCCTGCTCGACCATCGGGCCGATCTTGCTGGTGGCTTCCTCCCACTTTTTGGGATCGGTGATGTTGTGATGAATCGCGACGAACATGATGCACACTCCTTCGGTTAAGGTTGACTGACTGCGACCCTCGGACGCCAAAAAAATAGCACATAACGGCCATTGTGCAATCCGGGCGAGAGATGTTTTTTGCATAGGAAGAAAACCGAGCCTGGCGTCGTGTTGACGTTGGATCGGCCGCCGTGAGAAATTGTCGGTTTGTTGACTTGATTCTCAGGCTCGGCGGATTCAGGGTTGGGGCTTGAAGCATCCGAACACGCTGGCAATATGAAATCAAAACAACTTGCGAACGTCTTAATCAAGATTATCGGGCTTTACGTTTGTCTGTGCGCAATCCCGGGCTTGGTTTGTGGAATTGCTGTTGTATTTGCACGGGCTGTTGGGGCGCCTCAAGGGAATGACGCAATTGCTTACGTTTTGCCCGAGGCGATTGGGGCAGTGATACAATTGGTGGTCGGTGTAATTCTTGTCGCCAAAAGCCGGAACCTCGCGGAGTTCTGGTTCAAGAATGAAGATGAGTAGTCAAATATAGCGCCAGATTCAAGCTGACCGGCTACCGTCGCTGGTAAAGCGTTGCGCCCTTCGACGTTTCCGGTCATACTGGTCTGAGGCGAGGAGAGACCATGGAACAGCCACTGAGAAGAGTCAAAATTCCTCCGGCGAATCTGCGGGAATGGGTCGAATTCTACTGGTTGCTGATCGTCGATCCGACGTTTCAAAAGTCCGCCGATAAACGCAAAGCCTACTTCGAATACCGGATCGGGAAGATCTACGACTGTCCCTGCCGCTGACGGTCCTCCGCGACGGAGCGTAGGACAGGAGCCAGAAGACAGAATTCAGGAGCCAGAAGGTGGAAGGTCCCCTGCCCTGTCAGGGGCGCGAACAGGCGACCCGCTCTGAGGGGTTCACCTCCAAGGAATTGGTTTGCTTTCCAACAAAAGGTGGGCGTATAGAACCGCCTGTCATCCTGTTAGGGGCCTCTTGTCTACGGCCTGCCTTACGAACGTAGAAAGGATCGGTTCCAGCCATGTACAAGATCATTGGTGCAGACGGCAAGGAATACGGCCCGGCCACTGCGGATCAAATCCGCCTGTGGATGGCCAGCGGCAGCGTGAACCTCGAAACGCGGACGCAAGCTGAAGGAACAACCGAATGGAAACCGCTCCGGGACTTTCCGGAGCTTGCGGCGGCAATTCCCACTGTTCCACCGGCACCGTTCCCGCCGCCCATACCTCCGCCGGCTGCGGTGCATCAGCTAACAAGATTTCCGGTGGCAGCGGTTATCATTCTGCATTATGTCACGTGCGGCATCTTCGGCATGGTCTGGCTGAACCTGATGCACGGCAAGCTTCCACGAGTCCGGCCTGATGACCCGACGGCGGGCAGGGCCGTCGGCTTCTGTTTCATTCCGTTCTTCAATCTCTACTGGATGTTCTTTACCTTCCGCCGTTTGTGCTTACGCGTCGACGAACAGCGAAGTCTCTATGGTCTTCCACCGAGCAATCTGAGAGGCCTCGCCACGACGGCGTGCGTCTTCCAGGTTATTCCGTACATCAACTTACTGCTCGGCCTTACCATCATGTTTCCGATTTTCCTCGGGATGATGCAATCGAGCGTCAACCAGCTCGCGGTGACGAGCGCGACGACCCAGCCTCGGGGGACCCTGCCCAGCGCGGGGGCTGCGCCCGCCATGCCGGGGGTGGCAATTGCCGCGATTGTGTTCGCTTGTGTGCTGCCTTTCATCGCCATCATCGGGATACTTGCGGCGATGCTGTTGCCCGCGTTGAACCAGGCGCATGAAAGGGCCCATCGAGCCAATTGCATGAGCAATGAAAAGCAGATACTCCTCGCGATTGCGATGTATGCGGATAATAACGGTGGACGGTGTCCCATGGATTCCGCGAAACCGACGCTCGTGGGAAGCATGCAACTGCTGAGCAATGTTGTACCGACCGCAAAGATATTCTTCTGTCCCAAGGATTCTCGCCCGGGCGCGCGGCCGGAAGAAGATTTCCGTAAATTGACCCGGTTGAATATCAGCTATTCGTACGTGCCCAATCTGCGATGGCAGGATATGCCCGACTCCCCTGTGGTTCTGGATCGGATCTACACCACGACGAAAGGCAGCCCGTGGGAAAGCACTGGAAATCACCGATCGGCTGGCGGCAACATTGGTTTTATTGACGGCCATGTCGGTTGGTATCATACGTTGCCCTGCCCGCTCAAAGACAAAGATGGCAACGAAGTTGTCCTGAGTCCGTGACGCAGTTACCGCGGCATGTATTGCGGGTGTTTGGGGGACGCGGCCTTGCTCGGAGCGGGGTAAAGGGCGAGCCACAGATCGACACGGATGGCACGGATGAGGCGCGGCAGGCGATCCGATGAGCGGAGGGGAAAGTGGCGGCACGAGGGGCGCCGGAGATTTTCTGTGCATTGTGAACCCTAGATGCATCAATTCAAATGTTTTATGATGAGACCTGACCCCGGTTTCTGCTGACTTTGGGCAACACGCCCATGAGACCTGACCCCGGTTTCCTGAAGGTATCTGAATACGTGCGTCGATTGTCCGCTGAGGCAGAGGGGTCTTGGGGAAAAATGTGAAGGGAGAGCTTACTGAGCGTTATGTTTTTCCGGCGGTTAGAAGCTTTAATTCGTGGACGTGAGCTTCCAATTGCCGAATCTTGGCGTAAACGGCCTGTAATTCCTTGGCCTCTGGCGGTTGTTGCCCTGTGAGGCGGAATCTGCAGTCAACGGTACCACCCTTATCCAAAAACTGGAATAGATCCTTAATGGAGATCTGAAGCGCTTTGTTGGTTTCGCCGTCCGTTGTTTTCGCTTTGTTGATCTCTGCGATGACCTGTTGAGCAATCTGGGACAAGTTGTTCTCTATAAATGTATCGGCTTCTTTGTCCAAGTCCTTCTCGATTTGTTTGTTTGTCAAATCCAGTTGTTTAATTTCGCGACTGGCTTTACGAAGTTCATAAAGGCGCTCGATCAGGTCAAGTATTTTGTTGGATGCGGAGCCGATTGCCTTAATGAGTAGGTAAAGGGCGGAGATTTCGATAACAATCGAGCCTTGTTGAATTGACAGAATCTTGGCTTGATCCGCGTTGGTGTCTGTGAGGAGACCGAAGCTACGAATAATATTCCACCACTCGTTGGTGTAAGCTTTCCATTCGGCTACGGAGTTTATGCTCGCTCTTTCCTTAAACGTAATCTGCAAGATGGCATGACCTTCTTCGATATCATTTTCTATTTGTGGAACGTCAATGGGGTCGAGCACTTTAAGAATATCGGTAACGGTGGAAGCAAGGCGGTCGTAGTTCGACTTGATGACGTTGAGGGCGTTCACGGCACCCATGGGATCAAGGTTGTGCTCGGCAAAAAGTTGATTGATTTTCTCAACGCCGGTGTCTGCTAACAAGTCGGTGTCAATGAAGGTCTTAAGTAAGTGGCGCTCGTTTAGGGTCAGACGCTCTGGTCTAATAGCCTTGATTGCATTGATCAGGGCGGACTTCTGCTCGGTAATTGGTTGTTGCTGCCGTAATTGGGGTTGGGGGTGTTGGGGGTTAGCTTGGGCATTCCTTCCGATCACGCTGATTAGGTCGTTGAATAGGGCGGGAATTTTTGGTGCGATTACTGTGTCCTGAACAAACTGTGCGGTGCGCTTTAACTCGGAGATTCGCATGAGTGTTTCTCCTGATGTGTTGGTGAGAAATGAGACTATCACCAGGGGACTAGGAACGCAACGTGGAAAGGGGGTAGTGCGACCGGGGGAGCGACCTCAGAGATTCGAGGGCGCAAATAGGGAATCCCTGCTAAGGGTGTGGGCTGTCGAAGCCCACAGTGTTCAAGGAGGTGGCGTTATGGGGCGTCGCGGCTGCGACCCGTACCGGTCGAGGGTGCGGATAGTTGTCACTCTACTTGTCACTCCTCATGGAAAAATGAGTCGATTCAGGATGACGTGAGAAAAGGTGCAACGGCGATGAATGCATTGAGTTTGCTGCTGTAGATGACAACAGATGAAGTGAGGCGAGACCAGCGAAAATAGCCGTTTCGTCTTATGAGTCCCCTGCTCTACCCCGACCGTCATCGGGCGGGACGCCCCCGTGCGCAAGTATTATCGTTTCCTGATTGACTTGATATCGCATTATGATATACTGGCTGCACCATGAAAAAGACGATGTCGGTAGAACAGATTGAGGCGAATCGGGCGAACGCGCGCAAGTCGACCGGTCCGAAAACGGCGTGGGGCAAGGCGAATTCACGGTGGAACGCGCTGAGGCGGGGCGTCCTGGCGCGGGAAGTCGTGCTCCAGGGGGAGACGGACGGCGAACAGGTGAGCGGGTTTCAGGCGGTGCATCGGGAGTTTTGGGAGCATTTGGAGCCTGTGGGGCCGATTGAAGAGGTGTTGGTGGAACGGATGGTGACGGCCTACTGGCGGTTGCACCGGGTGCTGGTGGCGGAACGGGGTCAGATTGTCAGCCGGCGGAGCGAGATGAAATGGCGAGTCGGCAGACTGGGGGGAGCGAGCACGGCCGATTTGACGAAGGCGATGGATGTGCTGCGGCGGGTACGAGGGGGCGTGGAGAAGGACGGCGAACTGAGCGAAGCTGCATTGGAGCCGGTGAGCCAGGGGTTTGGAGCGGGGCCGAATCCTGTACAGACGGCGCTACAGAGGGTGTGGGAGGATTCGTTACATAACCCGGAGAGTCTACTCACGGCTGAGGAGTTGGCGGGATTTACCGCGGAGGCAAGGGCGGACGCGTTGCGGGCCGGGCGGCGGGAACGGATGTTGACATTCATCGACCGAGAAGTGACGCGGTACGAATGGGAGCTGACGGAGACGCGGAAGCAGGAGGCGAGAGAAGTGGAAGCGCGTCGGGACGCGTCGTTTTTGCCGTCGCGGGATGCGTTGGACAACATTTGGCGGTACGAGACCATGTTGGAGCGGCAGTTTTACCGCGCGATGAACCAGTTGGAGCGGTTGCAGCGAGCGCGTCGGGGGGAAGTTGTGCCGCCGCCGCTGACGATGGAGGTATCGGGAGGATAGGCGGGGCGGTCCGCGAGGGTTGGTACTGTGAAAAAAGCAAAAATCGTAAAACGAACCCAAGTTTATTCAAGCCGGCGTGGAAATTTGTCCGGACGAAAGCCAAAAACGAACCCAAGTTGCGGCCGCGGATACGACGGGGCCGCGTTTGCGAGCTGGGCACGACATGCTCGCGTCTCGGCGGCTGGTGCCGCCTTCGGCTCCGTCGGACTCGGCTTGAGGGTATGAGGCAGGCTTGGGAGCCTGTTTGGAGGATGGATTGTGAATTGACGAAATCAGGCACTCAACTTCAAGAAGTTGGAAAGTATACGTTTGCCTTCTTGCGTGAGGATGGATTCGGGATGGAATTGGACGCCCCAGATGGGGAATTGTTTGTGGCGGAGGCCCATGATTTCGCCTTCGGGTTTGGTTTCGGCGGTGATCTCGAGGGTATCGGGCAGCGTGTCGCGTTTGACGAGGAGCGAGTGATAGCGGGTGGCGGTGAACGGGTTGGGCATGCCCTCGAACAGGTCGCGGCCATTGTGGTAAATGGGCGAAGTCTTGCCGTGCATGAGGCGATCGGCGCGGACGACTTCGCCGCCGAAGACGTGGCCCATGCATTGGTGGCCGAGGCAGACGCCGAAGGTGGGCGTGGTCGGGCCGAAGGTTGTGATGATGTCGTTGGACAAGCCGGATTCGCGGGGCGAAC
>Ga0116126_1000319_pt1 | contig 38926 bp, 33 predicted proteins | sample June2015DPH_16_5_FD_89730 | JGI IMG/M metagenome (GOLD analysis project Ga0116126, IMG submission 89730) | Peatland microbial communities from SPRUCE experiment site at the Marcell Experimental Forest, Minnesota, USA - June2015DPH_16_40 | ecosystem: Environmental > Terrestrial > Soil > Wetlands...
CGGCTAATTGAGAGTGCGAATCCCAATTGGGAGGATTTGTATCACACGCTCGTTTGACTGGATTCCGGCCTTCGCCGGAATGACGAACAGGAAGCATCTTCCGACCTTCGCAGGGCTTTCGCCCGAACTGCGCTGCCCTTAAGTTAGCGCTTATGGGGCTGAAGGGTGAAGCGGTGAAATCTTCCATCTTCACACTTCGCTCTTTTTTATACGTCCTGTCTGAGCACGGCAATCGTTGCGCCCCAGCCACCTGCCTCTGGGCCGGCCTCGCTGAACGAAATAACCATGGGATGGCTCTTCAAGACCGCATGGACTGTGCGGCGCAGGACCCCCATGCCCTTCCCGTGAATTATTCGAACTTCCTCGAATCCCTTCTCTCTCGCGGCTTCCAGGTAGTCGTTCAAAAGGTCTTTCACTTCGTTTGGTCTGAAGGTGTGCAGGTCGATCGAATCTTCGATGGGGTAACGGATTATTTCGTCTTCTTTCATCGTTTAGTCTATTCTTGAATGGGTGTTTGGAAGAATGTTGTGGTAATTTGCGCCGAAATCTGTTTTGAATACCGGGCCTAATCGGTTGGCGTTGACTCACTGACCGGCAAACAAGGCCTCCCGCTTCCGTCCATTGCGTGTGATAGACCTGCCGAGCGGTCGGCCCGCGCGCTACGCGCTCACACGTCGCAAAGGGAGGCCGGCAAGCATGCTTCACTTTGTGAAGCAATGCGAAGCTCGCGAAGCGTGATCTATACACCGGAGGCACTTCACTTTTTGGGAACGCCTCACATTTGGCTTGCCTCCAACCGCACCACATTTAGTGTCTGCGCTGTCTGCATGGCTGCTCGGAAAGAGCCGATTCTTTTTTTGAGCAGGGTATTATATAAGTCATCATACGAGGAAAGAATTGGATGCTGACAAACCTGATATCGAATTGCGCAATATCGTGTCTTCATGGGACCGGCTATTTTGGCGCGGCCTTCCTGATGGCGCTTGAGAGCATGCTCGCCCCGGTTCCAAGCGAGGCGGTGATGCCTTTCGTCGGATTTATGGTTGCCGATGGCAAATGGAACCTCTGGGCCGCTATTGTTGCAACCAGCACCGGTTCGGTAGCCGGGTCGGCAATCTCGTATGCGATGGGCTACTACGGAGGCAGGCCCTTCGTGCTCAAGGTCGGCAGATACCTGCTTCTCAACCCGCACGATCTTGAGTGGACAGAGGATTTTTTCAGCCGCCGCGAAGGGACCCTGACTCTTTTCATCAGCCGGTTCATACCCGTTGTCAGACATCTTATCTCCGTTCCAGCCGGGACAGGTAAAATGAAGCTTTTTCCTTTCCTCATGGCGACCCTTGCCGGTGCGACCATGTGGAACTCTTTCCTCCTTATCTGCGGGATGTACCTCCGTGAGAGATGGGACCTTGTTCTGCTCTATTCCCATCAGGTCGATATTGTGATAGGGGTGGCCCTGCTTGCCGGACTGGTATTATTTGTGAAGTTCCGCTACAAAAGCCAATTGAAAGTTTAATCAATCCCTAACTTCCTGCCCGCTCAAGATCGCCCTGCTTTCAATTTCGGAAAGAACGCGAATGAGGTTCTGCGCCACCGTCTGGGGTAGGCCGGCTCTTTCGAGTTCCATGGCCGGGGCTTCCTGGATTGCCTCCAGGCTGCCGAAGCGCTCGAGGAGCATCTGCCTTCTGCCGGGGCCTATTCCCGGAATGGTGTCCAACGCCGAGGTGAGAAGCGAGACCCTGTGAACGTTTTGATAGTGCGATATTGCGAACCTGTGAGCCTCGTCTCGTATTCGCTGGAGCAGGTGTAGAATGTCCGGATTGCGGTGTAGGAAAAGCGGGTTCTTCCGACCGGGCAGATAGATTTTCTCGTATAGCCCTTTTCCCTTCTCGCCTATGTCTGATTCGCGCTCCTTGGCAATGGAGGCGACCGGGAGTGGCTCAGAAGTCCCGAGTTGCTCCAGCAGACGCACGATCTTGTTCAACTGGCCCTTCCCGCCGTCGAGAAGAAGCAGATCAAGGGTTGCGTAAAGTTCGCGGTCGTTTTCGATAAGCCTGCCTATTACCTCGGCCATCATAGCCGGATCGTCGGGTTCGTTCTTTAGTCTTATGCGGTAGCGCCTGTAGGAATTCTTATCCGGGCGTCCATGTTCAAAAACAACAAGCGCCCCGACAGCGTGGTGTCCCTGGATGTTGGAGATGTCCACGCACGCGATTCGGGCGGGGGTTCTCGGCAGCTTTAGGAGGCGCTGAAGACCGTCTATGAGCGCCGTATCCCGCCTCCGCCAGCGGCTGCGGCTGATGAATCCCTCACGGGCGTTGGCTTGCGCCATATCGAGCAGATGCTTCCGGACGCCTCTTTTTACCGCCCAGATCCTCACGCGTTTTCCCTTCTTCTCAGATAACCATTCTGAGAGAACCGTTTCGGAATCGAGCGAAAAGGGAACGAGCACCTCATCGGGAATGACGGCGCCTTCATAGTAGTATTGATGAATGAAGGCCGACAATAGCTCATGGCGATCCCCACGGGCCTCCTTGAGGTCGAACGACCTCTGGCCTGAATGCACTCCCTGCCGGATAAAGAGAACCACCAGTTCGCTTCGGTCTTCCTCCTGGTGGATGCCGAGCACGTCCTGGTCGCGGAAGCGGTCGGATACGACATGCTGCTTTTCGATCGTGGCGGCGACATTTCGCAGCCGGTCGCGGTAGAAGGCGGCCAGTTCGAACTGTAGAGCTTCGGAGGCCTCCTGCATCCTTTTTTGGAGCTGTTTCTGAAGTATGTCGGTCTTTCCTTGCAGGAAGAGCACCACTTCCTCGACCATCTTCATGTACTGTTCACGGGAAACTTTGCCTGCACAGGCGGCGAGACATTGCCCCATCGAAAAGTTCAGGCACGGACGTTCCCGCGGGAGGAGCTTTTTGCCTTTGCAAAGCCTTAGCGGGAAAAGCTGATGCAGGTATTTGAGGGTATCGCGGGCCGCTCGAGCCGATGTATAGGGCCCGAAGTATGCCGCTCCGTCTTTTTGAAATCGCCGTACTATGTCCAGCCTGGGGTAAGGGTCACGAGGGTCGATCCTTATCGAGAGGTAATTTTTGTCGTCGCGAAGAACTACATTGTAGCGCGGGCGGTGTTTCTTTATGAGGCTTGCCTCGAGCAGCAGCGCTTCTTTCTCGGAGGATGTAATGGAGTATTCGACATCGGCGGCCTTGGCGAGCATTATCCTGGTCTTGATATCCACCGCGTCGGCACTCCGGAAATAATTGCCGATCCGTTTCCTCAGATCCCGGGCCTTTCCAATGTAAAGGATGGTACCGCCTGCGTCCTTGAACATGTATATGCCGGGCAGGTGCGGAAATGTGGATATCCGGCCCGCAAGGTCGGGGGGGCTGTCGGACCGCCCGCCAGGTTGGCCGCTCAAACCTTCGGCATCGTCTGAGGTAGATGTTTTCCCGGATTGGACGAGCTTAGCGTCGGTATAAGGCCCGGCGGACCCGTTTTGGTTTTCGACTTCAAGTTCAATCATTTTTGTGTCTGTTTCTAAGTTACAGGAATCTTGATTATCTCAATTTCGATTATAGCATAACTTACGATCCGCTTCATCTTCCGGCCGGGGCCGCAAACCAGCCGCAATTAATCCGGATCTCAACTTTGTCAGTTGAGCGGATGGGAGGCGGTCAGGCTCTGACCATCGGGGGGTAACTCCGAAAAATGCAGGCGCAAAATCTTTTTGGTATTTTTCCCCACTGATGCAGGTGTTTTTTACGGACAGATGCAGACAGCTTCTGCAGGGTATTACACAAGTCTATCATGCGAGGAATGTTATCTGCCTTCAAATCTGAGCAGGTTTCCAATTCAGAGATTTGTTATCTTCAGCGCCTGGACAGGGGATTGCCCAAGCGATATCCAATCGGTCGGGAAAATGAGCTTCAGGCACTTTCCGCCGTTCGGCAAAGTCCATCCGGACCGTATGCCATCGGTTTCTGCCTCTTCTTTCGGGGAACATCTTCGTACATTGGCAATGATATAATTGTCCGTAAGCTATCTAAGCGATAGCCGGTGTGTACGAAGATTAATCTTCTTGTTATTCAGTCCGAGCTTTTTTCTTAGATGCTCCCTGTGTGTCCGGACTGTCCCCTCGCTGATGAAGAGTGCATCGGCAGTCTCCTTGTTGCTCATCCCATCTTTGACCATTTCGGCAACCCTGATTTCGGCGGGGCTCAGTCCAATCGACCTGTCCGTCAGGGCGGACGGCACATGATGCGAGAGTATTTTGCCAAGGCCATTCTGGATCATTGTCACGGATTCAATCTGCCGCTGGGTAGGATTGCTTTGCATTATTCGGTTTAAATAAGGCAAAATATTTGTTTTTATGCCGAGAGCTATGGAATCGTGCAACTGCATCAAGTCCTGTTCTCTGTGCTGGAGGAGGACCTTCAGCACCGTATTGAGTTCCTCTAGATTTTTGGTTTTTTCGACCAGTTCCAATGTGCGGTCCGCTGCCAGCTGCTCAAGATTTTTGTTGATTTCCTGCAGCGCCTCTTCAGCTATTATCAGGGGGCTTATGTCACGAGCGACATGAATCGCGCCGATCAACCGCATATCGTCGTCAATGAGAGGAGAAACACTGACCATGTAATGTCCGCCGAGGTTCTGCTCGTAAACTTTCGCTGAGTGCTCCTGACCGTCCTTCAGCAGTTTTGAAAGCGGACAAAATTCAGGAGGTTCCGAAGCGTTGTGCACGAGTTCATAGCAGCGCTTCCCGATGAGATTCTCCAGAGGCATTCCAAGTTTAAGGGCCATAGTTTTATTGGTGCGCTGAATCAGGTAGTCTCTGTCAATGATGGAAATTACATCAGGAATACCATCAAAGATTTTCAACCAATACCGATTGGCTCTCGAAAGAGCCAAGGTCATTTTGGAGCGCTCTATTGCGGAAATTATCGACTGTTTTAGATAAGGTCCATTTAGCTGGCCCTGGGCTATGGATTTTGCCGGAAAGGATCCCAGCGCTGAACAGCCGGACTCTAGCTCATCTTCCTTGTCGGCGAGGATCACGCACGGGATACAGCAGTCATCAACGATGATTTCTGACGTTAGAAGTTGTAAAATCTCGCTGTACACAGGCTGGTCAAACAAATAGACGTCATGGGTTTTCTTCTTCCTGATCTGAAGAAAGGAACCGATTGTAGGCGCCCATTCCAGTTCATATTTTTGGACCGCGTCATCGGACAACAACGTGCGAACAGTGTTGTAGGAATAGTCTTTCCCGGTGAGCAAAATGCGGACTGGAGAGAGTGAAAGTTCTGCCATAGCTGTTTGCCACTCCAAATTGAGCATCAGCTAAGGGAAGGGGAAATTCAACGTGCAACAATTTTCTGGACTATCAGTCCTTAGCCCTGAACCTGTTTGTAGAGGTACAGTATCCCATAATAAACTCAAAACCGCAAGTCACATTTCTAAGAGACCGGATTCCTCACTCTGCCAGGCTGCGAGGATGTTATCTATTGAATCTGTAGAGTACAGATTGTGCAGCTCCGTTGTGACACTCTTCCTTCAAGGTCAAGAATGTTGCGGGGCGCACTTTTAGATGAGATTCGTGCTGTTGCGGTCATCAAGCCGGCAATGCCTGATAGACGTCTGACGAAGAAGCGCATCAGGCCACCCGCAGAAAGCCCGCCGCGTCTTGCAGTGTGAATGGTTAAGGGGACCACTAAAAGTGGCCCTCACCCCTTCTGCGTGGCAAGATAGCCCTCATCCAGCCACGTTCCGGAGTCGATACGCCGGCCTGCCAGTTGTCGGCAGCGGCGGATTCAGGGACCCACGGCGGAAGAGGCAGACGAAAATGCGTTGAGAGGGCAAAGATAAAAGGTTCGTACATGGTGCGCAGTTCCATTAACCTTCGATCCGCTTCATCTCCCGCCTTGGGCCGCAAACCTGCCGCAATTAATCTGGATCTCAAGTTGGTCAGTTGAGCGGGTGGGAGGCGGTCAGGCTCCGGCCATCGGGGCGTAACTCCGAAAATCAGCGAAAGATCCACAACAGCGTGCCTCGCCATGGCGAATGTCAGTTGTGCCTGGCGCACGCAGGCCCCTTCCAGGCCAACCATTACCAACGCGCTTGCATCCAGAATAGACGTGAGCGCTGCGAGCCATGACTGGTTATCGTGTTGAGACCTGAAAAAGGCCAGTACCGGATAAGACAGGTGGCTTTCGAGCAATTCTGCAGACCATCTTTCCCACTCATGCAAGAGCTGCCGGATCGATTCCATGCCGTGCTCGTCATTATGCCTGTGCAGTATTTCGGCTGCGGTGGGCGGCGACCCGGCGCGGGCATCCAGAAGAGAAATGTTGACCTCACGCCTGGAAAAGGAGTTATTCAGACCCGGCAGGTAGCCGATTACTATCGCCAGAAAACCAAGCCCCGTTCCCGCCTCTGCTACCGTCAGCAGCCGTGCGAAAGCCGTGAGCGGCCGCACATCGCCCAACCCCAGCGTGAAGAAAGTTGTTCCGCTGTAATAGAGGTTTGTGATGAAGCTTTTCCTGTCTTCCGATATGGCTTCTGACCCCCAATGCAAAAGCCCAAAACCCACGATTAGCGCGAATGCCCACAAACACAGGAGTACTATTAGGGAAAGCGGTCCGTAAACGCTCAACAAGTTTTCCCTCAGGTGTTTGGATGAAATCAGGTATACAATCCGTCTCCAGGCGCGCCACGTCACCCGGTAAAAAATCCGGGTCAGCCGCACCCGCCGGGTGACCCGGCGTGGAAAAATGATGGTTTCGAACGCCTCCCACAGCACAAGGACTATCAGAAAAGCGCCTGCAAGGGCTATAGCGACGGACACATTCAGCTCCCTTCTTCGATAAGCTTTAGGCTGAACCACGGATGAAGGAGCGTAGCGGGGTGGATAAAATGGTTCAGCACCCGCACCTACGGCCCATAAACCTTTTCATGGCTTAGGGCGTCCCAACGAAACATGAGTTGCTGCAATTTTGCCCAGAAGCAATTGCTTCAAGGCGATTGTCTTATTTAAGTGGAAGATAATGATCTGTTGCGCCCCAAGCACGGCTTGAATCCAGAATTGCTCTAATGTTAAAATACTTATTAACGATCCAAAGCGGAATGGACATGCGTTTTTGAAGTTAAAAACGGAGCTTATCCAATGGCCATAAGGTTAATGCTCTCGGCTACATTGAGGCGATATATCCCCGGCTACAATGGTGAGACCGGATATGAAGTGAGCATCGAGCAGGCTTCGACGGTCCGCGATTTGTGCCGGCAGCTTCGAGTTCCGGAAAATGAAGTAAAGCTGATCATGATCGAGGGCGTTGCCGGCGATTGGGATTCCATTCTTTCCGGAAACGAGCGGGTTGCTCTGTTCCCTCCGATTGGAGGCGGATAGGCGTCCTCGGAGAATCAGGACTGAGGGCCTCCGGCCCGGCGCTGGGCAATATTGGAGTGCCGTTTCGCCGGGTTGTACGCGCCACGGAGGACTGAGCAAAAGCGGCGACCGAGCGCGTAGCCATGCAGAAGGCACAGATGTGGTCAAGTTGATGCATCATTAGGTTATAAACTGTCAGCCGCCCCTGCTGAGTTGCACAAAAAACCTTTGGATTAGCGACGTGCTTGAATCTATTCAGCATCTTTGCCTAAAATTGAAGCCCGGTCGGGAGCCGGGGTTCCTTGCGATTTTTCATAAGGGGGTTTATCTCAGGAGCAGGGCTGGATTGCCTCTGTCTGAGGTTTTGGAGGCGGCCGGTTTTTCACGCAAGTACCTCGAAGAGAAGGTTCAGACAGTTTTCCTCGATGGGAGCGCTGTTGATGATCTGGATTGTGCAATTGTCGAAGACGGCTCCGTGATAGCCCTTTCTGCCGCAATGCCGGGGCTTGCAGGAGCAATTCTTCGGAAAGGAAGCCCCATTTTAGCTCTGCGATCCAGGACCTCCCAGGTAATGGTCCCTCATCGTACCGATGATACTATGCACGCGCTCAGGCTGAAGCTCTTTAACACGATTGCGAATGAAATGGGGCCCGGACTTCTGCATAGCGGGATACTTGTTAAGAGGCAGGATTTGGAAGACTTCCTGTCGAACAGGCGCAAACTGCTGGAAGACGCGGTACTGGAAGCAGAACTGGACGGTGTCCCGCTACCCGTGCTCGAACTGCCGGGTGGTAAATCGATTAGTTCAACCTATATTGTTCTTCAAATCATTAGTCCTGCCACTTCGGTTTGAGATCCTTCCTGCAAGCGCCTGGCGAACCCCATTGATTGATTGATCCCTTGACTGTTTCATTACGTTAAATTATATTATTGATTAGTCTTGCTGGGTGTTCCACGAACTTTTTCTACACAATCCAAATCAATAGTGTATTCCGGCATGTGAAGCGCCCAGCGGAACTTATTATTCCGCATGATAGGCCTTACCGTAGTGTCATGATAGGCATAACGTTGTGGCTTTTCTAATACTGTAGTTCGGCATATATAGCGCCAGGCATAATTTACTAGTCTGGTAAGAAGTCTCACCGTAGTGTCATTAGGGGCATAACGCCGTAACTTATAGATGTGTTTTTAACTAGCGTCCATCTGGTTCAAGGGAGAAAACTTATGATTAAGATTCTAAGGATCGACTCGGGAGCTGCTGGAGGGCCGAAGGCAACTGAGGTTCCAACTGGAGAGTACACGGGACTGGGAGGGCGCGCGCTAACGTCCACTCTGGTGGCCAAAGAGGTGCCGCCCCTTTGCCATCCTTTGGGCGCCGAGAACAAGCTCGTAATTGCCCCCGGTATTTTGAGCGGCACTATCGCCGCCATGTCCGGACGGATTTCGGTTGGCGCCAAGAGTCCACTCACAGGCGGCATCAAGGAAGCCAACTCAGGCGGGCAGGCGGCACAGGTGATGGCAAGGCTGGGCTATGCGGCCATCGTTCTGGAGGGCAAGCCGGAAAATGACGATCTCTACAAGGTTTACGTGAATAAGGACGGCGTAAAGATCATCAAGGACAACAGTCTTAAGATGCTGCCCAATTACGATCTGGCAGAAAAGATGAAAGCGGAGTACGGCGAGGGCGTGGCTATGATCTCCATCGGTCCTGCCGGAGAAATGAAACTGAGCGCGGCTACGGTGGCCTGCACCGACATGGAGTTTCGCCCCACCCGTCATGCGGGACGGGGAGGATTGGGCGCTGTAATGGGATCCAAGGGGATCAAGGTCATAATTTTAGACGATTCCGGCATGAAGATGCGCACTCCCAAAGACCCGGAGAAATACAAGGAAGCCAACAAGAAGTTCGTTGAGGGATTAACGAAGCATCCTGTGACGGGACAAGGTCTCCCCGCCTACGGCACCAACGTTTTGACCAACATTATCAATGAAGCTGGCGGCTATCCCACCTACAACTTCAAGCAGGGCCGTTTCGATGGGGCCAACAAGATCAGCGGCGAGACCGAGGCCGAGACGGAAACGGCGCGGGGGGGGTTAGCCACCCACGGCTGCCACCGTGGATGTGTCATCAGGTGCTCGGGAACCTATAACGATAAGGACGGCCATTTTCTTACAAAGCAGCCGGAGTATGAGACCGTATGGGCCCACGGCGGCAACTGCGGCATCTCCGATCTGGATGCGATAGCCATGCTCGATTTTCTGGACGACAACTACGGTCTGGATACCATCGAGATGGGGGCAGCGCTGGGAGTTGCCATGGAAGCGGGTCTTCTTAAGTTCGGAGACGCCGAAGGCGCCATCAGGCTTATGAAGGAAGTGGGCCAGGGCACGCCTCTCGGACGCATTCTGGGCAGCGGAGCGGCGGTGACCGGCAGGGCCTTCGGCGTCGAACGGGTGCCGGTAGTTAAGGGGCAGGCCCTTCCGGCTTACGATCCCAGGGCTGTGCAGGGCATGGGGGTAACCTACGCCACAAGCACCATGGGGGCCGATCACACCGCAGGGTATGCCGTGACCGCAAACATTTTAGGGGTGGGAGGTAAAGTCGATCCGCTCAAACCCGAAGGGCAGATCGAACTCTCGCGCAATCTCCAGATAGCCACTGCGGCCGTTGACTCTACCGGCATGTGCCTTTTCATCGCCTTTGCGGTTCTGGATCAACCTGAGACTTTTCAGGCGCTCATCGATCTGATCAATGCCTTCTACGGGCTGAACATGACCGGCGATGACGTAGCGGCGCTGGGCAAGCAGGTCTTAAAGACCGAGCGGGACTTCAACGCGAGGGCAGGTTTTACCAAGGAGGATGATCGCTTGCCTGGTTTTTTCAAAACCGAGCGGCTGGCGCCGCATAACGTAGTATTTACTGTACCGGACGAAGAGCTGGACAAGGTTTTTAATTGGTAGCCGTATTGACGCATAGAGTCCGGGAAGCCTGATAGCGGAGGGGGGATATCGAAATATCCACCCTCCGCTATCTCAGTATCGGGAAGTGAAGGCCGCCGCGGTTCGGTATTAATCCCTCGAATACATCCCACCGATATAAATTATCGTGGGGCGCCCCTCCGTATGAATTGACGTGCCTCAAAAACAGTTCGAACCGTAACCAATGCTCACCTGACTATCAGCAATACCGCGTGATACGGGCAGCCGCTCCGGGCGCTTTTCGTATAACTGTACTTATTTGCCAAAACTCCAGGAACTTGTTATGAAGTTGAGCATCAGGAACGTTATAATAACGCGTTGCGTTCAAGATCGGGCGGGGATTAACCCCGCCGCTACCGATCTGTCCCAAGGTATGCAGTAAGGGTGGGCTTAATGCCCTCCCGGGTCATCTTATCTTGAACGCAACTTGGCATAAAAGGGCGGGTCGTTGAGATGCAAGAAGGTGCTGCCTCGGCGAGAGTGAAATTTTTCAGTACCTTAGGGAAGTGCGGTAGGAGAACTTTATGAAGAAGGTCCCGGTCCAGAGCGCCATAGGGATGGTGCTCTGTCATGACGTAACTCAGATTATCCCCGGCCGGATGAAGGGCCCTGCCTTTAGAAAGGGCCACATCCTCCGGGAGGAGGATGTGCCGCAACTGCTCAGCATGGGGAAAGAGCATATCTTTGTCTGGGATATCCAATCCGACAGCGGTCTTGTCCATGAAAATGAGGCCGCTGACCGGATTGCCCGCGCTGCGGCCGGGAGAAACATCGCACTCTCGGCGCCCAGGGAAGGCAAGGTAGATCTTACTGCGACGGTTGACGGGCTGCTGAAGATCGACTTAGAGGCCCTCTTTGAAATCAACGCCGAAGAGATCGTTTTCGCAAGCCTTCACACTCATCAAAGGGTTGCCAGGGGCAAGGTGCTTGCTGGAACGCGCGTGATTCCGCTCGTCATCGAAGAGCACAAGATCGAACGTGTCGAGCGTATCTGCTCCGAACATCAACCTCTGATCGAAGTCCTGCCGTTCAGGAGTTTGAACGCCGGAATCATTACGACCGGGAGCGAGGTTTACCACGGCCGTATCAAGGACGGGTTCGGTCCCGTCGTGCGGGAAAAACTCGGTGAATTGGGGTGCCGCACCATGGGGCAAACCTTTGTGTCCGACGACCGGGGGCGGATTGTGGATGAGATTCGGTCGTTTTTTGGCCAGGGCGCCGAGATGATCATCGTCACGGGCGGGATGTCGGTGGACCCGGATGACGTTACACCGGCAGCCATCCGGGATTGCGGCGCGCGGGTGGTTACCTATGGCGCTCCGGTTCTTCCAGGCGCCATGTTCATGCTGGCGTATCTTGGGAACGTTCCCCTGCTTGGTCTGCCGGGGTGCGTCATGTACAACAAGACGAGCATCTTCGATGTGATACTACCCAGGCTGCTTGCCGGGGAAGAGATCACGCGCAGGGATATCGTCGGATTGGCGCACGGAGGACTGTGCGTCCATTGCGAGGAGTGCAGGTACCCTGACTGCGGCTTTGCCAAGGGTGCTTGAACGGTTGCCTGTCGTTCACCTCAAACCCTGTTGATTGCATGAGTGTCTTTAAAGGTATCGCAAAACTTCTTTCCGAGGGCGAGAGCCTCGTACTCGCCACCATCATCAACCGTTCAGGGTCGGCGCCCCGGTCTGCCGGATCCAGAATGGCCGTTCGATCAGACGGCTCCATCCTGGGCACCGTCGGCGGAGGCATCCTCGAGGCCCGGGTTCAAGAACTGGCCGCAAGCGTCTTCGAGAACCGCAGGACCCTGGTCAGGAAGTTTACGCTCACCCCCGAGGACGCCTCCCGAATGGGCATGATCTGTGGAGGACAGGTCCGGGTCCTGATTCACTTCGTGGACGCTTCCGAAGCCTTTCAAAGCCGATTTTATCAAGATGTAGCGGCTACGCTTGACGCTTACCGGCAAGCCTTGCTCGTTACGCTCATCCCCGCAGAAGAGGAAGTTTTCGAGCGTCCCGGCTGTGGCCTCACGGGGAAAGATGGATCGCTTAAGGGAACGCTGGATAGCGTCCTGATGAGGGAAATCGCCGCCCGATTTGGCGGCAGGCAGCCTGACGTGGTGAGGTACGGCGAAGAGGACTTTCTCGTCGAACCCCTGTCGAAGGAGGGGTCGGTTTTTATCTTCGGGGCGGGGCACATCGCCAGGGAATTGGCTCCCCTGGCAAAGCTCGTGGGATTCAGAACCACCGTTCTCGACGACCGGCAGGAGTTTGCGAACCGCGCGCGGTTTCCATCCGCAGACGCGGTCCTTGTTCCCGATTCATTCGAAACTGCCGTGGACGGGCTGGATATCGACGAGGAGAGCTGCCTGGTGATCGTGACGCGGGGACACGCCCACGATAAGACCGTTCTGGGCCAAGCCCTGGCGACAAAAGCCGGATACATCGGAATGATCGGAAGCAGAAGAAAACGCGACGCCGTTTATGAAGCGCTTCTCAAGGAGGGGTTCACCCGCGCTGATGTGGAACGGGTACATTCCCCCATCGGCCTCGACATCGGGGCCGAAACGCCCGAGGAGATCGCCGTTAGCATCGTAGCGGAACTGATTCGGGCCAGGGCCGGAAAACTCTGATGAGAAAGACCCCTCGAATCGTTGCGCTGGTCCTTGCCGCCGGCTATTCCTCCAGGATGGGAAGCTTCAAGCCCCTGGCGCCCCTTGGAACCCGCACCCTGGTCGAGGAAGCCGTCACACGATTTCTCAGCGCTGGAATTGCGGACGTAAGAGTGGTCGTCGGACACAGGGCCGATGAACTTACGCCCGTTCTGGAGCTCTTGGGCGTCAAATGGATCTTCAACGCGGAATACGACCGTGGGATGTTTTCCTCCGTGCTGGCTGGGATCAAAAGCTTTGAACCCGACGTGGACGCCTTCTTCCTTCTTCCCTGCGATATTCCGCTGGTTAGCTCTGAAACGATCCGAGCGCTCCTTGGTGCTTACAATCCGGACGATCCAAAGATTATTTACCCGCGTTTCGTCGGGCAGCGAGGACATCCTCCGCTCATCCCGGCAGCTTATCTCAATGAAAATGCGCCACCCGATTACCCCGGAGGACTGCGCGCTCTACTTGGCCGCCATGAACACAACAGCATCGATGTGGACGTCCCGGACGAAAACATTCTGCTGGACTGCGATACTCCGTCGGATTACCGAATACTGGTGGAGCGCCGGTCAAGGGAGAGCATTCCGACGGAGGAAGAATGCGATGCCGTCTGCTCGGGGTTAAAAATATCCGGGCAGGTGACCGCCCATTCCAGGGTGGTTGCCGAGCTTGCACGGACGCTCGCAGTGCTTTTGAATCGCGCCGGTCTCGCGTTAGACCTTCCCTTGATCGTTGCGGCCGGAAGACTCCACGATATTGCCAGGGGGCAGCCGGACCATGCCGGGGCTGGAGCGAGGCTTATTGCCGAGATGGGCTATCCGCGCGTGGGGGCCGTTGTGGCTAAACACATGGATATTCAGTCGCACGGTCCATCCTTAGATGAGGCCGACCTAATCTACTTTGCCGACAAATGCGTTGAGGAAGACAGGCTTGTCTCCCTGGAGGAGCGTTTCGAGAAGTCCATGAGCCGTTACGCCGATCGGCCCCACATCTTGAAGAAGATCGTAAGACGCTTTGATGAGGCAAAAAACATCGGCAAGCGCATCGAAGCCCTCCTTAGGCAGCCGGTGGGCGATATCGTTCGCCGCTTCGAACGGAGCATAAGGGCCGCGTCCATGGACGGCCATAGGACGATCTACCTGGTGCGGCACGGCGCCATTCGGTCCCCGGCCGATCCCAAACGCTTCATCGGGCAGTTGGACCTTCCGTTGAATGCAGAAGGTTCCATGCAGGTCGAGCGATTGGCGGAAGGCTTACGGGACGTACCGTTTTCTGCAGTTTTCTGCAGTGATTTGAAACGGTCCGTCGAAACGGCGCAAATCATCGCCAAACCGCATCATATTTCATGTATTTCAAAGCGCGGCCTGCGTGAAATCTCGCTGGGCCGATGGGAAGGGCTGACCTTTGATGAAGTGCGGGCGCAGCACCCTGAAGAATTCCATGCAAGGGGCCTGGATATCGTTCACTTTCGCCCCACGGATGGAGAAAGCTTTCTCGACTGCTCCTTTCGAGTCATTCCGGCCTTCTATGAAATCTTGACCTCCGCGCGTGGAAACGTCCTCATTGTGGGACACGCAGGCGTCAATCGCATCATTTTGTCTCAGGCGCTTGGGCGGTCTCTTGAATATCTTTTTCGAATCGATCAGGAGTATGGCTGCCTGAATGTGCTCTTCTATCGGCATTCAGCATTCGAGGTGAAGTTGGTAAACGGCTCAGTCGCCGACTTAGAGAGCTTACGGTTGGAGCTTTACAGCGGAACTATCAATTAGTGTGAGATCGATCTCCAGGTTTTTCTCAATCCAAAAGGATGTGGACAGGGTAGGGGAATTTTGTTAAATAAGCGGCACGGTTAGATCGTGCTATCCGGACACCCCGGACAAGATATAAACAGTTTCCGTTCGTAAAGGAGGCATTTTTCGCACTGGCAAGGAAATCGAGGGGTTGCGCGGAGGCGTACATTGGTACGTCGCACAAGCAAGCCCGAAGATTGACACCGCCAGGGCGGAAAAGGACCCTTTCCGGAGGGGAACTAGATCGGGACGTGGCTCAGCCTGGTAGAGCGCTGCGTTCGGGACGCAGAGGTCGCTGGTTCGAATCCAGTCGTCCCGATCAAAATTTCTTTGGAAAGATTCAACTGGGTCTCGGCGGAGTTTTTGCCTCCCGTCCAATTGCCCGAAATCGCCATTTGCCTCAATGATGAGCTTAACTTTTCAGGTCGGCACGGCTCAGCCCTTCATCATCAAGAATGTCGTCCAGAGAGTGAATGCCGGCGAGTCCCTTGCGTTGCTGAACGAGTTCGTAAACCTGCACGTGCTCGGCAAGCTCCTTAAGCACCTCCCATACTTCGGCCGGAATAATCACCCTCTTTCCGTTGTCTATGTATTCAACGTCTATCATGATTTTTCTCTCCTACGGAGAATGTGTCAAAGCGCCCAAAGGATCTTAACGGATGCTAACCCGTTATCCCGAATCCTGCAAATGATTAGCATTGGGGGGCGCCCAACCGGCCTGTGGGCAAGAAGCATAATGACGAAATAATCAGCAATTTCAGGCGTATCTTCCATCAGAGAACCTTTTTTAATCACCCTGTTGAGCAAGAACCGTTTTTCGTCGTTTAGGATTTGGGGCGACAATCGCTACCGGCTATTTCTCATGAACTGCATGGTGCCGTCAGGAATGACGGCTACACGGGCCGGCCCCGGATATTCTTCCTGAAGGACCGCGAGGACTTCTTCCCATGTTTTGACGAAGACGGCATCATCATTGTGGCAGACAACATCTATGCAATTCGGGTCCGGTGAGGGATTAAAAACAATGAATTTTTTCATCACGTGCGGCACGAATCGAGTCCCGGGCCGGTAGTGGTGATATTGGGTGCCTCCGTAACCTTCGCCCCAACTTCGGAAGACATAGTGCGTCGCCTGACCCTCCGGCGCATCCATGATAACAACGCAAGATCCAACGCCCTGTTTAACGGCACTGATAGCCAGAAGCGTACAAATGCCGGACTCGCTGGCTTTGGCATAGCCGTTGGAGACTACGATGTCATAACCGGTTGCGGAAGGAATGCCATAGTGTTCCTTGCCCGCTTCAGCCCCGGCCATATGGGTGGCCCGGAACGAACCGGCGAACAGATCGGCAATTTCTCCCCTGCGGTTGATGAGGCAGTCGATCTTAAAATTCAAGTTAACCGCGTCACCGGCGTAATCAAATTCGCGTCGCAGTATGTTCTTCTCGAAATTTCCCAGCCCGAAACTGGCAGGATTGCGATCAAGCTGTTTGTGATACTGGTTGATGGTCTCGATGCCCGCGACCCCCGGCAATATGATTTTGGCGCCCCCGCCAAAGCCGGCCTGGACATGGGGGGTTACGCAACCAATGGCAATCTTGAGATCACACGCCATGAATTCACGATTAAACCAGAGGTCTACCCCGTTGGGCGTACGGCCTACATACGTCAGGTGATGGGCCTGAAATGCATCGTGATTGAACACCCGGTAGTTCTCCACGATGTCATCCCCAAGCTTTTTACGGGCATTAATCAGATCGTACGCCCCGTGAGCGCCAAGGGCCCAGATGAACCTGATCTGCTCTTTGGCAATTCCCGCTTTATGAAGGGCGTCGAGCACAACGCGAGCCGCGTCCTTGACAGGTGTTGGACGGGTCATATCGTCGAATACGATAACGGCTTGCCGTTTACCGCAAGCCAGTTCACTCAAGGCCGGTCCATCAATGGGATTTTCAATTTTTACCCGGATTTGCGACGGTGTAAGGCAAGGTTTTTCCAGACCTGGAGCCGTTAGATGATCAACGTCCCATCTGTCCGGAAAGGTCAGCACCCTTTCCTCATTGTCATACCATCGTCTAGCCGGGACCGTTACTGTTTTCATGACCCATGCCTCCCGTCATGATAAATATTACAAAGATTTTCACAGGTCCGTGCATGCCTTTAAAATGCACTCCCTTTATATCGGCCGTCGAGCTCGGTCCCGTGATAAAGCAGAACTGGCTGGGGATTTTATCCGTGTTGTCGAATACCTGGTCGATGACATTCTCATAGACGGGGTAGAGATTATCGACAGGCACAATGGCGATATGGACAGGTGGGGCGATGGAAACAAGCCTGGGCTGGTCCTTATAAAAGATCACACCGAGGGTCCCGGTTTCGGCCACGGCGAAATCAGCAGAGGTAATGCCCGCATCCACGGCAAACGCCGACTCCCGGAAGGCCTTGCGGTCCGAAAAATCCTGAACCGTACTGACGGAAATATTATTCTGAGAACCGAACGCCCTTATATCTACGCCATAAATATCTGCCGAGGTCGCCAGGATAGACTTAAGCCCTTCCGCCGATGCGATTTCGGACAATATGCGTACGGCGTCCTCTTTATCTTTCGCCTGGTACACCGCGCCGGTCTGCGCGTTCAGTTCGGAAGTGAAACGCTGCAACAACTGCTCTTTGTCAAGGTTAATCTCTGAGAGGACAGGTTTTGCGGGCCTTGCGGCAGGGGTATTCTTCCTTGCGGATTTCAACCGCCCTAAAATCTCTTCGCGGGCCTGCATGCTCATATAACGTCCTCATTGTTTTTGTCCGCCAAAGGAACAGGCTCGTTTTGTAAATCTTTCCAGCTTTCATGGAAGGTTCTGTCAGGTATGGCCATCAGGTCCCGGCAACTGAACCAACCCTTAACCCCGAATGGAATATCCTGTATATAGCCGTCTTTGGATGAGGAATTCAATATCGCTCTAACGCACTTCACCCCCAAATTCCACGCCCAGCTATGGCGCATACCAAATGACGATATCGTCGCCATAGTATTATCAAGCCGGGAAAGAAGCGTCCTGTTCCCTTTTGCATTCTTCCTGCGGACCTCACGCGATCTATATTCGAGAAAGAGGAAAGGATGGTCCACACCCGCCGGGCAGGTCTTCTTGCACGAACCGCAGAGCGTACAGGCGCGGTAGAGATCGGTGGTGTTCTCTATGCCAAAAAGCAAAGGATTGATGGCCTGGCCCATAGGACCTGCATACGTGAATCCGTAAGGATATCCGCCGATCCTGGCATATACGGGACAGGTGTTCATGCATGCGCCGCAGCGGATGCATTTGAGAATATCTCTCACCTTGAAGTCCTTATATATCTCAGAGCGGCCGTTATCCAGAATCACCATGTAGATATCCTCCGGACCGTCAAGCTCATCGGCCTTCTTCGGCCCGGTGTCAAAAGATACATAGCTCGTCATCTTCTGGCCGGTACAATTCCTTATCAGCATCCTGGTCATGTGGATTGCATCAGCCATGGTGGGCACTACCTTCTCCAGGCTCATGATCGCCACAAGCGTCTTCGGAGATGATTTGTTCATGCGGATATTGCCTTCGTTCTCCACATTGATGAAGGTTCCTGTCTCGGCCACCGCCATGTTGACACCCACGATACCCATCTCCTGGGTCCGGAACTTTTCTCTTAAAAACGTCCGGACCGCTTTGCCCAGGGTTACGGGGTCGGTGGTCGGTTCCTTCAATATGGAGTTTTTCAGGAAAATATCCGAAATCTTTTCAGGCGGTACGTTTATAGCGGGCCCCACCAGATGGAAAGGCGGCAGGCAAAGCTGCTGGGTGATCACCTCTCCGAGGTCTGTTTCATAAACATTGATCCCGTTTTTAATAAGGTGCTCGTTGAGTCCTATCTCTTCAGTGATCATGGATTTTCCCTTGGTCACATACTCAACGCCCTTCTGCCTGGCTATATCAAGAATGATGTTGTTCGCCTCTGCGGCGTCTTTCGCCCAGATAACCTTCACGCCCCTGGAGATCGCCTTCTTTTCGAATTCCTCGAGCAACTCCGGCAGCCTTTCCAGAACTTCGGCCCGGATTGACCGTGAATATGATTCGGCAGCCTCCGGGTCCGGGAAGCTGGATAAGGCCATCTGGCTAATAATGGGAAACCCTGAACAGAGCAGCCTAAGGAAGAGCTGACTCAGCTCGTTTTTCATCTCCGCGCGGGCCGTTTCCATGAATCGATCAACACGCGAGAGCATATCAGACCTCTTTCCCGTTCCCGGCAAGGCATCCCGCGCCCGCCCGACGCGTCTGATAGACACGCGATGCGGTCGCCTTCCGCGCTCCGCGAAGTACATTGATGAGTGGCGCCGGCAATCGATATGTCATTTTCTTGCCCCGTGTTGTTCATCAGTCTGTCTAACGAGGAAGCTGGCCAGGTGCATGGCCCGCTTGCCTGGATGATTACGGTGCAGATATCCGCTGATGTTCAGCAGACAACCGGGCTCACAAAGAAGGAGGATTTCGGCCCCTGTGTTTATGAAACTCCGGGCCTTGTCCCTGACCATCGCCTCGGATATCTCCGGGTAGCCCAAAGCGAACTCGCCTCCAAAACCGCAGCATGCTGTCGAATTTTTCAAATCTACACACTGAGCGCCTTTTACACCGGCGATGAGCTTCTTGGGCTGGACGGACACACCCAGCCCCCTGAGTACGTGACACGACTCGTGGTAGGCTACCTTGCCCTCGAAGGAAGCGCCGACATCGGTTACACCAAGTTTATCCACGATATACTGGCTCAACTCAAAGACCCTGCCGGCAAGGCTTTTCGCACGATCATACCAGGACGGCTCATCTTCGAGGAGTTCGGGATAATGGTATTTAACCGTGCAGACACAAGAGCCTGAGGGGCTGACTATGTATTCGTCGTTGCCGAAAACCTCTATAAAGTGTTTGGCTGCAAGCTTTGCCTGGCCGCGGTATCCGGCATTGAACAGGGGTTGCCCGCAGCAGGTCTGTTCGGGATGATATGTGGGCTTTTCACCAAGACGCAAAAGCAGCTTGTATGCCGCTACGCCGATCTCGGGCAACATGATGTCCACGGTACACGGGATAAACAGGGAAACCTTCACGATATCCTCGTATGATAGACTTATATAATCACACGCGATTGGCGGGAGCGGGAGGGCTCTATTATTCCAGTACCGCCTCAATCAGATGCGGTCCTGGTTCCTTAAGGGCAGCCTTGAATTCTCCGGTTAATTCCTCTGCGGTCGTAACGGAAGCAGCAGGCACCCCCATACCTCGGCTCAAAGCGACCCAATCCAGCGTTGGACCGGTAAGATACATCAGCCCTTTGGCTTCCGGTCCTAGGGGCCTATATCCGGCCATCATACATTCGAGTTCTATTATGGAGTATTTACGGTTCGAGCAGATAATCGTTATGACATTTGCTTTTTCACGGGCCTGAGACCACAGCGCCTGGACTGTGTACATGGCGCTCCCGTCACCTTCAATATTTATAACCTTTCTGTCGGGGCAGGCAAGTGCGGCGCCAAGGGCTACAGGCATTCCCTGTCCGATGGCCCCTCCTGTCAGATTAAGCTGGCTATAGGGTTTCAAAAAGGGCGCATATGAATAGTAAGGTCCGCTTGACGTTATGCCTTCCTCGACGACGATACAATGTTCCGGCTGCAGGGCGGCAATTGTGGCGCACATTTTTGCCACATTCAGTTTGCCCGAAGGCAACTCCGGCAAAGCATATTTAGCAAGCACCGAGTTGGTTTTATCTGTACCGGTTACAGCACCCAGCGCCCAGGCCAGTTCTTCCAGTACGGCCACAACGTCCTGTTTATGCGTATCAATTCTGAAATGGCGTTGCCGATCGTTAAGCAGAGAACTTTTCCCACCCGGATAGCCGAAAAAAGCCACCGGTTCGTTGGCCCCCGCCAGAATTAATGTATCGTAATTACCAAGGAATGTTTGCGCCTGTGCCGGGAGATAAGGAATACGTGTTAATACAGGCAGGCCTTCGCCGCTTTCAAAGTACGCAGGAAAGGTGATCATCAAAAGATCGCATCCTGTTTTTGCACGAATTTCCGCTGCCGCCGCCAGGCCTGGTTTGCGCAGGGCTCGCCCGCCCAAAATGAGCGCCGGTTTTTTTGCATCTTTGAGCAGTTTGCGGGCGTTGGCAATTGCCGTCTGATCGACTCTATCAAAAGTAAGTTCCGGCAACGTAATTTTATCGTATTTGTGTTCCGTCCACTGGTGATCCGCAGGAACAATCAACGTCGATATTTGACCGTAAAGTGATGCGGCAAGTCCCTCGGCCGTGTCATGGGCTAATGCATCCACCGATTCGCTTTGCCTATACCAGCCGGAGACTGTCCGGGCAAGGGATGCTATGTCCATATTCAGCGGAGGATCGGCATTAATGTGCCACGCTGCGTGTTGGCCGATGATATTCAGAATTGGAGACTGGGCGCGTTTGGCATTGTGGAGATTAGCAATTCCGTTGGCAAAGCCGGGGCCAAGATGCAATAAGGTCAGAGCGGGTTTTTGTTTCATCCGCGCATAGCCGTCGGCCGCGCCTGTGCATACGCCTTCAAAGAGCCCCAGCACCGGCCGGATGCTCTTCACCGTATCGAGCGCTGCAACCAGGGGCAGTTCAGTGGTTCCCGGATTGGCAAAACAGATTTCCGCACCCGCATCCGCTGCCGTACTTAAAATAATTTCCGCGCCGGTCATGACAGGTCACCTCTTTTTGGACAGTATTTTCATCGAATCGATATTTGCCTTAAAGTCCCACTACCTGTGCAAAATCGCAAAACTGCATCATTTTGTCCACTATTGCAAGCTTGTTTCCGTAAATGGAGATAGTTGGGTTACTGCTGCCGCCTTAGCAAGCGAGTCACCTTCATGCGCCTCAGAATGCCCCGGATGAGGGTGCTTTTTTCATATGCGGAAGAGTCGTGACCCATTCGGCTACTGATTGTGGCCACGATATTTGAGGGAGTGACTGGAATTGCGGGCTCTTCCCGTCCGGTCCGTGCATCCCGAGCCTCGGTTGTCCCTCCGGAAACCTGCGTTTCCAGTGAGTGGGCTTCGCGTCTGCGCGCTTTCTTGTCTGCGGCCGCCTCCCGTCGTAGAGATAAAATTTTTTCCCCGGTTTTCAACATGTTCTTCTCTTCGTCAGACATTTTCTTAATGATAATACATAATTATGAATAAACAACTAAATCGGGACAGCTATTTATTTGAATAAGAAGCGGCATTACTTTAAGTTGCCGGCAAAAGACCATTTCCGGAGTGCAAAAGGAGGAAGCGATGAGTGTGGAAGCTATACAAACCGTGAAGGCCCCTGCCGCAATTGGGCCTTATTCGCAGGCGATCCGCGCCAATGGTTTTGTTTTCGTGAGCGGCCAGATCCCGATAGATCCTGAAACGGGGGAAATTGTGAGCGGCGGCTTCGCCGACCAGGCCCGGCGGTCACTCGAGAACGTCAAGCAGGTCCTGATCGCCTCGGGGGCCGGACTGGACAAAGTTGTTGCGGTTGATGTTTTTTTAACCGATATTGCGCAATTTACGGCTTTCAATAAGATATATGAAGAGTATTTTTCGGCCCACAAGCCTGCGAGGGCGGTTGTTGAGGTAAAGGGGCTGCCCAGGGGCGTTATGGTCGAAGTGAAATGCATAGCGGTCACGGCTCGCGCATAATCGGGGAAGTATTGACGAAGAACTGGACTCGAATTGATGTAACGTGCGGACCTGAAACGGCGCACATCCTTGCTGTGGAGTTCGCCGAGACCTTCGGGATGAGCGTCGAATACATTTCGGGCGGCATCCGCATATATTTGGAGTCCACTCGATTCGCCGGCGAGAAGGAGCGGTTGCGGCAGATTGTCGATTCCAATCTGACCCTGCCTGACGAGGGTGAGATCGAGCTTACCGTCTCCGAGATACCCGACGAAGACTGGTCGCGAAAGTGGAAAGAACATTTCAAGCCTTTGCAGGTGGGGAGGCGATTTCTCGTCACGCCCACCTGGGAGGCGGTACACTGCGGCCCGGAGCGGTTGATCATTCGAATCGATCCGGGGCGTGCTTTCGGAACCGGCCACCATGAGAGCACCCGGCTCTGCCTGGAATGGCTGGAAAGTTGCCGGGAATTGGACCAGGGGTCAGCTCGTAGGTCGCTGCTCGACCTCGGAACCGGATCGGGGATACTCGCAATCGGCGCGGCCCTGCTGGGGTTTTCAGAGGTCGTTGGCATCGACAATGACCCCGAAGCCGTAAAAGTGGCCGAAGAAAACATTATGCTGAACGGGCTGTCTGAAAAAATCCGTCTGTTGTGTGCAACCCCCGAAGGGGTGAGCGGCTCGTTCGACGTCGTAATTTCCAACATTGAGTCTAAGCCTCTTATCAGGATGTCGGAAACGATCGCCTCTAAAGTGCGCGCTGAAGGGCTGCTCGCACTGAGTGGCATTCTGATCGAACAGGCCGACGAGGTAGTGGCCGAATATGAAAAAAGAGGCCTTAGGCCGGCTGGTGTGAAAACGGCCGGTGAGTGGGTGCTTTTGGCTTTCCAAAAGTGAAAGGGAGCGTCTATGGAGGATAGTGAATTCACCGGCGAATGGATCACCCTGGACGTCCAGGGAAGAGTTGAAGTTCCATCAAATCCGAACGTCGGTTTTATCGAAGGCGACGGAACAGGACCAGACATCTGGGCGGCTGCCGGGCCGGTATTCGATGCGGCTGTTCTAAAAGCCTATTCGGGAAAAAGAAAGATTCATTGGTTCGAACTTCTGGCGGGCGGAAAGGCCGTTGAGCGAACCGGCATCCCGTTGCCCGAAAAGACAATCGATCTGATCAGGAAAAGCAAGGTTGCCATAAAGGGACCTCTCACCACGCCGGTTGGGGCCGGCCTGAGGAGTCTGAACGTAACGCTCCGGCAGTGCCTCGATCTCTATGCGTGCATTCGCCCGATAAAGTATTTCACTGGCCTTCCCTCACCCGTTCGCCATCCTGAAAGAGTCGACATGACTATCTTCAGGGAAAACACTGAGGACGTTTACGCTGGATTCGAATGGGAATCGGGATCTAATGAGGCTAACAAGCTTGCGCGATTCCTCGAGGAAAATTTAAAGGTCTCACTGCCCGCCGGCTCAGGTATCGGGATAAAGTCGATCAGTCCTTCGGGGACCAAGAGGCTTGTGCGCCGCTCCATTGCCTATGCAATCGAACGGGGCCTTCCTTCCGTCACACTGGTCCATAAGGGAAATATCATGAAGTTCACCGAAGGCGCTTTCCGCAAATGGGGCTATGAACTGGCGGAGGAAGAATTCGGGGACCGGACCGTCACAGAAGCCGATGTCCGGATAAAGTTCGGCGGAAGGCGGCCCGAAGGCAAGGTTTTGATAAAGGAGGCAATTACCGATTCAATGTTCCAGCAGGTCTTGCTAAGACCTGAGGAATACAGCGTAATTGCGACGTCCAATCTGAACGGAGACTATCTCTCCGACGCACTCGCGGCTCAGGTCGGCGGATTGGGGATGGCGCCCGGCGCAAACATCGGGGACCATGCCGCCGTCTTCGAGGCCACGCACGGTACGGCCCCAAAGTACGCCGGTATGGACAAAGTAAACCCTGGATCGTTGATCCTTTCGGGCGTTATGATGCTTGAGCACATGGGGTGGAGCGAAGCGGCGGACTTCATACGGGAGGCGATCGAACGGACAATCAGGGCCAAAATTGTCACTTATGACCTTGCCCGGCAGATGAGGGGTGCAAAAGAGGTGAGATGTTCCGGGTTCGCGCAGGCGATAATAGAGCATATGGGCTGATAACGGAGGACGGAAAACGGAAGACGGAAGACGGAAGACGGAAGACGGAAGACGGAGGACGGAAGACGGAGGACGGAAGACGGAGGACGGAATTTCCGACCTCTTGCATCTGATCTCTGACCTCCGTTTAGCAGCCGGCCTCAAGCATCTCCTCAGTTTCAGCCTGCAAGCCTTGCGGTTTGATTTTGTGTTTGCCGATCAGGCTTAACGCCTGGTCGAGGTCCTCGCGCAGGTCTTCGAAATCCTCGCAACCGACGGAAAAACGAACAAGCTCGTCGACAATTCCTGCCTCCTGCTTTTCTGCACGCCCAACGGAGGCATGCGTCATCGAGGCTGGGTGCTCTATGAGCGATTCGACCCCGCCCAGCGATACCGCCAGCGTAATCAGCCGTACGCTGTTCATTAAAGTTATTCCGCCCTGAAGTCCGTCTTGCACTCCAAATGAAATCATCGAGCCAAAACCGTCCATCTGCCTTTTTGCCGTCTTATGCTGTGGATGGTCCGGAAGACCTGGATAGCTTACCCAGGTCACTTTGGGATGGGATTTGAGAAATGCGGCCAGCTTCATGGCGTTTTCCTGGGCCTTCTCCACCCTGAGGGGCAGAGTGCGCAACCCCCGAAGGATGAGCCATGCCTGGTGGGGGTCCATCGTTCCACCGAAGAGGGTTACGATTTTCTTGACACGCTTGTAATGTTGTTCGGTTTTTGTTACGACCATCCCTCCGATTACGTCGCTATGGCCATTGATGAACTTGGTCAGGCTGTTAATAACGATATCGGCGCCAAACTCAATCGGCCGCTGGAGGTATGGGCTTGCGAAAGTATTGTCTACAACCAGAAGGACACCGTGTTTTTTCGCGATCGCCGCAGCCCCGGCCAGGTCGGTGATTTTCATGCTTGGATTCATGGGAGTTTCCACAAAAATCATTTTGGTCGCCGGGCGTATGGCTTTTTTGATGTTCAGCAACTCCGAGCTGTCCACAAACGTGGTTTCCACCCCATACCGGGTTAGCTCGTTTTCAAGAATCACACGCGAGGGACCGTAAAGGCAGTTGGCGGCAACGACATGATCTCCCTGGCTCAGAAAGGATATGTAAACCGAACTTACAGCCGCCATTCCAGTGGCGGTCGCTACTCCCGCGAAACCGCCTTCCAATGCCGCGAGGCTTTCCTCAAGGGCATTTACAGTCGGATTACCCAGCCTGCTATATATGTATCCGGACTGCTTTCCGGAAAATCGCGCGGCCCCGTCGGCAGCGGTCGGGAAAGCAAACGTAGAGGTTTGAAATATAGGGACGGATACTTCTCCGTATATGCTGTGTTCAAGGCTTCCGGCGTGAATGGCTTTTGTGAATTTTCGCATCGCCGAGGGTTTCTTCAGATCGGTTTTCATTGGTATCTCCCTTCTGTCTTGCCGCCGCTCTTGCTCAGTCCTTAGTCCTCCGTGGCGCGTACAACCCGGCGAAACGCCACTCCAAGATTGCCCAGCGCCGGGCCGAAGGCCCTCAGTCCTGCCCTTGAGGTGAGCCGGCACATAAAATGGATTTAAGGTCTTCGGCAGGGAAGTCAATATCGTGACAAACCTGGATGTGATAAATTAGGCCTCCCGCTCCAGCAATGTCTCGCGGACCGTCGAGAATGAGCAGCCGGCCTCCGCGCTACGCGCTCACATGCCGCTAAGGGGGGCCGGGCAAGCCCACTTCACAAAGTGAAGTAAGGCGCAGCCCCGCGAAGCGAGACCTCTACACCACTCTAACCTAACTTACTGATGCGCTTAACTTCTGGCTTGCCTTCAAACGCACCACGTTTAATGTCTGCGTGTTCTGCATGGCTGCGCGCACGGTCGCCGCTTCTACTCAGTCCTCAGTCCTCCGTGGCGCGTACAACCCGGCGAAACGCCACTCCAAGATTGCCCAGCGCCGGGCCGAAGGCCCTCAGTCCTGTTTCTTTGTATGTCAGCCCCATTTTTTTTCTTGCAAGGTATTATATAGCTCTATAATACGAGGAAAATGATCGTAAGCGCCAGCCGCCGGACTGACATTCCGGCTTTTTATTCGAAATGGTTTTTGAACCGGGTGCGCCGGGGCTGGTGCCTTGTGCCCAATCCGTTCAACCGTAATCAGGTCTCAAAGGTCATTCTATCCCCGGAAGAAGTTGACGCTTTTGTATTCTGGAGCCGTAATCCTCGCCCGCTGATGAAATACCTGGACGAACTCGACGAGATGGGTTGCCGATACTACTTTCTTTTCACTTTGATCGGCTACCCGGACCGGATAGATCCAGGGTCGCCACCTTTGAGCCGGTCCATAAGGACTTTTCATGAGCTTTCAGCGAGAGTTGGGCCACAAAGGGTCATCTGGCGCTACGATCCTATAGTTTTGAGCGGCCTCTGTGGGACCGGGTTTCATGAAAGTAATTTCCGGCAGGTGGCGCAAGAGCTGAAAGGGGCTACAGGCCGGTGCGTAATAAGCTTCGTCAAACCATACCGAAAAGCGCGCGCCCGAATGGAGGCTGCGGCGCAGGGCAGCGCCGAGCCTGTAGATTTTGGCAGCCTGCAAATCAGGGAGCTTTTGAGCGCAATTTCGGAGGCCGCCCGCGAAAACGCAATGAAAATATTCTCCTGCGCCTCAGAGCAGGATTTTTCTGCATTCGGCATAAATCCGTCAAAGTGCATAGATACGGAGCTGATTTCGAAGTTGTTTGCAATCGAGATGAGCGCTCCCAAGGACCCGTGCCAGAGAAAGGAATGCGGGTGTGACGTGAGCAGGGACATAGGAATGTACGATACATGTCTTTTCGGTTGCAGTTACTGCTATGCGACATCTAGCCTGGAGCGCGCAAAAGCCAACTACGCCCGGCATGATCCGGAATCGCCAAGCCTGCTGGGCGGGGAGAAAGACCAAAAACTTTGACAGGATGAACAGGATGAACGGGATTAAAAGAAAAAGGCTAGAACCCATGAAAGACCGTCGAGCAGAAAAGGTGGATTTGGATCATGATATATTGTAATGTGCCGGCCTTGAGAAACCCCCCTGCACGCAAGGGTTAGATGGAATCAGGGCCGCAGTATCTGAAAAAGCTGAATAACGCTGATTAAAAGCCTTACTAAAAGGAGCGTTTCACATCTGATGATAAAAAAAGATCTTTTGACGGAACCGATAGAACATATCGATATAACCGGTTTCAACCCTGTCGGATTGATCGAATCCATGGGCAGGATGTCCTTTAGCGCCAGAGAGCTTGCTGCCGCATCCGTGATTTTTGACCGTATGATAAGTGATGAGTCATGCGCCGTTGTGTTGTCCCTTGCCGGCAGCACCAGCGCCGCAGGTTGCATGGCCGTTTACAGCGACATGATTCGCTTTAACATGGTCGATGCCGTTGTGGCGACCGGGGCGAGCATCGTTGATATGGATTTTTTTGAGGCCATTGGCTTCAACCATTTCAGGGGCAGTACGGAAATAGATGATGCCGTTCTAAGGGATGCGTACGTTGATCGTATATACGATACATTTATAGATGAACTGCAGCTTCAGGAGTGTGACAGCGCGGTAAAAGAAATTGCAGACCGGCTTCCTCCCGGCGCTTATTCATCGCGGGCATTCATTAAAGAAATGGGCAGGCATCTGGTATTAAACGCAAAAAAGAAAAATTCGCTGGTTCAGTGCGCCTACGAAAATAAAGTGCCGATCTTCTGCCCGGCATTTTCCGACTCCAGCGCCGGTTTTGGCCTGGTGAAGCACCAGACCGAAAGACCTGAAAACCATGTGTCCATAGACAGCGTCAAAGATTTCAGGGAGTTGACCGAAATAAAAATCAATACGGGCGACACCGGTCTTTTGATCATAGGCGGCGGTGTGCCGAAGAATTTCATTCAGGACGTCGTTATATGCGCGGAAGTGCTGGGTAAAGATGTTCCGATGCACAAGTACGCCGTACAGATCACTGTTGCCGATTCAAGAGACGGGGCATGCTCCAGCTCAACTTTGAAGGAAGCGAGGTCCTGGGGTAAGGTTGACTCCGGAAATCAACAGATGGTCTTTTGCGAAGGCACAATTGCCGTACCCATTCTCGCAAGTTACGCATATCACCGTGGGAGCTGGAAAGACAGGCGGCGGCGAAATCTTGCCGATTTGTTCTGATTAAGTAGTCTCCACCCGGAAACTCTGGATAAGAGACTAGAGTTTCCGATTCGGAAAGGAGGGATTTTTCGTCCTGGCAAGGAAATCGAGGGGTTGCGCGGAGGCGTACTAGAGAGTACGCCGCACAAGAAACCCCGAAGATTGACACCGCCCTAGGGCGGAAAAGGACCCTTTACGGACGGAAACTAAGTATAAACCGAGATCGTCTCCCTTCCACACCTCAGCTTTTCGATGAGTGATAGCCGCTTCGGCGGAAAGTGAGGGCCGTAGATAAAAAGGGTCCCGCCCCAGCCTTCGAGGGTTTTCTCCAGGGCATCGATGGGCTTGTCGGGATAGATGTAGAGACAGTCGGCGTTTTGAATGCGCTGAGTCAGGAAATCGGCGCGGATGAACCCGACGCGGCTCAGCAGGTTTAGATCTCGTGCTGCCCGAGCCGCGCGCGATACCAAAAAAGGATCGGATTCTATTCCGATCGACCTGGTGAACAGGCCTGCGGCACAGGTGGCAACCCCGTCCCCGCTGCCGAGGTCTATAAAGAGGCGAAACCGAGAGAGGTCCAGTCTTCTGAAGAAATTGAACAGGTGCTCGGGCCTCGAAGCCGCCCATGCGCCGGAGGCAGTTAAACGATAGGGCAGGGCGTGGCCATAATCTCCATCCGGGCCATGGAGCTTCCGGAAATATTCGATAATCTCGACCGCTGTCTTAGCCCCGCGGCTATCCTCTGATGACTGAATCGGGGTCATAATAGCCGGCGCGCACGGATGTGAGAGGAAAAACCTGGCAGCCTCTGCCCAGAATAGTTCCGGGATTGGTGACGGCGTTGCAGCCTATCTCCACGTGGTCCCCAAGGACCGCCCCGAATTTGCGCAGATTCGTAACGATCCGTATGCCGTGAACCATCACCCTGATGGTCTGGTCCCTTATCTTGAGGTTGGCCAGCTTCGTTCCGGCCCCGAGGTTCGCCCCATATCCCACCAGGCTGTCCCCGATGTAGGCAAAGTGCCCGGCCTTTGCACCGTCGAGCATGATGCTTGTCTTCATTTCGGTGGTGTGTCCCACTATGCACCCGGCGCCGACTATACATTGGCCCCTCACATAAGCGCCCTGGCGCACCTCAGTGTGCGCCCCTATTATAGAGGGGCCTTTCACCAGAGCGCCGGGTTCCACGACGGCCCCCGGACCGATGAAAATCGCTTCGTCCCACAGCACGCTCCCCTCCCACAGCACAGCCGCCTCAGTCGTTTCCTCGCCACCGATGCTGACGCGGAATTGGCCTCCGGTGACATTTCCGCCAATAATCTCGAAACCGCCATCCATGATCCGTCCCCGCCACATTACGACCGTCTTCGGCAGCGGGCGCCTGAAACACTTCAGGTCTGCAACGTTTGGCTCGATGTGCCGCTCCAGGTAACCGGGAATTTTGGCCAGGGCGTCCCAGACGTACTTACAGCCGGCAAATACGTCACGGTGAGCGAAAGAAGTGATATCGAAAAACGCATCGGGTTTCAGGAAATCCATAGAGCTTCCCTTTCAACGTGAAATTAGTCCTCCAGGCCCGGAAATTGCCTGATCTTATAGCCTGTTTTCCTTATTGTGCCTATTACTTATATAGCCTAAAAGTGCTGCGCCGGGAATATATACCTGGATTTCAGTGAGGAAATGGAGATGCTCTCCGCATCTCTAAAGTGTTCTAAGTGATCGACCAGGGCTATCTTTATTAGGTATCCTTCGTGGTGAGAAAATCATTCTAGGCCGGCAACCACGAAGAGGGAGCGCAGCGGGGTGAAGAATGCGAAGGAGGCACGAGGAAGGGGTGCGGCCGACGAATGTTCTGCCTGCTAACTCTTAAGTTGACGGCTATTAGCTGAACGCGTCTGGTCATAGACAGGCCAAGGAGAGCGTCGAAAAGGCCAGATTATTTTCACTCTTCTGGAAAGAGAAAAGTCTTTTCGAAAGGGCGCCGCCTGCCATAGGTGCTGCTTCTTAGCGATGTCCGCCGCCACCGCCACCGCCGCCGAAGCCGCCACCGCCACCGCCACCGCTGTAGCCATCACCGCCGCCCCCGCCGCTATAGCCACCACCACCGCCACTGTCGTGGGAACCACCGCCACCGCTATAGCCACCACCACCGCCACTGTCGTGGGAACCACCGCCACCGCTGTAGCCGCCACCACCGCCACCGCTATAGCCGCCACCACTGTCGTGGGAACCGCCGCTGCTGCCGCTCTGGTGGTAACCTTCGCCACCGCTAAATGAGCGTCCTGACTGGGCGCCGCCGGAAGTCCGGCCGCTAAAAGACGAAGACCTCGAATCACCGCCCTGGCCCATCGTCCTCCCACTGCCGGTTGACTCGGAACTGTGCATATTTCGCGTGGCTGCAACCGGATTTCGCAACGCGTTTTGCCGGTCCATTATAGCTCTAGCGCGTGTCTGAGCGTTGGCGGAGCCGAACCCGGAGCCGTGCGTGGATGTGTTTTTCCCGGAGAGTGTCGAAGGATTTCGGGTTCCCGTTCCCGCTGCACGGGTAACCGCATTGACCCTGCTGACCGTGCCGTCGGCATGGGTTACATGGTTGCTAAACCAGTGGTTGTGATGGTGCCTGTTGAAATCGTTCAGTATGAAGAAGCCGCCGAACTCGAACTCATCCCACCAGAACGGCCATGGGACCCAGGCATAGAGATAATCGTATTCCCATGGAGGCGGATAATAGCTCACGATGGGAGGTCCATTCTCATCATAGTACTGCTCAACATTGTCGGGCGTCTCATATTCGGAAACCTCCGGAGGAGGAGAGGCGGGGCTTGATTGGTATTCAGAACCTGAACCTGAACCTGAATCATCAGCGCGTTTTTTGCCGGCAACTTTGATGGGAAGATGCATTGCGATGCTGACGCTGTCAACGGCGCGGGCCGCATCAGCCTCTGATAGACTCAGGCTCCGAGACGATGCCGATCTTGCGGCGCTTTCCCTCACCTCGGCAATGATGTCGGGCGTCATGGGATAGTCGGAAATCCATCCGTTTCGAGGCGCAATGTTTATCGCGGCCAGAGAGTTTTCCGCTGCCGCTTCATCGTGCGTCGAGGTTAAGTGGAGGGCAGTTGCCAGTTCTACGGCAAACTCGCCTTCACTGACCAGAGGTTGTCCAACGGGGGGACGTCCGGAAGTTGAGCCTTGAGCGTTCACTGAACCGGCATAGGGCGCCAGAACCAGACCTGCGGCAACCAATACTATCACGAGCACTCTTTTCATTTTGTACTCCTTTGCGGCAGACTGCCGGTCAACGCAATGCCCATCAGAATTATAAGCATTCAGAAGCATTGTTTATCACAATCTTTAGATGCGCGGGCGGTTTTTCTTGTCTACAAAATGGTGAATTATTTCAAATGAATCCTGAAGGATCGCTTCCCGGTCCCCCCAGAGGGCAAGGCCGGTCTCACCGCCCTGAACTTGACCGTTATGCTTTTTTCCCCGCGTATCTGGCCAGTATAAAGAGAAAATCGGCCAACCGGTTCAAATATGAATGTACTTCGGGACTGTCTATCTCACCGGCCTCCTTGAGGGCCGTTACCACGCGTTCGGCCCGTCGAATAATGGAGCGGGCAAGATCGATCGAAGCGCTCGCGGAATTTACTCCAGGGTAGATGAAGTGGCGCGGGATGGGGACTTCCTCCTGTATCTTGACGATCCACTGCTCGAGCCTTTGGATTCGTTCGGTCCCAATGTTGTATTCAGAGTCCTGCGCAGTATCGGAGAGCCGGGCGCCCAGCATTACCAGGTCCTCCTGCACCGCCTGTATCATCTCCAGGATGGCCTCGTTTTGGGTAAAAGTCTTGGCGAGTCCGAGGGCTGAGCTGGCCTCGTCCAGTGTTCCATATGCGTCGGGCCGCAGGCTGGCTTTGGAGATGCGCTCCCCGGTCAAAAGACTGGTTGTCCCCTGGTCCCCTTTTTTCGAAAAAATGAAGACGTTCATCGGATCTCCTCAAGAGCTTGGAAGCCCACATGGGTGGGGAGAGCAGAGTGAAATGAAGAAGAATTTCATTTGTAAGGGGCGATTGCTGCTTACCTTGCCGCTCGTATGCGTTATACTTGGCGCACTTTCGACTTTAGAGCCTTACCCGAGGCATGTTAAGCGATTCGGATTGCGATGAAAAGAAAAACTTTGCGAGGCTAAATGATGCATGCATACCTTCTTACCGTACTAGGCCTCATATGCTTCGTGGAAGGCCTTCCCTACCTTGCGACCCCCGAACAGGTCAGAAAATGGCTGAAGTGGCTACTTTCAGCCTCGAACCATTCCCTCAGAATTCTTGGCGCAGCTTTGATGGTATTTGGTCTGCTGCTCGTTTACCTGGGCCGCAGGCATGGAGGCTAGCCACGACATCTCATTCAGGCTCGAAGACTTTGACTACGATCTGCCGCCTGAACTCATTGCCCAGCGCCCCGCCCCCGCGCGGGAACACTCGCGCCTGCTCATACTCGATCGCTCCAGGGGCGCCCTGGGGCATTCCCGCTTCGATAGAATCGGACAGTATTTAATACCGGGCGACCTTCTGGTCGTAAACGATACGCGTGTTGTTCCCGCCCGGCTGACTGGCCGCAAGAAAACCGGAGGCATGGTCGAGCTTCTGGTGCTCGATCCCTACAAGCCGCCCGAGTTTGGTTCCCTTGATGGCTACTGCTGCCTGGTCAAAGCGTCAAAAGGCGTTCGTGCTGGGCAGGTAATCGATCTCTCGGAGGGTATTTGCGCGGAAGTGATTGCGGCTCCGGTGGACGGGAGGGCTCAAGTCCGGTTTTCCGGGGCCTCCGGTATAGTGGATATTCTCGACCGAATCGGGCGGACGCCGCTGCCGCCCTATATAGGGCGTGAATCCGGCAAAACCGTTCCCGACGATCGTATCTGCTATCAAACTGAATATGCGAGACACCCCGGTGCAGTGGCTGCGCCTACCGCCGGTCTGCACTTTACGAAACCTCTTTTGAGCGGACTGATGGCCTCGGGAGTTGAAGTCGCTGCGCTGACTCTTCACGTCGGCTACGGCACCTTTGCGCCCATAAGATGCCTGGACATTCGCCAACACCGGATGCACGCCGAATTTATCGAGATTGCCGAAAAGACCTCAGATGCGGTAAACAGGGCAAAGCGCGAACGGAGGCGGGTGGTAGCTGTAGGGACCACCGTGGTTCGCTCCCTGGAGTGGCTTTACGGAAAGAAGGGCGAGATAGCTCCTTTCCGGGGTATGTGCGATCACTACATCTATCCGGGCTGCCGATTTGCGGTTGTCGATTGCATGGTGACCAACTTTCATCTCCCCAAATCCAGCCTGATACTGCTGGTATCAGCTTTCGCCGGGAGATCTCCAATATTGTCCGCCTATCGCGAGGCGGTCCGGGAGCGCTATCGTTTCTTCAGCTACGGAGACGCAATGCTGATTGTGTGAAGAGGAGAAGTTCAAAAGCGCGGGGAGCTTTGCCCCCCACACCCCCTTCGCTGCTGCGCAGCTTAGTGTAGCGCTGCGGCAGCGGCCCAGCTCGAACCTGAGCTAGCCGCCGACAGCGCCGTGCGCTCGGCCTCACGCGCTTGCGCGTGTGGCCGAAATCTTGCGGGGTGCGGGGGAATCATTCCCCCGCTCTTTTCTTTAGGCTTTGAGAGCGTTGGTGTTACTATTGGGTTGCGTTGAAACACGATGATGAAATTCGATATTCTTTCAAAAGATCCGGGATGCAACGCACGCGTTGGGCGGATTGAAACCGCACGCGGCGCGGTCGATACTCCCGTATTCATGCCGGTCGGAACGGTGGGGTCCGTCAAAAGCATTTCCCCTGACGAACTTGAGTCCCTCGGAGCGCAAATCATCCTTGCAAATACTTATCACCTCTACCTGCGCCCAGGGGACCAAAGAGTGGCGCGACTGGGCGGGCTTCACAAATTTATGGGCTGGGACCGCCCGATTTTGACCGACAGCGGCGGGTTCCAGGTCTTCAGCCTCGCCAGGATAAACGAAATCGAGGAAGAGGGCGTCCGGTTTCAATCGCACATCGACGGCTCCCGTCACCTGCTCACCCCCGAGGCGGCTGTCACCATCCAGAGAAACCTCGGATCGGACATAATGATGTGCTTTGACGAATGCGCTCCATATCCCGTTTCCTATGAGTACGCCTCCGAATGCGTCATGCGCACGATTCGCTGGGCCGAGCGCTCGAAAGAGGCCTCGGCCGGTTGCGGCGCGGCCCTTTTCGGGATAGTGCAGGGGAGTGTTTTTGAGGACCTTCGCGAAATGTGCCTGGAGAAGCTGGCCGGGATCGGATTTGACGGGTATGCGATCGGAGGCCTGTCTGTGGGCGAATCGAAAGATGAGATGCTGGAGGTCATAAACCGGCTTGCGCCAAGGCTTCCGGGCTCGGTGCCCCGGTATGTGATGGGGGTCGGTACGCCTGAAGATCTTGTCGAGGGAGTTCGCGCCGGGGTCGATATGTTCGACTGCGTAATGCCTACGAGAAACGCCCGAAACGGGACACTGTTCACCTCGCGCGGCCCCCTCCACATAAAGAACAGCACATACGCCGAAGACCCCGGCCCTCCCGACCCGGATTGCGGTTGCTATACATGCCGGCGCTTCTCGCGCGCATACCTGCGCCACCTCTACATCTGCCGCGAACTTCTGTCCTATCGGCTGAACACCATACACAACCTGCACTACTATCTGGGCCTGATGGCGCAGATGCGTGCGGCAATAGCCGCAGGCCGCTTCGAACAATGGCGGGACGGTTTCTATGCGCGGCTGGAAAGCTCCGATGAGAAAAGAGCGGTGGAATGATTTTTCAGTTTGAAGATCCCCGCACCACCACCGCCTTGCGGAGCCCCGAGATCTATGTGGCGCTGGCGCGGCTTTAGTGAACTTTAATAAGTGTTTATAAACTCCGGATGAGAAAATGGCAGTTTCCGATTCGGAAAGGAGGGATTTTTCACGTTGGCAAGGAAATCAAGGGGTTGCGCGGAGGCGTACATGATGGGTACCGCCTCGCGGGTGGGTGGGCGGGCTGTCGAGATCGGTGATCTAGCCCGCCGAAGGCAGTGGCCAAGTCGGCTGGCGGTCCCACCGCCCCAGGGCGGAAAAGGACCCTTTCCGGACGGAAACTAATGAGCTTGACTGCGCCTTGCCTGAATGCTAGTCTGAATATTTGTCGGGACGTGGCGCAGCCTGGTTAGCGCGCTTGCTTGGGGTGCAAGAGGACGGAGGTTCAAATCCTCTCGTCCCGACCACTAAGTCCAAAAACCCCAAATATTTAAGGCCCTTTCCTTTTGGAATGGGCCTTTTTTATGAGACGGTCGTAGCACTTGTGTGAGAACGAACATGCGGCAGGGGAAAGGGCAGATCGGCGGCCATGAGGTGGGCCGGGGTATTCAAACGTCCGAAGGAATTTTGCCATTTAACTTTCTTCAGGACTAAAAAATCTCCTTAACTTTTGTGTTTAAGTTAATAAGCTGTGAAGCAGGGGCTGAGGGATCATCTGGACCTTCATCGAAGGATTGTGAAGGCTCTGCATCCTGTAGCCCCTGCAAGGTGGGTGAGCGGTTTTTTTTGTCCATACTTAATAAATAGGAAAAATTTCGATGTAAAAATTATCTATTTGCGGGCAGGGAAAAGGGGCGAGATTTACTTTATCCCTTCATAGCGACTGGTTATGGATTATTTGCTGTAGAAAAATATTTTCGGCTCAGAGAATACTTAAGTAGATGTTCAATTTCGGTCTTCTGCCTTCCTTAAATTGCTTAGTGGGCAATGCGTGGCACTCCGCCCTAACAATACTAAATGATCAGCGACAAATTCTGTAACATCGGAATAATAGAGGTTGCTCATAATCTGCTCATAAAGTGCCTGTACATGTTTGATCAAAATCGACTTTGTGTAGACATCTATACTATCCTTGTCTTGCCATCCCAAGGAGTCTTGCAATGCAACATAGCGGGTAATAATGTTAACTTGTGCCTCGTCGCCGTCCATTGGAGACAAAACTAAGACGCCTTGGTAGACAAAACCATTTTTGAGTTCTACCCCCATGGAGACACCCGGTTTTTCAAATGAATAGACACCAGATTTATTGACGCCAGTGTAAACAAATCCAACATCATAAGCTGTCTCCTTAAATCTACCGAAGTTGTCATGTTGAGATAAACAAAGGTTAGGTGAAGCGAAAAGTATAACTATCAAGATGAGAATGTTAATTCCAAATCTACACACAAACCAAGCCAATTTATTAGTATGCTGATTTAACATTGTATTCCTCCTTCAAAACCTTTTCCATTCTTTATCCGACCTGTATTTGTCCTTGATAGCCTCGGCGTCTATCCTGTTAATGTCAATCCTAATGGTTAATTATTCACTACACTACTGTGAATATTTACTTACAAGGAAAACGAATCTGGAATGCCTTTACGGCAAGTAATTCAACAGGCGTGTTAGCAAAATTAGGGTCTTTGGAGCGAGATCTGACCTCCTGATCGATTACAGATAATATGATGCCGTCGTCGAGAGCTAATTTCTCTGGCATGCAGAATAAAGGCTGTTGACCAGTAACTTCTAAAACGGTATTGGCCCAAAAAATACCGCGTCCAACGCCAATAAAGTAACTATCAAGTTGTTTATTAAGGCTTGATTGTCTGCGGAGTTCCACATACTGTTTCAATGGAAAGTCGGCACTAAGAGGTACCGCAAATAACAGCATTATAGTTAAAACAAATAGAATAACTAAGTGCTGAGTTTGTCCTAACATCTTCAGACTCATTGATACCTCCTATTGTTGCACACTTACTCCATAATTAAGTTGCCACTCGCTCTGTCTCACGTCACTTATTCATCTCCCTTGTGTCTTCTTGCTCCTTGAGGACAGCCATTAACGGAATTTTCGCCTCGTGGATCTGGCGGGCATCAAGGGGAAGGGGACAAAGCAGGTGCAGGCGCAAATTCACATGGGTTTTTTCGGGTATGGGTTGGGTGGAGATCATCGATCCTGGGGCATTCTGAGCGCATCATTGGGCGAATATACGGCTGGGGGAGCTGTCTCTATAGGGCGACCGCTATGGGGCAGGCCGGGGGGCCGGGACATGCCTCAGCGTTATCGTTTGTAGGCATATTGGAAAAAAGAAAATGGTCATCAATTTTTAGACGCCCATTTTTCACGTGGTGATAATGAGAGCCTGCTTCGGCTCATATAGCTTCTAAATAATTTGAAGAACAATTCCAAAAAAGTAAATTCACAATTTAGCCATATCAAACATCATCTTTTTTGAGAAGTGCGGTAATTTACCCCAAAAATAAATGCAAAATATTCATTATTTGGTCCGTTTGGACCGTTTTTTACCTCCATATTACACAGGACAATCACTGAAAAGATTCAATGGTTTCAACCCGTTCCAACCCAGATTTATTCCATTAAATTCAGCCACAAAGCGTCCTCACCCTAAATAGTGCGTCAACTTGACGCATTATTCAGGTTTAAGGCGATTAGCGCATGAATTCCAGGTCCACAGGAATCTTGGGAGAAAAAGTATCCCTCTTGCATTCCTGCCTGCGCTCGGCGAGGTCCGAAAAAATTTTACAAAACCCTTCATTTTTGATTAATCTTTCGTTCACCTCTTGCCGATCTACATATTAAGTCAGATCACTGAAGGGCAAGCCCCCGGGAAAGCTGGTTTCCCCATTTGTGAACTGAGATCCGCTGGCAGTATGCCGGATATGAGAGATCAAGGTGCCGAGCGGATATTATACGGATCTTCTACTGTGGTATTATTGAATTGAATAAATGATGGGTTCCCGGATCGGAACCAGGTATTTTTTCTTGACATCTCACAAATTTTAAAGTAAAAGGTTCTTTGAGAAAGATGCTTTAGCTAGCCTGAAGGGCAAACTATCTGAAAAGATAGGGCGCAAAGCTTCCGGTCTGCGTCGATCAAGAGGTCGATAAGATAGCGGGGTTGCCAGGGAGAGTCTACATAGTCATACCTCCTTCTAAACCCGCTATCCTTAACAGGAAGCGGGTTTTCTTTTTTGCTAAAGCCTACAAATAGATTAAGCACATAATTGTACGTTTTAATCAAGTGTATTAAAGTAAAAGGTTCTTTGAGAAAGATGCTTTAGCTAGCCTGAAGGGC
>Ga0116126_1000327_pt1 | contig 38291 bp, 34 predicted proteins | sample June2015DPH_16_5_FD_89730 | JGI IMG/M metagenome (GOLD analysis project Ga0116126, IMG submission 89730) | Peatland microbial communities from SPRUCE experiment site at the Marcell Experimental Forest, Minnesota, USA - June2015DPH_16_40 | ecosystem: Environmental > Terrestrial > Soil > Wetlands...
GAAGGCATGCAGACCTTCAATCAGGCGCTCTTCAAATTGGTCAAAGAAAAGAAGATCACCGAAGAAGAGGCCCTCAGCAAGGCTACCAACCCCGAAGCTCTCAACATGAACTTCCGCGGCATCTTCCTCGACGAATCCCGCCGCATCCTCGCCAACGCGTAGTTGGATGGCTCGCCCTCTCGTGGAAATCGGGCGCGGGTTGTCACGCTCGATGGTGGTTCGGGAGCCAGTGTCACAATGAAGAAATTCCTTCGTGCCAGGATGGTTGCCGCGCTCCTCAGTGTGAGCGTGAGCGCGAGCGCCGCCGCCATGGCTGCCTCCACCAACGACGCTTCGCAATCACCCTTGCCGCCGTTGGCGCAGCAGTGGTTGGGCCGTTGGGAAACCAACATCCTGCACGAGTCCGAAACGCGCTATTGCGACACGGAGATGGGCGAGGAATTGGGCTGGTTGGCCAGCCCGCTTCTCAACGGATTCTACTATGGCTATCTCGCCACCCACGACCCGAAATGGGCGGATCGACTCATCGACTGGACCGACGCCATCATCCGCCGCGCCGTGACGGAACCGGATGGCTACGTCGGTTGGCCCAAACCCAACGTCGACAGCGCCAACCGACCCTCTGATACCGTGACAGACAACATGCTGGGCGAGGCCATGGCGTTGCGGCCCGTCGTATTGATGGCGGGCGAGATCCGCAAGACACCGGCGCTGAACGCAAAATATGGCGCCAAAGCCGACGCGTACATCGCGCTGGCCGAGAAGACGTATGAGAAATGGGACGCCCGCGGTTGTTGGCGACGGACGGACTCCGGTGGGCTCTGGGTTTTCCCGATGTTTGGCATCGACTCGAAAAGCGGCGCGTGGACCGACGGCTACGCGCGGCGCACCACCGAAGGGTTCTCGGCTCCGGCCAACAAAGAGAACCTCATCGCCAACTGGTTGATCGCTCTGTACGACGTGACCGACAGGCCGATCTACCAACAGCGGGCCGAGCAATGGTGGCGGCTGATGAAGTCGCGAATGACCTTGCGCGGCCACGGCCGGTACTACGTCTGGAACTACTGGGACCCGGCCGGGCCCTGGGATTACAAGCCGGACGGATCGCCCCGGCATTGGATCGGCGTCCATGCCAACGGCGGCTACTACGCCGCTGACGTCGAGAGTATGGTGATCGCTTACGAACATCACCTGGTCTTCACCCGCGACGACATCGCGCGGCTCATCGCCACCAACCGCGATTTCATGTGGGATGGACGGTTCGCCAACGCCCGGTTCCGGCGCATCGACGGCGGCCTGCCGGACATGCGCTGGCTGATGACGCCCGGCGTGCTCTGGATCGCGCTCGTTCCCTACGACCCAACCCTGCGCAAGGTGTTCGAGGCGACTCACAACCCGGTCAGTTGGTCGGGATTGTTCATTACCCCGTGGTACATCGCGCAACTCCAACACCCCGCGTTCTCTTCCCCACAAGAAATGCAGAATGCCCCAGCGCCCTGAATCACGGGTCGCTTCTGTTCGTGACGATCGACATCGTGCCGACTCATTGCGCTCGCACTCCCAGTTTCTTTGTGCTAGGAGATCGCAAACCATGACTGCGCCAACACTCCTCGCATCCGTTCTCCGGAGTGCATCATGACCAGCACGCCCGGCACCAGGGACATTCGTTGGATGGTCTTCGGCGCCGTTCTGCTGCTCGCGATCATGCTGGTCGCACTCCATTTCCAAAAGGGCCGGAGCACCGCCGAATTACTCGCCTTCAAGGCCAAACGAGTCGATGCGGTGGAACGGATGCGCCTGGCCCTCGCCTCTGCGTCGGAGGCCGAGAAGAGCGCCGTCATGGCCATCACCGACGAGGACTCGCAGAAATACGCCGACCAGGCCCGCGCGGCCACCGCCGATGTGGAACGGGAACGCAACGAGTTGGGACAGCTCCTGGATGCAGGCGGCACCCAACGCGAGAAAGACCTGTTGGCGCAATTCTCCAGATCCTTCACCGACTTCCAGAGTGTCGACCGCGACCTGCTGGCCCTGGCGGTCAAGAACACCAACATCAAAGCTTACAATCTGGCGTTTGGCCCGGCGGCGGACGCGATCACGGAAATCAATGACGCCCTGTCCCGACTCGTGTCGAAGAGCGCCGCTTCACCCGAAGCCCGGACCGTGGCGCTGCTTGCTTTCGGTGCTCAGACCGCGGCGTTGCGCATCCAGGCCCTGCTCGCGCCCCACATCGCCGAAGAAAGCGACACGAAAATGGACGCGATGGAGGCGCGGATGACTGCGGACGATCAGGAAGTCCGCAAGGACCTCGACGGCCTCGCGGCGCTTCCGTCGTTCACCGGCGACGCTGACCTCGCCGCCGCCCGGTCGGCTTACGAACGGTTCAGCCGGGTCAGGGCGAAAATCATCCCGCTCTCGCGCGAGAACACCAACGTCCGTTCCCTGGCCATCTCCCTGGATCAAAAACGCAAGGTCATGTTCCTGTGTCAGGATGCGCTCGCCTCCCTGCAGCAGGCCATCTTGGAAGAACCCATCCCCGGCGTCAACTACGGCATCCCCTCCAGTCCGCGCTAGTACATTACCGCGGTTGTATGCTGAGATTGGCCGCCGGACACCCCAAACGAAGCCAATTCTGAACAAACGAAGCCACGCGACAAATTGACGCTGTACGCCGTCCAACCTGCTGTCGGCCAATGAGATCAAAAAGCACAGGCGCCTCCAACAATTGGCTTCGTTCGTCAGAAATACGTTTTTTGGTCACCCCCCCTCCATGGTCGGCCTTCTTTTGCCGAGTCGTTGCTGCGACGGCCCACGGCGCGAGCCACGCCTGCCAATAAGTCATCACGTGGCCGCCGCCCATCAGCCATCAACCATGCTCTCCAGTCCCATATGTCAAAGAACAACTGTGGCGACCATATCATGAATGCCGGGCCGTGTCCGGCACAATTATCGCTGACCGATAGCTGGGCGGGGCAAGCGACGCAACCGCCTCGCCGCCTACCAGATGACTCCTACAACTCTCCCAACGCCAGCGCGAAACATCTTGTGTTTTACGACGGCTAGTGGTAACGGACCTCCCGGTTGGTGAAGGGTTCTCTGGAGGAGCGATGCCGGCGTATATCAGAATCATTCAGGCTACGGAGTTCCTCAAGGTCACTACGCACGGAACTCTGGATCTGAAAGAAAGCCAGCGGGTTCTCCTGCAGCTCGCGGCGACCCGTCCCTCTTCCCCGGACTTCGAGGTGATTCTCGACAACCGCCACGTCCGGTCTCTTCTGTCTGTTCAAGACCTGTGGTATTTCGCGGCCGAGCTTGCCAAGCTACGGATCCTTGCCGGCCGAAAGACCGCAGTCCTCTGTCCGAGGGAACGGTTCGATTACGCCAAGTTCCTAGCGCTCTGCGCTCAGAACCGGGGTCTTCAGGTTCAAGCGTTTACCTCCTTCGAAGAAGCAATCGACTGGCTCACTGCGTGACGTTTGACAGGGCGTGAACGCGGACACGCGTTGCGTCAGGCAACAAGAGGTATGTTCCGCTTCGCCCGGCAACTCACCGTTGCTTCGGCTGTTTCAGGCCCATCTTCTTGATGCGTGAAATCAGCGTGGTCGGCTTGACGCCGAGAAGCTCGGCAGCGCCGTCGGGCCCCTGGATTTTCCAACCGGTCTTTTCGAGGATCACCAGCAAGTTTTCGCGCTCGCGGTTCCGCAATTCTGGTTCGGTGAGGAATTCCGGTTCGGCCTTGTCGCCATTCCGCGGCGCAACGGGAGAGGGGGCTGGTGAGGAGTTTGTCGCCGGCAGGTCAAAGTCCAGAGCGCTGCCCCGGGCGAGGATGACGGCGCGCTCGATCACATTGCGCAATTCCCGCACGTTGCCGGGCCAATCGTAGTTCTGAAGCTTGGCGACGCCCGACCGGGTCAGCCGCGGTTGCGGACACTGCAGTTCTTTCACCGACAAGTCGATGAAATGCTGCGCCAGCAGCGGAATGTCTTCCCGGCGCTCGCGGAGCGGAGAGACCTGAATGGGGAAGACATTCAGCCGGTAAAACAGGTCCCCCCGAAAGCGCCCGGCTTCGACTTCTTCCTTCAAATCCCGGCTGGTGGCGGCGATGATGCGCACGTCCACGTTTCGCGTCCTGTCCTCACCGACCCGCTCATAGCGTTTCTCCTGCAAGACTCGCAGGAACTTGCTCTGGAGTTCCAATGGCACTTCGGCGATTTCGTCGAGAAACAGTGTCCCGCTATTGGCAACCTCGAAGCGGCCGGCGCGGTCGCGGATCGCGCCAGTGAACGCGCCTTTCACGTGACCGAAAAACTCGCTCTCATACAACTCTCTCGGGACCGACGCGCAGTTGACGCGGATCAGCGGCTTGTTGTTGCGTCGGCTGCGTTCGTGGATTTCTCGCGCGACGAGTTCCTTGCCGGTGCCGGTCTCGCCGAGGATGAGGACCGTGGCGTCGGTCGGCGCGACCACGTCAATCTGGCTGATGATGTGCCGTAGCGACGGACTTTGGCCAACGATGTCGCCGAACGCCTTCGCCTCAGCCACTTCCTGCTGTAAGTAGGCGTTTTCTGACTCAAGTTGTGCCTTATGCCGACGGATCTCCTCGAAGGCACGCTCGTTGGCGACCGCTCCGGCGATGTGGTTGGCGCAGATGCGCAACCAGCCCATCGCTTCATCGGGTATCGGCGCGCGGGCGAACACCGCGATGACTCCCAACACCTCGCCGTGGTGAATGATCGGCGCTCCGTGGAATCCACGCACCTGCTCACGCTTCAGCCAGTCGTGGGGGGCCAATACCTCCGTCTCCCCACTCAATTCCCGGATGACGATCGGTTTGCCCGTCTCCGCAATCTGGCCCACGATCCCAACTCCCAATGGCACACGCGCCAGCCAGTCATCACACTGCGGACAGTTACCTTTCGGGTTGAAGATCGAGTTGCCGCCGCTGGCCGCGGCATGCAAGCAACGGGTTTGATCGGGACAGACCGGTCTCATCGAGCAAGTGGCACAGATGTCTCCCGCGTCGATCAGCCAAACCGGCAGAAGTGCGATGGCCGGAGTCGTCATGGCGTGATGAACGAGTTTCTGCAGGAGACCAGCCAGGGACCGCTCTTGAGCGAGTTCCAAGATGAACTCTCTCGCGAAGTCCGGATCGTACCTGTACTCGGCCAGCGCTGCCACGTCCCCATGATAGACGAGACCGATGAGCCTTTCAACCAGGTCTTGTGCCCGCGAAATTTCGTGTTATTTCCCATGAAGTTTCGTAGCCGCAAAATTTCGTAGGGGGCTTCAACCGCCGAGGAACATCACAACACCCCTTGAATCAGTGTGTTCCGAAAATTCCGCAAGTCCGGCACGAGAACTGACTGTAGGAAGCTCATCGTCGAAGCAGTGACAAAAACCGGTGTGCCTTGGACCGAGGGCTTGGCGCGCACCAACCAAGAGGGAGCTGCGATGGATGACAAGATCGTCGTCGTAATATTCGATAACGAGAAGAAAGCCTATGAGGGCTCCAAGGCCCTCGAGGACTTGCACGCCGAGGGCAGTATCACGCTCTACGCGAGCGCCGTAATGGCGAAGGACGACGGTGGAAAGGTGACCGTCAAACAGGCGACCGACCAGGGCCCGCTCGGGAGCGGCGTCGGCCTCGTCACGGGGAGTTTGATCGGCCTGCTCGGTGGGTCCGTGGGTGTCGCGCTCGGTGCCGAGGCCGGGACGTTCGGGGGTATGCTGTACGACCTGGCGAAAGTCGGAGTCGGCGAGGACTTTCTGGGCGAGGTCGGGCAATACCTGCAGCCGGGCAAGGTGGCCGTGGTCGCCGAAGTTTGTGAGGAGTGGGTGATGCCAGTGGATACACGCATGGAGGCTGCGGGTGGCGTCGTCTTCCGCCGGGCGCGCGCGGACGTTCTGGACTCCGAGATCGCGAGGGACGCCGCGGCACTCAAAGCCGAGGTTGCCGACCTGAAAGCCGAGTACGCTCGGGCGGACCGGAAGGCAAAGGCGAAGCTCCAGGCGAAGATCAGCGCGGCCAAGGCCAGGCTGCAAGCCACGCAGGACCGGGCCAGGGCGGCGGCAGAAGTGGCGAAGCGGGAGATGGACGCGAAGATCAAGTCCCTGAAGAACCAGGTCGCCAAAGCGCGGGCTGACACGAAGGCCAAACTGGAGGCGCGTATCGCCGAGGTACGGTCCGAGTACAAACGACGCGTCGACAGGCTGCACCGAGCTTGGGAACTCACCGGGGAAGGACTGGCATTGTGAACTCTACGTTTGGGCTGCGGTTACTTCCTCACACGACAGTGACGGGAGATGACGACATAATTACAGAGTCGCCAAGAGTGTCCGAAATGGTTTCCACAATGCCCAACGTCGCGGACTTGTCACTCATAGTCTGTTGTTGGGTTTCACGTTCGCATGGTAGTCAACGGTTGACAAGGTTGATGAACAGGGGGGGGATTTGACCAGATATTTCGGCTCAGTCGTAAGGGAGCGGCGAAACCACTTGAGGATTTCACAAGAGGAACTTGCGGACCGAGCCGGTTTGCACCGCACCTACATCGCCGACATTGAGCGTGGGGCGCGTAACCCCTCTCTGAAGAGCATTGAAAAGATCGCGAAAGCACTTCAACTCTCCATCGCCGCCCTGTTTTCGCCGTCCAACGGTCCCGGCGCAACACAGGTCGCCAACTTGCCTTATGACGGGGGCAATGAGCTGGTGGACATTTTGCTGGTTGTGAACGATCGCAACGACGCGGAACTGGTGGTCAGTGCATTCAAACGCGCGCACCTTGGCAATCGCGTGCATTGGGTACGTGACGGGGCTGAGGCATTGGCATTTGTGTTCGGTACCGGTGCGTATGCCTACCGCCGTTTGGAAAACCGACCGAATGTGGTGCTGCTGGACCTGAATTTGCCGAAAGTGGATGGCATGGAAGTGTTGCGCCGCATCAAGAGTGACGAGCGCACGAGCATGATTCCAGTGGTCATACTGACGGTTTCCAATCACGACCGGGACATGACCGGATCTCGCCGACTCGGGGCTGATGCTTACATTGTGAAACCCGTGGACTTTCATCGGTTCAGCCAGGTTACGCCGCATCTGAATTTCTCCTGGATGTTGCTCAAACCGGTAGCAACTGGAATGCAAGGAGCTGATGGTCGAAAAAGATCAGACGAGAGAAACTGAGCCGGAGTAGTCCGATTGATCATCGAGTTCCCGCGTAAGAATGAAACAAACAACGCAGGTCCTTGACGGACCTGAGGAGACAATGCTATGGCAGAAACCATACTGGTCATCGACGACGATCCGGCAATGCTTGATTTCCTCACGCAACGCCTGGCTCCCGAGGGTTTCACTATCTCCACAGCTGCGTCCAGCAAGGATGGTATCAACCAGGCGTTCATCTACCGGCCCAATTTGATCCTGCTCGATCTTCGCATGCCCGTTCAGGACGGTGTGACCGTTTGCAAGGTGCTTCGTGCCAACCCAAAGACGCAGCACATCCCCATCATCGTGATTACGGGGGTTCTCTTGCCTTCGCAGCTTGAGGAGGCGAGGACTTCCGGCGCAGATGACTTTACGTTCAAGCCCATCGATCTGGTCGACCTGCTCATCCGGATCCGGGCCATGCTTGCGTGCCGGGCAATTGACGATCCCATGGAGCGCTTCACGCGTTACTACGAGATCACCCGCGAGGCCGCCAACAAGTCTTCTCGTCTCCATCCGCCCGACAGCAAAGAATGACTCGTCGTACCCGGCAAACCGTTGCTGACACTGCTACGCTCGATTGCGAATAACGCCGGCATGAGCGTGTCGGTGACCTCTCTTTCGAACGGGAACCTGCCCACCCAAATCCCAAATTCGGACGCGACCAAATATCGCCCGCTCGTTGAAATCCGCCCGGCGACTGTTATACTCAGCGATTACGGCGGCCCGCCAAAGGCGGGTAAAGTTCATGGAAGACACAATCGCGGCAATCTCTACTCCGATCGGCGAGGGCGGCATCGCCATCATTCGCGTCTCCGGCCCGCGGGCATTCGACGTGGCCGACCGGGTTTTTCGTTCCCGCCGAGGCCGCCCATCCGAGTTTCCCACTCACACTCTTCATTTGGGAACCATCGGCATCGATGGCGACGTCATCGACCAGGTAATGCTCGCGGTCATGCGCGCCCCCCGCACGTACACCAGGGAGGATACAGTTGAAATCAACTGCCATGGCGGCGTGCTCACTGCCCGCAAGATTCTGGCCCTGTGCCTGCAAAGCGGCGCGCGGTTGGCTGAGCCCGGCGAATTCACCAAACGCGCCTTCCTCAACGGCCGCCTCGACTTGACCCAAGCCGAGGCGGTGATGGACCTCATACGCGCCAAGTCCGACCGCGCCCATACCGCCGCCCTTCACGAACTGGAAGGCCATCTATCAGCCAGGATTAACGCGGCCCGCGATAAACTCCTGACAATCTTAGCCCATGTGGAGGCCCACATCGACTTCCCGGACGAGGACATCGGCCACGAACTGCGCGAAGATTTCATTCGCGGCACTGAGGATGTCACCCGCCTCGTTCAAACGCTGCTGGCAACCGCCCGCGAAGGTCAGATCCTGAGGGACGGCATATCCGTTGCCATCGTTGGCCGGCCCAACGTCGGAAAATCCAGTCTCCTCAACGCCCTTGTCGGCCGAGAGCGATCCATTGTCACACCTGTTCCTGGAACTACTCGCGATACGATCGAAGAGAGCGTCAGCATTAACGGCATCCCATTCCGTTTCACTGATACTGCCGGTATTCGACGGTCCCGCGGAACCGCCGAACAACACGGCGTGAATCGCAGTCGTAAGGCATTGGACACCAGTGAGTTGGCACTTCTAGTCTGTGATTTATCAAGACTGTTCACGGCCGCCGACTCTGAGATTATCGTCATGATCGGAACCAAGCCCGCGATCTTCGTGCTGAACAAGTCCGACCTCCCTCATCGCCTGCGCCTCCCCGCCGAGATCGCACGCACTGCCAATTCCATTTGTGTGTCCGCCACTCAGGGTGACGGTCTCGATGCCCTCCGCACCAAGCTGGTTGACCTCGCCCACTGCGGCGCCGTCGGCACGACTGCCGTGGACGTGGCGATCAACGAACGCCAAAAGCATTTGCTCCAGTCTGCTGATAAATACTTGACAAAATCGTGTCATATTTTACAGGCCGCGGATCCGCTCGAGATCGCATCGCAGCAACTGCGTTGTGGCCTGGATTGCCTAGGCGAAGTCATTGGGAAGACGAGCACTGATGACATACTCGAACGGATATTCAGCACTTTCTGCATCGGAAAATGAGCGCCACGTTCACATACCCAAAGAAGTACGATATCATCGTGATCGGCGCCGGCCATGCTGGAACCGAAGCGGCCCTAGCGAGCGCACGCATGGGATGCCAGACGCTCCTGCTGACAACGAATCTCGATACCATCGGCCAGATGTCATGCAACCCGGCAATTGGCGGACTGGCCAAGGGGCACCTCGCTAGGGAGATCGACGCCCTTGGCGGCGAGATGGGCGTCAACACGGATCAAACCGGCATTCAGTTCCGAATGCTCAATATGAAAAAGGGGCCGTCGGTGAGGGCTCCGCGCGCGCAATGCGATAAGAAGGCATACCAATTCCGATTGAAATGGGTGGTCGAGCGACAGGCGAACCTCGAATTGAAGCAGGCGATGATCGACGACATCTTGGTTCGTGGCGACGAGGTCTGCGGCGTCGTGACCAAGATGAATGTTCAATATGATGCCGACTCCGTGATCGTAACAACCGGTACGTTTTTACGCGGCCTGATTCATATCGGGGAATCGAAGTTGGAGTCGGGCCGCGCCGGCGAGCCAGCCGCCTATTCGCTGTCCGACAGCCTCAAGAAGCTGGGGTTCGAGCTTGGACGGTTGAAGACGGGCACACCGCCAAGACTCAATCGCCGATCGATTGATTTCTCAAAGATGGACGTGCAGCTCGGTGATGAGCCAATACCGTTTTTCTCTTACCGCACGCCCCGAACGTTCCACGTGGAACAATTGCCGTGCTACCTCACGTACACGACCGACAAGACCCGCGAAGTCATCCAAGCCAACCTGCATCGCTCGCCCATGTACTCAGGCCAGATTCGCGGCATCGGCCCACGCTATTGCCCGTCCATCGAAGACAAGATCGTCAAGTTCGCCGAAAAACCGCGACATCAAATCTTCCTAGAGCCAGAGGGCCGCGCAACCGATGAATTCTATGTGAACGGCGCTTCCACAAGCTTGCCAGAGGAAGTTCAGCTTCAGATGATTCACACAATCGCCGGCCTCGAAACCGCCCAGATTCTGCGCCCCGGATACGCGGTCGAGTACGACTACAGTCTCCCACACCAGCTCCATCCAACGATGGAAACCAAGCGCATTGAGAATCTCTTTTTCGCCGGACAAATTAATGGCACGTCCGGCTATGAAGAAGCCGGTGCGCAAGGTCTTGTCGCCGGAATAAATGCCGCATTGAAAGCAAAAGCCTCCAAACCGCTAACGCCCACGCGCGCAGATAGTTACATCGGCGTGCTGATCGATGACCTGATCACCAAGAGCACCGATGAGCCGTACCGGATGTTCACGTCGCGCGCCGAATACAGGCTCCTCTTAAGGCAGGACAATGCCGATCTCCGGTTGACACCGCTCGGGCACCTCGTAGGCTTGGTCGACGACAATCATTGGGATCTGTTTCAGAGGAAACGCCAGGCGATAGAGCGAGAGATTGACCGACTTCGGAAGAGCCGAGACGGGTCCAATACCTACGCAGAGATACTTCGCCGCCCAGAAGTCGCTTACAGGTCGCTACCGATCGCGGATCAAACCATTCCAGAGGATGTCATTCAAGAAATCGAAATCCAACTCAAGTACGAAGGCTATATTGCCCGCGATTTGGAACAGATTGATCGCTTCAGAAAACTCGAAGACAAGAACCTGCCCGAGTGGATCGACTACGAGAAGATCGCCGCGCTTCGCTTCGAGTCGCGCCAGAAGCTCACCCGATTCCGCCCCGACTCTATCGGACAAGCTTCGCGGATTCCTGGCGTCACACCGGCAGACATTGCCATCCTGCTTGTCTGGCTTAAGCGTGCTGGAAACGCGTAGTGCTCGCCACATTTCTGCGTGCCACTGATCTACTGCTGTCAAGAATTAATCTGCAAAAGCCATCAAAGACACAACCTGTATCATGCACTCTTGCAGATTGTTCCGAGTGATGTTGAACGCTGAGAATTGGCAGTTTCCCGCGGCCCACACCTTCAATCGTTTGGTCGTTCAGGTTGATTTGGGTATAAACCCACCTCGCGCCACGCCGCGCTTCGCCGTCTCAATCGTCTCCTTGGCGCTTCGACCCGGTTCGCCCCAATGCGCGCATGTCGGTCAATCCCGGCGTGACGATGTTTCCCGTCGCGTCGATCACCTCGGCGCTCACGACACAAAAAAACCGTCCGCCTCAACGAGGCAAACGGCCAGTTCCTGGTTGGCCTCTCAGTGCCAACTCAAAGACGCATCGAACGTCTCTACTCGACTACGAACGAGATTCCTTGCGGGACTTCCGCCAGTTCGACCGGTGTTTCACGATCCAGTCCAGCAGCGCTCGCTCAAACCCGATGTCGTACCCCGCCTTCTCGCTCTCCAGCCACTTGTGACGCAGAATTTCTTCGCGCTCAGCCAGAAACTCACGGTACAACGCCGAGTTCATCACGATCTCTCTCGAGTCGCCGCTTATATCGTGTATATCACTCACGGCCAAACTCTCTTGCCACATTCTCATACGGAAGCATAGCCTATACCACGGCTGGTATTTAGTTAATGTATATCATACCAGACCCTGAATTGCAATGGTTCAGTTCCCTTGGCGCCCAGACACTTGCGCGTCCGCCTCACGCTGAAACTCAATCATCAATTTCAGTATTTCATCCAACGACTTCGTCGGTCGCCAGCCCATCAATTGGTACAACTTGTCAGTGCTTGGCACCCGCCGACGCATGTCCTCGAAGCCTTTCGCGTACGCCTGCTCATACGGGATGAGCCGCAATTCCGACCGACTTTCTGTCAGTCGTTTGACGCGTTGCGCCAGCTCCAGAATCGAAACCTCCTCCGTGCTCCCGATGTTGTAAACCTGTCCGACGGCCCGCGGTTGGTTCGGCAGGGCCGCCAGCGCCCGCACCACGTCTGCTACATGACAAAAACAGCGGGTCTGCTTGCCGTCGCCATGGATCATGATCGGCTCGTCGTGCAATGCCGCCTGCACAAACCGTGGCACCACCATCCCGTATCGCCCCGTCTGCCGGGGCCCGACGGTATTGAACAGCCGGGCCACGAAAACTGGCATCTTCTTCTCGCGCCAGTAGGCCAGAGCCAGAAATTCGTCCAACAATTTGGAACACGCATAACTCCACCGCGCGAATGTCGGCGGACCGATCAATAGATCGTCATCTTCCCGAAAACGGTCATGGTCGCTTTTGCCGTAGACCTCTGATGTCGAAGTGATTAGCAGGCCGACCTTGCGTTTTGCCGCCGTCGCCAACACGATCTCGGTCCCGCGAACGTTGTCTTCGATGGTGAACACGGGGCTGCGCACCACCAGTTCCACGCCGACCGCCGCCGCCAGATGATAGATGAAATCTGCCTGAGCGACCAGCGGTTCCAGAATGTCGCTGCTGAGAATTGACCCCTTTGTGAAATGAAATCTCGGATTGTCCCGCAGGTGGGCAATGTTGGCCAGCGAACCTGTGCTCAGGTCGTCGATGACGAATACCTCCTTGCCCTCCGTCACCAATGCCTCTGCCAGGTGCGATCCGATGAATCCTGCCCCGCCGGTGATCAATACCCGTTGCACAGTGTGATAAACTACCCCTGCGGCAATGGAAAAGCCACCCAAACATGTTAGCATTATCCAGCATCGCCCTTACCGATCTTGCGGCTAGAGACATGCCATTTTCGGGGGAACTTTGTTCCCCGTTGGCTTCCACTCGCGTAGCGACATCTTCGATCTTTCGCGTGGCGCCACGCCGGTCGCCACCTTCGCCGACCAATTCCAATCCCCGAGCCTCAACGGCTCCGCCATCAAACTCAATTCCCACTCCCATCTGCCCGCCCTCCAGAAGATCGGCAGGGACATTTTTGCAAGGTGGGTAGCACTGCTGTAACTATTGGTCTGCTGTACCCGGGAGGGCGAGACTTCCGCCGAGCCACGGCAGAATTACATCTCATCGGCCTTTCGGCACCGGCCGTCCCAGCTTTTCCAACACGGCTTTCATGTCGTCCCACACTTCTTTCTTCGCCGCCGGATTGCGAAGCAGATAAGCGGGATGGAACGTCGGCATGATGGGGATATCGCGGAACGTGTACCAGTGCCCGCGCATCTTGGTGATCCCGATCTGCACATCCAGCAGCGCCCGCACCGCCGTCGCGCCGAGCGCCACGATGAGTTTCGGTTTGATGAGTTCGATCTGCGACAACAGATAGGGCAGGCAATTCGTCACTTCATCGGGAAACGGCGTCCGGTTCTCGGGTGGACGACACTTCAGCACGTTGGCGATGTACACGTCTTCGCGCTTGAACCCCATCGCTGCGATGATCTTCGTCAATAACGCGCCCGCGCGTCCCACAAATGGCTCCCCCTGCATGTCTTCGTCGCGTCCTGGCGCTTCGCCGACAAACATGATCTCCGCCCGCGCATTGCCGACGCCGAACACGACGCTGTGCCGGCACCGCGACAACTCGCCGCATTTCACGCACGCCTTCGCCCGCGCCTCGATCGCCGCGAGTTCGGCCGCCACGTTGTCTGCTGTAGGCCGCGTGCCCTCACGCGGCGCTGTCGTTATCACCTCTGCGCCCGCTGGGGGCAGCGGGCCTACAACGGCTTTCGATCGCGGCGCTTTCCCCAATCTCTCGACGGTATCGCGCGAGACCGCGACATGCCTCACGCCCGAGCGTTTCATCTCCTCCAACGCGTGGATCGTTTCGTCGATAATCTCATTCAGGTCGGGCACAATTTCACCATATCCTCCGGCACCGGCGCGGTGAACTCCACAAACTGCTGCGAACGCGGATGCGTAAAACCGAGTTTATAGGCGTGCAACATCAGTCGAGCAACGGAAATTTCGGGTTTCGGGTTTCGGGTTTCGGGTTTTCGTCCATACGTCGCATCTCCCAACACGGGATGACCCATGTACGCCATATGCACGCGAATCTGGTGCGTCCGTCCGGTGTGGATGTGCAGCTCCACCAGCGCAAAGTCCGGAAATTGTTCCAGCACGCGGTAATCCGTCACGGCCTGCCGACCCCGCGACACGCGGGCCGACATTTTCTTGCGGTCGCGCTCGCTACGGCCGATCACCGTCTCGACGCGCCCGCTCGACCGCTCGAACCGGCCCCAGCACAGGGCGCGATAAATCTTTCTCACGTCGCGGGACTTGAACTGCGCGACCAGAGCCTGATGCGCAAAATCCGTCTTCGCCACGACAATGCAGCCGCTGGTTCCTTTGTCCAGCCGATGCACAATCCCCGGACGTTCCACGCCGCTGATGCCGGCCAGCCCGCCGCGACAATGATGCAGCAGCGCATTCACCAGCGTGTGCTCCCGGTTTCCCGCCGCCGGATGCACCACCAAACCCGCCGGCTTGTTCACCACGATCAGGTCGTTGTCTTCAAACAGAACATCCAGCGGAATTTCCTCGGGACGCGCCTCGAGAGAACGTGGCGGCGGGATCTCAATCTGGATCTTATCACCCGCGCGCACGGTATGACTCGGCTTGCTCGGCCTGCCGTTGACATGCACGTCACCCTGCTCGATCAACTTCTGCAAAAACGCCCGTGAATGTTCGGGTAATTCCCGGCGCAGGAATTGGTCAAGACGCAACCCCGCGGCTTCATCTGGAACCACGTGTACCGGCATCGCATCCCCGATCTACAAACTCGCCATGAACTCGAAAATCGGCATGGCGCGAAACCTACAGGGAAGCATACCGCTTTCAAAGCGAAATTAACGCGTCACGCCGCGCGCAATTCGACACGCCGCGGAAGCAGGGCCAGGGCAACCGCAGCCACCGCGATCATCACCATCGCCACGAGATGCCCCAGGGTCAGAACGCCGAAGTAATGCGTGTCATAGTCGCCCCGGAAAAATTCCACCACGAACCGCAAGACACCGTAGCTCAAGATGTACAGCCACCAAATTTGACCATCGGCGCGTTTGCAACGATAGACGGCGCTGAGACCGGCAAAAATGGCCAAGTTCCCTAGCGCTTCGTAAATCTCCGTCGGATGCACCGGGATTCCCGCCATCACATGCGGTGGCGGAAACTTCACCGCCCACGGTAGCGAGCATGGCTTGCCGTAACAACAACCGTTGAAAAAACACCCCAGGCGGCCAAAGGCGTGCCCGAGTGCGATGGATGGGGCAAAGATATCGGCGACTCGAAAGAATGGCAGCTTCTTCACAGTCGTGTACACCACCCCGGTGAAGGACGCCACGATGAGCCCGCCGTAAAAAACAAATCCTTCCCGCAGCGAGCGTATTCCTTCTTGGTGCCAGCCATACAGGAAATCATTCCAGAAAAATAGGATGTGAAAGAGTTTGCCTCCCAGCATCCCCGAGATAACCAGCCACGCGCCCAGGTCGGTGATTCGTTCCGGGTCGACTCCCTCGCGACGGGCCCGCCAGGCCGCCACGGCCAGCCCAACCATGAATCCGATGGCCACGAACACGCCGTAGGTATGAATGTCGAGCGGGCCGAGGCGGATAAACTCGGGATGCACGCCCTTTTCCTAGTACTTCTCGTCGAGCACGATATTGTTCTTTGCCAAAATCGTGCCCTCCGCCAGGTCCAACGCCACGAGCGACTCGTGGTAATCCGCCTCCGCGCGAATCTGGGCGGATCGGGTGGTGGCCAGTTGCGTCTGTGCCTGCAACACGAGAAACGTCGTGGAGGTTCCAGCCAGAAGCTTCTTCTGCTCGGCGTCGAGCGATTCCTGAGCGAGACGTGTAGCGGCGCGCGCGGCTTCGACGCTCTTCAGATTGGTTTCCACGTGACCGACGGCGTCATCCACCGCCACAATGACGTTTTGCTCGAGAGACTTGAGACTGAGCAACGCCTGATCGGCGTCCAATTTCGCCATGTGGTAGTTGGCGCGGGCCTGCCGATTACCCAGCGGCACCGACAAGACAACGCCCACATTCCAATACGGACTCCGCCCACTGGACAGATTGTCCGAGAAACTGTCAAAGTTGTGGCCCAGACCGTTCAGGCCATAGGTGCCCGTCAAATCAATTTCCGGCCAAAGTTGGTTGCGATTGAACTGAACGGTGATGTTCTGTGATTCCAACGCGTGGTAGGCGCTTTGGTAATCGGGGCGCGTTTCCAGAGCCCGGCGGGTGCTTGCGGCCACGTCCAGTGCGACCATTTCCACCGGCGGATAATCTACCGGCACCAGCGTCGCGCTGCCAAATTCCGAGACCTGCTGGCAAATGAGCCGTTTCAGCGTGTTCTCGTTGTCTTTGATCGCGCGTGCGGTGGTGATGACGTTTTGCTCGCTCTCGGCAACGCCGGCTTCCGCCTGAATCACATCCAACGGCGACATCGTACCGACCCGTTCCTGGATGCGATTCTGCTCGAGTAATTCCCGGGCCAGTTCGCGGGTTTCCACGGCGGACTTGTGATTCTCGATGGCATACACCAACTCGTAGTAAGCGTTGGCCACACCGCTGATGGTGCTCATGACAAATTGGACGAAATTCTGGATGGCGATCGTCCTGTTTTCCCGGGCAATCCGGATGGTGGCCGCATTCACTCCGAACCCGAAATTCTTCAGCAACGGTTGTGTCAGTGTCACGCCCGTGTCGCCGCTGGTCTCATTTGTGAAAGTATTGCCCCATTCGTGCAGGCCGAACGCGGAGAAATCGTATGTCGCGCCCGTGGGCAGCTTTCCGCTAAGGCCGGCGTTTGCCTGCCACTGTCTTATCTTGTCCGTGTATGAATTCGTTCCCTGTCCCAGCCCCATCGCGTCCTGTTTGGATAACCAAGTGGTGGTCCCCAGGTTGTTCACGCCGCCCGAGAGGGTCGGGTCATACACGCCCTGCGCACCCATGACACCCCACGTCTGGATGGTCGGTGTGATGCGCTGGAACCTGATCTCCAGATTGTTTTCCAGCGCGCGCTCGATGCACTCCCGCAGGGTCAGGGACCTGGTCTGGTTGGTGACACTGTCATCGGCTTGCACAGAAGAGACCGTTAGCGCCGCGACCGCCACGGCAATGAAAGTCTTCACACGTGTCCACCTGCGGATCGAATTCATGGATCTATTCATATCGTAATGCGTCAATCGGGTCGAGGTTGGAAGCTTTCCGCGCCGGATAAAACCCAAAGAACACCCCCACCGCCGCGCTGAACAAAAATGCCAGCACCACCGAACTCACCGAGACCAGTGTGGGCCACCCCGCGATGGCCGACAACAGTTTCGCCGAACCGATTCCCATGGCAATCCCGATCACTCCGCCCAGCGAACTGAGCGTGATCGCTTCGATGAGGAATTGCAACAGGATGTCGCGACCATGGGCGCCAACCGCCATGCGGATGCCAATCTCCCGCGTGCGTTCGGTGACGCTGACCAGCATGATATTCATGATTCCGATACCGCCCACGATCAGCGACACGCTGGCGATGGCCCCGAGCAGCACCGTCATGACGCGGGTGGTCGCTGTCGCGGCGTCCGCGATCTCCTGTTGTCCACGGATCGTGAAATCATCGTCACGCCCCGCCCCGAGGCGATGACGTTGCCGGAGCAGCTCCGCAATGCTCTTCTGCACGCTGTCGGAGAACTCGGGTGACGCTGATTGTACATTGATCGAACCCAGGTTGGTGCGTTTGGAGACACGCTTCATTTCACTGGTGTAGGGGATGATGACAACATCGTCTTGGTCCTGGCCAAACAGATTGAACCCCTTGGCCACCAGCACCCCGAGTACCTTGAAAGGAATGTCGCGGATGCGAAGGGTTCTGCCGACCGGATTCTCGTCGGGGAAGAGCTGGGTGACAATGGTCTTTCCAATGATGCAGACCTTGGCGGTACCGCGCACATCCTGATCGGTAAACATCGCGCCGTCCTGCAGCGGCCACTGGCGGATATCCAGATAGTCAGGTCCCTCTCCGAGAATTGTCGTATACCAGTTCTGCCCTTCGGCGAGAATCTGTTGATGGTCGCGCACCTCCGGGCTGACGTTGATTACTCCCGGCACTTCGCGGGCGATGGCCAGCGCATCGTCGACAGTCATCGTGCCGGCACCGCCCCAGCCGCTGCGCACCCCGCTGCTGGACCAATTCCCCGCAAACACGAGAACGACATTCTGCCCCAGGCTGGCGATTTGCGACTCGACCTGTGACTTCGCGCCATTGCCGATACCGACCATGGCAATGACCGCGCCGACGCCGATGATGATGCCCAGCGCGGTCAGCGTCGAGCGCAGTTTGTTGCGCCGCAGCGCCCGCAGGGCCATTCGCAGTGTGGCGCCGATTCTCATACCGAAAGTTTCACCGCTTGCTGGGCCTGCTGCAGGCGGCGGAGTGCCTCCTCGGCAAACGACCGTCGCTCGACCAGCGTGTCGTTGACCACCAGGCCGTCGCGCATGATGACGTTCCGCTTGGTATACGCCGCGATATCGAGTTCGTGCGTTACCATGACAATGGTGATGCCCGCCTCGTTGAGTTTTTGGAATACCCCCATGACTTCCACGCTCGTGCGCGTATCCAGATTACCGGTCGGTTCATCGGCAAGCAATACCGACGGATGGTTGACCAGCCCCCGGGCGATCGCGACCCGCTGCTGTTGGCCACCGGAGAGTTGATTGGGATGATGATCCGCGCGGTCGGCCAGACCGACGATTTGCAGCGCGTGGATCGCGTGCTCGCGCTGCACCGCAGAGCTGAGGCGGTCGTGCGTGTACAGCATCGGGAGTTCGACGTTTTCCAGCGCCGACGTGCGCGACAACAGGTTGAACCCCTGGAAGACAAAACCCAGTTTCTTGTTGCGGATGGCGGCCAGTTCGTCACGATCCAAATGAGAGACGTCGACGCCATCCAAAAAATACGATCCCTCCGTGGGCCGGTCGAGACAGCCAATGATGTTCATCATCGTGGATTTACCCGAGCCGCTGGCGCCCATGATGGCCACGAATTCGCCCGAGGCGATCTCCAGGGTGACCCCACGCACGGCCAGCACCTCCACCTCGCCCGTGTGATAGGTCTTATGCACATTCTCCAGCTTGATGACGGCTGCCACGCGCCTCGCCTCCTCAGAATCGCCTCATGCCGAATGGATTGTTCGCCTGCGACGAAGCGCCGCCCTGTTTGAATGAGGCAAACGTGACCACGTTGTTACTTTCGCTCAGGCCGTCGGTGATCTCGGTATAAACCCCATCTGTGATGCCTATCTTGACTTGAACTGGCGCCAGTTTGCCGCTCTTTAAAACGTAAACAGGCCGCGTCGGGCGATGTTCTCCCTTCGGACGCTGCCCGGAGGGAGCGTTGCCCGCGGGTGGGCCGCCGCCGGCGGTCGCCCCTGCCGGCAGCGCGTTCGTTGTCGATTCCGGGGGCCGGAAGCGCAGCGCCGCGTTGGGGACCCGGAGCACATTGCTGCGCTCGGCCACGATAATCGAAACGTTGGCCGTCATGCCGGGCTTGAGTTTCAAATCAGCGTTATTGACCCCGATGACGGTGTCATAGGAGACGACATTCTGGACGTTGGTCGGCGAGTTCCGAACTTGCACGACGATGCCGCGGAATGTTCGGTTCGGAAACGCGTCCACAGTAAAATCCACCTTCTGCTTTTCCTCCACACCACCGATATCAGACTCGCCAACATTGGTATCGATCTGCATTTTGGTCAGATCGTTCGCGATGACAAACAGCGTGGGCGCGTTCAGGCTCGCCGCCACCGTCTGTCCGACGTCCACGTTGCGGGAAATCACCATGCCTTCCACCGGCGAATAAATCGTGCAATACTGCAGGTTCGCTTTCGCCAGTTCCACGGCCGCGCGTTTGATCTGCACGGTTGCCTCCGCCTGGTGAAGGGTGGCCACGGCCTGGTCGTCGTCCGATTGGGGAATGAGCCGGTTGGCCAACAATTCCTTCGAGCGACGCGCGTTCACGCTCGCCAGTTCCAGGGCCGCTTCCGCGTTGGCGAGATCGCCCTCGGCCGAATGGAGGGTGGCCAGATATAACGATGGATCGATCTGCGCAACAAGCTGCCCATTCGTCACCGGCGAATTAAAGTCCACGTACAGCTTGGCGATCGTTCCCGAAATCTGACAACCAACCTGAACGTTGGTAACCGGGTTGAGCTGGCCAGCCGCCGTGACCAATTGCGTCAGGTCGCCGCGCGTGACCGGGGCGGTCAGGTATTGCGGCGCGTTGTTCTTGCGGAACTTTATGTACCAAACAACAAGCCCGATCAACAGGACGGCTCCCGCAATCAATCCCCATCGCTTCCAAAAAGCTCGTTTGTTCATATTCGCCATCGTTGATTCCACCGTTCGTGATTTTCCGTCGGAGCGTATTTAATTATAGGACGCAGATGCCGGCTCAAAGGTTACAACAACCGGCGCAGGACGTCCCACATAAAATGCAGCCCTACGGCGCAAGAATCCCACTCTCCTCGGGGGCTATAAACCGCACTGACTCCACGTTGCCGGCGCGGAGCGCTTTCTGCACAGTGTTTTCGGCGTTGTCCTGCGCATTGCTGAGAATCCCCATCTGCAATGCGGCGGCCTGGATCGCTTCCAGCGCCGCCAGACGCGCCTTTTGATCCAGTTCGGGATCGTAAGGCTCCCATGGCGTCCACCACGTCTTGGACCGGTCCCACACCCGGGTCTGCTTTTCGTCCAGATACACGTGCAAGACCTTGGGGCGCGGAAGCCGGACGGTGACCACCTTGTCCGCAGACACCCGAACATCGTTCGTGGTCAGCAACGTCAGGTCCACCCCACCCAGAACCTCACCTTGCACCAACAGGAGGATCCGCTCGGCCCCAAACGGCACCTTTTCCTCTTCGAGGCCGACGACTTTCTGGATGCTGTACCTCACGGTCACCAACTCACTCAGTTCCTGGATTTCCCGGACGATCGCCGGCGCGTCCACCACACGGCGCACCACGGCGCGCCGCCCGCCGAAGTAATACAAGTACAAACAGGCGCCGCCCAGTGCGAGGATGATCACGCTGACCGTGTAGAATTTGATCGTTTTCCACATGAGCGTCTGGAGCCTCGGGGGTTACCAGTGGCGCCGCTGGAACGAGCGGAACTCTCCGTTGCGCAGTCGCACGTCGAACGGGGCCTCGTCCTTCACCAAAACCATGTGGTTTCGGCCCACCAAGAGTGCCACAGCGCCCGCGAAGGTGTCGTCCGCGACGGTGAAACTGAGCATCTCTCGATCCAAGACACCGTTGGCGGGCAGTTTGATCAATTCTGTTTGCGTGCCGGTGGTTGACGGCAGGTAATAGTCCTTGGCGCGGTCCATGAGAACAAACCAGTTGCGGCTCAAGGTCACATCATATGGATTCGGGTTTTCCAGCCGCAGGTACACAATCAACACGCAACCGGTCTCGGTCTTGCCCACGACGACGTCGGTCAACCGCACGACATAGTTCGTCCCGCCATAGGTCTGCACCGGATGAGGACGGTGGAACGCTTTCGCCTCCTGAACCCGCAGCATGGCGAGCAGGCCCAGGCTCACCCCAATGACCACAAGGGCAATCACGGCGACCAGATTTTGAACGCGTCGGCTCACTGGCCTTGCACCATACGCGTGAGGATCCCACCAACCCAATGCCGGCCTTGGGTGGCAGCCGCTTCGCGACGCGCCAAAAACTGGCGCACGGGACCTTGCACGAGACCTCCTTTGCTTACCGAATCCAAATGGTGACACATCTCGCCACGTCCGCGCAATCCCTTATTGGGGCGGTTGCGCGTTACGGCGACGCTGGATTTGTCTCCGTCCCGCGTGCTTGCAGTTCGGTTTTCGCCTGGTCGATATAGGCACGCAGGTCGTTGTCAGTGGAGGACGACCGCAGGCTCTCCAACATTCGCATCCGCGCCGCGTAGTCCGGTTTGAAATGTGGCGGCGCCACAAACGGCGCTTCGCGGCCGAAACTCACACGAAAGACGGGGTTCGCCAAGCCGTCGACAGCCGCGTAGAGCACGCCAGAATCAGCATTGGGATCGCCGGCCAGTCCGCGCAACAATTGCTCCGCGTCGGGGTTGACTTCCATCGTGGCGGCGAGGTAACGCGTCGCATCCACCAGGTTGGGCAGCGTCAACGTGCCCGAACGCCACACCCGGGTAAGCGTTGCCGACTGGTCGCGGTCCGCGAGCAGCGCGATCGCCTCCAATGCGCGGTGATTGTTCCGTCGTGCGGCCTTCTCCAATTCCGGCAACGCACTGGCATCAGCCGCTGCGACGGCCTGTTCGATCCAATCGCTCGAGGCCGCTGGCGGGGGCGGGGTCTCCGCCTCCGGCAACGGAATCCGGAATGGAATGCGACGGCGCCCCACCGCGGCCTTTTCCTCCACGTTGCTTTTCAGCGCAGCCGCCGTCTCCTTGAGCCGCTGCACTTCCGCATTGAGCCGGGCGTTGTCTTGTTCCAGACCTTGGATCCGATCGCTGGCGGCTGCGAGTTTGGAATCCGTAACGGACGCCGCGCCGCCATGCGCCCGCTCGGATTGCTGCACGTAAAACAGCCAGACGGCGGCGATGACCGCTGCCCCCGCCCATAACCCGATCGAGAATGCCGCTGCCGGTTTCATCTCCCGTGGATGCGCACGAGTCACTATAGCCACGCGCCATCATTCGCGAAAGCTAAATCCCGAACGGGTCCGTCCGCCCGATGTTGATTCGGGTCAACCGCTACCACCCCTCACCGACCGGGTGTCGCGGGTGCGGGGGGCATCGTCCTTGGCAGCTCGCCCGTCGTTCCCGGGGAAGCCGCGGGTTTATTGGTCATGCCGGGTACGGTGAACGGATTGCTTTCAAGCTCGGTCGCGGCGTTCTTCTGGTTGGCCCAGCGCGCACGGTCGGCCAGAAGAATCTGCTCGTTGTCCGGTGGCAACGGGCTGTAAGCCTTGAGGGGGAACCTCGTCGGCAACTGGCCGCGCAGGAACGTCTCCCAGCCCTTGAACTCGCCCTTGTCAACTTCTGTTTGCGGTCGAGAGTCGATCATGTAGGGCGTCAGCAGCAGGTATTGGATGCCTTTCGGCGCAACGAAATCATGGATCTCATAGAAATCGTCCATGGTCATGGGTATCCACAGGGTTCGTCGTTCCCCGTCCCAAGCCACGGCCCACGGCAGATCACTGCAAGCCAGCGAATCGGGTTCGAATTGAGCCGAGACCGCGCGCGCGACCGGCGAGATGTACGGCGGATAGGGAAACAAGGCCTGCCGCGGTGGCAATAACGTGAAGATCATCGGCGACACGTTCAATAGTACGAAGCCGCTGATCGCCAGGCCCCGAGTCAGTTTGATGCGAAACGGTATCCGATCGAGGAGCAAATAAAAGAAGGCGGTCCCGTAAATCGCGATGATGGGCAACAGCAGGACCAGCAGGTTGCCCCCGCCCACCTCCGGACCGCTCCGTTCCGGGTCCGAGCCGATGAGCGACATGGCCAGGATGGCCACCGTGATCATCCCCAGCACCAACCCTCGCAACCGCGACACATCGCGCCGGCGAAAGCCATACAACACCCCGGCCCCAAAGAACAGCACCAGAAAATCCGTGCCGACGAGGCGAAGGTTGTCCAGCAATACGACGCGCGCGTCGGTCAGGAATTTTATCCAGAGCGTCCGCATCGAGTAGGCGCCCTGAAAATTGGGGTTGTACGAGCGTGGCAGAGTTTCTCCGCGAAATTCCGCGGTGCGATCCACCAACTCGTACCGCGCGATACCCAACGCGTTGCCCGAGACGCGATGGTTACGGACCAACCACGGCGTAATGACCGCGGCAAACACCGCCACGTAGACCGCCGCCCACATCGCCGCCACCCATCCCCGAAAGAGCCGCATCACGTAAATGACCATCGGTATGAGAAAAAACGCCGCCAAATACCGGGTCAGAAAGCACAACCCCAGCAACACCGCGCTGGCGAGCACCCAAAGCGCGGCCCGGCCTGTCGCTGGTGCCGGTGCGGAGTCGGTCGGCGCACCCTCGGACGGCGCCGCCGGATTGAGTTTGCCATCCGCGACAAACAAACAGTACGTCGCCAGCAAGAACAGGAGCATCAGAAAGTTGGTCGGCAATCCGGACACAGCGTACGACCACAAGGTGTCAGAAAAGAACATCAGCCAAGTCGCCATGATGGCCACGCGCCGGTCAAAAAGTCGCTTCGCCCACACGTAGGTGAGAAGCAGGCTGGCGAAGAGGCAAAGCTGGTCGAACGGCAGCATGACCCAGCGCTCGGGGTAGTAGACGTGTTCGGCTGTGTCGTAAGTGAACGCCTTTGCGGGAAGTATCTTGAACAATCCCGCCAGTGCCAGGGGATACAATGGCGGGTTACAAATATCGGGGTGGTTCATGATCAATTTCACCCGCGTGGCCTTGTCCCGAATGTCCCAGCCATTGTGTTCGAGTTGCCACAAGCTGAGCGGACGGATGACATACGTGGTGAACCCCTGGCCGTGCGCGATGTTGCGGGCCAATTGGGCCATGTCCATCGATTCACGCTTGTCGAGCCCGCGAAACTGTCCGGCCGTGTAAACGAGACTCAACGCGGCGGCCAGCAAAACCAATAATGCCCAATACATGATCTTCCTGCCCCGGCCGATCTCGATTTGAAAGACCGCGGTTTGAATCGTCGCTTCTGGTGCCACTGATCGCGCCATGTTGTTTGCTCCTGTTCTCTGATTCCGCCTCCGCCTACAAAGTCTCGATCCCGTACCCCTTCAGTTTCCGATGCAGTGTCCGCCGGCTGATGCCGATCTTTTGTGCCGCTTTCGTGCGGTTGCCGTCCGTCTCCTTTAATGCCTGCTCGATCAATTGACGTTCGGCCCCTTCCACGGTCATCCCCGTGCGGACGGCGTTGATCCGGCTCAGGTCCGCTCCGCTCCGGATCGCGACGGGCACATCCCGTAACGTCAACCGCTCGCCACGCGCCAACACGACCATCTGCTCGATCGCGTTGCGCAATTCCCGCACGTTACCGGGCCAGTCGTACGCCAGAAATACATTCAAGGCGTCGGGCGTCAATTCCCGCACCTGCTTGTTGTTCTCCCGGCTAAACTCGTCGAGAAACGCCCTGACCAACAGCGGAACATCCTCCCGCCGCGCCCGCAACGGTGGCAGGTCAACGGTCACAACGCTGAGCCGATAAAACAGATCATCGCGAAACCTGGCCTCGCTGACCAGCTTTTTTAACTCCTTGTTGGTCGCCGCCACCAATCGGACGTCCACCTGTAGCGTTTTCGCTCCGCCGACACGCTCAAACGCCCGCTCTTCCAGCACCCGCAACAGCTTTACCTGCATCGGCGGTTCCAATTCCCCCACCTCGTCGAGGAACAGAGTTCCCCCATCTGCCAACTCGAACCGACCAATCCGCCGTTCCACCGCTCCTGTGAACGCGCCCTTTTCATGTCCGAACAACTCGCTTTCCAGCAACGATGTCGGCAGCGCCGCCGCATGCACGGCGATGAACGGTCCGTTCTTGCGCGGGCTCAGATTGTGAATGGCCTTGGCAATGAGTTCCTTGCCCGTCCCCGTCTCGCCTGTAATCAGGACCGTCGCGCGGCTCGGCGCGACCTGTTGCACGGTCTCGAACACCACGCGCATCGCCGGTGATTCACCGATGATATTTTCTAGCCCAAACTTGTGCTCGATTTGCTCGCGCAGGTTGACGTTCTCGGACTCGATGCGGCGGCTGTTCAATACCCGCTGGATGACCAATTCCAACTCGTCGAGGTTCACCGGCTTGGTCACGTAATGATACGCGCCGGCCTGCATGGCCTGCACGGCGTTCCCGATCGAGCCGTAGGCGGTCATCATGATGCACACCGGCGGGCTGGTCAGCGACAGGGCGCGACGCAACAGGTCCATGCCATCGACCCCGGGCATCCGCAGGTCCGTTACCATCACGTCGACCGGCGTGGATTCAAGTGTTTGTATCGCCTTCTGCGAGTCTTCGGCCAGCAGGACATCATAGCGGTCCTCCAGCGCGCGCTGCAATCCCTCGCGGGTGTTGCGCTCGTCGTCGACGATCAAAATGACCGGTCTCTTCATAATCACCTCGCGAGACTCATCTCACGCGGGGCTTCCAGCAGCCGCGTTCGCTTTTCATGAATGGGTAGTTTGACGCGAAACGTCGTGCCGCGGTCCTTGTTGCTTTCCACCTCAATCGTGCCGCCGTGTTCGCGAACGATCCGTTGCACGATCATCAGCCCGAGACCCGTGCCATTCTGCTTGGTGGTGAAGTACGGCTCGAACAACCGTCCGATCTGCTCGGGGGCGATGCCTTGTCCGCTGTCGATAAACGAAATGGTGACGTGCGCGTCGTCCGCCTCCGTGCGCAGGTGCAGGATACCTCCCGAGCCCATCGCCTGCAGAGCATTCTTGATAATGTTGTAGAACGCCTGCTTGAGCTGGGCGCGATCCAACAAAATGCGCGGCAACCCGTCCGCCAATTCCCGCTCCACCAAAATGTCCCGGTCGCCTATCTCCCGGTCCATCAACGCCAGCGTCTCCGCCACCACATCGTTCACGCTGGTGGGTTGCAACTCCGGTTGGGTCGGTCGGATGGCGTGCAGAAACTGGTTGATGATTTGGTCGAGCCGAGCGATTTCATCGCGCGCCACGCGCAAATCTTCCCGCAGCCGCTCGCCCTGTGCCGTGGGCAGCTTCTTCAACTCGCGTTCCATGAGTTGAAGATGTATGTTCAACGAGTTCAATGGGTTGCCAATTTCGTGCGCGACGCCGGCCGCAAGCAGGGTGATCGCCGAGAGCTTCTCGGACTCGAGGGCGCTGGCCGCGCGCTGGCGTGTTTCTGTAACGTCGCGCAAAATGATTGCCATGCCCGTCACCACCGAGTTTTCCTCGTCGGCCACGGGCACGATATAGAAACCGAGGAAGCGCTGCTGGGGATAGAACACCTCCAATTCATGCGTGAACACCTTCCGCCACTCGTCCTTGTCTGCCGACCAGATTTTCTGCCAGTCGAGGTCGCGGAGATAACGCGAGAGCGGCTCGCCCACCGCTCGCTCCGGGTCAATGCCGAGAAGCTGGCCCGCCGCGACATTTAGATAGGTGATGCGGCCATCCGCATCGGTGACGATCACGCCTTCCTGGATGGTATTGAAAAGCGTTTCCAGAAAGCCCTTCTCCCGCGCGAGCTTGAGCACCACGCTCTGCAGGCTCTGGGGATCGACCCGCTCGATCCGACCAATCAACTTGTCGAGAAAGGAAGTTTTCACTCGGCCTTCACGCTACGCCATTGTGCAACTACGTCGCGGTCGTGGAGGCTTTCGCCTTTGACAGAACCGACGCTTGTGGGCCAACATGACGCTAAACACACACGGTTTTCAAGCCCAAAATAGAGGGTTTTTTGATGAATGCGGATCAGGTCTATCATCAATTGCTGGTTCCGAATGATTCCAAGCTCGCGCTCGTTGTCTTGGATGGGCTCGGCGAGATCGCCGGGTGGGACGGCCAGGACCGGTTCACCGGACGCACTGCCAATCTCGGTTCCCTGGGCCGATTCGAAGCGAAATACCTCATCCGCCACATGCAGGCCAACGCCAAACGGCTCGACAAGTTCGGGGCGTAGGACGCTCGCGGCCGTTGTGAGAAAGACTTTTCTACAACTGCTTGAGAAAGCGTCGTACCTCGTCGTGTGTGCCGGCAAATACGAAGGTGATCGCGTCGACATCAAGTCTGAAGATCACTCGTACATCCAGACCGACGCGCATTTCAAAGTAGCTACTTATGAGTTTTCGAATGCCCAACCCGGCATGTCGGTGGGGATGACCAAGGGATTCCTGCAACAGATCAATCGACTTGCCGATTTCGACGCGCACAGGTTTGGGATATTCGCGGACAACCGTGCGGAAGCGCTCGCTGAGAAAAATCTCCCGGCTCACGGTTGGTGGAGAGCGTGTTCGAGGTTGCCGCTGTACCGACGCGTCCGTCCACGTTTCCTGTCAGCGGTCAGCTCCGCGTCCAAGCGTTTGGCCGCACGGCTCAATTCCTTCTTCGTGAGACCGTACTCGCGCTGCGCGTAGTCCGTGGACTCCACCTCCACCTTCCGCAACGCGATAATATTGGCCCCGGAAACAATCCCGATATCCTCGCCCCGCGCCGCTGCCGCCAGCCACTGCCCGAGATTCTTCTTCGCATCTGTGATGGTCAGAGTCTTCATAGAGACTATATACAGCCTTCTAATGGGCTTGTCAAGATGATAAACCAAAGCGCATGTCGAGCGCCTTGACAAACCCAGCACGCATTTCCTTTAATACCTGCATGAACTGGCAGTTGCTGCTCCCGCTTCTTGTAACCACTGTTGTCGCCGTATCTGGCTGGTATTTCGTTCACCGCCTCCAAAACTTGCGCGACATCCGCAACAAGCGGCGAGAGCTGCGTGTCGCTTATCTAATTGAGGCTTACCGCCGTCTTGAATCCGTATGTCACCGCCCTCCGCTCGGCCCAGAAGATTCGAATAGAATCGAGTCTGCAGTCGCTGACATTCAGCTTTTGGGCTCTCCACGTCAGGTCGAACTCGCGCACAAATTCGTGACCGAGTACGCTGCGAATAAGACTGCGGATATAGAAGAGCTGCTTTCTGATCTTCGAAACGATCTCAGGCGCGAGCTGGGCATCGAGGAATCGCCCTGCAGCACAGAGTTCCTACGAGTAACTTGGAATGAATCATCTCGAATGAAGAAGGTATCCCCGCGTCACTAAATCTGCGCAGTAGTCATTCCCGCCTGTCTCTATCGCTCATTCTCCGCTGAACTGGCGGTCGCCGGCGTCGCCCATGCCGGGCACGATGTAGCCGCGCTGGTCGAGGTGGGAATCAATGGTCCCCAGGTGGATGGTGACGTCGGGGTGCGCGCTGGACAGTTTCTCGATCCCTTCGGGAGCGGCAAACAGTCCAAGATATTTGATTCGTTTCACCCCCCACGATTTGAGTCGCGCAACCGCGACGCAGGCCGAGCCGCCGGTGGCCAACATCGGGTCGAGCACAAGCGCGATGTCCACGGGCTTGTGTTCGGGAAACTTGCTGTAATACTCGACCGGCTCCAGCGTTTTCTCATCGCGGAACAATCCCAGGTGATACACCCGCGCTTCCGGCAGAAACTCAAGAATGCCATCCACCATTCCCAGTCCGGCCCGCAAGATCGGCACCAGCCCGACACTCGCCCCGACGTGCGCGCCCTGCGTTTGTGTCAGCGGCGTCGTCACGGTCACGGATTCCTCGGGCAGGTCGCGCGTGGCTTCATAAAACAAGAGCACCGAGAGCGCGCGGATGCGGCTGCGAACGATTGCGCGGTCGGATTCCTTGTCGCGGATGTCGGTCAGGAAGCTCTGGGCAAGCGGATGGTTCAGGACGTGGACCGTTTCGCGCATGGCGAACCCAGTGTAAATGGCGGGGCCGGTTTTTCAAGCTCGGAGGGCGCCCGATCCGTCGCCGCTCAATCGTTTCCTGAAATCCGAATCGCTCGGACCGAATGCCCGCGCGGAATCGTTGTGGCCTCAGGAACTTCCACGAGGCAATTGGCGTTCACCATCGAGGAAATCACATGGGACCCCTGGCGCGGCACTGGTCTTGCCAGCCACTTCCCGCCGTCCTGTTGCAGACTGGCCCGCATATAATACCGGCGGTCGCCGTTGTTCACAAAATCCGCCGCCGTTTCCGCAGTCACTGTCGGCAAATCGATCTCGGCCAGCCCTCGCATTTTTTGCAGTGCCGGCCGCACCAATATCAGGAACGTCACCGCCGCGCTCACCGGATTGCCGGGCAGCCCGAACACGAGCTTCGATTCGCGCGTGGCGAACACGCATGGTTTGCCCGGCCGCATCGCGATCTTCCAGAACTTCTGCTCGCAGCCAAGTTCCGCCAGCACGCCCTTGACCAGATCATATTCGCCGACGGACACGCCGCCGACCGTAATGACCACATCGCATTCGCTCAGCCCGTAATCGATCTTCTCGTGCAAATCCTCGCGCGTATCGTCAGCAATGCCGAGTTCCACCGGGTCGCATCCAGCCTGTTTCACGAACGCGCACAGGGCATAACTGTTCGCGTCATAAATCTGGCCGGCGCGCAAGGGCCGCCCGGGTTCGACAATCTCCGCGCCCGTCACCAGCACACCCACGCGCGGACGCGGATAGACCACGAGTTGCGTCATCCCCAGCGCTGCCGCCATGCCCAATTGGGGCGGCCCCAACAGCGCCCCCGCGCGCAACACCACCTCGTCCTTTGTCACATCGTCGCCCGTGCGCCGGATATTCTCCCCCGGCTCGACGGATTCGGTCACAGCAATGTAGCCTTCATGATGCGGATGCGTGTCCTCCTGCATGACGACGGCGTCCGCGCCTGCGGGGATCGGCGCCCCCGTAAAAACCCGCCCGCACGTCTGCGGCTCGATGGTTATCTTCGCCGCCGTGCCGGCGGGGACCTCCGCCGCCACGCGCAGGTGAATGGGATTGTTCTCATTGGCATCCGACACATCCGAGGCGCGCACGGCATAACCGTCCACCGCACTGTTGTCCCACAGGGGTAGATTGACCGTGGACGCTACATCCCGCGCCAGCACACAGCCGAGCGATTCCGCCAATGGCGCGGCGGACTCCGGGCGGGTCCGCACCGCTGAGAGGACGACTTCCCTGGCTTCAGCAACCGTGATCACTTCGCCTCCAGCTAACGGGCTTCATCGCCCACGCGCACTTCGCCTTCCACGACATCGGCTGTAGCCAGCGGCGCATGCACGGGCTCGGTAATCCGCACGACGCCAACCCGTTTGCCGCCGCGGTAAACATTGAGCCGTGTTCCCAACGCCGGCATCGGTTGCGACGTGAAATCGACCACCACAAAACCGAGCTCCGAATTTACCGAAGCGATTTTGGCTCCCCGCGTTTCCAGAGGCACCGGCTCGAGGTAGCTGGCGGCGGGCGTGGCCGGCGTTCCCGCCGGGGCCGTCGCGCCACTTCCCAAACAGCCGGATACAAACGCCGTTGCCGCGCTCAACATCATTGCGCGTCTGACCGCCGCCGAAGAAAACCGCCGATCTCTCAGAATGTTCATGCTCATGCTCCGGGAATTGGCGCGCCTGGCGTGATTCGAACACGCGACCGCCGGATTAGAAATCCGATGCTCTATCCAACTGAGCTACAGGCGCAGACCGTTATTTTATTGGCTTGTATGGCGTTAGTGCTTGCTGTATTTTTGTGTTGCAATGTTTTGTTGTAATGCTTAGGGTGTTTTCGTCATGAAAGCCACACCAGGGACCCGCAAGCATCAAAAGCTCGTTCATGTTGGTGACTGCCTCTATCGTTCAAGCCAGACGGACGTTTACTATGCGATTTTCCAACGCGACGGTAAGCAAGTCAAGCGCAGCCTCAAAACGACCGACCCCGAACTGGCCAAGCGTCGGCGGGAGATCCATCGTCAAAAGGTCGAGCGGCTGACCAGTGACAGCGGCAAAAACCTGCCGTTTGCCGAATACGACGCCAAGACCAAGGGATTGATTGGCGGGCTGGCAAAGCGATGGATTGACATTGCCGGCGGCACGATGGAAGCGAGCAGCCGCGACCGAATGCTTGGAGTGATTAAGAACCTCAATCAACACTTCAGTGGATTGACCGTTCGTAACGTCACCTTGCGCACGTTGGAGCAGTGGGCGACTGCACGCCGGGATACCTGCTCTGCCCGCACGTTCAACTACGAACTCGAAACCCTGCGGCGCATCCTGGACTACGGGGCTGAACATGGCATCCTCATGGAGAACCCCGCCCGCAAGATCAAACGGTGCAAGCCTCATAAGAAACCTGTCACCATCCCGACGAAAGAGCAATTCCGCAAGATGCTTGACGCGATGCGCATCAATGGCGGGAAGGCTTCGGCAGACTTGGCCGAACTGCTCGCGTACTCCGGTTGCCGCAAGGGGGAGATCGTCGGTGATGCTAAATACTCTAAGCCACCCATGTTCTGGCGAGATGTGGACTTTGAATTGAAGGTATTTACCGTCACCCGGTCCAAGAACCACGAGCCGCGCACCGTGCCGCTTTTCCCGGCGCTGGAGAATTTCTTGCGGGAACTACAGGCTCGACGACCAGTGCCGTCGAAACCGGACGAGCGAATTATCCCGATAGACTCCGCTAAGAAAGCCATCGAGAGCGCCTGCAAAAAGCTGGGGCTACCGCAGTACGGGCACCACACCTGCCGACACTTCTTTTGTTCCAATGCTATTGAGGCGGGGATTGACTTCAAGGTCATCGCAGGTTGGCTGGGCCACAAAGACGGCGGTGTCTTGGTCGCCCGCACGTATGGCCATCTGCGCAACGAACACAGCGCCGCCATGGCCAAGCGCATGAATTGGGGGGCATCCACGGTCGAGCCTGAAAATGTGGTGCCCATGGCGTCCCGGAAATAAGCGGGCGAGTCCAACGAGCGGCTCGGGCAAAGGGCTGTCATTCAGCGCTCGTTTCCTTTAGAAATCGCTCGATCTCGGGGATCGGAAAGAGCGGTCGCCGCAATGCGCGGCATGGTCGCAGTAGTCCGCGGGCGACCAGGCGGTCAACCGTGATCGGTGTCACCCCCAAGGCTTTTGCCGTTTCTTGTCGCGTTAGCGCGAGTCGAAATTCCTTGTTGTTCGTCTGCATGGCGAGTTCTTGTTTTGCGTTACAATCATTCATGTCTCAAAAACCTTTCGATGATGATTGCTCCAGCGTGAAGCGATAGAAGCAGGGCCGACCGGCGGAGCGAGCACAGTCACGGTGGAGGCGTCAGGGCGACAGGGACGCACAACCTTGACGGCGCACAGCGAGCCGTACAATCGAAACGGCACATCACGCAAAGTCGATGACTGATAAGGCGCAATCATTCGACCACCGGTAGCACAGGGATGTCGCGTGAGTGTGTAGCAAGTACACAAGATGTTTGAAGATCTGCCTGGCAACCCCATAGACTCCGAGTGCAACGATCACAGTCTGTGAGCGAATAATGTGCGGACGGGGGATGGCTGCGACCACGGACTGTGCGTGAATAGAGTGATGGGTAACTGAACGTCACATCCCGGCTGTCGGTGGCGAGCATCGCGCAGCCACGGACAGCGACGAGTATTCGGTACGTCCTGACAGCGCAGCAGACGCGGCGAGCGAGGCGCGATATGAGCGACCGCCGCGCCGGGTCTGCCAGCATTCTGCCGGCTGATGACCGGCGAAGATTCCACGTGGATGCGTTCATCGCATGGTGACCCGTTGGCCGGGTTGAGACTCATTAACTCGTCCGGAGTGGACAGCCGTAGTTGTTGGCTGCGCGTCTGCCGGCGGGCGTTTCAGGCGGCGGCGCGTGCGTAATCTCTGTGCCCCATCACCACCAGTCATCCAGCCGCTGAGGCACTCGCGTAATCGGGCCGCACTGACCGTCACGCCTGCGCTTTTCAACTCGTCAGCCAGTTGGCTCGCACTCCATCCTTTGCTGTGAAGGTCCAGCAACCGTTGGCGCAGCGGCTTCAACACGTCGGCGACTGTCTTCCGCTTCCTCGGTGGATCGCGCTGTGTCAATTGCTCTAGTTTCTTTTCCACCGCTGCGTAGTCCAGCGTTGCGGCGAGTTTGGCATAATCAATCGTTGTGCTCATGGTTATTTCCTTGGTTTTATTTGTGGTTGGCATCCCGAAGCGAGTGGTTCGCCGAATCCTGCGGCCACGCGGCATCCGCGCGACATCCGCGCGGCATCTGAGCGGTGTCCAAGCGATGTCCGCCCGTCAGTCCGCGATGCGGTCATGCGTTGTCCACCAAGCGGCCACGCCGGCAGCCGGCGAGCAATTTCGGCACCGCTCTCAGGCGGGGTAAGTGTCCTGCCCATTTCTTCCCTTTCTCTGCCACACTTGGCCTGCTCAGGTTGTTCGCACTTGCGAACAATTGGACTGGCGCTTCCCGTTACAATTTGTCGCATGAGCCTCGCTGACATCGTCGGCGTTATAACCCGGCCGACCTCGTCATCGTGTGTAGCAGATACACAACGCACGCCGGCTTTCGTGCCAGACTCCAGCGATGACAAATGATCCTTTCATCATGGCCTATATCACCACACGGACCCTAGGAATGTTGTTCCCATTTCGGAACAACTTTACAAGACGGCTTCGGTAAGCTCCCCGGCCATGTTCAGCGCCATTCCACAAAAGAATCGAGCCGCCGCCACGACGTATTTCGACGAGCACCTGTCCCACAACGACTACTACACACAGGGCGAAGTATTGGGGCAGGATCAAGGCGGGCATTGGATTGGTATCGGCGCGGAACAGTTAGAATTGGTGCCGGGGGCGACCGTCACCCGAGAAGCATTCCTAGGCCTCTGCGACAACCGGCACCCGATGACTGGCGAACAACTCACTCCGCAGCAATTCCGGAGCCGTCGGCTCTATTTCGACTTCGTCTGTTCGCCTCCCAAGTCGGTGTCGATTCTCGCGGTCACGATGAATGACCGGCGTATCATCAACGCACATAAGGAAGCGTCCACCATGGCGCTGCGCGAGCTGGAGCAGTTTGCCGCCACGCGCATCCGCAAGGCGGGCGTCGAGGACCGAGATCGCACCACCGGCAATCTGGTTGGCGCGGCGTTCTTGCACACGGCTTCCCGCGCCTTGGACCCGCAACTGCACACGCACTTTGTCCTGTTCAACTGCACTTGGGACAAGACCGAAAAGCGGTGGAAGGCGCTCCAAACGGGCGATATGTTCGGCGCGCTCAATTACGGCACGGCCGTCTACCGCAATGAACTGGCCAAGCGGCTCCACCGTCTCGGCTATCAAACACGGAAGGCGGCCAACGGATTTGAGATTGATGGTGTCGCCCCTGAGTTGATTGCGCGCTTCTCGAAGCGGTCCCAGGAACGAGACTTGGCCGTGAAACGTCAGGAGGTGAGGCTCGGTCGCAAACTGACCAAGCAGGAGATCGCGCGTGTTGTCCATCAGTGCCGCCCCAAGAAGCTCAAGGGGGCATCCAACGATCAGGTGCGCCGCCAACAGCTTGGCGAAATCGGCTTCTTTGAGAAACGAGCACTGCGCAAGGTGGTCGAAGCGGCCAATGGCCAGTCCAGAGAGTTTACCCACGGAGTCACGACACGCGAAGCTGTTGAGCACGGCATTGCGCATGTTTTCGAGCGCGCCTCGGTCGCCCCGCAACACAAGATTCTGGAAGCCGCCTTGGTCAAAGGTTGCGGCCAACTGCACCTGCCACTGCTCAAGAATGCGCTGGCGGTACGGTCCGAACTGGTGCGCGTTGGTTCAGAGTTCTCGACCCGCGACATCCTCACCAAGGAGCTTTCGTTGATTCGCACAGTCAACGCCACCATTGACACCGTCGACCCGATGACCAGCCGCTACGAACCGCCGCCTTATCTCGGCCCGGACCAGTGCAAGGCGTTGGAACATGTTCTCACCAGCCCGGATCGCTTCACAGGCTTTCGTGGCTTGGCCGGCACCGGCAAGAGCACGGTGCTCAACGAGATGGGCCGAGTGCTCCGCAATGAAGGACTGAGACCGGTGTTTTGTGCACCGACGGCCTCGGGTGCCGATACGCTACGCAAGGGCAACCTGCCCGCTGTGACGCTGGCCCGGCTGCTCACGGACGCCACCACGGCTCAATGTCGGCTGTCCCACCGCAGTGTGATCGTTCTGGATGAGGCCGGTGCGGTTGGCCTCGATGATATGGTAAAAGTATTCGATTTGGCGATGAGCAGAGGCGCTCGCGTGGTGCTCTCCGGCGACACCGGCCAGCACGGTTCCGTGGCTCGTGGCGATGCGCTCCGCATCCTCGAACAATACTCGTGCTACCGCTTCAGTGAACTGACCACGATCCGCCGCCAGAAACCCGCCGCCTTTCGTCAGGTCGTCGAACTGGCTGCTGCCAAACAGACTGACAAGGCGTTTGCCAAGCTCGTGGAGCTTGGCGCGGTAACGGAGGCGGCGACGGAGGATGGGCAGCTTTACCAGCGGGCGGCTGAGGCATACCTGACGGCGACCAAACAAGGCAGGTCCACATTGCTTGTTGCGCCCACTTGGGCCGAGATTGAGGCGGTGACTGAGAAGGTGCGCGAGGTTCTGAAAGTTGAGGGTGTCGTCACCCAGGATGAGCAGACAGTGCGCGTTTTCGATTCGCTCTCGTGGACGACCGCCCAAAAGAAGAATGCGAGCCAGTACGAACTGGGTCAACGCCTGCGCTTCGTCAGAAAGACCCGCAACTTTGATCGGGGCGAGACGGTCGAAATCCGTGCCGTTCTCGAAAATGGACTGCGCGTTCGCCGTCCCGATGGAGCGGAAGTGGATTTCATTCCGGCGAGTGCTGCCGCCTCGTTCGATGTGGGCGAGTCCCGCGAGTTGAAAATCGCTGCTGGCGATTGGCTATTGTTGCAAGCTAATCACGGCAAAGAGTTGATTAACGGGGAGCGCGTCCAGGTTCGGGAGATCAGCGGCGGCCGCATCACGCTCACCGATGGCCGGGTGCTACCCGGCAAATTCAACACCTTCACCCACGGCTACGCCGTCACGTCGCACTCGTCACAAAGTAAGACCGTCGATGAGGTGCTCTTGATCGCATCGTCGCGTTCGTTCGCCGCCGTCAACCGCGAACAGTTCTACGTTTCCATTTCTCGCGGGCGCAAGCGTGTTCAGGTGTTTACCGATGACGCCGAACTGCTCGCGCGTCGCGTGACCGATTCGCATGAACGCAAGGCTGCGGTCGAACTCCAAGGCCTGCGCGATGACCTGGCCAAACTCGGTTTCCTGCGACAACCGCAGCAAGAGCAGGATATCGGCACCCCGGCGAGCGTGGTGCACCAAGATTTTCGCACGGTGCGCCCGATGCGTCAGTCGCCGCGAGTTTTCCGGGCCACGCGTTTGTCTCCGGTGCAACGGCTCGCACAGGTGGCCGAAGATGTGCAGCGATGGCTTCGCGAACGGTCCGTCATTGAGCAAAAGGAAACTGTTACGACCAAGTTTGAGCAAACCGAGTCCATCAAACAAACTGAGTCCATAAAACAGGCTGAATCCGTCAAACTGGCTGAATCCGTCAAACGAACCAGCGGCCTCAAACGATCTCGCACGGTCAAGGAACCCCTGCAGCAAGAGCAGTCCGCCCGCCCCAAGCTGCGTCGGGGCATCACCCCGCCTGGAAGCATCGGTCACTCTCGCGGCATTGGTGTCTGAACATTCAACCCTCAATCACCCCATGCACCCCATCAAAGACGACTGCTATACTACCTCCGTCAAGTATTGCGCCTGTATCGAGTTCCATCTCGATGAGGAGCACCGCCACGGCTTTCACACCAGCCAGTTGATTGATTACACCTTGGAACCCAACCCGGATGCCGTCGAGGACAAGACCGCGCCGCCGGAGAAACTTGCGCTGGCTTTCTCCACCGCTGATGTGGTGATCTTGGGCTGGCGTCTCGGTCGGCTGGCCGATTTGCTCCGTGAAAACAACCTTACCACGGTACACGTGCTGTCCAAACGCTATGCCGATCTCGACCGAGCTAGCCCCTTCGTCGCTTCCATCATCATCACGCCGATCAGCAAGGGCCCGTCGTAGTTTCAGCGGCCGCCGCAGACGAGCCGCTGGAGCGACGCGTTAGCGGTCATACACCGGAGTCGTGCCTTCTGGCCCGAACTGCCACTTCTCGGCAACGCGCTTCGCCTCGGAATTGGCGGCCAGAACGGCGCTGGCGGAGACAAAGGCACGTGAATAACTGAAGGCGAAATGAGCCATGATAAAGACGCCAATGTTCAAGATTTCCTGCGTGAGCATTTGTTGATCTTCTATCCTTTGCGCTTGCCCAACTTGGAGCGCACTGAGATAGCTGGAGTGAGAGTAACCACAGAGGTAGCCGTAGATAGTCTTGAAGTACTTCTCGTGAAAACCAGCTTGCAAGCTGAGATCTGACCAGCTTTTTCCGACCCGCCAATCTCCTTTAAGAAGCTTGGCCCGCTGCTTCTGTGTGTATACCTGAAGTTGAGGCGCCTTCTCTATTTCAGCTTTGAGTGCATCAATTTGCTGCTTCTCGTTGGCTAAGACTTC
>Ga0116126_1000329_pt1 | contig 38208 bp, 38 predicted proteins | sample June2015DPH_16_5_FD_89730 | JGI IMG/M metagenome (GOLD analysis project Ga0116126, IMG submission 89730) | Peatland microbial communities from SPRUCE experiment site at the Marcell Experimental Forest, Minnesota, USA - June2015DPH_16_40 | ecosystem: Environmental > Terrestrial > Soil > Wetlands...
CGATGGCATTCCCAGCCGGGGTTGCATCGAGGCCAACGCGCAGGCGTTGGCTCGCTATGCCGCGTTGTGCCAGGAAGCCGGACTGGTCCCCATCGTCGAGCCGGAAGTGCTCATGGACGGCGACCATACCCTGGAGTTGTGCTACACGGTAACGGAGGAAGTCCTGCGAACGGTTTTCAACCAGCTTTACACACAACGGGTGACGCTGGAGGGTATGATCCTGAAGCCCAACATGGTGCTTCCGGGATTGAGCTGCCGCATGCAAGCAGCGGTGGACGAGGTGGCCGACGCCACGGTGAGGTGTCTCTTGCGAACCGTCCCCGCTGCCGTTCCGGGGATTGCGTTCTTGTCGGGTGGCCAATCCGGTGTCCTAGCCTCGGCCCGTTTGAATGCCATGAATGTTAGATTCAAGTCGCGACTGCCTTGGGCGTTGGCGTTTTCGTTTGCCCGCGCCATCCAGCAACCGGCTTTGGAAATCTGGTTGGGCCACGACGCGAATGTGAAAGCGGCCCAACAGGCCCTGCTTCACCGGGCCAAATGCAACCGGGCTGCGCGTCGTGGCGAATACAATACCGCGATGGAAGAAACATGCGCATGACAACGTGGATACTATGAATCAAATACCTCTGTATCCACTGCGATTCGAACCAATCTACCAGTATCGGCCTTGGGGTGGCCGGCGTTTGGCCAACCTGCTCTCCGCTCCGCTGCCCGGCGATGGCCCCATCGGCGAAGCTTGGCTACTGAGCGACCGCGATGACCATCCCAGCATCGTCGCCGATGGACCGCTCAAAGGACGGACCATCGGGCAATTGCTTAAGCAGTCGCCGGAGCAGTTGTTGGGAAAACTGGCCGGGCGCTTCCGCCGGTTCCCTCTGCTGCTGAAGTTCCTCGATGCGCGTAACACGCTCTCGGTTCAGGTGCATCCGTCGGATCGGCAAACGAACTATCTGCCCGCGGGCGAGACCGGCAAGACCGAAGCTTGGGTCGTGCTGGAGACGGGGCCCGAAAGCCATATCTACGCGGGCCTGAAGCCTGCCACCACGGCAGACGATCTGCGGCGGGCGATCACGAGCGGGACTCTGGTGGACCATCTGGCCAGCTTCAGACCAAAACCTGGCGACGGCGTCTTCCTGCCAGCCGGGACTGTTCACTCGCTGGGCGACCTTGTGGTTTTCGAAGTGCAGGAAAACAGCGACGTGACGTTTCGTCTTTACGACTGGGACCACGTTGATGCCAAGACAGGCAAGGCTCGACCTCTGCAAGTCGATCAAGCGATGGCCTGCATTGATTTTGCGCAAGGTGCGATAGGTCCGGTGGTGCCAATGGTGGATGAGGTAAAGCCGGTGTTGCGAGAGCGGCTCTTTGATTGTGAACATTTCGAGTTGTGGCGGTTCTGCGCGGAATCGCCATTTGGAGTCGGCGCCGAAAGAACCCCGCGGGTGCTGGTGTGTCTCGCCGGTAACGGTCAGGTGGAGCACGATGGCGCCAACTACGCCATCGGCAAGGGGGATGTGCTGCTCTTGCCCGCCGTGGTTGGAGCGTGTTTGTGCCGACCGCGTGGCTCCATCAGCTTGTTGGAAATTTCGCTGCCGGACGGAACATAACTCAATGAAAAAGCTCGTTGTCTTTGATCTGGATGGCACGCTTGCCGAAAGCAAAGCATCTCTCGATGCCGAGATGGACACACTGCTCAGTGCCCTTCTAGGGATTATGAAAGTGGCTGTGATTTCCGGAGGCGATTGGCCACAGTTTGAGAAACAAGTGCTCGCCAATCTTCCCCATGACGAACACCTGAAGAATCTGTCTCTCCTTCCTACCTGTGGAACAAAGTTCTACCAGTACGCAGGGGATTGGAAAAAGATCTATTCAGAAGATTTCACCGCGGATGAAAAAAATAAAATCATCAGTTCACTAAAGCAAGCGCTTGGAACGGCGGGCTTCAAGGTCGAAAAGGTCTGGGGAAAGGTAATTGAAGACCGGGGAAGCCAGATTACGTTCTCCGCATTGGGGCAGCAGGCTCCCATCGAAGAAAAGAAGAAATGGGACCCTGATTTCACCAAGCGCAAGAAGATAAAGGCACTCCTTGATAAACTTATCCCCGAGTTTTCCGTGCGCCTGGGGGGCACGACATCCGTTGACGTCACCAAGCCTGGCATCGACAAAGCCTACGGGATTCGAAAACTCCGGGACACCCTTGGCATTGCAATTCAGGAGATGATTTTTGTCGGGGATGCCTTGTTCCCCGGTGGGAACGACTATCCGGCCGAAGAAGCAGGCGTTGTGTCCATCAAGGTGAGAGATCCCCATGAGACGAAACGGGTGATTGAAGCGATCGTCGCTTGTCTGGGTGGCGTTCAAACCACAAAACCTCGTGAGGGGGAAAGTCGGTGAGTGGCTTTCAATTGCAGCGTCTGGGGCAGATGATGGAGCCGGAACCGGGCAATCCCAACGAAATCGAAGGTGTACTGAATCCAGCTGCCGCTCGCGGCCCCGATGGCAAGCTTTACCTGTTTCCCCGGCTTGTCGCCAAGGGCAACTATTCACGTATCGGCATCGCCCGCGTAAAATTCAACGAAGCCGGCGACCCGTCCGGAGTCGAGCGGCTTGGCATCGCGCTTGAGCCAGAGGCCGACTACGAACTACTGCCCGGCGGTGGCGGCGGCTGCGAGGATGCGCGCGTTACCTTTGTCGAGCCGCTCCAGCATTACGTCATGACTTACACGGCGCTTTCGCCGAACGGACCACGAATTGCGCTCGCGATGTCGGAGGATTTGTTCCATTGGGAGCGGATCGGGTTGGCGACCTTTGAACCCTTTCAAGGCATTGATTTCGTCCACGTGGACAACAAGGACGCTAGCATCTTCCCCGTCGCCATTCCCAATCACGCCGGGAAGATGCAGCTGGCCCTGCTCCACCGTCCGCTTTTTCCCGGCACCCGCCCCGAGGAAACCGCCAGCCAGGCCGAGTCCCGGATTGTGGATCGCGAGCATGAAAGCATCTGGATTTCCTATTGTCCGATGCCGCCCAAGGGCCTGACACCGCATCGTCCCGGCCTGTTTAACTCGCATCATCGGCTCGCGACTCCGGTATCACCCTGGGAGCGGCTCAAAATCGGCGGCGGCACTCCGCCCATCCTCACCCGGCACGGCTGGCTGATCATTTATCACGGCGTGAGTAAAATGACGGAGCCGGGCAACGACGGCCGCCAGCTATGCTACTCGGCCGGTGTGATGGTGCTGTCGAAGGAGCATCCGCGCGTGATCCGCTATCGTTCAGTGGAGCCAGTGTTGACGCCGGAGCTGCCGCAGGAACGCCACGGGACCATCGCCAACGTCGTGTTCCCCACCGGCATTGACCGGCGCGACGATCTTGGCTCACCGGACCGCTTCGACGTTTATTACGGGATGGCCGACAACCGGATCGGCGTGGCTCGCCTTGAAATGCCGGATGTTTTACCGCCGGGAGGAGTCGCCGACGCACCAGAGGCAAAGGCATAACGCGCGCGATTTCGAAAATTCGAATCGTAAAAGGCTACACATTATGAAACCCAATGCCGACCAGCCCAAGGCTCCCGAATCCAAGCCGGGATCGAAACCCAATGTGAAGCCCGATCCGAAGGCCGATTTGAAAACCCTGCCCTTGCCGGAGGTGGAGAAACAATTGGGATCATCGCCGGACGGGCTTAGTCAGGCCGAGGCGCAAAAACGGCTGACCCAATATGGGCCAAACGAGCTTGCAGAAAAGAAGACCAATCTCTTTCTGAAATTCCTCTCCTATTTTTGGGGCCCCATCCCGTGGATGATCGAGATTGCGGTGATTCTGTCGGGCGTGGTCGGGCACTGGCCGGATTTTTTCATCATCCTCCTTCTGCTGGTAGCCAACGCTGTGGTTGGATTCTGGGAGGAACGCGAGGCGAGCAACGCCATCGCCGCCCTGAAAGCCAAGCTGGCGATCAAGGCCCGGGTGAAACGTGACGGGAAGTGGATCAACCCGGCGGCGCGCGAGTTGGTGCCGGGCGATGTCATTCGCATGCGTCTGGGCGACATCGTGCCGGCGGATGCGCGCCTGCTGGACGGCGACCCGGTGGAGGTGGATCAATCCGCGCTGACAGGAGAGTCGTTGCCCGCCGAGCGCAAATCCGGCGACGCAGTGTTTTCCGGTTCGATCATCCGCCAGGGCGAAATTGGCGCCCTGGTCTATGCCACGGGTGAAAACACCTACTTCGGCAAGACGGCGCAACTGGTGCAGGAGGCGCACACCGTCAGCCATTTTCAGAAGGCGGTTTTGAAGATCGGCAATTACCTGATCATACTCGCCGTGGCGCTGGTGGCGGTGATCATTACCTTCGCGATCTGCCGCGGCGACCCGATTCTCACTACCTTGCAGTTCGCTTTGGTGCTGACCGTCGCCGCGATTCCCGTGGCGATGCCGACGGTGTTGTCGGTGACGATGGCGGTCGGCGCACGCCTGCTCGCCAGGAAACAGGCCATTGTGAGCCGGTTGGTGGCCATCGAAGAACTGGCCGGCGTGGACGTGCTGTGCGCGGACAAGACCGGCACCCTGACCCAGAACAAGCTGACACTGGGCGATCCGTTCAGCGTGAACAATGTTCCTGTTGACCAAGTCATCCTCAATGGTGCGCTGGCGTCGCGCGCGGACAATAACGACACCATTGATCTGGCCGTTCTGGGCGGACTGAAAGACAAAGAGGGCTTGAAGGCTTATCAGGTGGTTCATTTTCAGCCGTTCGACCCGGTGCATAAACGCACCGAAGCCACCGTCAAGGGTAAGGATGGTAAGGCGTTCAAGGTGACGAAGGGTGCGCCGCAAGTGATTATGGCATTGTCAGCCAATGCCGGGCAGGTGAAGCCCGCCGTCGAGAAGGCGGTCAACGAATTCGCGGCACGCGGCTTTCGTTCGTTGGGCGTGGCGCGGGCCGAGGGCGACGGGCAATGGCGGTTTCTTGGCGTGTTGCCCCTGTTCGATCCGCCACGGGAAGATGCCAAGGCCACCATCGCCACCGCGCTGGCAATGGGCGTAAAAATCAAGATGGTTACGGGCGATACACTGGCCATCGCGCAGGAAACTGCCAAGAAATTAGGGATGGGCGCAGACGTTCTCGATGCCAGCGGCCTGGGCGACGTAAAGCACCAGGAGACCGCGGCGGTGGCTGAGTCCATCGAGAAGGCTGACGGTTTTGCGCAGGTGTTCCCCGAACACAAGTTCCACATTGTAGATGTCCTGCAAAAACGCGGCCACATCGTCGGCATGACGGGCGACGGGGTGAATGACGCGCCCGCGCTGAAGAAAGCCGACTGCGGCATCGCCGTTTCGGGCGCGACCGACGCGGCGCGCGCGGCGGCGGCCATCGTGCTGCTGACGCCCGGCCTGTCGGTGATTATTGACGCGATCAAGGAGAGCCGGAGAATCTTCCAGCGGATGAACAGCTATGCGATCTACCGCATCGCCGAGACGCTGCGCGTGCTGTTCTTCATGACGCTGGCGATCCTGATCTTTAACTTTTATCCATTGACGGCGGTGATGATCGTGATGCTGGCGTTGCTCAATGACGGCGCGATCCTGTCCATTGCGTATGACAATGTTCATTACAAGGATCAGCCCGAGTCGTGGAACATGCGCATGGTGCTGGGAATCTCCACGGTGCTGGGCGTTATCGGGGTCGTTTCCGCCTTCGGCTTGTTTTATCTCGGTGAGCGCGTCTTTCATCTGGACCGCGCCCACATCCAGACGCTGATGTATTTGAAGCTGTCCGTGGCGGGACATCTGACGATCTTCCTGACGCGCACGCGCGGCCCGTTCTGGTCCATCCGACCGGCAAAGATTCTATGGGGGGCCGTGCTCGGCACGCAAATCGTGGCGACTCTGATTGCGGTTTACGGGCTGTTTATGACGCCCCTCGGCTGGGGTTGGGCACTGTTCGTTTGGGGGTATGCTCTGGCGTGGTTCCTCGTGAATGACCGCTTGAAATTGCTCGCGTATAGGATTTTTGATCCAGTCAAAGCCAAGACACCGTCCGATTTGACCCCGCAGATCGCCACACGAGCCTATGAACTCTATGAGCGGCAAGGCCGTCGCGAAGGCCACGCGGTTCAGGACTGGCTCCAGTCGGAGCGGGAGATCCGGAAAGATGAACCCCATAAATAAGCAAACGCGAACCATGTGGCGGGCATGGCCGAGAGAATGAAGACGAGAATCAACTTTACCAATTTCCGCAACCCGCTCTGGAGGCAAAACCATGACCAATAAGCAATCAGAACAACGGTATGAAATCGGCATGGTCGGCTTGGGCGTCATGGGGCGCAATCTCGTACTGAACATGGCCGACCACGGCTTTACGGTGGCGGGCTATGATAAGGACCCGGACAAGGTTGAGGCGCTGCGGAAGGAATCAGCCGAACGCAACGTCTGCGGCGCGGCGAACATCCCTGATTTCATTGCACTGCTTCGTAAACCCCGCACAGTCATGATGCTTGTGCCCGCCGGCGCTCCGGTGGATTCGGTCATCAAGGATTTGTTGCCGCACTTGGACAAGGGCGATCTCATCATCGACGCCGGCAACTCCTACTTCAAAGACACGAACCTGCGCGCCAGCCACCTGATGGCGAAAGGCATTCAATTTCTCGGTGTAGGCGTGTCTGGTGGTGAAGAAGGCGCGCGTCACGGCCCGAGCATCATGCCCGGAGGACCGAAGGAAGCCTATGAACGCGTCCGGCCCGTCTTTGAAGCGGCTGCTGCGAAGGTCAACGGCGATCCGTGCGTGACCTGGCTTGGTCCCGGATCGGCCGGTCACTTCGTGAAGATGGTCCACAACGGCGTCGAATACGGAGTGATGCAGCTTCTTGCAGAGTCCTATGACCTGCTGAAACGAGGTCTTGCCATGAACGACGATGAAGCGCATGAGGTCTATGCTTTATGGAACAAGGGCGAACTCAATGGCTATCTTGTGGAGATCACCAGCCATATTTTCTCCAAACAGGACGAGAGGACCGGCAAGCGGCTGATCGACGAGATACTCGACGTCGCCAAGCAGAAAGGCACCGGCATGTGGACCTCGCAAAGCGCGATGGAACTGCAAGTGCCGATTCCGACAATAGACCTGGCAGTCGCGATGAGGGACTTGTCCATGTTCGCTAAGGAACGGGAGCAGGCCGGCGCGATTTACCTAAGACCCATGCGGCGCTTCGCCGGTGGCCGCGACACCTTCCTCACGCAATTGGGCCATGCGCTTTTTGCCGGGATGATTACCATCTACGCGCAAGGCACGGCGCTTTTGGCGGTTGCTTCGGACAAATACAAGTATCAGCTCGATCTTGAAGCCGTGGCGCGGATTTGGCGGGGCGGCTGCATCATCCGCGCCGCGTTGCTGGAAGACATCTGCACGGCGTTTCGCGCGAGGCGCGATTTGCCGAACTTGCTGCTCGATCCAAACTTGTCGCACAAGGTGATGGAGCACCAGGAATGTTTGCGGCAGGTGGTGAGCCAGGCTAGCGAGATGGGAGTGCCGTGCCCGGGGTTGATGCTCTCACTGGGTTATTTCGACGCCTATCGCAGCGCATGGCTGCCGGCCAATCTCATCCAGGCCCAGCGCGACTATTTCGGAGCCCACACCTATGAGCGCATCGATGCCAAGGGCGTGTTTCACACCCAATGGGAAACACAGTAAGCCAACATGGACATGTTACCAACCATTATTATGATTTTTGGCGGCGCGGGTGATTTGACCTGGCGTAAGTTAATACCGTCCTTGTTCGATCTGCATCGGGACGGACGGATGCCGCACAAATTTGCGATTATTGCCGTGGATCGCGTTCCTTTCCGCGATGCGCAGTTGCACAAGCACTTCCTCGACGGCGTGAAAAGGTTCTCACGGAATAGGAAGGTCGAAAGCGCGGGCTGGAGCGATTTCGCCAGGCACATCACCTATCACCAGGGAGACTTCAAGGACCCAGCAACATACTCGAATTTGCGGAAGAGGTGCGCGCAACTGGATCAGGAGTGGAATGTGAAAGCTGGACACATCTTTCACATGGCCACTCCGCCGATAATGATTGGGGTGATTCCCAAAATGTTGGCTGATGCAGGACTAAATCGGAATCGAATCCGTGACCGCATCGTGGTGGAAAAGCCGATCGGCCATGACCTGGACTCTGCTCGGGAACTGAATCGCGTGCTCACAAAACGTTTCCATGAATCGCAGATTTTCCGCATCGACCACTACTTGGGCAAGGAAACGGTGCAAAACATCTTGGCGTTCCGCTTTGCCAATCCGCTTTTCGAGCCGATCTGGAACCGGCGTTACGTGGACTACGTGACCATCACCGTGGCCGAAGAAGTGGGTGTCGGGCATCGTGGCGGCTATTACGACCAGGCGGGCGCCCTGCGCGATATGGTGCAAAACCACCTAATGCAACTCCTGTGTCTCGTGGCCATGGAACCGATGGTCTCTTTCGATGCCGATGAGATTCGCAACAAGAAAGTTGATGTTCTCCACGCCGTGCGGCCGATTCTGCGTGGCGCGATTCAGCAGTGCGCCGCGCGCGGGCAGTATGGCCGAGGCACCCTTCATGGCAAGAAAGTGCGCGGGTACCGCCAGGAAGGTGACGTCTCCAGTCATTCGCAAACGGAGACATTTGCGGCCTTGAAGTTGTTTGTGGATAACTGGCGCTGGCAGGGGGTGCCGTTCTATCTCCGCACGGGCAAATGCTTGGCCCGGCAGTTATCAGAAGTGGCCATCCAATTTCGCGCCGTGCCGCATCGATCTTTCCCGCGCGAGTCGAGCCATGATTGGCACCCGTCTCATCTTGTCCTGTCTATCCAGCCCGAAGAAGGCATCGTGTTGGGTTTTCAGGCCAAGTACCCCGGGCCTAAAATGGTGTTGCGGCCGGTGGAGATGCGGTTCGGTTATCAGGAGAGCTTTGCGGTCCCTTCACCGGACGCGTACGAGACCCTGCTCTGGGACGTGATGAACAACGATCCCACCTTGTTCATGCGCGCCGACCAGGTTGAGGCGGCGTGGCAGATTCTGATGCCGGTGCTGGAAGTCTGGGCAAACACTCGTCCTCGCAATTTTCCCAATTACCCAGCCGGCAGTTGGGGGCCAAAGACGGCTGACGAGTTGCTCGCCCGCGATGGACACGAATGGAGGCCAATCGCATGAAGGTTCTGGTGATCGACATCGGCGGCACGCATGTGAAGCTGCTGGCCACCGGCCACAAACAGCGTGTTGAATTTCCCTCCGGTCCGAAAATGACGCCCGTGAAAATGGTTGCCGCGACGCGAGCGGCCACAGCCGATTGGAAATATGATGCCGTCTCATTCGGCTATCCCGGGCCTGTCGTTCAGGGTTGCCCCATCAGTGAACCTCGCCACTTGGGATCCGGCTGGGTTGGATTTGACTTTAAGAAGGCGCTACGTCGGCCGGTGAAAATCGTCAACGACGCGGCGATGCAGGCCTTGGGCAGTTATCAAGGGGGTCGGATGCTCTTTCTCGGCTTGGGTACGGGTCTTGGCTCCGCGCTGATCGTGGATAATGTGCTGGAACCGATGGAACTGGGCCACCTGCCTTATAAGAAGGGCCGGACCTATGAAGATTATTTGGGGCAGTCCGGGTTGGACCGGCAGGGGAGAAAGAAATGGCGCCATCAAGTGAACGAGGTCGTCCATCAACTCAAGAGCGCACTGCAGGCTGACTATGTTGTGCTCGGGGGAGGTAATGCCAGACTGCTCAAGAAACTTCCGCCCGGCGCGCGCCTGGGAGCCAATTCCAACGCATTCCGAGGCGGATATCGCCTTTGGGCCAAACGTTACAGCGGCTCAACTCATAAGCGGTTCTTCCAGTAACCCACGAAGAAGGGGGGCCAAAGGTTTGGTTCCCACCAAGGTCGTTTTCGTGCCGGCCTCGAGTTGCTTAATGCCTTTTACTTGGTTTTCTGTTCGCCAGCAGTCTCGTCCGGCTGCTCTTCAGCCTTTTGCCAACTGGAATCGGGGTTGTATTCCTTCATGGCTTTGGCGAGAACATCGGTCTTCTTGCCGAGATCCTTCTGGTACACCACTCCATCCTCGTTAACGATGAAGGTCATCACGCCGGACGACTTGTATTCCGCCGGATGGGCCACGAACGCGAACCCCTCGGTCATTTTGCCGTTTACGATGTAACTTTTCGCGCCGCCTGGGCCATTTTCCCCCTGACGCGTCAGGATTTGGTAATAGTAACCGCGGTAAGGAGTCGGAGCGCCGTCCCCGCTTTTGGCATAGCCCTCAAAGGCCGATGCCACCAGCGGCCCGATGGGGCTCTGCGGTTCGCCATCGGCAGCTTTCCAATACAGGCTGTTGTGCTGCCCTTCATCACTGAAGATTGTCTGGGCGTACTCGTTGTGCTGTGTGGGGTAGTATTCCTTTTCCGCCGCCACGAGTTCCTGGCAAACGCGGATGGTCGATATTTCATTCCGGCCAATTCGCCTGTACAGAATTTCCCTCTTGCCCGCCTCGGTGTCGAAATACCACGAGTTACCGTTGTTCACGAGTGGTATGGGCGTGGGCCAATTTTTCGCCCCGATATATAAAGTAGTGGTACCATCTGGTTCTTCCACCAAACGGTGCATTTCCTGATATCGCTGCACGAAATTAGCGCGGCTCTGGGCGTCCTCGGTTTCGTCTCCTGATGAGACGATTTGTCTTCCATCTGGTCCGAGGATGTCGAGCATCGCCTTTTCGTCGTTACTCTGTACAGCTGTGACGAGTGCGTTGACCGCCTCTTCCGCGGATGAAAACGTTTTTTGGCCCGTTTGCTGCGCCATGGGACCGGGACGGGTGGCAACGCACCCTGTCAAAAAGACGGCAACCGCTGCTACCATAGGAAGATTGGCGCAATGAAATCTGTCAAAGTTCAACTTGGTTCGCTGCATATGGCTTCTCTCCATTTCTAAATTTCACGATCTACCAGAAACATAACGAAACTGTCGATTACCGATGCCCGCCGCCACCACCGCCCTCGTGAGATCCTCCGCCGCCACCGCCGTGAAACTCTCCGCCACCGCCGCCATGGGACCCGCCGCCTCCACCCAAGCTGGCGCTTCCACGTGACGAAAAACTCCTTTCCTGTCCGCCATGGTCGTAGCCGCTGAAGGCACTCGAGCGGACGCCGCTCTGACCGCGGGGGTCGGCATATCCTCGAGCAGCCTGGGTATTTCCGGCAAAAGCCCGGACGGTTGCGCCTCCACGATTGTAAACAACACCGCCACCGCTAAGACCTCCGCCACGCACGATGGAAGCAACGCCACGCTCACCTCCTCCTCGATAGTAATTGGCTCGGTTGTAAAACGTATTGCTTCGGGAGTAGTACCGATTGTGGTCATAAGTTGCGTAACGGTTATGCCAATCGAATCCCCAATTCCCCCAGCCCCACCCAAAACCTTCTCCCCAACCGATTCCGAAGCCGTCTCCGAACGAGAGGTACGGGCCGCCAAACCAGATTCCGGGATACGGGTACCATCCCGGCCACTCCGCGATGGGGTCCCCGTAAACCGCCCAGGGATCGTACGCGGGGACGTAAACGACATCGGGGCTGGCAGGCTCAACGCTGATCGATGAGCCTTGCGTGGTTACGGTTTGCTGCGGCGTGCTCTTCAGGTTGCCGGCTTGTTCCGCCTTTTGGCGCATGACCTGAATGGCATCCATCACATCCGGTTGTTGATTGTAGTAGGCGTCGCCTAGAGACGACACCCAGGAGAGGTTCTTGTCCATATTCCCAAGGATGGATGGGAACGCCGTGAGTGCCTTGACGCTTGGGTCCCAAGGTTGTTTGTCCACAGCTTGGCCCAACGCGTCGCCCTTCAAACCAGGATTTGCTTGTACCCATCGATCAGCCTCGACGACTTGCTCGGGGAACGTGGACGCCGCCAGGATCTGCGCCACCAGCGAATCCGGATACAGCGCAATCGGGGCTACCACTCGCTGCAACTGCTCGGGAGTCTGTTGCGCGTGTGGTGGCGCCTGCGCCGGGGCCTGCGCCGGAGCTTGCGCGACTTGGTCGGCCCACAGGTTCCGAGACCAACCAGCAAACAGCAGAGCCAATGACAAAAGGCAAACCAAACTCCGCTCGCCCATTCGAGCCCTTGAGAACCCTGCGGCACGTCCGCAAATGTCCATTTTCATGAATCTCCGGGTAAATATTGTTTTAGACGTTGTGATAAAAGGATACCCGTCCGGCTGAAGGCGCGGTATGGGGTGTTCACCCCATTTGTGAATAGCGAGTTGATCTTTCGACATCGGACACGGCGGGAACGGCCACACACAGTCGCAGCGAAATCCGGTTACGCGCCCTCGGAAACAACGATAACGCGTCCGGATAGCTCCCTGCCATTGAGTTGCTCAATGGCGTTTCGCGCCTCTTGCGCCGTCGCCATCTCCACGAATCCGATGGCCTTCGACATGCGTGTGGTTCCATCCGTAACCACGTCGCAGTTGACGACTCGCCCCACTCCCTCGAACAGTTTCTGCAACTCAGCATCCGTTGTGCTGACGGGCAACCGGTGCACATGTAGCAAAGTTGTCATATTCGTTCTCCTTCGTTCGGTGGACAATGCCGAAAGGGGCGATTCTTCGCTATGGGGTGTTCACCCGACCCGGTGCTCCGGACCAATGCTTGACGGTGGGCGCAGTCAGCCAACATCATTTCTCGGATACCGCGCTCACGACTCCCTGATCCGTCACCAGCGTCCAGTCGCTGTCGGGATTGTATTCCTTCATCGCCGCCGCGATCCGGGAAGTCTTTACGCCCAGATTCCGCTGATAGACTTTGCCGTCCTGATTGACGATAAAGGTCATGATGCCGGACTGGTCCCAATGCTCGGGATAAGCCACCAGCGCGAAGCCCTTCGTTAAAACCCCGTGGTCCACGTAATTCATTTTCGCGCCGGGCGCCGCCGCGCCTTGCCGGGTCAGAATTCGGAAATAATACCCGTGAAACGGGTGCGGCCCCTTGCTCGTATTCCCGACATAACCCTCGGCATGGGCTTCCGCCACCAACGGCCCGAATGGACTGGCCGGTTCGCCCTCCGCTGATGCGCAGTAGAGGCCATCCTTCTTCCCGGGCGTGCTCTTGAACTTCAGCGCGTATTTCGGCTTTCCGTTCGCGTCCGTGTTCAAAGTGGCATATTGCTGTTGCGCGGCCACGTAAGCCCGACAAACGCCGATGGCGTGGAGTTCATCCTTCCCGATGTGCCGGTTGATGATCTCCTCCTTGCCCGCCGCCGTATCGAAATGCCATTGCCCGTCCGTTTTCACCAGCGGAATCGGCATCGGCCAGTCGTTCGTGCCAATCTCCAGGGTGATTTTGTCGTCCGCGTCGTTCACGGGCTTGCAGCTCTGCGCCATGGCGGCAGCGAACCTCTGCGCGTTGTTCGCGTCCTGTACTTCGTCGCCGGTTAACAGCCCGTGAATCTCCGGGCCGAAAATCTCGTCCAGGGCGGCTTTGTCCTTGGCTGCGGTGGCCGCCTGCAAGGCTTTGATGGCTTCCTCCGGCGTCGCGAACGACCGTTGCGCGACCGCTGGTTTTGGCTCCGCCGCATCTGATGACAAAACACCCCAGGCACCCGCCAATAGTGCGATTGTCAACAGCCTGGCAAAACGTGTCGTTTGATTGGAAAATTTCATAGGTTTATCAGGTGTGTTTCTCCGATGGATTGTGCGGTTCATCGCCTTCCCCCTCCGTCACGCCCGCCGCCGGCAGGGTGCGCCACTTCACGACTTACAGCTCCGCGATGACTATAGGCATGGATGTCATGCCCCCCTCCATAATAGCCGCCGCCGAAAACGTAGACATCAGGGTCTGCCACCACTACCGCGCCGCCGTAACCTCCGTCCACGTACCCCACACATCCCATGAGGGTCGCCAACAGCGCAATCCCCAGCCCCATCTTGATTCGGTCAACCGGACCGTTTGCCTTGTTCATGCGGACCATCCCTTCACAAAAGAATCCACCGACGTCCACTTCCGTTTGTGTTTGGTTTTCATACGCCGAAAATACCCCGGGAGCTTTCCCGTCGCTATGGGGTGTTCACCCCAACCGGTGCCCAGGACGAACGCCCAGCGGTTGGCGCGCATGGCTGAGGCCCGGTTTAACCAACTGACCGAGGCCTGAATTAGATTCGGCCTACATTTCGGAGTTGTCCTGCGTGATGACAGCCGCAATCAGTACTTCAGCAGCGCCATCACGCGGTCATGGAGCGTGGTGCATCGCTCCGAAATTGTGGCCAGGAACTCCTTACGAACCGGGTTGTCTTCCTGATCGTGCAACACCTGCGCCAGATGGGCGGCGTAGTTCATGGCTTCGGCTTGGGTGAAGAGAAAGCGAACTTCAAACGTCTTGCCGCTGGAGAATAGTAGCTGTTTGGTCACTGTCGACTGGATCGCGACGCGCGACTTCTGTTCGATCTCGGGCAGATGTGTCATCTCCAGGTTAAGGTGCCGGTCTTCTTTATGAAACAGATCCAGTTTCTTCTTAGCCTGGTCGCAGGTGCTTGCGATTTCTTTGACCATGTCGGCAATCGGGGAGTCAGCGTGTTTGATGATGAGGATCTTGGCTGCGTCACTTTCCTGACTCAGCAGTTGGTACAGGAGGCTGTAGCCTTCGTTGCGCACGCGAGCCTGGTGCCAGGCGGTTGTCGGGAGAATTTTCTGGATTGTCGAACAACCCGTCACCGCCAGCGTACACACGACCAGCGTTCCACAAGCGCAAGCCCGCCGCTTCATGAATGCCTCAGTCTGGCCTGGGGTCTTGTGTCCGCTGGCTTTCTTCGCTGTGATTGTCGTTCAAAACCGCCCCAACAAAACCAATACGAGCAGAATCACGGCTACCAATCCAAGCCCGCTGCTCGGATAGTATCCCCAGTTTCTGCTGTGGGGCCAAGTGGGTAATGCGCCCACGAGGAAGAGAACGACCAATATCAATAGGATTAATCCCATACTGTTGCTCCTTTCTTTATCACCGACGGTAAGCTACGCCAAGAGCCGGCCTGTTTTCCATAGGGTCAACACCCCATGGCGACCGCCCGGTCTCCCGGCTTATTGTCATGTCGTGAAGAGACTCTTCCGAAATTGAGAGTCAGCCAGCCCTGAATGATTTTGGGGTCAACGCACATTCCCCGACGGCGGCTACGGACTCGAACCAAGCCGGCAGGCGGGTGAGCATATATGTTAGAGGTCGCTTTAGGCGAAACTTGGAAGAATTCTGTGTCGTTTGGGTCGGGTCTGGGGAATCAAATGACGGAGTCAGATACCAATGCGCAACCAAGTCCTTAACTCAACACAAACTTCTCGAGGCGGTGCATGGCATTGATCGCGTGTGCGGAGTGCGGCAACCAGGTTTCCACCGAAGCCAACGTTTGTCCGTCCTGCGGCTATCCGGTAGCACAACGGGAACGCGGCGACCCCGCCGCCGCCCCGCAGCCAGCAACTCAAGCCAGAGCTGTCGCTGCTGTTGGCGCGCAGTCGGCACTGTTGGAGGTGCGTCCTTCGTGGTGGACGTTTGGCTGGCATCTGCTGTTCTTTTGGCTGCTGGTGCCGCTGCTCATCGCGCTGTACCGACGACACTCCTTCGTCATGCGAATTTATACGGACCGCGTTTCCATCGAAGAAGGGTTTTTCGCCAAAGAGTCCAGCGAGTTTTTCATCAAAGATATTCGCTCCATTGACGTGCGACAGGGCGTGTGGGGCCGACTGGTCGGGATTGGCGACGTCACCATTTCCACTGCCGCGACCATTGATGCTGCGGAAGAGGCCCGCGGCGTTCCGCAACCCAACCGAATCAAAGATTTGCTCATCGCGCAGCGCCAGCAGTCCACCACCTAGCTGTCGCTGCAGGTTCCCGAGACGATTTCACGCGTCACCACCATCCCGCCGCAGGGGTTGTCTTCGGTCGTATACCGCGCGCCTTTCATGCATGGGATCCTTTCTCGTGGCCCCAGACTAACACCTCAAGCGGCTCGAAAAAAACGACGTCACGCTGGTCGCCTGAAGCAACCACAGCTCTTCCAAGTTGAATTCTCTAGGGTGATTTCCCACTCAAAAATAGGGAACCCAATAATTTCGGGTTCTCCATGAATGTCATTAGTGTCTGGTGTGATGAAAAACACCCAGACATCGGCAGACATACTCGACAGGTTCCCGCGCCTGCTCCGCAGGCGTACGCCGGAAGCGAGGCGAACTCGTGCATGGTAGGAACACGGGTAATGCCAGATGAGACGCGTGGGCGGAAGGGGATCCAGATGCGTGAACATGTCATAGACATTTCCACTGAGGTTTTCCACGTGGTGCAACAGCAAGCGCCGGGACATGTATCGTGGGGGGAGGAGAAGCCCGGCCCGACGCAGAAGATTTTGGTGGGAGAGGATGTATACGCAGAGTTCATTGACCGGGCAATCGCACATCGACAAACGCTCGACCAAGTTGTCCGCGAAGCCTGTACGAGGACCAGAAACCAAATCTTCTGTGGCGGTGGCCCCGGCCGGCTGAAGGAGACGAGGTGAAGCCGTGGCCGACAATCTCGCAGTTTTCTTCGGCTGGTGTAGACTTCGGCGACTTTTCGCTCGGCAACAACAGGGCCATGAGTAATACTTCGCCATCCGTCAAAGCCGAGATCCTGTGGAGCACCATTCCCGCTTAGGCCAAAGACAAGATCCTGAAGAATGTATTCTGCGTCCAGTGCCACAGCCCCGTTTGGACCGTCGATTACAGCGGGAAAGAGCGGCGGGAAAATTTGATTCTCGACAGGCGATGCGGCGCCTGTGGGCATGAGGTTGTCCGCGTTGTATGAGACCCCAGAAGCGCCACCATCGAACAACTAGCCGAGATGCGGTTCGTTCGCAGTCGGCCAGACTGCCCTGGCCCCCATCAGCTTTCCGACGTATCCGGATGTTGTCTTCGGTCGTATACGGCTTGCCCTCTATTCTGGAAAATTTGATGAAGGACTTCCCCGATTTGAGGGAACCCCACGACCATCCTTCGCCGCCATGGGCGTCGTGATCGCAACAGCAGACGTGACTGTCAAACTCTGGATGTCACCAGCGTGTCCAAGGCCTCTTCGACGCACAGCGCGACCTCGCGCAAGGCTCCGCCCAAGAAAACATCGTATCGTACCCTCACCGGACAGAACCTCGTCTTGGCTCTTGAATGACTACCGGTGCAGATCCCATATCACCACCATCAAGCCGCCGATATTGACATCTCTTCGGACGGCGATGATCTCGCCTTGTGAGCCGGCGAACAGGAGCTGCTGTCAGGGAGGTGGGGGTGAAGACACCCCGCTAATGAACAACAGCTCCTGTTCCCAATAATTCGAGAGACTATGCGTCACGTCATCCGCGCTCAATGGGGTGAACACCCCATGTCGGCACAGGGAAGGGGTCTCGACTTGCCGACCAAATGCTCCAGATCACATTGCAACGAGAGACGGCGGATGAATTCCGCTCTGCCGATAGCTCTAACTGCCATGATCCGTTCCCCAGCCGCGGGGGTCCAACCTTTCCAAGCGGCGATGCAGCCTGGTCAGGGCCATGTCCTGAATCTGTCGAATGCGTTCACGGGTCACCTTGAGTTTCCTCCCCAGTGCGTCCAACGTCCATGGTTCCTGACCGTCGAGCCCGAATCGCAAGCTAATGATTTCAGCTTCGCGTGGTGTCAGGTACTTGAGGTGCTGTCGGATTTCCTGTCGCATCGTTTTTATGCGAAGCAGTTCGTGCGGGGTCCGTGCCGCATCGTCTTCGATGATGTCGCCGAACCGATTGCCATCATCGTCCCCAATCGGCGCATCGAGGCTGGTGGGACGCAAGCCCAGCACGCGGAGTTGGGCGACCTTGTGGGTCGGCACGTTGCATCGGTCGGCCAGTTCGGTATCCGTCGGCTCGCGACCGAGTTGATCCGCCAAACTGTAGCTGAGCCGTTTCAGTCGGCTCATTTTGTCCGCGACGTGGACGGGCAGGCGGATCGTCCTGGATTGCTTGGATAAGGCGTGACGCATGGCTTGCTTGATCCACCACGAGGCGTAAGTGGACATTTTCGCACCTTTCTTGGGGTCGAATCGTTCGGCGGCATTCATCAGACCGATGTTGCCCTCGCTGATGAGGTCGAGCAGCGGCAGGCCGAGCCCATCGTAATCATGGGCAATCTTGACCACGAGACGCAAATTAGCCTTGATCATATGCTCCCGGGCTTTGTGATCGCCGCGTTTGATGCGCTTGGCCAAGTCGGATTCTTGTTGGAGAGTCAACAACGGCACACGGCTGATCTCCCGCAGGTAGACCTGAATGGGCTCGGCGCTTTGGGTGTGTTCTCTTTCCAGTTCAATTACCATAAAACCCCTCCGTCCTTGCGGAGAAAAAATTCGTTTCGGGCATGTCTGACCCACACCAACCCGGCTGTCAATGCGTGGCTGACCTTATCCCTGGAGAAACGCTACGCGATGGGCCGACCTTTTGCTATGGGGTATAATCCTACCTCATTCCCAGCACGCTGGCTCGCTTCGGGCCATCAATTGTCAGATGCGACAGGACGGCTGGGTGTTCGATGACGTTGTGATCGAATTGGAGCGCGACGGCCACCCATCTATGTAACTACCGTCGCGAATCAAGCCTCGCCCCGCTTGGCGGCGATCACGGTCGGAGAGGGACAGTTCGCTATGGAAAGCATTTGTCCTTTATCCCATCACGGGGAGTGCTAAACGCTAGCGTTGCATTTGTAGAGGTCTGCGTGCCGCAGCCATTGGCAACCACCACGTAGTAGACTGTGTTGTCATCGCTTGCTGTGATGTTGGTGAGAGTCAGTGTTGACGACATGGCCCCCGAGACGCTACCGCCGTTGCCGAGCTGACTGCCGTTCTTGAACCAGTGCGCTGGCCACCACCACAACAACACTGCAGAGCGGAATATCATCACACCGGCCGATCAAGAATGCCAGGCGCCGAGTGGCCTTCCCCTATCGCGGTGCAACCTCGCGCACGGTCTCGGCGAGCATCTGGCTGAATGTGGCGGTCAACTCGCTCAAGGTGGCTGCAATGTTCTGCGAATCGCTGGCCGGTGATTTACCGACCTTGGTGAGGCGGCTTTCCCCACTTTTGAGAATCTTCGAGCCTCCGGGTGTGGTGATGCTCCACTGCGCGGCGAGTATGCCGGTGCCGCCTTGGTCTACATCGAATTGCTCAACGGTGACGTGGACTTCGAGCGTCACATCGTCCGCCAGCCACGCACCAAGCCGCACTTGGTCAGTAGGAATCATCGCGGACAAATCGGCCGCCAGCACACGCGCAAACCCCTTGTCGAGCCGCTCGGCCCACAAGGCGCCTTCCAGATAACGGATCTCCCCGGCATTCTTGCGCACGGCCAGCGAGTTGCCCAGCAGATAGTCCGGCATTTTCACAACGCCCACACCCAGCCGGATACCGCTCGTCGCAGCGGCCGTTGCTGGCGCGGGTGTCAGTATGAAATGCCGGGTGGCGACCGTGTGCGGGCTGAAGCAACCGGTGACAGTTGCGCACAGCGCTGCGGCGGCAAGCGATCGAAGAGTGTTCATGGTTTCTCCTTGGGTGGGGTCCGTCCGAAAATGAGCGCGTTGGGATTGCGTTTCAGGAAATCGGCCAGCTCGGCAACGGAACGGGCGGCGTGGTCGAGTTGGTCGAGTGCGCCGGCCAGTTCGGTCTGCACCGGCGCGTCCGGGGCGACCATGGAGGATACCCCTTGGACGGCGAGGCGCAGATCGGCGAGGGTCGCCTGCACCTGCACCAGCGTGTTGGTGTCGATTCTTTTCGCCACCGAGTCAAAGTCGTCGAGCGTGCGGTGCAATGAGGCCAGCGAGTTGGTCAACTCCGGCGAGCCGACGACGCGGTTGAGCGAGGCCAGGAGGTTGGTGACGCCGGCATTGATGGCTTTGACGTCAATATCCCCGAGCTTGGTGTCGAGACGGGCGAGGATCGAGTCGAGTTTGTCGGCGATGCCCTGGATGTCGAGTTTGGCGAGATTGGCGAGCAACATCTGGATGTTGGTGGATGCGGTAGGGATTTCGTGGTACTCCTTTCCGACCTGGTGATACACGGGCGGCGGCGCGTTGGTCACCAACTGCAACTGCACCATGAGCACGCCGGTGATGAAGCTGGCCGTATCGAGCTGGCCGCGCAATCCCTTGGCGACCGCCTCCTTCAGCGCTTCTTCACTGCTGAGGTCAATCGTCCGGTCCGTCTTCAGCTTCAGCAAGGACTGGTCGATCTGGATGACCACCGGCATGGATTGGTCGTTGGGGGCCTGGTTGTGGGTGATGTACACGTCGAGCACCGAACCAATCGTCACGCCATTGTACTGCACGGGCGCGCCGGGGCTCATCCCTTTCATCGAGCCGTCGAAGTACAAGATAAACTTCTGTTTCTTGCTGAACAGACTGCCGGAGCTGAAGACGATCAACCCGATTCCGCCGAGCACCAGGGCGGCCACGATAAACACTCCGATGACAGTGGGATTGGCTTTCTTGCTCATACGCTCGCTTTCAGGGCGCCCTCCGCCCCGCGCGTCAGGAACGCCCGCACGGTGGGGTCGGTGGAATGCGCCAACAGTTCTTTCGGGTTGCCATGGGCCCGCATCGTGCGGGTTTCGGAATCCAGGAAGATCGAATCGTCCGCGATGGCGAAGATGCTTTGGAGTTCGTGGGTGACGATGACGATCGTGGCGCCGAGGCTGTCGCGCAATTCCAGGATCAACTGGTCGAGATTGCGCGAGCTGATCGGGTCGAGGCCAGCGGACGGTTCGTCGAAGAGAAGTATCTCGGGATCCAACGCCATCGCGCGTGCCAGCCCGGCCCGGGTGCGCATCCCGCCGGAAAGCTCGGCCGGGGAGAAATCCTCGAATCCCTTCAGGCCTACGAGGGCGAGTTTCAGCCGCGCGATGGCGTCGATCTCATTCGGCGGAAGCGCGGTGTACTCGCTGAGCGGCAGCGCGACATTCTCGGCCAGCGTCATCGAACTCCACAAGGCGGCGCTTTGGAACAACACACCGAACTTTCGCAGCATCTTCTGCCGGGCGTCCTCGTCCGCGGTCCAGAAACCATGGCCATCGTAGAGCACATCGCCTGTGGCCGGTGCCATCAGGCCAACCATGCCCCGCAACAGCGTGCTCTTGCCGCAACCGCTGCCGCCCATGATGACGAACACCGAGCCGCGCTTGATCTGCGCGTGGATGTCGTGCAGTACCACAAACGATCCGTAGGCCATCGTCAGGTCTTTGATTTCGATCGTGAGGTCGTTCATATGTGCAGCGCGTTGCAGATGACCGCGAAGATGCCATCCAACGCGATGATCGCCGTGATACCGGACACCACGGCTTTTGTCGTCGCGTCGCCGACGGCGGCGGCGTTATCGCCGCATTGCATCCCGCGCAGGCAACCGGTAAACGCCACGAGGAAGCCAAAACACGCTCCCTTGACGATGCCGAGCAGGAAACTCTTCAAGGGCACCGCGTCCATCGACCGTTGGATGTACTGGATCGGCTCGATGTGCAACGTCAACGTCGACACCACGAGCCCGCCGAACATCCCGATCAAATCTGCAAACACGCACAACAGCGGCATCATCACCACCAGCGCGATCATCCGCGGCAACACCAGAAACTCCATCGGCGAAATGCCGAACGTCTTGAACGCGTCGATCTCCCCGTTGACCTTCATCGTCCCGAGTTGCGCCGCGAACGCCGCGCCGGTGCGACCACAGAGGATGATGGCGGTCATGAGGCACCCCATCTCGCGGGTCGTGCCAATGGCGACCATGTCGGCGACGTAAATCGTCGCGCCAAAATGCTCCAATTCCACGGCGCCCACAAACGTGATGATCAAGCCCACGAGAAAATTGATCAGCGCCACGATGCCCAAGGCCTGCGGCCCGCACTCCTGCATCGCCAGCCACGCGTCACTCCAGCGGAACTGTGCCCGACCGCGAAACAAATTCCCGAGCGCGATCACCTCCTCGCCGAGGAATTTCACCATCTCGACCGCGCCCGACCAGGCACGGATTGCGCCTTCGCCGAGACCTTGCAGCCACGGGGGCTTTGTCGTCTCGCGCCGTGCGTCCCTTTTGTCCGGCACCACCTCGGACAATTTCATCAATCGCCGGACGCCTTCCGGCAACGAATCGGGGACGAATGTGATGCCGGTCTTCTGGCAGAGCTCATGGCTCTTGGCAACGAGCATCACAAACCGGGAACCCCAGCCAGTCATGCCGGCCGTATCGAACTCCACCTTCTTGCCCTTGCTATCCGGCTTGGTGAGTTCCTCGCGGACCGTCTCGATCCCCGGCAACGCGCCATCGGTGCGCCAGTTGCCGGTCAGCGTGAGCAGAAGCGTGTCCGGCGATTTCCACCGCGCGGCCAACTGAGGCGCCGAGTCTGTCATGTTCGTTTGAACCTGCTCGCTCATGAATCTCGCCTTCCTAATTATGCTCCGGCGACAAAGGGGTGGGCGGCCTTAGTCAGGTCCGCCCGCCACCGAACCTATCTCTTCGTTCGCCACTTTTGCGCTGTAGTGCCAACTTATTTGTTGAGACCAGTTTTCATGGAAACTGGGTAACATATTTGGGTTCTGAGAGGACGATGACGCCCTGTCGTTGTAACCACGATTCCACCGCCCGACGCCGAGCGGCTCGGCGTCGGGCTGGATGCAAACGGCCTGTTGAGCCCAAGTGTTCATCGCGTCTGCCTTGATCGAGACGAAGACCTCCCTTCGCACGCGGCGAGTATAGCTGCGCAGGTGGTGTTTTGCACCTGCAAACAGCTCGCAGGTGGCTTGGGATCACAGACATTGCTGTTGTTACGAACTTGCCTTCCTGCTTCGACTGCATGCGACTGGGGCCCTGAGTCACGCCGCACTTGGCGGCCCCCCGCTTCCCGGCTGTCCTGATGTTCCGGACTTGAAGTTCGAATGGCCCTTGACCGCTTGGATCCATTGAAATCCCCGCTGGGGTTAACACCCCATAGCGCCTGCAGGGCTTCCTGCTTATCGTCATGGCATGAAAGCCAATCACGAGGAGAGGGCATTGACGTTGGGTAATCTCATCGAGACCGTTTACGGCGTCTGCGGGAATCGCAGAGCTAGAGGAATCATTCGGCTCGCCATTGATGCCCACGTGGTTGTGTTCCGAGAACAACAACGCGCTTTTGATTTTGGTGGAAGAAAGGAGTTCGTATGAAGACGGTCTTCAGACTCGCCATACTGGTGGCGGGAATCTCCATCGCCGGTGCAACATTCAACTTCTTCGGGCAGGAACCGTCGCCGCCGTCCACACTCTACGTTTATAGTGGCACTCTACGCTCGATTGATCTGCAGGCTCGTACGATTATCGTGGATGGTTCGGCAGTTTCCCAGAAGTTTGTGGTGCCGACGGATGCAGAGATCATCGTGAAGGGTGAACCCGCTGGACCCAGGGGCCAACTCCGCGATCTGATGGTGGGCGATGGCGTCCAAGTGAAGTACACGGTGGACGACGGCGTGAACGTCGCGCATCAGATCTCACCCAGCGACCTTAAGAATCCGTAATAGGACCAGTTCCATAGAACCAACGAAGATGGAGAAATGTTATGAAACGCGGAATTGTAATCACTTGCCTGATCGGCCTCGTCGCCGCCACGGCGGCTCGTGCAGCAGAAACCAACGCGCCTCCTCTCCTTAACCCGCCGGTCCACCGGCCCATGGGGCCGATGATGGACAACCTGTTGCCGCCGCGCGTGCTCGAAGAACTCGCGTTGACGCCCGAGCAGCAGACGAATTACGACGCTCTCGCATCTGACTTCAAGAAAGACGCCGCGAAGTGGCGTGCTGACAACAATTACGACCCCGAAAAAGCGCGCGAGGAAATGGGCCAGGCACGCGACACCGGCGACGAGGCAACCATCCAGAAGCTGACCGACCAACGCAAAGGTCTCATGGATCTGCGCAAGAGTTACGTCGACAAGGTGCGCGCCTTCCTTGCCGATGAACAAAAAACCACGCTCGATAAGGCTCTCGAACGCGCCCGCGCATGGAGCGGTGGACACGGTCCCGGCGGTGCGCCGCCGCCACAACCGCCACCTGCTGACAAGTAAAGATTGCGTTCATCATTCCGCCTCAATTCAACACACGGATGAAACAATTGTGACAACACAGATTGCGTAAGCTTATGGAACAAAATCCCCTCACGAAAGGCATTCTTGCCGAAAATTTCACCGGCATCGGCACGGTGACCCGGGCGATGGTGCTGAAGCGGGCTCAGGAACTGGCCATGATCAATGGTCATTCTCCGAATCATGTACTGGAGTCCGAGTTGGAACAGGCCCAACGGGAATTGACGGGCGGATCAGATATAGACCCCCAAGAGGCAGCCCTTGAGTCGGTGCCCGAATCAGAACGCTGGGACCCGGTGCCTGGCTCCACCGGACACAAGGCGCGGGAAAGTTCCGACGAGGACGAGGACAGCGAAGGGCGAAGTGAGGATGAACGGCTCGTCGAAGAAGGCGTCAACGAGGCGGAGCATGATCAAATGCTCCAAGCCGCCAAAGCCGCCGCGAAAGAGGATAGACAAGAGATCTAAGCTCTCAATCATGTAGAAGCACCCTTGCAATTTATACGGAGGACAAAGTCCATGTTACAAAGCATCAAACAATTATACGGAAACAAACTCGGGGCGTCGGATGGCGACATCGGCCACGTGAAGGATTTCTATTTTGACGATCAGAACTGGGTGATTCGTTATCTGGTCGCGGACACAGGCTCGTGGCTGCCGGGGCGACGGGTGCTCCTCACTCCCCATGCCTTCGGCAGTCTCCATCAGGACGGAAAAGTCCTGTGCGCGAACCTGACACGGAAACAGATTGAGGACAGCCCTTCGATTGAGTCGCACAAGCCGGTGTCGCGGCAATACGAAGAGGAGTATTACCGCTATTACGGCTGGCCCTACTATTGGCAGGGCAGCGCGTTGTGGGGTATGAGCGGCTTTCCGATATTGGAACTGCCAGCAAAACCTCTCCCGAGCGAACCAGCCACTGCGAGTGACCGGCACCCCGCCGAGCGTGCCGATGCGCATCTGCGAAGCACGCAAGACGTAAACGGTTACCATATCAAGGCGAGCGATGGAACGATCGGCCACGTCTGTGATTTTATGATGGACGACCAGAGCTGGGAGATTCGTCAACTGGTCATCAAAACCGGTCATCAGCTTTCCGGCAAAGAGGTGCAGATACCGACGGGCGCAGTTGACCGGATCAGTTACGACAATTCCACGGTGTTCGTAAATTTGACCGGGCAAGCCATCGAGCGAAATCCCACGCACCATCTGGTTTCGGATGGCGCAGCAGCTTGACGCCGCCAACACGGTGGATCTGTTCACCGAAATCTCGCGCGGAATAGAAAAATGGCTGTGGATTGTAGTGGCCCCTTACCAAGCATCAAATCAGTAGAAGTGCCAGAAACGAGAAGGCAGGTGAAAACGAAAGCCGACGAAAAACAAGAGGGTTTGCGACAGCTTCAACTGGAGAATCTCGGGCAGACGTACTGGGATTTGCCAACGCCGGAGTTGTACGAGTGGGCCATCCGCCGTCGAGAGGGATTGCTCAGTCACCTTGGACCGCTCGTGGTTAATACAACCCCCTATACGGGCCGATTGCCAAAGGACAAGTTTCTCGTGCGCGAGCCGTCCAGCGAGAACAAGATTTGGTGGGGCAAGGTCAACCGACCGTTTGATCCTGCGAAGTTTCAGGCGCTTTGGCTGCGTGTATGTGGCTACTTGCAGGGGAAAGACGTGTTCATCGAGAGTTGTTACGCCGGCGCTGACAATTCTTATCGCATCCCGATTCGGATCATCTCCGAGCGGTCAGTCGGCGCGTTGTTTGCCCGAACGATGTTCATCCGTGAACTCTCTTCGTATGAGCTGGAGCATCATGTGCCCGAGTTCACTGTCCTGCACGTGCCCGGGTTCCATGCTGATCCGGAGGTCGACGGGACACGGTCGGACGCGTTCGTGGTGCTGGACTTCGGACGAAAACTGGTGCTGATCGGCGGCACAGCCTACCTCGGTGAAATGAAAAAGTCGGTCTTCACCATTATGAACTATTTGCTCCCGCAGCGGGACGTTCTCCCCATGCATTGCTCGGCCAATTACGGTCTGGGCGAAACCGATGTGGCAGTTTTCTTTGGCCTTTCAGGCACGGGCAAGACCACGTTGTCGGCCGACCCGCAACGCACCCTGATCGGCGACGACGAACACGGCTGGAGCGAAACTGGCGTGTTCAACTTCGAGGGCGGTTGTTATGCGAAGGTCATCCGCCTGTCCCGTGAGCAGGAGCCGGAGATTTTCGAGACCACCCGCCGTTTCGGCACGATTCTCGAAAATGTGATGGTCGACATGCGCACGCGCCACATCAATCTTGATGACGCTTCCATCACGGAAAATACCCGTGGTGCCTATCCCATTAGTCACATTCCCAACATGACCCGTACCGGCGGCGGCGGTCATCCAAAGAATATCATCATGCTCACCTGCGACGCCTTTGGTGTGTTGCCCCCTGTGGCCAAGTTGACACGCGAACAAGCGATGTACCATTTTCTGTCGGGCTATACTGCCAAGGTCGCCGGGACCGAGGCGGGCGTGACCGAACCACAGGCTACATTTAGTCCGTGCTTCGGCGCCCCGTTCATGGCGCTGCCTCCGAGCACCTATGCCCGACTTCTCGGCGATAGGATCAGCAAGCACAAGGTCGATGTCTGGCTTGTCAACACAGGTTGGAGTGGAGGCCCGTACGGAGTTGGTCAACGCATCAAACTCCCCGTTACCCGTGCGATTGTGAAAGCGATCTTGGACGGGGTCCTAAAGAAGGCCGAGATGAAGCAGGATCCCATCTTCGGTGTACGTGTGCCGACCTCCTGTCCAGAGGTTCCGTCGGAAGTGCTGGAGCCGCGCAAGACGTGGAAAGACACCGCGGCATACGACCGGAAGGCGCGAGAACTGGCAGCCATGTTCGAAAAGAACTTCAAAGAAGAGGCCAGCGACGCGCCTGCAGAGGTCGGGGAGGCCGGCCCGAAGGTGTGACGAGCCCGCCCACCAGCGAACTTGAAGCCGTAGCCGAAAACGAAGTGTACGCGATGAATACGGGGGAAATACAGCCCTCGGTTAAAGACCCGCGTGTTGAACTTGGAATGAGATCGGGATGCAGCTTCCGACGAGAATGTGGCCGATTTGGTGCAACAACTCGCCACCGAGATTGCAGCGCACCCTTTCGTTAAGGGTATGCGTCCCGAACATCCTAAAGCGACGCCAGCAGGTCGACCACGTCTTTGTGGTGCTGCACGCATTGCTTGGCGAATTGCGTCAGGAACTCTTTCCGCTTCGGGTTTCCATCCTGGTCCGCCAATTGATCGGCCAGATGAGACGCATAATCCAACGCTTGTACTTGCGTCAGTAACAATCGCAATTCAAATGCTTTCCCGCTGGAAAACAGCAGGTCCTTGGTAGTCGTCGACGCGATGGCCGCACGCGTCTTTTCCTCCATGGACGGCAGATGAGACATCTTGAAATTCAACGAGCCATCCTCCTTCGCGAATTCATCCAATTGCTTCTTTGCTTGGCTGAATACCTCCGCAATCTGCTTGATCTCAGCCGACACCTTCGCACTGGCGCTCTTGATGATCAGGATCTTGTTCACGTTGCTCTGTTCAGAGGCGAGAGTATATAAAATGCTGTACCCCTCGTCGCGAATCCTTGACTGCCTGCCGAAAAATGGAATCACCGGAGGCACCGTGGAGCATCCCGCCAATGCCACGAGGCATACCACTGCGGCGGAGGTGAAAAGTCGTGATGTCATATTCGTGCGCTTACTTCTTCGAAGATCGATCGTGCATCAGAATGCTGATGACCAGGATTAAACCGCCGCCGCCCGCGCCCATAAAACAGAGAATAGCAAGGCCCGGATACCCAAACAAATGGAACGAAGAATCTATCCGCATCATCAGGGCTGCGCCGACAATCAAGGCCGCCAGGATCAGCCCAACGGTGATTCGGTTGGCGACCTTTTGCATTCCCTCGATCAGGACCATCTCGTCAATGGCATCCACCTTGACCTTCAGGTCATTCCGCGCCACGACATCCAGGATTTGATTCACGCGGCCGGGCAATCGCATGAGCAGGTCTTTTAGTTCGAGTATGCCGCCAAACAGGTTGCCCGGTGAGAGAGCCTTCCATAACCGCTCCTGGAGTAGTTTTGCGCCGTTGCGTCGAATCGAAGCGTTGGGATCAAACTGCGGATCCAGTGTCCGACCGACCAGATCGAGATTCAGCAACGTTTTGCCCAACATGGTCAATTCGGCCGGCAATCGCAATCCACTCTCCGCCGATGCCTGGGTAATTTCCAGGACGACGCGGCCCACCTGCATCTGTTCCAGGGTCGCGGCCTGCTGGGCGCCCACCAGGGCGGCAATTCGGTTGCGAAAGGCGGTCTCCTGAAACTGCTCGGTGACCTCGCCAATCTTGATGGCGACGGTGGCGGCGGCATCACTGCGGCCTTCACTCACCGCCAGAAGCAATTGTAATAGATTCTCCTGCAAGCGCGGGGCGATCCGCCCGGTCATTCCCAGGTCCAGCAGCGCCACCCGGTGATCGTCGGTGATGAAGACGTTGCCGGGGTGAGGATCGGCGTGAAAGAAACCGTCGACGAGGATTTGTTGCAGATAGGCCCGAAACAACTCCTCGGCCAGTTCCGCGCCCATCAATTCCATGCGCGCGAGTGGGCTTAGTGCCGTGATTTTTTTGCCGGTGATATACTCCATCGTCAACACCCGCGAGGTGGTGAAGTCCTCGATGGCCATGGGCACGACGATCCGGTGGAAACTCTTGAGATTGACATTCAGTGTGAGGAGGTTGCGCGCTTCCTGGCGATAGTCCAATTCCCGCCATAAACTCCGGCGAAGCTCTTCCAGCGTTTCAACGAACCGGTAGCGTTTTCCCCACTCCGTATGCTTGTCGAGAAACTCGGCGATGTCTTCCAGGGCGTCCAAATCCTCAGCGATGATCTCGCGAATGCCGGGTCGCTGCACCTTTACCACCACGGCCCGGCCATCCCGTAACCACGCGCGGTGGACCTGTCCCAACGACGCCGCCGCGAGAGGTTTGGTATCAAAGTTGGAGAAGGCCTTCGAGATTCGCACACCCAACTCATGGGAGACAATAGCGTCTATTTCCTCGAACGGGAAGGGGTCGATGTTGTCCTGCAGGCGGGTTAACGCCTGAATGTAAGCGGGGGGAAGAAAATCCGCCCGCGTGGACAGAAGCTGGCCGAGCTTGATGAAGGTCGGCCCCATCTTTTCCAGATCCCGCGCCAATTCATCGGCACGAGGCTCGGATGGCAATGTTTTGTCAAACGGCTCGATTCCGAGAGTTTCGTGCAAGCCAGTATTGGCCAGCATGTCCGAGCGCCCATACTTGATCAGCAAGAAAGCGATGTCCTTGTAGCGCTTCAGATGCTGCGGCTTTAGTGAGATTCCCATAATAATACTGTTCCCGGGTCTTACGGCTCGGTTCGCTTCGCCGTCAGTAGCAGCATGGCCGACGAAATCGCGCCGCCCTGCGTCTTAAATCTCCATAAGCCTCTTCGGCTAGCGGAGCAATAGCACCACAACAACGATGACGAGAACAAGGCCGAGCGCGCCACCGCCAAAGATGTAAAAGCTGGCCAACGTGGGCAATAATAGAAGGGCCATCGGTTTCCTTTCAGTTTTGATGGCAACTCATTTGCCATCGCTTTCTACAGTGACGGTAGGCGATGGGCCGGTCTTTAGCCATGGGGTAGAACCCTACCGTGGATTAGGAGAGGCGTTCCCCGACATCCTCGTTCAGCCGGATACGAAACATCCGCTTCTGCCAACGGCGAGAACGCGGCGGCAGACTTGCTACATGTGGTTACGGAGGCGGGAGTGGTGGCGGCAGTGTGGCGTTAGGCCGCTTTCTTTGCCTCCGCTCGCACGCGGAAGTAGCGAACCGGATACCATACGCAAATAGCGGAGGCGTACGCGAGCATCCCGAGCCCGATGTCGTAGCCCCACTCTGACGCTTGAGGATAGAAGAAGAGAATGGCCCCGCCAAGCGTGGCAATAAAGAATGCGGGCATCACCAAGAAGAGCAGTCCGGGCCACGGCGGGGTTTCCAGAGTTACCCGGCGGGAAAATGCCGCGAGTTGTTCTTCTCCCATCGCTTTGGCCATGACGATTTTAGATGCGTTGGATGCTGCGACCAGGAACGACGCGGTCAGAAGGACGACACCCATCGGCGGCGACGCATACGCTACCAGTCCGACAAGAATTGTCAGGAAAGCAAATTTCCAACCGAAACGCCGGGCGACGGGATTCGCTTCGAGCTTCAGTGTTGGCGTGACGAGGTATGTTGTCCAGACATCCGCCGCGCGTGAACAAACGGCCAACCCGGCAATCACATGAACGTATCCATCAATCATTGTACCGTCCTTATTCGTCTGGCATTAGTGTCTGGACAAAGTTGGCAGAACGGGCGCAGAAACCTGTCGAGCATGCCAGGCGATGTCTGGGTGTTTTTCATCCCACCAGACGCTAATGGCATTCATGGAGAGCCTGAAATTACTGGGTTCCCCATTTTGGGGTGGGAAATCACCCTACTGCACTGCTCTAAACCTAGCAGCCTACAACTTGCCCGCGACTCTCCACTGCAACGTAAGCCCAATCGCAGGAATAGCAACCGATAGTTCTGCCGCGAGAAATATACTTGGCGAATTCATTAGGTTTATCAGGGAATGGGGCTTAGGTTGTTGTTGGTCTGAGCGAGCTGCCTCACTCCGACCAAGACGCATAACTGTTTAAAACACGCCATGAGTTGAGGGCGGTCGATCAGGCTGCCCCAACGCTCGTGGAAGAAGGTAGAACAATGCTTGTGATGGAACCGGTTTCCGCTTCAGTCAAAGTCCCTTTACGGATAAAGATAAATTATCTGGAGCCCGCGCAGCTACGCATTCCCGGCCCCGAGTTGCTTATCAACGTGGTGAGAAGGCGTGTCCGCCAACTCGTGCAGGGGCATCGCCCTATCACGCAGACGGATGCGCGGATGGATTTCTCCGATATCGCGCTGAAGGAAATCAGCGAGGGCAAGCTCTCCTACGAACTCGCCGATGAAGTCGAGGTCGTGCCCGAGGACAGCCAACAACAACACGACGGAGTAACGCCAGCGCGTTTCTGATTACCTAAAGAACCGTCGCTTCCGCCTGTCCTGATATTCGGTTCCTGGCCCTTCGAATAGCCGTTGACTGCCAAGATCCACACCGACGTCAACCAATTGCCGACTGCCGCGGCCATTGAGGCCCGGTCGAGTTTCAACAGCGGGAATTAGCGCTCACAAGAAAATGTCTCAGATTATACCGGATTGTCGCAGGTTGACACGGATGAGAAGCGTCGGGAGTTCGGATGTTGCTTGGCATGCCTGTTGGGTATACGAAATTCTATCCCGATGATGGGAAAGGATCGCGATACTCGCGTCGAATTTGCGCCTACGATTTTTTACACAGTACAGGCACGGCGGCCGTCATTGGGTCTTGGTCCAGCAGCAGCTTGAGCGCCTGTTGCTGGGTCAGACCATCCGGCACGCAGCGGAAATCGCTGGCCTTGGTCACCGAATCGACGCGGCTGGTGATCAGCAGCAGTCGCCTGTTAGTGTAGTGTAATGCCAATGTTGTGATCGCCCACTGGTCGTGCCCCACCACCTGTTGTTCCAGCGAGAAACTGCCTCCGCGAGAGATGTGGCCAAAGATGCCCCAGCCGAAATCAACATCCCGACACAGCTTGCCTTCCACCCGCACAAGGCGCTCCGCCACAGAGTCGATCAGCATCGCCCCTTCCATCCCTTGCAACAATCGCAATTCTGTGGAGCGCGGGCGAAAGTCCGGGTTGGGGCGAAATGTCACCAAAGCGAGTTCGCGACCGGCACTATCCCTTTCCGCACCCGCATGCCGGTAGAGGAATGCATCCGGAAGCACCTGGATCACGCTGTGTAGGCTGGCTTCGTCGGAGTGTTTCTCGGTTTGGAGTTTCACCAAACGGGCGCGATTCGTCAGCAGGCTGCGCAAGCGTTCCTCCTCCTGTTGCCTCTGCGCTGGAGGAAGGGGCTGGCCGTTCTGGAGAATCAACCGGCTGATTAGCAAGTCGCGGGTCTCGACCATCACACAGGTCTCCGAACTTTGCGGCGTCTCTTTGTGGACCCGGTACATATACTGGCCGCCCGTGTCAGTCGCCGCCAGTTCGTGAGCCACTGTCTGCCGCACCAACTCCGTGGCCGCAACATCTGGCGACTGAGTTTGCGCCGCTCCTCGAGACGCCATGAGTAAGATCCACACCAGTGCGACCGCCCTGAAGCGGACATGATTTACGGTTGCGCGCTTGGCCAAGTTGGACTCGTGTTGGAGGGTCAACAAGGGCACCCGGCCGATCTGCCGCAGGCAGACCGGAATGGGCTCGGGGCTTTGGGTTTGTTCTCGTTCCAATTCAATCACCGTAAAGCTCTTCCACCCCTGCGGGGAGAAAGTTCGCATCGGCCATGTCTGACCTGCTCCAACTCCGGTGTCGATGCGTGCCTGAGCTTATCCCTGGAGAAACACTACGCGATGGGCTGACCTTTTGCCATGGGGTATAACCCCACCTCATTCCCGAATGACGCATTTCTTTCGCAAAGAGTCTTTCCGACTCGGCTGCCACATCCAGCCGCATCGCGCTCAACACCTGCTGATGCTCGACGTTGGTTCGTTGGAGTTCGCAACGCAAGAGGAGGCCATCATGCTGCCGGGCTACGCACAGCCGACCCAGGTGGTGAAAACCTGGTTCATTTGCAGGTTTGGCGAATGATGACGGTGGCGAGTATAGTGCATTCATTGAGCATGAAATCACAACTAAGGTATTCCAGGAAGGTGACATCATGACGGATCCAGACGGCCGACCACACCGCTCGATTCTGCGAGGAATTGCCCATCGGGCGATGCTTGAAAAAGGACTTGTTCCGGATTTTCCACTCCAGGCGCTCGCCGAGCTCGACGGAATCCACGGGCCAGCGACGCAAACGGAGGGATCGACGCGTGATCTCCGGAACCTTCTCTGGTGCTCCATCGACAACGATGATTCGCGCGATCTGGACCAGCTTACCGTTGCCGAAGCCATGCCCGACGGGGTCACCAAGGTCCTGGTCGCCATTGCCGACGTTGACGTGGTCGTCAAGAAGCAATCGGCACTTGACGATCATGCGCGGCAGAACACCACCTCGGTCTACACGGCTGCCGAGACGTTTCCGATGTTACCCGAGAAACTCTCCACGGATCTTACCTCTCTCAACTATGAATCCGACCGCCTGGCCATCGTCATTGAAATGGTTCTCGGCGGGGACGGATCGCTTCAGAGTTCGGACCTTTATCCCGCGACAGTGCATAATCGGGCCAAGCTGGCCTACAACACCGTGGCCGGCTGGCTGGAGGGTAACGCGCCGATGCCACCCGGGATCGGCACGGTCACCGGTCTGGACGGGAACCTTCGACTCCAGGACCGCGTGGCCCAGAAACTAAAGGCGCTCCGGCATCTGCACGGTGCGCTTGATCTCGAAACCATCGAGGCCCGTCCGGTCTTTGACGGAGATGAGCTCAAGGACCTGGCAGCCGAAACAAGGAACCGAGCCAAAGACATTATTGAGGACTTCATGATCGCCGCCAACGGCGTTGCCGCCCGATACCTCGCGTCGAAAAAGTTTCCGTCACTGCGGCGCGTGGTCCGCACACCCAAACGCTGGGACCGGATCGTCGAGCTTGCCGCCGGGCGGGGCTCAACGTTGCCCAAGGAACCCGACGCAAAGGCCCTGGAACAATTCCTTGTGTCGGCGAAAGCCGCTGATCCACTCCGCTTTCCCGATCTCTCTCTTAGCGTCATCAAACTCCTGGGTGCGGGCGAATATGTCGTCGAACTTCCGGGAGGCAGTGTTGCCGGGCACTTTGGTTTGGCGGTTAAAGACTATGCTCATTCCACCGCTCCGAACCGCCGCTACCCCGATCTAATTACACAGCGGTTACTGAAAGCCGCCGTGGCGGGACGTTCCCGGCCCTACGAGAACGACGAATTGGAAGCGCTCGCCAAGCACTGCACCGAAGCGGAAGACGCCGCAAAAAAAGTTGAACGTCAGGTCACAAAATCCGCCGCGGCAATCCTGCTGGAATCAAGGATCGGGGAGCAGTTCGATGCCATCGTCACCGGCGCATCGGACAAGGGCACGTGGGTCCGTCTTCTGCATCCGCCCATTGAAGGAAGATTGGGGAGCGGCTTTGAAGGAGTGGACGTCGGCGACCGGCTCCGCGTCCAACTGGTCCGCACGGACGTGGAGCGCGGATATATCGACTTTAAGCGAGTGGTATAAGCAGCGGCGGATTGCAGCATGACGAAGGGAGTGCGCTGATTTGTCAGCGCTCTTCCCTGTAACGGCACAACAAACTCAAGCTGCCGCACTCCAAAGCGCTCGTACGCTTACGGCGCCACGGGCAACGAGACTGTCGAGGTGTTCACCGCGTCGCGATAGATTTTCACGGTGGGTTGGCTCAGGTTGGGCAGGAAGAACGGGTAATCGCGGCTGGTGATCTGGAAGAAAATCTGGCTGCCCGCTCGAAATGTGTGGTTCACCGTGAAAGGTGAGAAATCAATCGCGTGCGGTGTGGCCGGGTTGGCAGTGTGATCCTTGAAAGCGCCGCGCGTGATGAGTTGAGTCTTGCCCTTGGCCGGGTGCTCGAGAATTTGTACATAATAATAGGCGTTCGATTTGCCGGCTGAGACGATTAAGTGGCATGATGGTGATCCGACGACGTTGAGGTCCGCGGGCAACGTAGCGCTGGTGAACCGGGCCCGGTTCGCGCCGCCGTCGGGCTTCGTGAAGATTTTTGAGTTCAGGATGCTGCCCGCGTCGGAATTGAGGATGGCGTTCACCGAAAGGATGGATTCCATCAGCGTGTTGTCGTCCGCGCCGACTGCGCGCAGGAGCGGACGCAGCACAAACAAGAAGCCGGTCGAAGGCGGCAATTTCTTTACTTTGCCATTCGGGGCCGGGCTGACTGTGGAGAGCGTCGACCCGTTGAGGAAGTACGTATTCGTAACCGTACCTGACAGCGGCAGGCTGCTGACCTGTATCAAGGCATTGCCTGACCAGTTCGTCGTGTTCTCCGGGGCCAACGTCACGAGCGGCTCGTTCGTGATGCCGGTGTCGATGCCCTTGAGCCATTGGTCGAACCAACGGACGGCTTGGCCGCGCAAATAGACTCCTTCATTACCCGTGATGCTGAGCGAAGCGGGTGGATGCCCCAGCCCGCCAATGTACAGTTTCAGGAACGGGATGGACTGGTTGGTTTGAACGAGCTGAAGGGCCTGTTCGGCGGGAAACAAATCATCCTGCCAGCCCTGAATCACAAACGCAGGGACGGTCAACTCCGCTGGATTGAAGATCACCGAGCGCCAATCGATATTGCTCTCGGGACCGCCCTGGCGCGTCGCTTCGGGCGTGCCGTTGAGAATGTCACGGAGCCAGTCGAACATCACGGGTGCATAGTTTGGATTCTCGAAATCAAAGCCAGTGGCGAAGAGCCCAAGTGTATACGTCAATTTGGGAACGTCGTTGGGCGCCAGCGCCTGGTACAGGTCCGTCCAACCGATGATCGGGATTACCGCGGTCAAGCCGGCCACGTGCGTCCGCATGATCTCGAAGGTGTGTCCGCCGCCGTACGATGGCCCCATGACACCGAACTTGCTCGCGCTGGTGACGGGGATCACAATCGCCGGCGCATCCCCGATCGAGCCTGTTTGCATCGCCAGGATGATGGTTTTCAGGTCGTTGACCTCGTTGGGTCCGACCAACGAAACCAAGCCGTCGGAATTACCGAAGCCGCGCACGGTGGGTGTGACTACGACGTAGCCCGCTGCAGCAAAATCCTCAGCGAGCGTTACGATGGTGGCGGTGCTTTTGGTTTCCCCGAAGCCGTGGACCACCACCACCGCCGGAGCGGGCGCGACGACGCCATCGGGCACATAGACATTGGCGTCGAGATGGATGGAGTTGGTCGAAGATGCGGACGTATCACCGTTGGTCGTCCCATCTGCGGTCACCGGGACCGGGATGCGCGTGCTGTAGATGGTATATGTCCCACCCAGCGCTTGCGTCGATAGCGCCAAAAGAAACAAAAAAATAAGCCTGCCTTGTTTCATACCGATGCCCCCTGTTGTCGTTGACGTGCCTTCACCCTACGGGAGAAATCCGATTTTGCAAATACTGTCCTGATTGATTTGAGCAGTTTCGGCCAGGGGCGGGAGCGCCGGCGGGTCATGGTGATTCAGGGATTTGCGAATCCCGCCAATGAGGGTTCGCGGCGAGAGTGGTTTCTGGACGAAACCACAAAGTCCACCCTGAAGCATCTTTGGTGAGACATAGTTATCACACGCGGTCGTTAACAGGACGCGAACGTGAGGATTGATGCGTTGCAGCCGTTCAAAGACTTCGTCCCCGCGGAGGTTGGGCATGAAGTAGTCCAACAACACCAATTGGATTTCCGGCCAAAGAGCCTCATAGACATCGAGGCCTTCCAGGGGGTCGGAGACGGTCAGGACCACCCAGCCTTCGCGTCTCAACAATCTGCGGACGCTGTTCAAGACTTCCGCGTCATCGTCGATGACGAGGATGACATCTTGGCCGACACTGGCAGACCCGCCGGTGGTGGAATGATTGGACTGAGTCAGGTCAGAGTCGTTGTGAGGAATTCCTTCTATTGCCATACCTGGCGAACCTCGGTTATCAGACCGTCTTTGATCCGCAGTTTCCAAATGAAGCCGTGTGCGCCATGCGCCCGAGCCTCCGCCTCAGCTGTGGCCGAGTCCTCCGCCGTCATGATGATAATCCGCGTAGGGCAGGCGGCAGCGCAGAATCGCCGTCGCTTGCAATCCGTCCATGACCGGCATGTGCAGATCCATCAGGACCAAGTCCGGCCCGAGCAATTCCGCCATGTGCAACGCCTCCCAGCCACCCATCGCCGTACCGACCACTTGAAACAACGGTTCCGTTTTTAAGTAAGCGCACAAAGCCCTCAAGAACCTGAAGGAATCATCCACCACTAACATGCGGAGCGGTTGGGGGAAGTTGTCGGGAGCGGACGGCGCGGTCGGGGTTTGGTTCATCACACCAGACTGTAGAGGGGTTCCGTGGAAAGCTGAAATCACTGCATTCCCTATTTCCGACCGGGGACTCACCCTAGAAACTCGGAGCACCGCTCAACCTCTTATGAAATGATTGCAAATGGTATAGCGGACGAAGTCTGTCACGAAGTGCGGGTCGAGTTTGTGCATGGCGTTGGCCCGGTGCGCATCCACTTACCCATCGCTCGATTATCCAGACAACCCCGCTTCCTGCCTGTTCTGATGTTATTCAGTTCCTGATGACGGAGCACGTAGGTTGAGATTGGTTCCGAGCGGACGGCTTAAATAAGGATGGCAACTCTGAGACCGTGCTGGATCGACGGCAAACGCTCGGAATCGCTTGTCAGCATTGTCAAAGGTGGTATTCTGAGCGCTCGTTCGACTCGATGTTCGACAAATGCCGTGGGGCGCAAGTCATACGGGAAATATCGGCTGCTAGCTTGTCTGGCGGGATTCCTGTTGGCCGTCACGTCCCCGGCCATCAGCCATGCGGAAGAGCTTCCGTTGTGGGAGGCGGGGCTCGGATTTGCCGGCCTGAGCCTTCCGGATTATCGCGGTTCCGACCAACAACGCTTCTATGTGTTACCGCTGCCGTATCTGGTCTACCGCGGTGATTTCCTGCGGCTGGACAGCAACGGGATAACTGGTTTGCTGTTCCACTCGGAGCGAGTGCGATTCAACATCAGCGCCGATGCCTCGGTGCCCGTCAAGAGCACCCGGGACACAGCCCGGATGGGGATGCCGGACCTCGATCCCGTGGTCCAGATCGGACCGTCAATCGAGATCAGCCTTTACAGAGACACGAATTCCGAGCGCGTGGTGCAGTTCTGGGTCCCGGTCCGTGCCGCCATTGCCACGGATCTTTCCCGGTGGAACGACATCGGCTTCGTGGTCAATCCCCAACTTACGTTTGATCTTAATAACAC
>Ga0116126_1000342_pt1 | contig 36922 bp, 31 predicted proteins | sample June2015DPH_16_5_FD_89730 | JGI IMG/M metagenome (GOLD analysis project Ga0116126, IMG submission 89730) | Peatland microbial communities from SPRUCE experiment site at the Marcell Experimental Forest, Minnesota, USA - June2015DPH_16_40 | ecosystem: Environmental > Terrestrial > Soil > Wetlands...
CAAGGAACTGCTTCGGCGGATCCGCGAGGCCTTGAATCACCACGATCCACCGGGCCCTGCGCTTGACGGACAGCCCGCGTAACGCCCCGGTCAGATTCCCAAACGGGAGCGTCATGGGGCTGGCACACTGCTACCCGATTGGGCCCATGCTCGGCCAAGCAATCGGACGGGAACATCTTCTGCCGGATCAAACCACCGCGTTGTATGGTCAACCGGCAACAGCCCTGCCTGAAGCGAGCGGGATTGCGGGCGAGCCTACAGGAGACGGACGCCCGCAATCCGAAAGTCCCGAGAAGATCTTCAGCCCTTCTTGTCGCCGATCCTTACCACGGCGTACAAGATGGCTGCCGGAAAGCCCGCCAGCAACACCAAGGCGATGAAAATCCCATGCCCTTGCCCGAGCTTCCGAATGTCCGTGTAGACCCACGCGGCCAGCAGAATGTTGCAGACCGCCCACAATACCAAGGCCCCTTTGAGCAGTCCGAATACGCAGCGGATTTCCGCCTTCATGTCGGTGCCCGGCCACATCACGCGAACGACGGGCATCGGCTTCGACGCCATCTCGGGATGCTGGAGCGGTGGCACCAGGCCTTCTTCGTTTTGGGTTGCCTGACGCTCCGCCTCCTTGTCTGCGGCGACGGCAACGGGGGCAGTCCCACACACCATCAATCCAATGATGGCAAGAACCAAACCCAACAGAGCATTTCTCATGGTATCCTCCTGTTGAATCGAATCCTAGACCCGGTGACACACCCGGTCGAGGACAATCAATGAGGCTTACGAAGCAGCCCGGATAACAAGGCGGGCGACTCTGCAAACGGGATTGAAACTTGATCGTCTCCGGCCGCTGGCGGCCGAGACCTGACGGGCCCATGGCCGTGGAACGCATCCGGCTGTGATATACTGGAGCAGGAACCATTAACTAGGAGGTCGTCATGGGACTCAAAGTGAGCAATGTGGATGTGTGGGCGGCAACAATTGAAGACCGGACAGGCGGTCTGGCCGAGAAGTTGGCTCCGTTGTCGTCGGCCGGGGCCAGCTTGGAGTTCGTCATTGCCCGTCGAACGCCCGAGCAGCCGGGCCAGGGAGTGGTGTTCGTGACGCCGTTGACGGGTGAAGAGCAGGTCAAGGCAGCCACAGATGCGGGCTTCCGGCGGACCGGCAGCTTGCACTCGATTCGCATCGAAGGACCCGACCGGCCGGGGCTCGGCAGCATGATGGCAAAGGCACTGGCCAATGCCGGGATCAACCCGCGGGGACTCTCAGCCGCCGCCATCGGGCGGAAGTTCGTCTGCTATCTGGCGCTGGACACCGCTGAGGAATCGGAGAAAGCGCTCCACGCCGTGAAGAATTTGTCCTGACACCCGGGCACAGTTCCGGCCGCAGGAGAACTGCTCAAAGAGGAGATGATGCCATGAGTGCCCGCCTGTGCGACCGTTGCGGCCAGTTGATCGAGGACGGCGCGTTGCGCTACGTCGCCAAGATCCTGGTGTATGCCGCCTACGATCCGTTGAAGATTACCTTCGAGGACATGACCCGTGACCATACCAGCGAGATCCGGGAGATCCTGAAGCGTTGCGAGGGCCTCAGCGAAGAGGAGTTGATGCAGGATGTGTACGTCGACTTTCAGTTCGACCTGTGCCGAGCCTGTCAGCGCACATACATCAAGGACCCGCTGCCTGCTGTGGATGGCGCGGTGTAGTCTGCGATGGCCGCCCAAGGCCTGACCAACGTCACTCCTATCATGCCCCACTCACGTCGCAACGGGTTGCGACCGATGCTGCCGCTGGCGCAAGCCGACGCGCAAGCGGAACGACCGACATGCTACAATGCCGCCGGGTCTTGTTGGTAGTACAGCTTCAACTCTTCGTAAAGTTCCGGGTGCCGTTCCTTGAGCTGCTGCGGCTGCTCAAAGAAATACTCCGTGACAACGGCGAAAAACTCGGCGGGATCAGTCGCCCCATATTTGTCCAGAAACGTCGGGCGGTCAGCATCGGCGGCTGCGGACAGCGCCTGATATTCCCGCCCCAGGATACGGGCCCACGCTCTGTACATCGAGGTCTTTGGAAGTATCGGCGCGCCGTCGGCAAAGCCTTTCTCCGTATCGAGCTGATGAGCGAATTCATGGAGCACAACGTTTCTTGCGCTACCGACCTCGGCGGGGCGACGCAGGACATGATTCCATGAGATGACAACGACTCCGGTTCGCCAGGACTCGCCGGCTCGTATCTCGTGGCCTTCGACCATCGTGTTTCCCGGCCCACTGCGAACCACGGGCACCGGGTACGCATCGGGATAGACGAGAATCGATTGGAGTCGAGGATAATAATCGTGCTGGCGGTGCAGCAACAAGATGCAGGCGTAGGCGGCGATGGTCACTTTGATTTCGTCGGTCGTTTCCATGCCGCCGCAACCCTCGAAATTCTTTTCGGCGACGAAGACCTGAACGGTTTGCCGTAATTCGTGTTGCTCGGGCGGGGAGAGTCGCTCGTAGTAAGGAACATTGCGTTGGAGAACCGTCAGCCACGACTCGGGAAACGGTTGCGAGCGAAGGCGGTTGCGGCGTCTGGTTTTGTACCCGAACATGGTGAATTGATTTGACCAAGCATACCACGGTTGGAGAAATTTGGGTGCCGGAGCCTCGGAGTCGCACCGACGTCCTGATCCGCCACAAGCCGATGGTGCAGCGCAACTGGTTCAGAGCTGCCGTTGCATTTCTTGCGGCAAGTCGTAGATTCCTGTCGGCATGTTGACCGCCGGAGATTCGAGCGGTCACCCTAGTGAAACAAGAGCGTGCCGAGTGAACAAGCCCATCCAGGAACGAATGACGCAGCGGTTGAAAGAACTGACAATTGTTACTCCCAACGAACCCGCCAACCTGGCCAGGGTGCTGGACGCCATCGCCCGCCGCGGGATTCTTATCCTCGCCATAAATTCATCGCCGGGCTTCGACCTGAACACGGTGCGATTGGTTGTGTCCGATCCAGAAGCAGCCAGAAAACTTCTCACGCGCATCGGCTTCGCCGTTACGACGGCAACTGTCCTTGGTCTTCGCCCCATCGTTAAACAAGGACAGTTGGCAAAGATAATCGACGCTCTGGCCGAGAAAGCCATCAACATCGATTACTTGTACGGCTGTGCCCCCAGAGTCGGGATGGAAACCCTGGTCATCATCCATGCTTCCAACATTGTCGCCGCCGAACGTGCGCTCAAGAAAGCGGGCTTCGGGTAGAATTATCTTCCGGTTCTTCCGCCCCGTTCTTGCCCCCCCCGCCAAGCCGCACGCCCAGCCGGTTTGAAAGAACTGGCATCAAGTCGGGTTCTCATTGTTCTCTCCCGAAAAAGCAAATTCCCAACCCCTCCTTGGAATTGCAGGGATAGAAGGTTGGAGGCGGGTGTCGGAATCGGCCATATTTTCCCGCCGTTGCACCCCAAATATGCCTGATTTTATTGGCTATTCAAGCAAAATCGGTCTTATCCGTTCCTATCGTTTTTAATCCGTTTGGTGTCCGTTTTGGTGTCCGCTCCGTGAACCTGTCCTGATAGGGATATTGTGACTTGTCCGGTCACTTGTCCGGCGACTTGTCCGGTAGAAGGTGGTTTCGTAAAGCCATGCTTGAACTATTGCGCCGAACCCAAGCACAAGCTGAAGCGATTGGCGGCACGGATGGTGCCGAGTTCCACCGCCGGTCGAGGTTGGAGGGACGTTGCAAAGTCAGTTTCAAGTCGGCGCCGCAATCTGGCGCATGATGTCCGCCACCCACGCGGGTGCATGGCAGAGGTCTTTCATGAGTTGCGCCTTGTGATTGGCGTTCAGATTCCGGCGCAGTTTAGCGATGATGCGATCATCCACATAGCAGCGGCCTATCCAGCGCAACGCCTGAATCACATGGCCGCTGACTGTGCCAGCAGTGGCCATCGTGCGGGATGAGGCGTGTTTCAAGGTGATCAGACTTTTGCCGACTTGAATGCGGCGGCTTCGTCCATTGGTAAGATACACTGCCTTGGCTGGCACTTGGTCGGAAATACCAAGGTCATTGGCACAACGTCCGCCGGCGGGTTGCAGGACAATGCCATCCCGGCGGGCGATGGCTTTGATGACGGCATCCGGGGAAGAAGACAGCGGACCGATCAGTGGATGATTGTGCGGCACGTCGTAAAGTCCACGTGACGCTTTGCGGATGAGTCCGGCACGGCAATTACGGGAAAGAGCCTGATCCACAGCGGCGCGGCTGCCGAGGTCAAGGAAGTCGGTTGGCGCAAAGACATCCCCCGGCGCTCCAGATTGGATGCGATCCAGAATCGCAGCATCAATAGAGTCGGCGTGCTTATTCATATTTCGTCAGAATTTTTATCACGTTTTTCTGACAAAATAAAGACCTGTTTCTCTGTTTCAAGTCCTACCTGCCGTTGGCCGGCAAATTCTGCCACGGATTGTGGCAGAATTGGGCCAGCCAATTCTCTCACAAGTTGCGAGATATTGAAGAAGGTCAGCGGGATGCGGCAGCCCGAAGACGGATGCCCCATAGCGACAAGAAAATAATGTGCTGCGACTGGTAATTTGTTTTGATTTGGGGTATGCCATTGCAAATGCTTTATTTGCAAGATACGAAAATCAATGGTGCGCACTTGGCTTCTGGGAGCAATTTTCGTCCCGGCAAGCCACATGGTGAAGGTCAAGACGAGCTTCGTTCTAATACACCGCTCATTACGCGATGGCTTGCGACGCAGGACACGCGTAGCGCACCCGTATCCTCTAATATGCCAGCGTTACAACTCCCATTTCAGCGCTGGTTCAAATTCAAGGAGGCGTTTTCTCCTAAATTTATAGTGGATTGCGCAGCCAGCCTGCCGAAGCCGCCCCGTTCCTGTCTTGATCCATTTGGCGGCTCTGGCACCACAGCTTTGACGGCGCAATTCCTCGGCATTCGTCCTACAACTATTGAGGTTAATCCGTTCCTCGCAGATTTAATAGAGGCAAAACTCTCGGCATACGACACCGAACGGTTGCAAGCTGATTATTTTGAGGTGTTGAACCTCAGCAAAAGCCTCCATCGAGCCTCAACAGATTTTCTCAAGGATGCCCCTCCGACTTTGGTGCAACCCGGAAAAGATGGGCGTTGGATTTATCCCAAGGATGTGGCCAAACGCATCTTCGCGCTGCGCGAAGCAATTAGCCAAGTAAAATCACCGCAGAATAAGATGCTGTTGAACGTGGTGCTTGGCTCGACGCTTATCGCCCTCAGTAACGTCATCGTCAATGGCAAAGGCCGCAAATACCGACGTGGTTGGGAAACGCGCCAAAAAACCGCCGCCGATGTTGAACTCACTTTTCGTGGTTCCTTCTTTGAGGTTTATAGCGACATTTGCCATTACGCCGGTCGTGCTTTGCGCGATTATACGTTGATTAGGGGGGACAGTCGAACTGCCATTGACTTGGTGGACAAGATTGATTTTGCGGTATTTTCTCCGCCTTATCCAAATTCATTTGACTATACCGACATCTACAACTTGGAGCTTTGGATGCTTGGTTATTTGAAATCAAAGCCGGATAACACCCGGCTGCGTTCGGCAACCCTACGTTCGCATGTGCAAATTGGTCGTGAGTTTTCCGACGATTCACTCGAATCCAAAGTCCTTGCCCGGACTTATAGACAATTGTGCCGCGTGCGTGACGACCTATGGAACCCTCATATTCCAGAGATGATTTGTGCTTATTTTGCCGACATGAAAACCATCCTGACAAAGTTGAAAACCAAGTTGAACAAGAACGGTAAAGCATTTCTTGCGGTTGGTAACAGCAAATACGCCGGCGTCATGGTCGATACCAAGTCAATTCTACAAGAAGTTGCACTGGCTAATGGCTATAAAAAAGCTACCGGTCGCCCCATTCGTTCGATGCGGTCAAGTGCCCAACAGGGCGGAGGGCACGAACTTTCGGAAACGCTCGTTACCTTGAGTTAATTTCATGGGGCCTGATCCTGATTTTCCGCCGCAACTCGAACTGCCATTTCCGATGGGGTTTCGCTTCGCAGAAAGTAGATGACTGGAGGTTCGCAACGTGTATGTCTGCATTTCTTTGGGTAGGTTGACTTCGTGCTGTGCGCCTGATCGTCACGTGCGTCATATATCACAAGAAAACCCTGCATTAGACGTTTGTTGCGGTTTAGATAATCAGCCACTTGAATCATTCCTTCCTTGATGCGCACCTGTGCATATCGGGTATTATTGGCATTTTTACCCATCCATTTTACCTCAATAACAATTGATCCGATTTCGGTCACTATCGTGATATCTGTCTTGTCCTGGCCCATCGCGTTCGCCTCGCCGTGAACGTCGATTGCGTCGATGATAAAATTATTGCACCACCAAAACAAACTGTGATGAAAGAGCTTTTCAGTCCGGTCTGGTCCAACCAGTAGCACACGCTTCTTGCGGTCATGCCAATAGCGAAATCCTTTTTCACTGTCCACGCAGTGCTCAAAGTGTTCATCGAGCGATTTTCGAAGCTCTCGCCATGACCGGCGCCAGTCGGCGCGTCCAGTAATAGGCGGCGGGGCATCACCAATTTCAGCAATAAGCTTGCCCGCCGTAAAAATCCACAACTGGCCAGCGCCGCAAACAACACAAAGCGAACCCTCCTTATCGGATTTGTTAGTTGCGGCTAACAACGTGACAGCACCTTTTTTAGCTTCCACTATTGTCTCATCACTCCCAAGCGCAAAAACCGCATTGCCCGCTTTAAGAGAACTGGTCACGGCTGCTCCATCAAATGTTTTGCCGCCTGTTTTGTTTGGTCGGTAGGCGACAAGGATTTTCTCTTGCCCCAATACCAACTGCCCGCGCCGCGCCATTGTTTCGAGATTACGGAGAAACGTTTCGATGTGACGCGCCGGGACACCGAGCGCAGCAGATGCCTTGGCGGAAGGCTTGGACAGAACCTTTTTCAGACTAGCAAATTGTTCTGGAGCGAGTGCCATGTCATGTCTCCATAGTTCCAATTTTCATAGCGTAGTTTTTGTCGTAGTCGTCTAAATAGGCGAAGAATCGTTCTGCTATCCATTCCGGCGTTGCTTCCCGGCTGGGGTAAAGCATGTCAACCGTCCTCCGCATGATTGCGATGATAAATGCCGTCGAAACGACCAAACCGTCTTCAGCAGACAGTGACGAGCCCCAGCCTGATGGGCGAGTTGTTACAAAAGTTGGCTCCGCATAGACTAAATCAACAATACGGCTCCATCCGAGTTCATGCAATTCACTACCAACAAGTTTTGCCACTTGGACTTTCCGCGCGAACTCCGGCGTTTCTCGCAAGCGTGAAGTTAACTTTTGCCCTGGCATCGCAAGTGCATACTTCGTGCCTGTGCTTCCGCTGGCGGTCTTCCATATACCGGCAATCCGAACCACGCCGCGAAAAGCTAGACAATCCACTGCATTCTGAATTGCCGCGTCGTAGGGGCCGTTGCGATAGGTTTTGTGTCCCTCACGTAACTTCAGGGTCCCGACCACCTGACCTAAAACGTCATACAAATAAATGAACTTCTGGAGCTGTATTCTGGTTGGTTGGACGTTTGCTTTTTCTGCCTCGCCTAATGCGAGTAACACATCGCCCATGCGGTTCGATATGTTTTGCATTCCAATCATTGTTAGCCTTTGACCATAGGTGCCGTGAGCATCCGTTTGAATATCTCTTTGAATTCATCGATGGCGGCCTTTTGGACAGAGCTAAGTCGACCGTAATCGAGTAAATTGACGATACGCCTAGGCCGCTCCTTCATCGGGATGCGCTCTAGCAGCTTCTCAGCAATGCCCGCCGTCTGCACATTCGCCGTCAATAGAATATTGTGCTGTTTCTCCGCAAACGAGGAGAACATCGAAACAACATTCCTGACATAACTCATGTCCAGCGCTGTCTCGGGTGTCTCACAGAAAAACGTCGCGGTGCCGCGCTTTCCAGAAGCCGCGTCGATCAGTGCCATCCGAAACGCGATATCGAGAAAAAAGCGTTGCGCTTCGGAACAAGAATCAGCTTGAGGACGCACCGCCTCGTCAAATCGAGGCACAAACAATTTTAGATCGAGCAGCCCGTCTTGCCCAACCTCGTCGAGTTCACACGGCAATCCAAGAAAAGCTGTTGCATAATTAGCGTAGGAAGCACGCAGGTTTTCCATGCGCACGTTCATCTTGCGGCGGAAGTCATCGTATTCCTCAGTAAGTTTCGTGCGGATGGTCTCGATCTGCGCTGCGGCGTCGGCTTCGTCATCCTCCAATTGTTTTTTCAATTTCTTTAGATTGTCTGTAGTCATCTGTGGGAGATTGCGCTCAAGCATCGCCACGACCGGCCGCTTGTAACGGACTTCGTTCACCTCCGATTGAAGGTCGAGTTCTTGGTTGTGCAGATTTTCGCTCTCCGCCCGCGCTAACCGGACGACATCTTCAAACGCCTGTTGCTGCCGCAGAAGTTGTTCGAGTTCATCTTGAAACTTCGTCAGGTCGGGATTGGTCATCTGCGATTCATCCGAGCCGCAAAGGATACACTTGTGGTCGCGCACATGTTTGCGTGCCAAGTCCGCCAGTCCGATATGTCGCTGGCCGCAAGCCGGGCAAATCGCATTTTCTACCAGCTTGGCCAGCGCTAAGTTCTGTTCTCGTTCCGTCTCCGCGAGGAAATTGGCAACGAGACCGGCCTCAGCCGCCTCAATTTTCTGACGCAAAAGATCAATCTGTCCACTCACCCGACTTAGGTCGGTGGCGGCACCTCGGCTACGCCGTTCTGCTTCAGCGCGTTTTTGGCCCACTTCATGTAATTCTGCCACCAATGCTGGAAGCTGCTTCTCGCCATCTTCCTCCACGATTTCTGCTACCGCTTCTTTTTCTTCCTCTTCCTCCTCTTTGGGTTCGTGCTCGTATTCCAGCAATCTGGCAAGTTCCTCACTTGCGTTGTTCAGCGCAACACGGAAATGGCGTTTCTTGCTGTCGAGAAGCTTTAACTGTGCGCGTTGTTCGCGAAAGTCTCGCTCAATTGCGATGTCTTGGTTTAGAAGCATTAGCAGGCGAATCTGCGCGTCGGTATCCCACGCAATTAGCCGCCGGCTTTCAGGCAAATACAATAAGCGATGCACCACAAATGCGAAGTCGCTCGCGTCAAGGTAGCCGCCGTGCTCGCGCAGGATTTCAGCAAACTTTTCTGGAGCGTCCGTTTCTATCCAGCCACTGCGTCCTTCCTTAACTGCGATGGCGTTTGATCCTTTGAAACCCCGACGCACTGAAATCGAGCGGTTGCCCAACTTGAAGTCCACTTCAACTTGCGCGCTCGCAATCTGAGTGGAATTGAGACGCCCTCGAAAATAGTTGTTTGACCACCGAAGCGACTTAATTTCTTCCGTTTTGTCGTCCAGACCTCCGGCCAGTGCATAAACCACCGCCTGCATCATCGTCGTTTTGCCGAGCCCATTACCACCAAGGATGACATAAGGTCCATCCTCCATGTCCAAATCTATTTCCGCAGAATAAATCGGCTCGAAGCCTGTGACCCGAAACCCAGTTACCTGCGGGAGCTTAATTCGTTCGGCCATAATTCAAATCCAGTTCATAAAATCAAATAGTCGTGGAGAAGCTCGATAAACATTTATTTTGAATCATGAAAAAACATTATTCCAAGGCTGTCACGACTTTTTTTCAAATCTTGTGCATCGCATTGTGTTTTTGAAACCAGACACGCACACTCCGAGCGTGTTTCCTAAGCGCAATCCCTTGGCGAAGCGAGTGCAGTCAAGGTGGAGACGCGGGGTGGAGGAGCGTTCGACCTGATACCGTCTCCAATGTTATTCACGACCGAGCCGAGCCGCCCATGAAGGCGGGTGAGGCGAGGTGGTGAATAACTTGGCGGCGCGGCGGTTTTTTGAGCACGGTTTGTAGTATCGCGTCCTCGCGAGGATTCAGTCAAGAATACCGGCTCATCCCGAAAGCGATGACAACAAAAGGAGCGCCGCCAGCACTTGCGGTCAGCACACGGTTCAGTCTTACCCGCCCTTCGAGGGCTCCGTCAAGAACACCGGCCTGACTGCTATTACGTTAGACACGGCAACCGAGGCGGCGGCGGACGACATTGTTCCGAAGTGACGGTTTCGTTCGACCTTTCCTGCGAGGATCACGTCAAGAGCACCGGCTTCGGACAACGATCCGTTTCGCCGCCGCCTTGGTTGCCGATAGCCTTGTGCGCGGCGGCCACTGCCACGGTCGGATCACGGTTAAGCAATACACGTCAACACAATGACTGTGTCAAGAACACCGGCCCGGCCGATGGCTTCCGTCCAAAAGTCTGAGAGAACTATGCCCCGTGAGGGCTTTGTATCAGGTGGACTGGTGACGGAGCAAAGTGGGTTTCACTCAAACCAAACAAAAAAAAACAACTATGAAAGCATGGAATGAAATCAAACATTATGCCGGATTCGATTGGGCCAAGGACCATCACGATGTCATCGTCCTGGACGCGGGCGGCAAAACGGTCGCCGAATTTCGTTTCGACCACACTGCCGGTGGCTGGGACGAGTTCAGCAAAAAGCTGGCCGCGTTTCCCGACGTGGCGGTGGCCGTCGAGACCAACCACGGCGGGGTTCTCGAACGGCTGTTGGAACGGGAATGCTGCGTGTTCCCGGTTCACACGCGCAGCGCCAAAGGGTATCGCCAGCGCAAAGTCCCCAGCGGCAACAAGACCGATAAAATAGATGCGTGGAGTCTGGCCGATGCGTTGCGGCTGGACGGCGCGCACTGGAAACAACTGTCCGCACAAGACCCGCTGACCAAGGAACTGCGATTGCTTTGCCGCGATGAAGTGGCGTTGATCCGCGACCGTTCGGCGTTGATCACGCAGTTGCGCCAGACGTTGTATGATTATTATCCGGCGGCTCTGGAAGCCTTTGACGACTGGACGATGCCGGCGGCGTGGAGTTTTGTGGTGTTGTTTCCGACGCCGGAAGTTTTAGTCAAGGCGGGCAAACGCAAACGCGAGAAGTTCCTGCATGTCCACAAGCTCGCCCGGCCTGCAACCTATCAGCGGCGGCTGGAGATTTTTGCCCGCGCGCATCAATTCGCCGGTTCGGAAGCGACGATCCGCGCCAAATCCAAAATGGCCGTGGCGCGCGCCCGGCAGTTGCAACTGCTCGAAACTCAAATCGCCGAATACCGTCAGGAAATCCGCCGCCTGTTCGCCCAGCATCCCGACGCGAAACTGTTCGGCTCATTGCCCGGCGCGGGCGACAAAATCGCTCCGCGCCTGCTGGCCGAAATTGGCGATGACCGCGCGTTGTTTTCCGATGCCCAGGGACTTCAATGTCTGGCTGGCACTGCGCCCGTGAGCTATCAGTCCGGCCAGATTCATCGCGTTTATTTGCGCCGCCAGTGCAACAAGTCGCTGCGTAATGCCGTGCATCTGTGGGCGAACTTGAGCCGCGAATTTTGTCCGTGGGCGGCGACTTACTACACCGCGCTTCGCGCCAAAGGCAAGAGCCATGCCTGCGCGCTGCGCGCCTTGGGTCAACGCTGGCTGAAAATCGTCTGGAAGATGTGGCAGACGCGCACCTTGTATGACCCCGACCTTCACGCGCGCAATCAGTTCAAGCATGGTTCATGGGTGTTGCAAATGGTCAATCAGCCTGTGGCTGTCAAAACCGATTAGAAACTTCCGGCCAGAACTCCCGGCGCAAAATCTTAACCAGCCACGTCTTGGCTCGACGAGCACTGTCAACGGTGGAGCCGCAAAAAAGAAACCGGCGCGCAAGCGCCAAGCTCATTTTTTCGGACAACCTTGACAGGCACAGTCGAGCCATACAATGGATCAGGAGCACGCGCCGGAATCCGCCCTGTGCGGATGCACCATCCTTGTGAATAACTTTTTTCAAAATTTCATTTGCAGACCAGAGAACTTCTTGACGGCACGAGCGAGCCATATAATTGAAGCGCGAGGCACGCTCCGGTTTCCCAAGTGGGAATTTTATTATCACGATTTCACCCCGCGAAGTCGCAGCGCCTCGACCCAGAACCACATCGCTTCTGGAATGGGTTTCAGCTTGCCGACGGCGGAATATGCCGCGTCAAATTTTGCGTCTTTCAAGCCCGCAAGTTTCGTGTCGTCGTAACGCATCACTCCAAAAGCTGGCGGCACGGTGGCGCGGAGCGCACTCGTGAGCAAAGCGGCCTTGGCAGCGGCAGTTTTCATTTCTTCCCGCCGAAATTTAACGCCGACAAGATGACTTTCAATTTGTCTGCGACCGGCATCGAGCAGCGCATCGCGACCGTCTTTTGGCGCGGCGGCGAAACCCACTTGGGCGATGCGATACGCGGTGCTGAATGCGTCCTCCAAGGCTGCTTCCGTTGTAAATTTTCCGCCACGATAGCTGTTCTCGGCGGCGAAAACCTGATCATAGGCGGCACGCACGGCAGCGACATCGCTGGCGGCATCAAAAAGTTCACCGATGTCAAAAACCTGCTTGATGAACTGCATCGTATATTTCTCGTTCAACGCCACGCCGGTCGTGTTTGGGCCGAAAGCGGTCAACTTGTCGCCAAGCAGACCTTCCACGGTCGGCACGAACAGTGCGCAATCACCTTCCACCAAGATCGTCCGCACCGGCACGCGTTCCACTTTTGGATACACGTTCCGTTCATGCACCACGTCGAGTAGGACGAACGGCGCGGGATTTTTTGCATCAAGCGGTGTGTAAGAAAACTTGAAATGTCGCCGCGCCGGAATGCGATGGTCCCCACGATCATCCTCGGTCATGCCGGTGAATGGCGGCGTCCGGCTGACTTCAGCCAGCAACCGGTTGAGTTTTTCTGGCGACTCATGGCAAAAAATGTCCACATCAATGGACAGGCGGCGGATGCGCGGAAGGCGGAGCAACAGGCTCGTGCCGCCCTTGAACACGAATTCCAAGCCCCGTGTTGCCAGTGCATCCAGCAGGGCAAAGGCGTGAATCGTCTTTTCCAACAGCACCGGATCGCAACCACCGAGTTCCTCGCGCTTGCGCGTCTGCCAACCACTCGTAAAACATTCGCCTGAAATCATATTTGAAAATCAATTTTCTACGCCTATTTCAAAAAGGTGGAATTAGTTGATTGCTCTCCCCAAAAAGCTGCCGGAGCGGCAATTTCCGCGCACCGGCGTAGCTCAATAGTTTGGCCATCGGGATTCGATGCGTTCCGGCCAGATTCGCCAGCATGGTTTGAAATTCACCAAGTCCCATGATTTGGAGGTCGCGAGCCTCAAAGCACAACTCAACCAGTAACTTTTCGATGGGTGCAACTGGCGTTTTTGACGGGCTTTTACGGCTTTCGCTGCGCACCACCACAGTTCGCTCCCGCACGGCGAAGCGGGTCGCCTCCGTCCCGCGCGGGTTCAGCCAGGCGTCCCAGCCGGTGTCGCGCAAGTGCTGCCACACGCTCTCCCGCGCGTCGGTCTCGACATGGACGAACGTGACGAACCGGCTGAGTAGATGGTGCATCGCTCCACTGATCTGCTCCGTTGACCAGCACGAAAAATCGAGCAACGGAAAAGTTTTTTTCAATTCCTGAACCAGACCGGCAACCGGTTCGCGGTTCAAAGTGAACGGTGTTGCCAGGGTGGAATACCAGCCGCGCCCGGCGGCGAAAACCAGACCGGTCCGGGTGAATTCATGGAAATACCGGTTAAGCGTCATTGGCGGGCAATGAAGTTTGCGCCGGTTCAGCCAAGTTTTTACGGTTTCCGCGCTATAATACTTCGACTGGCTGCCCAGCGCGGGCAGGCACTCATCCCGCAGAATCTGTTTTAGAATGGTTTTGTTGCCGGTGGGTATTTTAGTGCGCGGCTGCCGTTTCTTCAACGATTTTGATTTTCTCCGTTGTGAAGATTTCATAATTCTCCTTTGAAAGCGTGGTCAAATGCCGGCATAAGACTGTCGAGTTGGCGGCGGACGAAGGATTCAACTTCGATTGGTTGGCCGTTTTTCTCAAAATAATCCTGCAAATCGTAAGCCATGACTTCGAGCGGGTTGGCGCGATAGCCGCCGCCCTGTAGATAACCGAGCGCGTAGGCCATCACGAACCGCTCCGCGCCCAAGTGCTGCCACTGGATGACATGAACCAATTCGTGAAAGTGAAGCGATTCCCGGAGCGCATCACCCGATTGCACAAAGTAGGTGTCGAGAAAAGTGATCCCAGCGTAATTCCCGGTCTCGAATTCTCCGAACCCTGTGAGTCCGAGTGCGGATAAGGGCGGCATGGGCACACGCTCGACTTCAACCACCTTCGCCGCCGTCAAAAATTCGCTGGAATAAAAACCACAAAGCCGGGGAAAGCGATAAGACGCCACTGGCTGCGCCCGATTGCGGTGCTCAGCCAGCGTGCGATCAATCCAGCCCCGCACCAAAGGCAATTTTTCCAATAGTTCTTTTGGATTCATAATTCCCCTTTAAAGGCGCGATCGAGGATGGCGGAGAGCATCGCATTCAAAGTTGGATGCAGGCCCCGCCTGCTTTCGGCTTGCAGGTGCTTCAGCTCGTCCACCTCGGACAATTCATTGGACTGAGCTAAAAATTTCATCTTCTCCTCCGTTGATCACGTAGCACACGCCTCAACCTATCCAAATCGTGTTCATTTCCTCGCATCTGGTGCAGCATCCGGTGGCAATTGGAGCAGACCGTGACGAGTTCTTCCAGTCGGGTTTTCTCCTTCGCCAGCTTCTTGCTCAAGGGGTGTAGGTGATGCGCTTCAGCGAATTCGGCACCGAGTTCTTCTCCATAAACGTCCGCAAATGTCATATCACACACCTTGCAGCGATAGCCATCTCGCTGCTTGCACGCCTTGGCCAACTCCGGGCTGCGTTCCCGCACGAGATGCTTCCGCACCACCGACCGCTCAAGCTGGGGATAAACCTTGGTCTTCGCCTCCGCCGTTGACTGCTTCGGCAATAGCCACATGACTTCCGAGAAGAAATCCGCCGCCCGCTTCACCATCCGGCTTACATTGTCACCCGAATTCTTTTCTGTGGGAACATAGACACCGTAAAAAAAATAATTAGTTTTTTCCCCATATTCATAGTGCTCGTATATTGGCCGGTTGTATTCATCACGTCTCAAGGGTTTATTAAGCAACCATACACCCGGCGAGCTTTTATCGTAATCCCTTCTTCTCAGAGTTCGTATCGGACGAAGATGGGCGCGGAGCTTTTTTTGCAGACTACCCATATTCTCCGGCTTTGTTGTGAAAAACCCATAATAAAACCTTCGGCTCTCGGTTGCCGGATAGCGGTCAAACCACAATTCCACCCGCAGCCCAATCGGGTTGGTGTTACCGATCCTAACCAACCAGCCATCAGTCCAAGTCTTGATGGTCTTGATTTTACCTTTTGGATGAAAGGCTCCGCCGTGCGATCTGGCTTCAAGCTCATCCCTCAAGTCATGGGCGGCAGACAACAACAAACTACGGTCGCGGCGATTATTCATTTTTATTCGTCCTCTGCTTCGTTTTCCGCGAACCATCCGGTGTTCTCGTTTGCTTCCAGCGCGGCGTTAATTCGCTGAAATGACACCTTTAGAACTTTTCCCGCCAACGCCCGTTCCTTTTCGGATGAAATTGTTATTCCACCCCACTTCGCGCCGCCACGCTCAAATTCAAACTGCTTTACTCCGGGAATGTTCTTGCTACGCGTAAAGATTGTTAGTCGGACACCCTTCTTTTTCCGAAAGCGCATATAAACAAAAACGCGCTTCGGCGAATAATAGGTGACTTGTTTGTCCCCGTATTTTCTCCATACATCGCCTGATAAACCACGAATCACCCCGTCCACCATTTTGAAAGTCGCCCTTACACCGGGGTCTAGCTTGCTGAGTGATTCCTCCAAGGCTGACTCGTTCGTAACTTCTCGCGCAGTTTCTGGACGCAAGACTTGTGGATTTGGCAAAGTTTGTATTACATCACGAAGAGCAATGACCTCGACGGGACATGCCAGCCAGTCATGTTCCCAGCACACGATCAAATCGCAGCCGTCAGGATCATGCTTATGCGCTTTGAAATTGGAACTCTTGTGTTCAAATTCAATCCGCAGGCGCTCCCATCCCTTGCCGCTGAAACGTCGGCCAATGCAATCAGGAAAACCCGTCTTAATTTCCTCCACATACATGTTGAGGTCTTGGGCTATTTTTCCAAACAGGAAAACGACGCCTTGTTCATTGATCGGGCTATAAACCAAGCCGCGAAAATTGATTAGATCGCCAACGATACTTTTATTTGATGTAGAGTTCATTTGGTGTTTGGTGGTCATATTTCTTATCGCACGATATTGAATGGCGGCATTGGCACGAAGCCGACGATACAGGTTTCTTTTTCCCCAAAAAGCAGATGAATATAAACACTGTCTGGCGTGCGGCTAACACGAAAACCATCATACCGCACCTTCGCCGGCACAATGCGTTTCCTGCTTAGTCGGCATACAACTGCCAAATGCTCGAAAGCTTCCTTGTTGGACATCCGAGCAATGTTATCAAAATCTAGTGACGTGATGCTTATGACTGGTATGCCTTTTGAACTCATAATTCTCCTTTGAAGGCGCGGTCGAGGATGGCGGGGAGCAAGGCGTCCAGTTCGGCGGCGGTCTTGGCTTGTAGGCGCTTCAGCGCGTCCACCTCCGCCTGCAACGTGTCCAACTCGGTCACAATTCGGTGCTGCTCAGCGAGCGTTGGAAGTGGAATTGGCACTTTTCTAAGGTCGTTAAGATTCAGCTCTGTCAGTCGGAAGCTGATTTTCTCGCGTTGCCAATCACCACGCTCCCGACTGCGTAACTGGTGCTGTCCCTGCGCACCTCGTAAATAAGCGTAAAGGTAATCTGAATGAACAACACCAGTGTTCGCGCGGGCGACAGCAACATGTGTATCGGTGGAGGCTGTTTTTCCTTCATCTCGGAATCGAGCCACGCGACCAAGGCAGCCAGCCGCTGAACATGCGATCAAGGTATCGCCATCTTGGACAATTGCCTCCGCTTTAACCTTCGCCGCAGTATGGGGAGCGAGCCGCATCATTGTCGGAAGATAACGCTCCTGTTGCACATGCTGGGTTTTTATCAGAAAGTGATCTGATTCGCCCTGTTCAGACTGCTTTCCGCGAGCGAGAAAAGTGCAAACGCTTGCAAGCGTGGGCGCGCCTACCAAGGCAACATCAGGCCAAATGCGTCTTTCCTCACCTGCCATCAAATTTTCAGCTTCTTCGGCGGCTTGGTGGCGCAGGGTGCGGGCTTCGTGGATTTTTGCGGCCAGTTCCTCAATCCGCACCACCACCCGCCGCTGCTCCGCCAACGGCGGCAACGGCACTCGAATTGTCAGAAACAATTCTGGCTTGATGCGGTTCTTTCCACTCGAACCTTGCGATAGAGCGTCGCACTTGGCCCAAAAACCTCGCGTCTTCGTTTGCCAATGCAACCACCGTGGCGCGACGCGGCTTTCGTCGAGTGTGAAAGTTGGGAATTCACCAGATGCTGCGCAACCATCCACGTCCGCGCCGGCAATTGCCGTCGAACCATGACGCACCCAAATCTTGTTGATGATGAGGTCGCCCTTCCGAACAAGTGACAAAGTCTTGGCGGCAGTGCCTGACCCGTCAATCATTTGACGTTCGTAAGCGCCCTCTCCCCACCATTTCACTCCAATCGTGCGGTAACTCTGACCGGGAATGACTTCCACGCTTCGCGAAATTGGTTTCGCAATCTCAGCAAGTGGAACTTCTGGCAACGTCTCGCTCATTTTGTCGTCAGCAACTTTTGGATGTTGCCCATGATTTCGCCGATACGTTGCTCTTTTTTCAGGATGTCAGCAGCGAGTTGGGTTGGCGGCAGGTGCGTGATGTCATCCTTGGCGCTTGGATTTTTCCGGTCGAGATTGCAACCAGTGGCCAGCAGTTCGGCAACCGGGACTTTCCACGCGAGGTCATTTTCTTCGCGCTTGTTCCACCATGAAATGAGCGGCGCGAATTCCTCAAATTGGATCGGCGCGGTTTTGGTATAATTCTTCCGGCCTTCCGGCAGCGGTTGCTCATAATACCAGACTCCACGCGTCGGCCCGGAGCGGTCGAAGAACAGCAGGTTCGTCGGAATGCCGGTGTAGGGCGCAAACACGCCATTCGGCAGCCGGACGATGGTGTGCAGGTTGAATTCCTTGAGCATTTCTTCCTTGATACGGGCGCACACGCCATCGCCAAACAGCGTGCCGTTCGGAACGATCACGGCAGCGCGAGACTTGCCGCCCTGACGCCGCAATTTGCGCATGATGAGTTGCAGGAACAACATTGTTGTCTCGGCAGTTTGTTTGTCTTCCGGGAAATTGCCCTGGATGCCTTTCTCCTCCTCGCCGCCGAAGGGCGGGTTCGTCAGGATCACATCCACGCGGTCGCGCTCGCCGATGTCCGTCAGCTTGAAGCGGAGTGAATTGCCGGGATCAATCTGCGGCGCGTCGAGGCCGTGCAACAGCAGGTTCATCTGGCAGAGCAGATACGGCAGCGTCTTGGGTTCGCAGCCGAACAGGGATTTTTCCTGCAAGATTTTGCGGTCGGCCACGGTTTTGACCTGCTTGGAAAGATGGTTGAAAGTTTCGACGATGAAGCCGCCCGTTCCGCTGGCCGGATCAAGCATGGTTTCGCCGAGACGTGGATCGGTGACAGTAACCATGAGACGCACCACGGGGCGCGGGGTGTAAAACTCGCCGGAGTCGCCTGCCGCGTCGCGCATTTCGCGGAGCATGGCTTCATAAAGCGCGCTGAGTGTGTGGAGTTCGTCACTGGCATTGAAATGGATGCCGGCGATTTTGTTAATGATGTCGCGCAGCAGATAGCCGCTCGCCATGCGATTTTGCACACCGCGAAACACGGTGGCGATGACTTCGCGCCGGTCGTCACCGTTTGAACTGGTCAGCGTGCGCAGGTAACGGAACAGGCCTGCGCCCTTCTTGCCGTTGGGCAGCGTCGTTTCCTCGTTGTTGATGAAGGCGAGCAATTCATCGCCGGTGATGCCATCAAACTTCGCGGCCCAATCACGCCAGCGATAGGGCGGTTCAATGGCGGGCTTGAACTTTTTCCCGGCGAGTTTGGCTTCGCCTTCGCGCTGAATTTCCAAGTCGTCGAGGAATTTCAGGAACATGATCCAAGTGAGCATCGGCAGCCGGTCAAGGTCGCCATTCAGCCCCTTGTCCTTGCGCATGATGTCGCGCGCTGATTTTAGGAGCGCGCCGAGGGATTGGGCGGTGGTGGGTTGTTGTGAAATTGATTTCGCCATGTTTCATTCCTCAAATCCGCCACCAGTCTGACCATCGAGTCGTTCAAGAATTTTGAGGCAATGCCTGTTCAAAGATTCAAGCTCGCAACCCCTATTCGCATATTCTCGTGCTTTTTTGACGTTCTCTTCGAGAAGAAACAACCATGCAAGCCTGCTCAACGCTGTCGCATCCAGTTTGTGCGCGACGCGCTGCATGTGTGCTCGCACGCTTGCGACATAAACGCCACGCCGTGCTTTTGGTATCTCGTAAATGTGGCTGTTCACATAACGACAAAGCTGAAACGCAACTTCCTTGATGAGATCTACATCTTTAGGGTCAGCGTCGACCGCGCTCACTAATGATGCAATTCTGACAGATTCATCATTGGTTTCATGCGCAAACTGTGCTCGATCAAGCCAAGCATCTTTCAAGAACGGCTCTTCCTCTACCGCGCGCCTTAATGCGTAACCAATGTCGTCACGTGAAGACCCAGATTCCCTCCGAAATTGAGCCAATTTGCGCCAACCCGGAGGCCAAGCCGTTGCGAGCGCTTCCAAAAGTTTATCTGCTCTCAGGATGTTCTCGCTACCCTTGGCGACTTCTTGAAAACACGCGTTCACAAATTGAACGATCAGCTTAGATTCTGAATCTGAGCCACCAAGCATGGGTAGAACGACGCCAAATTTCTGAAGCGTTGTTAGATCCTGCTGAATTACCAAACGGTCTGGATCGCCCTGCAATTTTTTATGTGCAAAACTTCGAGCCAGTGTTGGAACGGAGTAAAACAATTGATCTCCCGGCAATTCTACCTGATATACCAGAGACAACCTGCGACACTCCTCTAATCCCGCCATTGCATCGACGCCTCGGACTCCCAAGACGACTATCAATCCCAATTCTGGGACATTCGCTTTCCAGTTAGCGACGAGTAGAAATACATTCCTGCCCGCTTCCGAAAGTTTATTAAAAGATCGTTCGAACACTGCGTCCACGATGTCTTGCCGCCGTCCCATGACCTGTGGAGGCGGGGAATATCTCCCATCCTTCGCCATTTCACCCACAACCACGCGCATCATGTAGGCATGACCGCCTGTATATGAATAAATCCGGTCAATCACCTCGCCTGTCATCAATTGCTCAACGCCAAGTAATTTTGCCGCGCGCAAAAGCAACTGCTCTGCCTCGTCGCGTTCCATCCCTCGCACTTCAATTGGATAATCGGCGACGAACGCTCGTTCGCGGCTAGTGATCAATACCTTGTTCGGCAAGTGCGTGTGCTCGTCGAGAAATTTGTGAAAGCCTCGCACATCAGCCATTGTCTCAAAGTTATCAAAAACAAAAAGAATGCCTTTTGATGACACGCCATCGGGTGACTGCAAGGCTTTGGCAAGTGTCTCCGTATTTCCTTTACCGCCCCAATCCGAAAAAAGACGGCCAAATTTTTTGCTCACGGATTGCAGATCAAACACCTCCGGTCGAACTTCCGAAGGTCCGGCTGGCCGCAAGTCAACATCTCGTGCGCTAAACCAAACGATATGCTCAAATCGAGGATTTGAGTCAGCCGCCAGTTGGTGTGCTACTGCAAGTGCCAGACTTGTTTTACCCATGCCACCGCCGCCATGCAGCGTGATTACTGGATGATTTGTATCCAGAAGCCGTGCGGTCAGATCGCCCTCAAGTTTGAGACGCGTTACATAGGTTGGTGGTAGTTCAGGAAGATTTCCGTAACTGTTGCTCTGGATGTCAAAGCCATCTAGCCCCTCAGTTTCGCTGGATGGCAAAGGTGCAGGCGGTGCTAAAAATCCTACTGCTGACTCCCTCGTGGTTTTGCCTGTGCCGTAATCTATGAATTCACAGACACCAGCCTCGGTGAGTCCTCCATTTGGCAGAGCAAAAGATGTGCATTCGCGATTTGATTTGAGCAGGTCTCCACAAAAGAACAAACGGCTAGACTGGTGCGGGATAAAATGGACACCTCCCGACTCAATTGAAAATTGGGCTACATCAGAGTCGCGTAGATGCTTCGTGTCTGTTCCTTCAAGTGCAACACCTCTTAGCTTGCCTGATTCGCGGGGAAGGAGATGCACCCACTTCCATTCGCAGACTGGGCAAGACGCCGCGAGCGCCGTCACAGCTTCCAAGTAGGGCTTGTTTGCAGCCGAGTAGAAGTCCTCGCCAACTGCCCCATGGGCTTTGGTTTTGTTGCGAATTTGAACGAGGGCCGTAATAAACTCCTTAACCGTCACGCCTTTGCTTATTTCTTTTTCTTCACTTCCGAGGAGCACCAAAACCTGGTGGGCATTGGCAAGTGCGGCGCGAAACCATTCATCCTCGGGTTTCGTTCGCTTCTTCGAGATCCATGCAAGCAGCGGGAAGAACTCGGGTGGCAGGTATCCGGCCGTCGGTTGCGTCGTAATATCCCGCACGGCTTGCTCCCATGTTCCGAGGCCATCACCCCTTACAAGTTGGTATGAATGGCGATAAGCAATGTCTCTGGCGGGTTTAACAAGGCCGGCGTAAAGGGCAACTGCAACCGTTTTTAAGAACGCTTCAGCGAAATAGGAACTTTCCAGAAACCGGGCTGCAAGGTCATCAGGGCTGCAAACGTTCAGCCTACGCGCGACAAAAGCCAAGTGTGTGGGGAGACGAGAAGTTTCAATAGTCATAGTTTTTGCTATGCCGCATACAGCAGCGATTGCAGTTGGTTCACAGCGTTGCGGAGTTGGTCTGCGCCGCCGAATTTGCCGATGATTTCCGCCACGTTGCCGTGCTGTGAAATCGGCGGGACTTTCAGCACGTCGGGCAACGTGAATTGGAGTTCGCCATCGGCGGCATATTTCTCCAGCAGGTCGTTCAAAATTTCGCGGGCTTCCGGGGCGAAGTAACCAAAGAAAGCCGCTTGCTGTTTTTTCATGCGGTCAGCGCGCTGGCGGCGCGTGAACACGGGCGCATTGAACGCGAGATGACACAGCATGTCGAAAGGGTCGGCATCCGGCTTGCCTGCCTGTGCCGCGACGGTCTGAAAATCAATTCCGCGCTCCGCAAGTTGCTGGATGATGTCGGCACGCTGACCGGCATCCGCCCAGCGGGCGCGCAGTTCGTCCGGGCCGGTGCAAAGTGTCCGCACTTTTTCGGCGGTGTAATCGGTGAGCTTGATAACACGGAGTTGCTTGCCATCGGCGTCGAGTTCATGGACGAGTTCGGCGGCAATTTCCACCTGCCCGCCGTCGTAATAAAATTTCCGACGTTCCGGCGGTGGCGGGTCGCCGATAATCGTGCCGCCGGGCGGTTCATGGATTTCACCACCTTCATCCTCCGGCACTTCGGGCGTGAGGACTTCGGTGCTTTTGATTTTGCCGTGTTCGTCAATTTCCTCCTGGGTGGCAAAGGCGGGATCGCCGTCAAAGGCCGGATCAGCAAAGTTGCGCGTGGCCGTGCCGGTGTAATCAAGGATGTTGAACCAAAGCTTGCCGTAATCGTCCCGAACCCGCGTGCCGCGACCGATGATTTGCTTGAATTCGACCATCGAATTGACCAGCCGCAGGAGCACGATATTGCGGCAGGTAGGCGCATCAAGGCCGGTGGTGAGCAGTTGCGAGGTAGTCAGAATGACGGGCGTGCGCGTCTCCACGTCCTGAAACCGTTGCATGTGGCCGCGTCCAACATCACCCTCATCGGCGGTTACGCGGCAGACGTAATCAGGAAATTGTTGCACCAAATCGGCGTTGAGATTATTGAGTGCCGTCCGCATCTCGGAAGCGTGTTCCTGGTCCACACAGAAAACGATGGTCTTGGCGAAACGGTCAGTTTTCTTGAGGAAATTTGTCAGATGCCGGGCGACTGCTTGCGTGCGGGCACGCAAGGCGACCCGCTTTTCAAAATCGGCGGTGGTATAAACCTCGTCTGGAATTTCCCGGCCGTAGCGGTCGAGTTCGTTCTTGCTGGGCCGCCAGCCGGCAGCATCCCATTGCGTGACGATGCGATGCACGCGGTAGGGTGCCAGAAATCCGTCATCAATGCCCTGCTTGAGACTGTAGGTGTAAACCGGATTCCCAAAATATAGGTAGGTATCACGATTTTCGTCACGCAACGGCGTGGCGGTCATGCCGAGCTGATACGCCGGCTGGAAATATTCGAGAATTTCGCGCCAGTTGGAATCTTCCTTGGCGCTGCCGCGATGGCACTCGTCCACGATGATGAGATCGAAGAAATGGGGGGCAAATTCCTTGTAGAGACCGGGGCGGCGTTCGTCCTTCGCGATGGATTGATACGTCGCAAAATATAGCTCACGGCTGTGGACCACCAGCCCACCTTCGATTTTATGCCGGGCATCGCCGAAGGCCGAGAAGGTTTTGTCCTTCGGGTCATTCACGAGGAAATTGCGATCCGCCAAATATAATATGCGCGGTTTTCGCGTCGGGTCGTTCTTGGCATTCCACTTGGAAAACCAGAGCTTCCAGCAGATTTGAAAGGCGACATCGGTTTTGCCGGTGCCGGTGGCCATTGTCAGCAGCACGCGCTTCCGGCCTTGCAAAATCGCCTGCACGGCGCGGTCAATCGCAATCCGCTGATAATAGCGCGGTTCTTTGCCGGAGGTCAGATTGGCCGGTGTGAGGAAGCGGTCGGCGACGGTGTCGTCAGTTAATTTTTTGACAGCCCGCAGGCGCAACCACAGTTCGCCAGGTGATGGAAAAGTTTCAATGACGCGCTCGATGCCGGTGATAAAGTCGAATTCGATGATTTCCTTGCCGTTGGTGGCGTAGGCAAATTTCAGGTCGAGAATTTCCGCATATTCCTTCGCCTGCTGCAAACCATCGGCGGCCTTTTTATATTCGGCTTTGGCCTCGGTGACGGCGATTGGAAAATCGCGGGTGTAACGGAGCAGATAATCCGCGCGTTTTTTCTTTTTCCGTTCGGCCTTGCTGCCGCGCACGATGATTCGGCCATCGGTAAAGCTGCGTTGCTCGGCGATGGAATGCGGGTCGGAGTCCCAGCCCGCAGCCTGGAGCTTCGGCACAACGAACTTGCGGCATGTATCGGCTTCAGTCGGCATGGCTGGTTGAGGATTTCATTTGGATAAAATCCACACTGACATCGCGCCGGTGGTTGTCCCGGATGCCTGAATTTTTCAGCGGAATTGGCATTGCGGTCGCCATGATGACGGAAACTTGCCGCTAATTCAAACGGATTGATTCTCGAACGGAAAAATGAAGCGTTGATTTTCTATTAGCGAAATTTCGCTTCAAGCACTACACCCATTGTAATGCCAATCACCATGCCGATGGCAATCAGTCCGAGCCAGGCCAGCCAGTCCCGCCTTAATTGCACCCCATTGATCTGGCCATCCAGGTCCTCGCAGGTTTTACGAAACATTTCTCCGCCAGCTTTCAAGTCGGTTTTGATGTGATTATATGAGGAAATACCGTCGTCCAAATGTTTTCTAATATCTTGGGTGAAGGCTCCGATGGATTTCAACTGGCTGCGAAATGAACCGGAAGCCAGATTCAACGCCTCGGTGTGGGCTTTGACGACGTTTTTCAATTCATCGGCCTGGTCTTCACCGACGGCAGAAAGATTTTTTACCAGCTCGGCGGTTTGCCGACGATATTCGACCAGATGCAGTTCCAGCCATTTCCGAGAATCATTCAATGAGCGCGGAATGCTGGCCGCTGCCTGCCACTGTGCCCGTGTCAGGAGCGCCATTTGGACGGGGAACCCATTTTCATCCCCGTCGCACCATTCCACAAAAATCTTTCGCAGCCGCCTGGCATCATCGGCAGGCAGCCCTGCACACAACGAATCAAAATCGGTGTCTTCCATACGTCATTCCCCAAAATTCAGTTGCGGCTGCGCTTTGGCTTTCGCCTCCTCTTTTACGACGGTGGATTTTTCTTTCGGAATCAATTCAGTCGGGAGCAGCAAATCGGCGATGGCAGCATACTGCCGGAACATCTTCTGCATCGCCCACTGGATTTCACCAGCCAGCAATCGTTCCATGTGGCCGGCCTCCGTGCGCGACAGTTCGGCAAAGCTCAATCCTCGTTTTGCAATGGCCTCGGCCTTTTCCGCCGCCAGCAATGTGGTCGGCGTGAGCATCGGCAACGTGATTGACTTGGCTCCGTAGTCCAGCAGCCGCTTTTCCAGTTGTGAATTTTTGAACAAATCGCCTCTGGCTTTTGCTGGATTGTGGACGATCACATAATCCACGCTGTCACCACCGTAGAGAAATAACTTTCCCACGTTGTTCATGCTCTCGGTGTCATCGGTGGGAAACAGGAAAAATGTCAGCCGGACACCCTGTTCGGCGCAAATGTCGAGCACCTGCAATTCCTCCAGCGCTGTCAGGATGAGCGCATCGGCCTGGGCGCGCGTATCAACAATATGGACGGGTGCGGCATCCTTGAGCACCCGTCGGAACAAACTTAACAATTCGGCCTTGCTCTCCTGTTCATTGCCGAGTTGATACGAGCGGACGATTTCCGGGTGACGATTGGCAAAAGTGTGATGCCGGTCGTCCAGGTCGGAGCCGTTCCACGGCACGCCGAGCCGGTCGAGCCACGCGGCGCGGAATTCGGCTTCAAAACTCTTGCCGAGATTGCCTTTGGATTGCGGGTTCAGGTGAATACGTCGGATGGTGTTCATATATTTGTGGGGTCATTGAGTTTGATGTCGTCGGGATTTGGCCGGCGAACCTCGCGCGGTAGCGGAGTTGCGGCCAAAATTGGTTTTCGTGCCGGTGCTGGTGCGGCGTTGGCTGGGGTGGTGGTCACTTTCGACACAGATGACGTTTCCTCCCAATGTGTTTGCACGCGGCGTTGAAGGTGACGCCGATAGAATTGATGAACGCCCTGCGCAGTGATGGCGCAGCCTTTATCGTTGGAAATCAATGCGGCGATTTCCTGCCAGGTCCTGCGCCGCTGGCGTTGGTCACGGATGAAATCCACGAATGCTTCAAGCCGGCTGTGAAAAGCCCGACCACCGCCGCAGCGTTTGCGCTTCGCCGGTCCGCCGTCGCTGATGATGTCTGGATTCATCAACGCAAAGTTTAGGGCGTTTCGCACCAAAGCGATTAGCGCATACTCGGCGGATTAAATGGCAAAGGTGGATGATTAGGCCGGATAGCGCCGGTGATGAGATTTCTGGGCGTTGAATTCCGTTGACGACGGGTGTTGAACCGCGTTGATCGGCGTTGACGACGGATGTTGAAAGGCGTTTAGCCGCGTTGACAACATCAACGCACATCAACGGAATTCAATGTCAGTTTTTTCTGGAGCCGAATTCCGAAGCGAATGCTTCGGGGATGGTGTCTAACAAAATGACCGGCTTTCAAATTCCAGAAAGCCGCCAAAAAGTTTGTTCGGTTGAACGTATTAAAATTGTCGCACTGGTGTGCAAATTACAAAGCACTGAACGGGCATTCTGAAACCGGCAGCGAAACGAAGCAGGTCGGGAGTGGCATGAACGGACGACGGCGGAGTGGAGCGCGGTTTCAGGAATGATCGTTGAGTGCTCGACCGTCTAGGTTCGGATGAGGCGATTTGTCTGGCCGGTTTCCGAGTGCCCGCAGGAAAGCCGGCCAGTCAAAGCGCCGGGTTTTCCATGAAATTCATCTGTCTTGAGAATGCGATTGATGCCAGAGGCCGATGGGCTGCTGTTTCTTATCAACCATGCTTTCACTTTCAATCGGGTGCCAAGACGATTGTAACTCCTGTGCGCGTCTAATGACTCGGTCAACAATTTCGGATTTAGTCGAGGACTTCGATGCCGGTTCGAGTTCGGGTGTGATATTCAGTTCTGTTAAGCGTCCAAACATCGGTTTCAAAGCACGGTCTTCGTCGCGGAAAAAGAGACTGCCGCGAATCCGCACGAACTTCCATCCAAGACGTTCGAGAATTGCCTGACGCTCGGCGTCTTCTTGAAGTTTCTCCAGCCCGTGGTATCGCTCGCCGTCGCATTCCACTGCGAGGCGACGACCGTTTCCGGTGACAACGAGATCAATTCTATATGCCCCGACATGAAATTGCGGAAGCACGTTGTAGTGCGCTTCCATGAGACGCCGAAGCACGCGCTCCTCAAAAATGGATTCGGTGCGCTCGATGCGTTTTCGTAGTTCTCGTTCCCAGGCATTTGGGTCAAGAGCGTGCTCAATGAGACGGCGGCGATAATCTCCCGGCTGTAAATCAGTTTCGTGATTCAGGCTATGGACAATCCACATTTGATTACGTGCGCGGCTCGCAGCGACATTGAATCGCTTTTTGAAAATCTTTTTCCCGCCTTCCTGTCGCATGGTGAGCGGAGGTTCGCTGGGCGGCGAATCCACGACGGACAAAAACATGACATCGCGTTCGTCGCCTTGAAACTGAGCAGAGTCACCGCAAAGAATTTGTCTGCGCCGATACTCTGCCAGTTCGAGTCGTTGCCGGAGTATGCCGTCTATTTTCAAAGCCTGTTTGTCAGCGACCAATGAGATGACACCGAAGGACGTTGGTTTGCCTTCATCATTCTTTGCATATTCCGGCTGCTCCGTTGCGGCGCAGATCAGTGCGGCAATCGTCTCGGCTTCGATTTCGTTGACGTTGTCACCACGCTCACGTCCGCCCTGAACCCGGTAGTGAACGACATGTGGATTGAGTGGAATTGAAGAAGCCTCGCGAAGTGGTTTAATTTCGCCTTTGTAAGAGAGGTTGTTGCTGAAAGCGATGATGTCTGGCGCACAACGGAAATGCTCGGTCAGCCGAATCACACCACCGAATGCGATCTGCGCCAGTTCATAGACAGACGTTTCGCCGTCGTAGAGTTCTTTGTGTGGCACGCCATTCAAGAAAATGCGGATGAGCTTCGTCACTTCTTCTGCTTGGACGCCGACGGCAACGGGTGTGACCTGTTCATCGTCACCAACGACGATAGTTTGCCGACCGAGATACAATGCAAACAGTGACGATGGATCGCATTGACTGGCTTCATCAATAATCACCACATCAAATCTCGCCTTGCTCGGATCGAAGGTGTCAGCGACTTCCGCCAGCGGCATGATCCACACAGGCACGGCATCTTTGGCGGTCGTCATTTCGCGGCGGGCGGCAGCACGAAGTTCTGCGTCTCTGACTCCCTTGCCTGTTTTGGTCAACTTGTTTCGCATCGCGGCATAAGCTCCAAGAGCTTGCTTTTGCTCGCCGCCGGTTTGCCGGATTTGTTTCATCCAAGTTTGCTTTTCGACAAGTTGCGCAGTGACTTCGAGAAGTTGATGTCCAAGATTTTCAATTTCCCTTTGCAACTGGTCGAGCGAGACGTTCGCCCTCCGTTCCAATTCATCGTGAAGCTGCCGCCATTCCCAAGCAGATTCCGGTTCGCCCGGCGGTTCTGGCTGGTTGTGTTTGGGATGCCGGTTTTCGATGGCAGAAGCCCAAGCCGGTGCGGAACGACTGACTTGTTTTAACAACGCGCGACGACGAGCCAAGTCTAACTCCAAGTTTTTCAGCCGCACCAATTCTTCGTAAGCAGCTTGATAAGCCGCTGGCGACATTTCGCGGAGCGCACGGCGCAAGCTTTGCGTCACCAACGCATCCGGCGTTTGCGAAGTTGGCACTAATTGCAGCGACGCGGCGAGAATTTCTTTAAGTTGCTTGTGGCGAAGCCAGCCATTACGCGATCCAAGAATTGTGCCGAGGTCTCCCGTCACCGCACGGCGAATCCGATTCAGTTCGGCGTTTGTTCCAGTCTGTGGCTGCGTGGATTCAAGAAATGCAGACCACAAGAAACCCAATCGCTGAAATTCAGATTCAAGCGGTTGCCATGTCGAGTTGTGCCATTCCAAGCAGGTGTGAATTGTGCCGACGAATTGTTTGCAGACTTGCTCCGGGCGGTCGCCAAGTTCCGAGCAGGCCGGACCGCCCTGACAAGCCATCTGACGTTCCCACCGTCCAATCAATTCGGAACGGAGTTGCCGCATTCGCAGCAATGCGCGCACCGCACGCAAATCAGCCGAGTTGTTCAAGTCCAAGACCCGACTTCTGACTTGGGCTTTTTCCCTGAACTCAAACCAATGTCTCTTGGTTAATTTGGTGAGCAATCCAAACGAATTACCGGCTTCGCTGTGATGAATGATTTCCTCGACGACTACAAGGAGTTCATGCGGTGGCCGAGTATCAGAAATTACAGGCCCGTGTTCCAACACGAGCGCATGACATTCATGCACCTCGCGCCAGGTTGTTTCAATCAACTCCGAAAGCGACAGCCACACACGACGCGCTTCGTCACCGTCACGCCCGGCCTGAATCGCCTCCAATTGCCACGGTGCGCTGTCCCGCAAAAATTCAATTGTCTTTCTCGCCGTTTCGAGCATCCGGTCGAACTCCTTCAAATCTTTCGGCTCAAAGGTTGCGTTCCAAAGTTCTTCGCGAAAGTGAAGGTCACAAGCCGCGAGTGAATTCAGTTCTTCAACGACGCCTTGATAATCTTTGGGTGTCGGCAGCGCGCTCAATTCCGGCCTGAAACCGTTTAACTCACGCTCGTCGGCGGCAGAAATGCGCGCGTTCGTTTGGTAGAGCGCAACTACGTCTGCAAAGGAAACAGGCAAAGATTCGCCGAGTGTAACCGGGCTTGGAATCCAGTCATCCTTGCCAGTGCCATCTTTCACGCGCTTTGCCGCCTCGATTGGACGTGTTCCCTTGCCAGCAAAAACCACGTCGTGGATTTCATCTTGGCGTGCATCAAGGAATTTTTCCCGCGTGTCGCACAACGCTTTGAGAATCCGCTTTCGCTCATCGCGCGAACGCTGCGCGTCCCGCTCCAGAAGTCGGTCATCTTCTGAAAGTCGCAAATGAATCTTCCGCACGGAAGATTGAAGGTCTTCCTGACTTTGCTTGTCATTGTGAAGAACGCTGATGCAAAGCGGCTGAAGCGCTTCAACAACTTTTTGACGCAGAACGCGCAAAGCTTTCGGCGTGTGTGCGGTCACGAGAACGCGTTTGCCCTGCGCGAGCAAGTGACCAAGCAAGTTGGCGATAGTGTGAGTTTTTCCAGTGCCGGGCGGCCCTTGCACGAGCACGCAATCTCTGCGCGCGAGCTGCTTCGCGATTTCAAGCTGTTCCCGATTGGCTGGTTTGCTCAACAGAACATCCTCGTCTTCGTTTCCAAGACCCAGACCACCAGCATTTGATTCTGTCTGAATGGGCGTGCTTTCTGCCAAGCCGAGGATTTGTAAAAGTGCGGGCGAAAAACCATCAACACGGTTCGCGATGTCTTGCAATACCGCGTCGAAAATACTGCTTGGTCCTGTGCGGCGTTGGCGCATGAAGATGACAGGCTGCCGCTCGATAGTCGGGCTGCCCGCTTGTGCTTCGAGATCAAGTTGGTCACTGCCTTCACGCACCGCACCACGGCTGGGAAACAAACCTTGAATCAGGCGGAGCAAAAAACCATCCGTGTCATCCTCGCCAAGTGGTGCGAATTCTGTCTTCTTCAATTCATCGGCGCAGCGGGCAAGCTGTTGGGTGTTCACTTCTGGCAACACGCGCAGAAACTCCATGTAAAGTTCCGGCGGCTGCTCGCGTTTGCGAAAGACGAACTGCGGTTGTTTCTTTTCCGGGTAAAATTCCAATTCCAACTTTTGCAGCAAGACCGGATGACGAAACTTGCCAGCGGCGTCAGGACAACAAAGCAAGCCGTCACCAACCATCAGTTCAATCTTTTCACCTTCGCGTTCCAGAATCCCATACCACTCGTAAACAGTTTGGAACAGCGCCAGTGTTTGGCGTGCGGGCGTTTCGTTTTTGACCCACTGCTCGCGCTGCCGCTGCCAGTCTCTCAATAATGTGGGGCGCTGATAGTTGTCCTCGAATCGTTCGATGCGTGTCTTGCCATCCGTGACGACATTCCGAGTCGCCTCGACTTCAACTGTGCCGCGATATTCCCGCCAACCCAGCTTGAGCCATTCGGACAGCGCCGCTGGCGGTGGTGGACAGGGCGTGGTTGCTGGTCGCGTCAGACGAAACGCCACATCGCTATCGTCAGTTTCATCGTCGGCGTTGCCAGTGTCGCGGAACAATTCAACGGATGGATGGGCAGGCAGGTCTTTGAGCCAAAGAGTGCGAGGCTGCTGATTGATGTCGCGAACCGGCGGATAGCGGAGGTCAGTGTATGCCTTGAGGAATTCAAAAAGCTTGGTCAACCGTTCGCGCGTGGCTTGCGTGTCGGGTTGTTTATTCATGGCCATATTGTGCCGACCAACGATTCAACTGACAAGCCGCGACAAATTGGAACAGGCCGGTTGTCAACCTGTGCGGAAATCGCACTGCCACGGCTTAATTCTGTGGGAAAATGTCGCCATGAATCATTTTAACCAAAGTTTGATGACTGACGGAGTGCGTTGTGAACGGCTGGTAGAAGATTGTGTAAAGATTACACAAAAGGCGGCTTTTCTTCGGCCATGCTGGTTGGCGGATGAAAAAATCATCGGTCGAGTGCATTTCGTGTATCACATACACCTCTGCGCGGAAAAATCCGGTTAAACTGCCAGACATGAATAAAACTGGATTCACTCGTGACTACCCAGGCAAGAATGCACTTCGTGTGCCTCGCACGCCATGCTCCGGTGGCTTCGGGTAAAATGGCCAAACGATGAATGAAAATCGGAAAAAAATTAGCGATTGTTCCAAAAACGAACAAATCCTTTTGGATAAAAGTTAAAATCGCGTTTTATGTTCACTGCCGTTCCACAGAAAAAACTGTTCGTTGCGAAGGTTGGCCAGCCGGGGCCAACCGATTGTGCAATGATTGAACAATCGGGCCGATGATTTCTGGCAGACTTCTACGCATGAAAAACATTACCGCCGATAAAACAGTCCGGGTGCCACAGTTTGTTTCTGATAGGCACATGGCGATTGCGGAAACCTGATAGCGTTGCACCGTATGTTCACTGCCGTTGCGCATAAAAATCTGGCCGATGCCGAGAGCTACTTCGATGAGCATCTGGCGCAGAACGATTACTACGCCGCCGGTGAAATCCGTCCGGGCCAGTGGATCGGCGCGGGCGCGGAACGGCTGGGATTGAAAAACGTCGTCACCCGCGAACAATTTCAGGCGCTGTGTGAAAACCAAAATCCCGAAACCAGCGAACGACTGACGCAACGGCAACAAAAAGAAGACAAACGGCGAGTGTTTTATGATTTCACCTGCTCGGCACCAAAATCGGTTTCCGTGCTGGCGATGACATTGGATGATGACCGGCTGGTGACGGCACACGGGGAATCAACACGCATTGCGTTCCGCGAACTCGAAACCTTCGCCGCAACCCGAGTCCGCAAGCAGGGCAATCAACGAGACCGGACAACCGGCAATCTGGTCGCCGCCGCGTTCACGCACACGAGCAGTCGCGCGCTCGACCCGCAGTTGCACACGCATTTCACCGTGTTCAACGCCACGTTTGATGAAAGTGAACGGTGCTGGAAAGCCCTGCAAGCGGGCGGCATGTATGACGCCATCCGTTACGGGACGGCGGTTTATCGGAACGAACTGGCGAAGCGGGTTCGAGAGATTGGTTATCGAACCGTTCCGGCCAAACACGGTTTTGAAATCGAGGGTGTCAGCCCGGATGTCCTGAAACGATTTTCCAAGCGGTCGCAACAGCGTGACGCGGTGGTGAAGGAGTTGGAACAAAAGCTGGGACACAAATTGTCGAATAATGCCATCGCCCTGGCGGTGCATCAAAGCCGGGCGAAAAAAGTCAAAGGCATTTCGACAACGGAAGTGCGTGAACGCCAGTTGGCGCAATTACAGCCCGATGAATTACAGGCGCTGCAAAAACTTTCAACGTCAGTCCAACGCACTCGTCAATCGCGCATCGCCGGACTGGAAAATCAAACCCTGAATTACGCCGTGGCCCATGTCTTCGAGCGCAAATCGGTCGTGCCGGAGCATGAACTGTTGAACGCGGCCTTGTCACAACGCCTCGGCGAAGTGGATTTGCCGGCGTTGAAAGCATCCGTGAAGTGTTCGGCGGACCTGGTCAAAACCGAGCGTGGATTTTCCACGCCGCAGATTCTGGCGACGGAACTGGACTTGATTCAGACGGTCAACGCGGGATGCGATGCCGTCACGCCATTGCATCCCGGTTATCGGCCTGCCGACTGGCTGGGCGAAGATCAACGCCGGGCGATTTATCATGTTCTGCGCACCAGTGACCGCATTACTGGCCTGCGTGGGCTGGCTGGCAGCGGCAAAACCACTGCGTTGCGCGAATTGGTTGCCGCCTGCAAAGAGGCAAAGATTGAACCGTTGTTCTGCGCGCCAACGGCGGCAGCAACCGAAGTGTTGAGAAAAGAAGGATTCGAGGCGAAGACGCTGCAAAGCCTGCTGCTGTCCAAACAACCATTATCCAAAGACAAGCTGGTCGTGCTGGATGAGGCCGGGGCGGTGGGAATGGATGACATGAAGCGGCTGTTTGATTGCGCGAATGATGCGCGAATCATTTTGTCCGGCGATACCGGGCAACACGCTTCGGTTGCGCGTGGCGATGCGCTGCGAATTTTGGAACGGCATTCCAATTTCAAATCCGGCCAGTTGACGGCCATCCGGCGGCAACGCAAGGCGGCCTATCGCAAGGCCGTGGAACTGGCGGCGCAAAAACGCACTGTGGAAGCCTTCGCGCAGTTGGAACGCATGGGTGCGGTGGCAGAGGTCCTTGCGGACGGCCACCATGATCTTCACGACTCGGCGGCGAAATCGTATTTGAAAGTATTGGCGGAAAATAAGTCCGCGCTACTGGTCGCGCCGACGTGGAATGAAATCGAGGCGGTGACGGAAAAAATCCGCACCGCGCTGAAAACGTCCGGTCGGCTGGCCGGTGAAGAAAAGGAGTTTCAAGTTTTTGATTCGCTCTCGTGGACGGAAGCGCAAAAGCGCGATGCGCGGCAATATCGTCCCGGCATGGCGATCCATTTTCACCGGACAGCACACGGTTTTGACAAAGACGAAACGGTGGCGGTGGTCGCCGTGGAAAACGATTCGCTGAAGGTGCAATGTCCCGATGGTTCGGAAGTGCTTTTCCAATTGGGTCAAGGTTCCGCCTTGTTTGATGTGGGGGAGAAACGGAAATTGAAAGTGGCCGCCGGTGACAAGCTGCTGCTGCAATCAAATTGGCAAAAGAAATTCGTCAACGGTGAGTTGGTCGAGGTCAAAGCCGTTCAAGGCGATTCTGTTTTGCTGGCCGATGGCCGGGTGATTCCTGCTGATTATCGAACCTTCACGCATGGCTACGCCGTCACGTCACACGCCGCCCAGGGCAAGACGGTGGATGAGGTTTTGCTGGTCGCCTCGTCGCGTTCGCTGCCCGCCATCAATCAGGAACAATTTTACGTCAGTATTTCGCGTGGCCGCGAACGCTGTCAGGTCTTTACGGACGATGCCGAGATGTTGCGTTCGCACGTCACCCATTCCAGTGCGCGTTTAGCGGCGGTTGAAGCCATGTCGCAACGTGACTTCCTCCAAACCATTTTGCAGCGCGGCAATCGTTTTATGAAACGGTTCCGCCAGCGCATTGCGCAAACACTCTCAATCGAAACCACTGAAAGGAGCAGCCATGAAATCAAGCCAACCGAACACCAGCGACAATCCACCCGCCATATCAGCGTCTAGCCCGCGTAAAAATCCCTGCGTCGGCAGTGATCCCAACATCGCCGCGCTCGAAATAATTGCCGATGACGGCATCAGCTATCTGCTGCCCTACGCGCAGTTCTTGTATGCCGAAAGAACGGCCAACCCGGCCTTGGAAAATGAACCGGAGGCATCGCCGGAGAAAATGTCCATCCATTTTGGGTGTGCCGAGGTGATCGTTCTGGGTAGCGGTCTCAAACGGCTGGAACGCTGGCTTCAGGGATACGAATTGAGTTTTGTAATGTCGGCGGACAGCCGTTTGGGTGCCGTGTATGACACCCTCATTACCACCGTCACCCTCACTTTAACCAAGGAAAACGTATGAATCCCGAACGCAAAGAAATTCTCAATCTGATTTCACTGCCTGGACGCATGAACGCCGCCGAAGCCGCTTGGCGTCTCGGTTTTGAACCAGACCACATTCCCATTCTGGTCACTGCCGGCCAGCTCAAGCCGCTGGGCAATCCACCGCCAGGAGCCGTGAAGTTTTTTCTGACGACCGAGATTGAGCAAAAGAAAGGTGACGCCAGATGGATGAACAAGGCAACCGAAATCATCCGGCTAAAGGTCAAGGACAAGAACGAGCGCGCCGCAAAAAGCCGGACGCTCAAAGGTTCCGTATCCACAACCAACGGAAATAATTCCCGTGACCGTCATTCCTGAATCAGCGGCGTGCCTCGCGCTTCCATTATACGGCGCGCAATCTGCATCGCCAGTGGTCATTCCCAATCATCATCGTAATCGCAATGCGCCGAATGGTGCGGCGGCGGAAACGGGTTGAACGTGTCCGGTGGTGGCGGTCCCGGCAGATGAATGAACAGGCCGGGCCGGACATGAAGCGCGGATTTCCCACCTTTACGTCGCAATGCCCCACTCAATACCCACGCCAGCAAAGCCAGCAAGAGATAGATGGCCCCAATAAAAAAGCCAAGGGCATGTTCGTGAATGAATCCATCAAGGTGTTTCAATCCTGACGCTTCCAGTTCCAGTGCTTTAATTTGCCAAGGTTGCATGATGTCCTCCTTATGCGGCAACGGCTTTCGCCGCTGGTTCGGGGTTCCGGTTTCCAATGATGGCCTTCTGCTGCCGTTCGTATTCGCTCAACGACGGCATTTCCACCGGAGCTTTGCGCGAATACGCCCGTGCCATCGCCCGGCTGTTATGGCCAAGATTCACCTGGGCATACCGTTCGGGATAGCCCGCCGTCTTTGCCCGTTCCGCCCAAGCGTAGCGGTAGCTGTGCAACGAGACGCCCTTGATGCCAAGTCCATCGCAGCGTTGTTTGAACTCCGTGGCGCGGTCGCCCGAACGGACGGTTCGCAGATACGGAAACAGTGGCCCATTTCCCGGCAGGTCGCGCAAGATTTCCTCCATGTCTTCATCCATGCGCATGATGGCAATCGAGCCGGTCTTGCGGCGCGCATAGCTAATGACGTGGTGTTCCCAATCAACATCCTCGGCGTTCAGGCCGGCCAGATCGGATTGCGATGCGCCCAAGTGCCACGCGAGTTTGTAGAACGCCTTGCGTTCGGGATTTTGTTCGCGGGCGACGATGGCCAGATGTTCGGCCAGCGTAATGCCGCGCTTCTCTTTGAACTCGACGGCGGGCCACTGGCGTTTCGGCACGAGCGGCCACGGCAGCCAATTCATGTCCACACAGAAATTGTGAAGCCGTCGCAGATAGACATTGGTAGAAACCGTTCCCATTTGCAGAACCTTCAGGATCGTTTCACCTTTGGTTTCAATGATGACCTGCGGCAGCAATGTGATAAACGCCTTGTCCTTGGCGGCAGTTTTCCAGCGGTGTTGGTTGGCTCCCTGTTTGGTGTTGGTCAATGCTTCAATGGCGTGCCGCCACGTCCGCGTGGTGATGCCGTTGTCGCTGCCCGCCAGATACGCTTTGGCAATCTGGAGATTCAACACCGGCTGGCGTTCGGAATTATTTTTGGCTTCGATGACCTGCCGGGCATCGTCTGCATTGGTGGTGCCGAGACTGG
>Ga0116126_1000343_pt1 | contig 36868 bp, 29 predicted proteins | sample June2015DPH_16_5_FD_89730 | JGI IMG/M metagenome (GOLD analysis project Ga0116126, IMG submission 89730) | Peatland microbial communities from SPRUCE experiment site at the Marcell Experimental Forest, Minnesota, USA - June2015DPH_16_40 | ecosystem: Environmental > Terrestrial > Soil > Wetlands...
TCGGTAAGGCTTGCCGCTCACAACGGACTTCCAGAATGATGGCGCATGCAGAAATGCATTCAGGGCGAACTTCCTAACCGCGGCATATTCGGGCTTGTCTGCAGGTAAGAACTGCGCGCCCGACTGCTCGGGATTCATAAACGGCGACTTCTGGCGGACTCCACGCGGAGCCACCCATAGGACATCACCGCCGGGCCGGTCTATGTTGCCCGTCAGGGCACGAAGAATGAGCTGAGCGCGAGCGGTCTGGAAATTTGAAGCACTCACATCGGTGGCACTACCCCAAAGCATGCAGGCTGGCGAAGTGTTGGCGTAGGTCCTCGCCGCATCGCGTATGCCATCTGCTGTGAGCCCCGTAATCGCTGCCGCCCACTCTGGAGTAAAGGGGCGGACATGCTCGACCAGCTGTTCATAACCTACTGTGAAGTTGTGGACGAAATCGCGATCGAGCAGGCCCTCGGCGATAATGGTGTGGATCATAGCCAAAGCCAAGGCGCCATCAGTGCCTGGCCGCAACTGCAGCCAGTGCGTTGCCTTCTTAGCCGGGGTGATTCGGCGCGGGTCGATGACGATGACCTTCTCGGCGGTCCGTAACGCCTGTTCAATCAGTCTGCCGCACATGCCGTCGGCCGCACCCGATGCAGTAATGTTGCAGCCCCAGATAACGACACAAGCCGGATGGTTACCACCGGCTCCGTAAACATCGGTGATCGGAAGCTGCCCTAGAGTAATGATGCTGGCGAATACACGCGGCATATAGCAGAGGTGAGCCGGAGCAACAAAGTTCGGCGTACCGAAGGCGTTGGCAAACCGCAGGGTGAAATCGGTATACGGCCGGCCCGTCCCTTGGCCAATCGCCACATATTCGGGACCGCTCTCGCGCCTGATCCGGGAAAAGATTTCCTCAATCTCGTTGAGCGCCTCGTCCCAAGAGATTCGCCGCCACTTTCCTTCTCCGCGCTTGCCGATCCGGCGAAGCGGATGTGTAACGCGGTCCGGGTGGTACAACAGTTCCGGCGAAGCAGCCCCTTTCGGACAGATGTAGCCCCTGGAGGTAGGGCTGTCCGGATCTCCTGTCACCTTTAGGACACGACCGCCGCGGAGGTGGACCAAGTCCTGACAAACTCCGTGGCACATACGACAAGCAGACCGCACAACTCGGGTGTCTTCTGACCTTGCTGTTTTGGCCATCTCTAACCTCCTCCTCTGGATTCGCCCTGCCCGCACCGTTCTACATTTCGCAGACTTCGCAGGGGGCGGCACCCTACGCTACCGTTTCGTCCGGATTCGAACAGGCGTAGGAGCCTACTCCGGCTGCTTCTACGCGTTTGCCGATGGTTGAACCAACTGCAAAAGGATTTCGGAAATGTCCATCACCCGCAGATCACGATCCCCTTTGCAGGCATTTACTCCGTCTTCCATCATGGTCAGGCAGAATGGGCACGCGATGGCAAGCGTCTCGGCTTGGGTCTCGAGAACTTCGCGCGCTCGCTCTTGGTTGACACGCTTCCCTGCGGGTTCCTCGACAAAGCTCATCCCCCCGCCCCCACCGCAGCAGAAGCTCTGCGCTCGCGTCCGCCGCATCTCGATCGGTGCCTCATCAGATGAGGCCCGTATCACGTGCCGCGGCGCATCAAAAACACCGTTGTGCCGCCCCAAGTAGCACGGATCGTGAAACGCAATCTTCCTGCCGGATCGCCGCAGCGGTTTGAGCCTGTCCACATTCACAAGCGCAGCGAGGTATTCACTGTGGTGGCTGATCTCTAAAGTAGCGCCGTGACGCTGGTACTCGTGCTTGAGCGTGTTGAAGCAATGTGGGCAGAAGGTAACGACCCGCTGGACGTTGTGCTTCTTGAACGTTGCCACATTTTCTTTTGCCAGTTGTTCGAACAGGAACTCGTTTCCGATCCGGCGGGCTGGATCGCCGCAGCACTTCTCTTCGCGCCCGAGGATGGCAAACTTCACGCCAGCCTTTTGCAGCAGCCGAGCGGTGGCACGGGCGACCTTCTGGTTGCGCTCGTTCAGTGCGCCGCTGCAGCCGACCCACAGCAGGACCTCGGCATCCTTGCAGTCACTGATTTGCGAAACGTTCAATCCCTCGCACCAGTCCAACCGCCCAGCTTGCGTACCACGGAACGGATGGCCACGGCTCTCGAGGGAAGTGATGGCCTCCTGCATTGATTCCGGGAAGTCCGCTTCTTCCATTACCAGGAAACGGCGCATATCCACGATCTTCGGCATCTGCTCGATGAACACGGGACATGCTTCCATACACGCCGCGCAAGTCGTGCATTGCCACAGCCGTTCCGGCGCGGTTCCCAGAACCGTGCCGATGATCGGCAGCCCACGCGCTTCTTCAACACCGGCCTGAACCCCTGCGCCAGCGCCTGAGTTCGAGCTTCCATTGCCATTCGCGGTACTGAGCGCAAAAGCTTCTTGCGCATGTTCGCGCATCAAGTTGCGGAGATCAAGAATCAGGTCGCGCGGAGAGAGTTCTTTTCCTGAGATGTTCGCCGGGCACACGGACGTGCAACGACCGCACTCCGTGCAGGCGTCAAGATCAAGCAAATCTTTCCAGGTAAAACCTTTCAGCGAGTTGACCCCAAAGCTCGCTGTGCTCTCAAAATCGATGTTCTTCAGCGAGGCGCCGATTGGCTCCAGATTTGCCGCGTAGATGTTCAGCGGCGCGGTGGCCGCGTGCATCATCTTCGTGTATGGAATCCATGCGAGAAAGCCGAAGCACACCACCATGTGGAACCACCACGTGAAACGATGTGCCTGCTGCATTGCTCCAACGCTCATCCATTGACTCACCAGTTTCGCGGTCAGATTGCCAAACGGCGACCAACTTGCCCACGGATCCTTCGTCACGGCAATGCGCCAGCCTTCCAGCAGGAAGCCAGTTACGACGATTAGAGCCAGGACTGCCAATATCCATGCGGCCTCGTCTGTGTAGACCAACCGCTTGGGACGAGCAAGGAAGCGTCGCGCGGCTGCCATCATGACGCCGGCCAGCACCAGCGCCCCAAATACATCCACAATGAACGACTGGAAGTACAGATAGAACCAGCCGTGCATGATGGAAAGGCCGACGTCGGCTTGTAACGCTACGACGGTTGTCGCGATGGCAAGAACGATGAACCCATAGAAGATGAACCGATGAAACACGCCCGCATAGCTGTCGCGTGCCGTGCGGCTTTGCGCCAGCGCGTGCCGAAGCAGATGCCGAATGCGCTCCACCGGACGATCCAATCGGCGGACCGGAAGCCCACGACGCCAAACGCTCACACGCCGGAATATCCCGTATCCGGCGGTGGCCAATGTGATCAGCAGCAGGAGATACATCAGCCAGATGTGGGACACATTCCAGTAGATCTCACGCGTTGCTTGGGCCGGATTCATTTGCATACGGGCTCTAGCCGCTCGCGAATGAGCGGCACCAGCTTGCGATAGTCCCCTACCACCCCGAGCCGGCAGTGCTTGAATATCGGTGCTTCGGCGTCGGTGTTGATCGCCGCAATGTTCTTGGCTTCCGAAATGCCCGCAAGATGCTGGCTGGCGCCGCTGATGGCGATCGCCAGATATAACTCGGGAGCGACTTTTTTCCCGGTTTGACCGACCTGCCACGTCGCAGGCACCCAACCGGCGTCGCAGGCGGCGCGCGTGGCGGCCATTTGTGCGCCCAGCAAGTCGGCGAGCAGCTGCAGTTCGTTACTGAACGGCTCCGGTCCGCCAATGCCGCGTCCGCCGGAAACGATAATCCGCGCATCTTCCAGCCGCGCTGTGCCGGAGTCCTCCCGCTTGCGCTCGACAACTCGGGTGCGCGTATCCGGCTTGACGTCCAAAACAGCGCGTATGATCTCACCCTCCGTGGCGCGTGCCGCCGCGGGATCGAATGAACGCGAACGCAGCCACACGACCGCCGGCGAGCGCTTCAGCTCAATGACCGCCTCGGCTTTTCCGCCGTACACTTGGCGTGTAACGCGCACTGCGCCGTTCTGCATCTCAACGGCTACTCCATCCCCGACCGCACTGCCGCCCAACCGGTGCGCGAGACGCGGGGCAATCTCCTGGCTGTAGATGTCGTTGGAGAGCAGCACGACGCGGGCGTCTTTCGCAAGCTGCGCCAGTGCGTTCAGACACGACTCCGGAGCATATTCAGCGGTCGCGGATTGGTCCGCGACTACAACCTTGTCCACAAACCGCGCGACCTCCGAAGCAAGTTCACCTGCTCCGGTACCGAAGATAATGGCGTGCAACTGCCTGCCGATCTGTTGCGCGAGACGTTGCGCCGCGCCTGTTAATCCCTGCGCGGCTTTGTCAAAGCCGTCCGATACAAAAAGGCAAATGATGATGTTGTTCATAGTCAGCCCGACCTCGGTTCATGCGAACTCAGGGCACTTAAGCCCCTACGCACCGGCGGCGATTTGCGCCAGGCACTTGGCAAAAGCTTCAGCTTGCTCCCCAGGCGTGTCGCCGCCGACAAACTCGCAATGTGTCTCTTTTTGTGGAATCGCAAGATCAGCGACTTCGTAGTAAGTGTTGCCGGCACGCGCAGCCGCGGCGTCGATGCCTAAATCGTCGATCGTCCACTTGGTCAGCGGCTGGCGATACGACATCATCACGTCGCGCACTTTCGGGATCCGCGGGACGTTGTGCTCGTGATTAGTGATCGTGAGCACGAGGGGCGGCTCGGCTTCGAACACCTCATATCCCCAGTCGGTTTGGCGGCGAATGCGCAGCAGGTTGCCCAGGGCCTCAATGCTGTCGACGAACGATATGCAGGGCACGCCCAACTCCTCGGCCAGCAAGCCGCCGGTTTGTCCCGCTCCCCAGTCGCCCGCTTCGCGTCCCACTAGGATCAGATCAATCCCGCCAAGCTTGTTCGCCGCTGCGGCGAGCACTACCGCCACGGTATAAGGATCTGGTTTGGAGTTGCCGTCATTGACCACGAGCGTGGCTGTGTCAGCTTTCATGGCGAGGGCCTTGCGAAGGGACTCCTCGGCCGTTGCTGGCCCGTACGACAATGCCGCGATCTTCGCGTTGCCGGTTCGCTCGCGGAACTGCAATGCCATCTCGAGCGCGTTCTCGCAAAAGATGTTGGTGACGAGGTTACCCGCACCACGTTCGGCCTCACGCTTCGCGCAATCGATGCGAAAATCGCGGGCGGGCACTTCCGGATCGAGAATCTGCTTTAGGCAAACGAGGATATTCATAAACGCCACTCAGAACGGATATCGTCCAGCTTTGACCACTACATCGGAAATCCGGCGCCGCGCGGCGACCGTGTTAAACACCGGATAGTCAGCGATCTGACGAACTACTTCCGGCAGCACACTGTCTCCAGCGGCTGAGAGTGCTGCGATGATCTGCTTGCCAGAGTGGCGAACGCGATCAGCCACATCGCTGGCGTAAACCCGCACGATATCGATCGGCGCAGAGCAATTGCCCTCGCCTTTTGCGGCGACCATCTTGCTCGTGCGCAGGAGTGCGCTTTCCAGCGCGTAGGTTTCCATCGCCGCATCAGCGATATGACCCAGGATTTCCTGTTCGGTCGATAGCTGCTTGCCGTAAATCGTTTGGGCGCACCCAAGCGCCAGAAGAACGAATTTCTTGGCACAGGCAAGGAGTTCGTACTCGCGGGCAAACAACGGATCGCCGGGAGGTGCGGCGTAAGGTCCGTTGGCAGCGACGTTCACATCCGTCGCTGCGCCTGCAACGGCCGGGGCCTTCAGCAGCCGGATTGGTATGAGGACACGGTTGATCTCATTTGTGCCCTCATAAATGCGGGAAAGGCGAGCGTCGCGGTAGGCGCGTTCGGCGGGATAGTCTTTGGAGTAGCCGTAACCGCCATGGATCTGCAGCGCCTCATCAACAATGTAGGCGAGAGCTTCGCTGGTCCAAACCTTGTTCATGGAGCATTCAGCGGCAAAGCTTTCAATGGCCTTCAGAACTGCCGCAGAGTCATGCCCAGCAACCGTCTCCAATGCGCGATCGATATCGCCGACTGCGCGATAGGCCATCGCCTCGCCGACATAACAGCGGATGGTCATCTCACCGAGCTTTTGCTGGATCATGCCGAAGCCGGCAATCGCTCGTCCGAACTGCTGGCGCTCGATCGCATAAGTCAGGGCATCGTTCAAAGCCTGTCTGGCGCCTCCCATGTTGACGGTGCCCAGCTTCAGGCGGCCGAAATTCAGGATGTTGAAAGCGATCTTGTGACCCTGGCCAACTTCGCCCAATACGTTCTCGACCGGCACACAAACATTTTCGAGAAAAAGCGCGGTCGTCGAGGACCCGTCCAACCCAAGTTTCGGTTCTTCCCGACCGCTCACCACGCCCATTTCGCGCTCGACGATGAACGCGGTGAACTTTTCACCGTCAACCTTCGCGAAGATCGTGAACACGTCTGCAAAGCCGCCATTCGTGATCCACATCTTCTGGCCGTTAAGGATGTAGTACTTGCCGTCGGGACTCAATTTGGCTTTCGTGCGGATGGAGAGCGCGTCGGAACCAGAGCCCGGCTCCGTGAGCGCGTAGGCGCCGAGCTTTTCGCCGCTCGCGAGGAGGGGCAAGTAGCGTGACTTCTGCTGCTCGTTGCCGAAATAGACGATGGGCAAGGTGCCGATCCCGGTGTGTGCCATCACTGGTACTCCGAAAGAAGGCGCAGCCCCAATCTTCTCGCCGACGTGCGCCGAACTGACCTTGTCCAAGCCCATTCCGCCGTAATCTTGCGGAACGTCCAGGGACAGCAAATCCAGTTTGCCGGCCTTTTGCAGCATGTCACGAGTCGCGGTATGGTCCTTGGCGTACAGTTGTTCGCTGCGGGGCAGGACTTCGGTGCTCATGAAGTCCTCTACGATGCGGCCGAACATCTGCTGTGCGGATGAAAGATCCTCGCGCGTGAAAACTTCATCGCAGGCGCTGTTCGCAATCAAGAAACCGCCACCAACGTGGCGTTGAATAGAATGGCTGGATGCTGCCATGAACGTCTCCTTAACTCAGTGCGCCGCCAGTTCGTCCGGGCGCGCGTCATGTTGAACGAGCCCCGAAACGATTTCGTACCTACGGCTTCTCTCATCAATCGTTCTCCTCCAAGTTCAACCCTTGTTTCCGCGTGGTTTCTGAAATCAAAAGCTTCTCGGCAGCCCGAAACTTTCCGCGATGTAGTTCTTCGCCATCTCGTCGGAGATGGGGGAGAACATCATCTGTTTGTAGTCGCGGAAGTGGCGCTGCATGTCGTACTCCATGGCGAAGCCGTAGCCACCCATGATTTCCATTCCGTAGCGGGCCGCCAGTTCAGACGCACGACAGGCCACGACCTTGGCCATGCACGCCTCGACGTCGTACCGTTTGCCTGCGTCGCACAGTCGGGCGCACTTGTAGATCAGATTCTGGGCATTCTCGATTTCAATGGCGATCTCGGCGAGATAGTGCTGCAGGATTTGAAAAGAGCCGATGGTCTTGCCGAAGGCTTTTCTTTCCCGCGCATAATCCAGGGCGTACTCAAATGCGGACTTCGCGATCCCCAGAGAAAACATGGAGGTGGCGATACGCTCCGGATTCAACACACTCAGAAGTCCGTACCAACCTTTGTTTTCCTCTCCCAACAGGTTTTCGAACGGCACGCAGACGTTGTCGAAGTAAATCTCGTTGACGCCGCACCCGTGGATGCCCATTTTCTTTATAGGCCTGATCGTGACCCCCGGGCTGCGAGCGTCAATGATCAGAAGAGACAGGCCCTTCTTGCGCTCGACTTCTTTGTTCGTGATCACCAGTGTGGTGAGGTAGTCAGCGACGTGAGCTCCGCTGATCCACATCTTCGAACCGTTCACGACGTAGTGATCGCTGTTCTTCGTGGCACTCGTGCGGATGGCGCCGAGGATGTCCGTACCGCCGGCCGGCTCGGTCATAGCCAGCGACCACTTTTCCTTGCCCGCCGCAATTCGAGGCAGGTGGTGTTTCTTTTGGGCGTCGGTTCCCAGGGCCATAATCGGGCGACCGCCAAAGCCTTCGGCCATTCCTGAGCAAAAGCTCACTGCAACACCCGCCCTGCTGATTTCCTCCATGACGATGCACTGCTCGACTTCGCCCAGCCCCATGCCTCCGTACTCAGGAGGAATACAGATGCCCATGGTTCCCAGCTCAGCGAGCTTGTCGTACATGTCCTGGGGAAGAAACGTCGTGTTCTCGTCGAGCCAGCGGACGTATTCGCGCGTGAGGTTCCGCTTGCAGAACTCGCGATAGGTCTCCTGCAGGAGCTTCTGTTCTTTAGTGAATTCCAGGTCCACCGCCGGGCCTCCTTCACTTATTTACCCTTAAAGCTGGGCTTCCTTTTTTCTACGAATGCTGCGACGCCTTCCTTCATATCTTCTGAACCGGCGAGCCACTGAATCGTGCCTCGCTCAATGGCAAGCGCGGCGTCGATGCTGTCGCATGTAGCGGAGTTGTTGATGATGGTCTTAGCCGCCCGCAGCGCTAACGGCGGCTTTGCCACAAGTTCCTCTACCGTCTTCTCTAGCGCCTGGTACATCTCGGCCCGGCTGAGAAATACGCGGTTGACCAAGCCCCACTGGTGGGCTTCCGGAGCTTTGATCACCTCGCCGCGATAGATCATTTCCTTTGCTCGAGCCGCCGGAATTGCGCGAGGCAGCCGCACCGTCCCGCCCCAGCCGGCCAGCAGTCCGAGATTGATCTCCAGCAGACCGAACGTGGCGCTTTCGGTGGCGTAGATGAAGTCGCACATGAGAGCAAGTTCCAATCCTCCCGCGAAGCACATTCCGGCCACCGCGGCGATCACGGGCTTTTCCATGGTGGTGATGAGCTGATGAATCCTAGCCCCGCGCTGGAGCAGATACTCATACCCAGACACCAGATTCATGCTCTGGAAGGCTCGAATGTCACCGCCGCTGCAAAAGGCCTTTTCCCCGGCCGCTCCGATGACGACACATCGAATGCTGTAGTCGAGGGCGACCTTCTCCAGGATGTCGAGCAGCTCGCGTTGCATTGTATCGTCCAAAGCATTTCGCATCGCCTCGTTGTTCAATGTGAGCCAGAGGGCTTCGCCGTTTGCGCCTTTACGCTCATAGATGACCTTCTGGTAGATCGTCGTTATCGTTGGACTCGCCATTGAAACCTCCTCAGCCTTTCACCGGGCGCCATTTCGGGAGTACCACGTCTGGTGAGACTTGATCGAAGACCACTTCCAGCTCCATGCCGTTCCGCAGTTCCTGGGGTGAACGGCCAACGATGTTGGAGATCATCCGAGGTCCCTCCGGGAGATCGACCATCGCCAGCACGTACGGAAGGTCTTCTATGAACGGGAATGGAACGCTGTAGGTGTTCACCGCGTATGCGTACAGCTTGGCTTTGCCGGAAGCTTCCACCCACTCCGCACCCTCGCTGGAGCAGGCGGTGCAGTACAGATATGGCGGGTGATCAATGTGGCCACACGCCGTGCATTTCTTCAGCAACAATTTGTGCTGTTTGGTACCCTCCCAGAAAGGTCTTGACCATGCCGTCGGCTGCGGGAGAGGCTTTATGAAGTCCTGGTCGGTGCAACCGAGCTTTTCTTTCAACATCTGCCTGATGCTGGCCTTTTCTACTGAACCTGCGCTCATCCTCGCCTCCTCTGATCGCGACGGTTTCCGTCCTTGTCTCCGGCGCTTATGCGCTGTGGACTAGTTAGGGATCTGGTTGCCGAGCACGGTGAAGTGCACATCCATGAATGCACCGCCGCCGCAGTCTTCGATCAGGAACCGTGCACCTTCAACCTGTGCTTTCCCTGCCATGCCTTGTAGCTGCCGAACGCCCTCGACGAAGACGGAGAATCCAACTCCAGTGCCGGTGTGCCCGAATGCCATGGCTTCGCCATTCGTGGAGACCGGGTACTTGCCGCCGGGGCTAGTCTGTCCCGAGTGCACAAGCGCACCGGAGCGTCCCGGTTCGACGAAGCCCAGCGCGTCCATCGCCATCAAGGAAATCACCGGGTACGATCCGTAGATTTCGTAGATGTCCATGTCGGCCGGGCCCAGACCAGCGCGCTCATAAGCCGCTTTGGCAACGGGTGCGTAGAACTCGTGCATGCGATCCAGGTCGCGCACCTTGCTTTTGGTGATACTGCGGTGGCTGTAGCCGGAGGCCTCGCCGAGTACGTACACGGGGTTGCGACACACCTTGCGCGCGTTCTCGGCGGTGGTCATGACGTAGGCGCTGCCGCCGTCCGCCAGCACGTTGCACATCAACGCGGTAAGCGGATAAGCAACCATGCGGCTCTTGAGGACCTCTTCGACGGTGAGCGTTTTATCGCGGAACATCGCGTTCGGCTGCAGGTTCGCCCATTTCCTGCAAGCAACGCAGACACTGGCCACCTGTTCGAGGGTTGTTCCGGTGTAGGCCATGTATGCCTGGGTCACCATCGCGGCCAGCGCGTTGTACGTCATGCCATACGGGACCTCCCACTCAAGATCAGCTCCGGCATGCGCGAAAAAGGTAGCTTGCTCGTTCGGCGAGAACTGACAGAAGCGCTGCGCGTGAACTACAAGGACGTAATCGGTCTCGCCGGAGCGGAGTATGCCTTCCGCCGTTTTCCGGATGGAGAAGCTCGACGCGCCGCCCGAAACCGTAGTGGCAACGACCTTGCAGTTTCTCGCGCCGATAGCCTCGGGCAGGCGCCCGAAAAACATTTCGGTGTTGTATTCCGAACCCATGATGTGGGCCGCGGTGAGCGCGGCGCCGATTTGATCCTTGCTGATGCCGGCATCCTCAATGGCAAGTTTTGCCACGCGGTAGGCAATCTCGAACTCGCTCCGCTTCGGATAAATCCCGCAGGGCACCTCTCCTGTTCCGATAATCGCGAACTCCGGTTTACCCATCGCATTCTCTCCTGATCACTTAATGAAGAAAGACAATTTCTGCCTCGCGCTATACGCTCGAAGAGGCAAAACTCTGGGACACACGCCTTTTGCTGATATCGACTCCCAACAGGCGCGCCAAATTCACGCCAAAGATCTTGCGCCGATCTTCGTCGGTGATTTCCGGATACCCGTACTCCTGGCGCATTTCTTCGGGAATCTGGAATCTGCGGAATCCTTCGACCGACAAGCGCACCTGGGCCTCGAAGCCGGCCGTGTCCGTTCCCCAGATAATTCGATCGGGTCCGGCGAAGCGGAGGGCCTCACCGATGATCTTCGCGAACTTTCTGGGTGCGCTCAGAGCCCAGGGAACGATGAGGCTCAGGCACAGGTAGACGTTCGGGTGTCCCATGGCGACCATGTTGAGATCGTCACAATGGGGGTATCCCATGTGAAACGCCACCAAATTGAGGTTCGGGAAATCGCGAGCTACATCGTCGAGCAAGATGGGCAGTGCATACCTGCTCTTCCCCGGAGGAACCCAGCTGAAGCCGGTGTGGACGTCGAGGACGATTCCCAACTCCTGCGCCTTCTCGTAGAAGGGCCAGAGTTCGGGATCGTTAATGAAGGTGTCCTCTGGAGGGTAGAACTTGAATATCTTCGCACCTTTTTCCTTGACCCAATACTGCAGTTCCCAGATGGCATTTTTCACTCCGCGGTGCCTAATGGGCGAGAGATTAGGCTGATACATAAAGCGGTCTGGGTGAGCCTCGACCGCTTTCGCCATTTCCCCATTCGAGCACCAGCGACTGGAGTAGCCGGTGCTATCCATCATCGATTCTGGGAGCAGACAGGCGATGTCAACTCCACAGTTATCCATCGCCGCGAGCAAAGCTTCCGGGGAAGTATCTTTCTTTAATCGTTCCGGACCGGCCCCTTGCAAAGCCGAGGCTGGCAGTCCGGTCAGCAAAGCCCGTTTGCAGCCCTCGATGGCACGCCACCACATCTGGACGCCCGGGAAGTGAACAAGCGGCGTCATGTCGCCGACCAGGTGGGCTTCCGGATCAATCTTGAAGAAATCGTCGATCTGAGCTTGAACAACCATTACAGCCCTCCTTCGTGAATCGTGTTACTCGGGTCCCGGTCCCCGGAATGGACGCCAGTACTTCTCCTCCACCGAAATCTGGGGTTTCCACCACGGCCGATCAAGCGCGGGCATGGGCAGCGTCATGCCCATTGGAAGGAGGCTTTCGTGCTTCTGCCGTGGGCCGATTTGCAGCTCCGGCTGCGCGTACTCGCGGCTAAGCCACGGATTGCTACCACAGGCCGGTGACGTACCCGAGAGGCACCGCATGACGCAGATGTTGTCGCGCTTGCAGCGGACAATCTCATCCGCCCGGCCGGACGCTACTTTGTTGGGGTATTCCGGATCGCACATGAGTTGGCGGCCGAGAGCGGAGATGTCAAACTTCCCAGCAGCAATATCGGCGTCTGCCTTGACGGGATCGTGCTGCGAGGGAACGATGACTGGAATCTTCAGGGCCTTCTTAAAATCGGCGCCAGTATCAGGAATGTGCTCCGCGCGCTCCGCCTCCGGGAGTAAGTGATTCGATTCCTCGTAACCTCCGCCATCGGAGAGGCTGATGTAGTCCGCTCCGCGGGCTTGTAAGTCCTGCGCAAGATCGATCATTTCCTCCCGCGTCAGTCCGCCTTCGCAGTGCTCTTCTGCGCTGATACGCACACCAATGGGAGCGCCCGGGCAGGCATAACGGATTTGCTCCATTACCTCGTTGACAAAACGCTTGCGGTTGCGCCAGTCGCCGCCGTACATGTCGGTGCGTTTGTTGGTAAGCGGTGAGAGGAACTCGTGTTCCAGGTAGCCGTGTGGAGCGTGAATTTCGATCGCGTCAAACCCGGCGATCAGTGCGAGCTGACAGCTATGCGCATATTCCTTCTGCTCGCGGCGGATCTCTTCGATCGACATCTCCCGGGTCATCTGGCCGGTGAGAAAGACGCGAGGACGCTCTGCCTTGCGAAATGCGTTCACCACGTATTTGGTGCCCTTGTCCAGGGCCATTTCGTATGGCAGCCCGCCGGTTGCTGCGGGAGCCAATTTGTCGTGGTCATAGGAATGCCCCTGGCGTCCGAACCCGATGCTCATCTGCGCGGCGATTTTGCTGCCGAAGTAGTGAACGCGATCGGTAAGCAGCGTCAGGCCGTGCTGGTGCCCTGAGTCGTAACAGCTGAGATTCCGCCCCCAGACGAATTCGGCAGCCAACCGTGTCCCCATGATTGCCCCCGTGATGAGGAGACCTGCCCCACCCTTGGCCCGGGCCGCGAAGTAGGAGATGAGTTGTTCGGTGGCGCGCCCGTTGCCGTCAGACAGCGTCTCGTTCATGGGCGCCATTGCCATGCGATTCTTGAGCTCAAGCGGTCCAATTTTGATTGGGCTCAGAAGCGCCGGGAATTGCTTTTGTGGTGTTGCGTTGGTCGACATGTCATTCTCCTAATTTGCGATCACTAAAGCACCAAGGGCCCAAGGTCTTGCTGTGACCTGGGCTCGGTGAACGGGCCCATGCTCCCGAAGATCAATTGGTACTGCTGGCTGCGTGCAACGGACAGTTATTCGCAGCCTCACCCCAAAACTTCGCTTTCACATCCTTCCGCTGGATCTTGCCCACCGCGGTTTTCGGCAGTTGATCCCAGAATTCGACCCTTTTCGGACATTTGTAACCGGCAAGCTTGCTCTTGCAGAACTCGATCAGGTCTTTCTCGGTCGTGGTAGCTCCGGGTTTCAGGACTACCACGGCTTGTACTCGCTCGCCCCAGTTGTCGTCAGGGGCCGATGTCACCGCACACTCCTGAACAGCGGGATGACTGTAAAGGACGTTCTCCGTCTCACCCGGGTAGACGTTCTCCCCTCCGGTGATAATCATGTCGGCCTTGCGATCGACGAGGTAGAGATAACCTTCCTCGTCGATAAAGCCGATATCTCCAGTGTGGAGCCAACCATCGCGCAGTTTTTCTGCAGTCAGTTGCGGATTCTTCCAGTAGCCCATGAGGACGTTCGCGCCACGAACGACAACTTCTCCCGTTTGGCCTGGCTTCAAAAAAGCGCCGCTGTCATCGACCACTCGCACCTCGACACCGGGCAGACTCCGGCCGGCACTCTTCAACAGCTTCGCGCGCGGGCCGGCTAACACGTGATCTTCAGGCATTAACTCGCTGACGGCAGGCGCGGCTTCCGTCAAACCGTATCCCTGAGCCAGACGGCTTCCGAATTTCGCTATACACTTTCGGAGTATCGCCTCGGGCATAGGGCTTCCTGCATAGCTCATCAGGCGAATACTGGAAAGATCGAAACGGTCCAAATCCGGGAACATGATCAGCCAGCCATAGATCGTCGGAACTGCGTTCATATGGGTGCAGCGTTCCTGCTGGATCAAACCCAGGACGCGGGGAATGTCGGGCCGCCGGACAAGAACGACCTTGCCGCCCACCATGAGGCAACAGATTGCCGGCCAAAATGAAACGTGGAAGAGCGGCAGGACCATGCAAGTACTGTCGAGCGCAGTAAACTGGTTCTGCTCGCAAAGGCAATTCATGGCTGCGAGAATGTTCCGATGGGAAAGCATCACGCCCTTGGGCGTTCCGGTGGTTCCGCCGGTATACATCAGGATCGCCAGATCGTTCTCGCCGACTAGCACGAGCGGATCGGCATCCGATGAGTGCGCGAGCAGGTCTTCGTAAGAACAACCGCCGAACTTGTCGTCCAAGCCGATCCACGTGCGGACCGTCTTCGCCTTGTTCAGCAAGGCCAATGCAGTTGCTTCGCAGCCTTCGCCGACCAGCACCAGACTTGCTTCGGAATCGTTCAGAATGTGCACCAGCTCATCTTGCGATAGCCTGAAGTTGAGAGGAGTGGTGACCAGTCCCGCTTTCGCGGCGCCGAGATAGACTTCCAGGTACTTGTGCGTGTTCTCGGCGAGAATCGCGATGCGGTCGCCCTTGGCGGTGCCGAGCTGTGCCAGCGCATTCGCGAGGCGATTAATCCGATTGTCAAATTCGCGGTAGGTGAGCCGAGTACTGTCGAAAACGACGGCTTCCGCATCGGGGTAGGTCCTGGCTCCGTTTCTCGCTATGTCACCTAGTGTCGCCATCTCTTTGCCATCCACCTGTATTGGGTTTTTCCTTTTCGTTATGACCCTTCCCCATTGAACGACGAACCCTAAGAACGCCTTTGCGATGTTGAGCCCCTTTCATGACTGACTCAGTCGGTCATTTTTGGACGCCGTGGGGATGGTAACCATTGTCGGCCCCACTTGTCAACAAAAATGTTAAAGATTTTTATTGTCTTCAAGCCATTACATCGATGACTAACGATATCCATTGTGCGCTCTTCCTCACTGACTGACCAGTTGTCATCCGTTGACTGACCCGGGCGGTATCAAGGTGTCGGCGAGCTGCCGGTAGCGTAGCACTAGCCTCAGCGGCGGAATCAACTGAATCTGACTACCGCGGGCTCGTGTATTACAGGCTTCAGGCTCACGTCATGCGAATTGCAGAACTCTCAATGGAATTGACAGCGGTCGAAGCAGCCCATGGAGGCGTACAACTCGAACTCTTCTCCTGACGGAGTGCTCAGGCAACGTGCTTCGGAGTGTTCGAGCTCAGAGCGGCATCGGCCAGCAATACTGCAAACGCGAAAGGATATCGGGCCAGAACCGCTTCAGCTTTTTCTTTGTTCTCCTCTGTGCTCACATAGGCATTGACGCGCAAGCCCGACTGCGCGTCCTCGACCAGATCCAATCTGCTGTCGCCTAGCCCCGCATCATTCAAGGCGGCCAGCAGAGCATCTCGAACCTCCATTCTCTTAAGCGCTGGCTTGAAAAGCTTTCCGACTGCGGTCTGAGGCATCTGGTCAATAAATCGGATTACCTTCGGCCAGGCTGCGCGCTCGCCGATTGTGCTTTTTGCGTACTCCAGCATGGCCTCTTCCGAGGCGGTTGCGCCGGTCCGCAATTGCACATAAGCAACCGGAAGTTCTCCGTAATATGCATCGGGCCGGGCTACGGCGGCCGCCATTTGCACGTCGGGATGACGCAAAAGCGGTTCCTCGATCAGCATCGGATCAATGTTGTGCCCGCCGCGGATAATCAGTTCCTTGCTGCGGCCAGTGAGCCAGAAATAGCCTTCCGTATCTTTTCGGCCAAGGTCGCCGGTGTTCAGCCATTTCTGCCCATCGATCTCGATCCAAATGGACCTGTCGTCTTCGTCGTTCAGGTATCCGTGGAAGACGTTCGGGCCGCGAATGACAATCGTTCCAATCTCGCCGACGCGAGCCTCACGGATGTATCTGCCATCTTGGTCGAGGATCACAGCCAGCATCGCTTGATAGGGCAGGCGCAATCCGATCGAGCCGATACGCCGTTCGCCCCCAGGAGGATTGATCGACGAAACGCACGCTCCTTCCGTTAATCCGTATCCCTCGAGAATCCGCACGCCTGTCTTGCTTTCAAAGTTGCGGAACAACTCAGCGGGCATGGGCGCGGCACCGCATAGAGCATATTCGAGGCTCGAAATATCAGAGCTGCCGATTGGTTGCTGTAGCAGAGATGCGTAGACGGTCGGCACGCCGGAAAAGAAGTTTATCTTGAATTTCTCCACGATTTGCCAGAAGTGCTGGAGTACACCGTTTCCACGGTAACCTTGCGGCGTGCCGAGAACGACATGATCTCCGCGCGTCCACGGCAACAGCCCAGTAACGAGCTGCCCGTTAACGTGGAATAGCGGAAGCCCGCAGAAAAACGTGCGCCGGTCGCGAGGCCCCAAAGTCCACCCTATCGCCCACGCGTCGAATACCTCGGAGCCGTGCCCGCGACATGCGATCTTCGGCAATCCGGTCGTTCCGCCGGTGCAGAAGTAGGATGAGCGCTCGTGCGGTTGAATGACACGGCCGCTGATGAGCGTGTTCGTCGGTTGCCCCTCCATCGCCGTTTTGAGATCGACGATCTGACGTTGTGAATGGCGCAGACGCTCGCGCCCTGCCATCATGCGAAGTGCGTCGCCTTCCAGCTTCGGCAGATATGGGACGAGGTCTACCCACAGCACGCTTTTGACGTCTGGCAATGTGTTCAACTGGCTTGCAAGCTTCTGCCACATCTCCGTGCCCGGCGTTGGCGCAAGCGTTACGACGATCTTTGCTCGGGCTGCGCGTAACAAGTCGCCGATCTGCGCGGCTTCCAGCAGGGGATTGATCGGCATGGCGATGCCTGCAGCTTCGCCTCCCCAAATGGTGAAGTGTGTCTCGGGAAGGTTGGGAAGGATGAACGCGACCACTTGGTCCTGTTTCAGGCCCAAATAGGTAAAGGCATTTGCTGCACGCGTAATCTCAGCGAACAGATGCCGATAGCTCCATTCGTGAACCTGCTCGAAATGGTCAGCTTCCAGAAAGAAGCTCAACGCCTTGCGTTCGGGCGTCTTCTCTGCCTGGGCGTTAAGCGCAGCATACGTGCTCGGCGCAAGCTGACGCTCCGCCAATGGAACTTTCTCAAGTTCTGCAATGTCTGACAGTGTGCGAACCGACATTAAGCCTCTTCGACAACAACGTTCCGTTGCACTCCCAAATCAACTACCCCATCCGAGCTGCGAATTCGCGACTCCACGACCTCTCCAACCTTGAGATACTGCGTGCGGCGCTCCTGCACCTTCAAGAATAGCCGCCACTTCGTCGCTTCGGGGAGCAACGCGAAAATCCGCTGCTTGACTGGGGATGGGACGGACAGTGCGCAACCCGAAGGCGTTCCGGTTGCAATCAAGTCTCCAGGAGCTAGGTCATGGACCCCTGAAAGCTCCGTTAACGTTTCTGCCGGACCGTGGACGAGATTGGCGGTTGTGTCACTCTGGCGTATTTCACCGTTCACCGTCAGCGTCAACTGGAGGCTTTTGAGGTAATTCATCTCGTCAGATTTTAGTAGGCAGAGAATCGGTCCGACGGGCGCAAAGGTTCGAAAGCTCTTGCCCTTGTAAAATTGTCCTTCCGGAATCTGAATATCGCGCGCAGAGTAGTCATTGACAATGACGACGCCTGCGACATAATCGGACAGGTTCTCCTCCGAAACGATTACTTTGTGCTGCACGTCGTTCTTGATCACCAGTCCGACTTCGATCTCGTAGTCGAGGAATCGCACACAACGCGGCTTGATGACCTCGGTGTCGGCAGGCACTATGCAGCCTGGCGCTTTCGTGAACATCATGTTGTAGTGCTTTGTGTCAGGATCGATGCCGGATTCGATCATGTGCTGGCGATAATTCGCACCAAGACAGATGAACTGCTGATTTCGGGTGACCGGGGACAATACCGTCACCTCGGAGCGCGGGATTGCGTCTGTCCCCAGCGCGAGCAGTTCTTCGTTGCCAACAACAGCGCGAATAAACTCCTCGGTGGTTGCGTACTCGCCTTGCATTGCAAACACCTTGTCGTTTCGCACCACCCCCCAGCGAATTCGCCCCCGGCGTTCAAAACGAATTACAGGTACTGGCATCGGCAGGTGCTCCTCTTTCGCGCAAAGTTGATGGCGATGCTCCCGACAGCTAACTGAAAAGCTTGGCCATCGTGACCAGTTTCTTGAGCGTCACATCGGGACTCCGCTTAAGGCTGCGCAACAGGCCTGAAAGGTTCTCGATATTCAACTTTGGCCTGGTGAAGCTGGCAGGCATGCGTTGCCCCCACTGTGCCATGGCCTCCGGGCTGGCCCACTCGACCCCCATCTTCTCCTCGGAGGTAAAGACGTCGCCATCACAGTAATGTTCGTGTTTGTCGCCCCAGGGATCATGCCAATAATCGAAGATTTGGCTGCCGAGAATATGCCGTCCGATCCCCCAGGCATGTTTCCATCCGTGTTCACGAAGAATTCTTTGCCCCATACCAACTGCGTCAGCGTCGACGACCTCGTACGCACTGTGACTGTAGGCCGGTGTGAAGCCCTGCGCGATTGCCATGGTGTGGTGGTCCGCCGGTTGATCGCCAAGATCCAGGCGCATAAATGTCACCAGAGGAGAGCCGTCCGGCAGAACCTGCACGTCGCTGGGAATGAATCCGAAGGTCTTCGTGTACCACTCGCAGGTCTTCTGGTATTCCGCGACCTCGAGCACGAGATGGCCAAGCTTGATGATCTCCGAGGGTTTAGCAGGAGGGCGCTGCGTGGCATTGACGCGCTTCGGTTCGCCTCCGTCATTGAATGTCAGTGCTGAACGGCGTGTCAGTACAGGCGCTTCCGACTGACCGTGCACAACCTCAACAAGGAAGCCCGAAGGATCGGTGAGGGAAGTGCTTAGCCCCCCGCTCGGATCGTCACAGACCTTTAGAGGCGAGACATCCGGAAGCTGCGAGATCTTGATCAGGTCAGACTCTGTTGGAACACGGAGACCAAAGCCGACGAACCTGGCCCTCCGTGCGCGATGCACTCTGTAACAGTAGGGAGCTGTGCCGGTGCCGCGCATATAGAGCTTGTCGCCGGTTTTCAGCGCAGTGATAAGGCCGAAGTCTGTGAGGAAGCGCTCCGCTAAATCGAGATCAGGCCGCTCGAAGATCAAGTGCGCCAGACTACAGGCCTTGACCGTCGGGTGTGGATGACGAGAGGGTTGCGGCATCTTCAAGACTGGCTTCATGCGTGATCCTGTGCTCCGCCGTTCTCAGGTCTGAGACTGCGGGTTTCAAGAGTCTGTGTTGCACGCTTGCGGTCTCCATCCACAGCGGGAGCCAGCGGCGGCAGTTCGGCAGTTGCGACTCTCTGTGCCTCCCTGGCAGGCAAACCCAATGCCCGCAGAAGCAACTCTGCACAATCGGAGCCGGCCTTTCCCCAGCTTCGGGACCCTTGTAGTACAAGAAACATCGCGCCCAAGGCTCCGGTGACAATCATGGTGATTGCTGACGGCAGTTGCTCAGAACGCAAGTTATAGCGACCCTTTGCTATGCCGGCAGAGACATCCTTGCGCGGCTGCCCGTACCACATCTGCCGCATCATGGAGTTGTTCAAGCCAAAACGCACGATGAATGCGCCCCAGTCGGACTCTTCATGCGCTCGCCGCACAAATAGTCGAACGCCGGTCGCCAGCCTTTGCGCGGGATCGTCGATCTCCGCAAGTGTCGCGACTACTCGCTGGTGCATCTCGGCGCTGAGCTGACTCGCGATTTCCTGGAATATCTGCTCCGTTGAGGCGCGCTGGTTGTTGTAGATCGTGCCACGGGCCACTTTGGCGCTTTGCGCCAGCTCCTTTACGTTGACGCGATCCACGCCCTTCTCCACGAAAAGCCGCAGAGCTGCCTGCTGAATGCGCTTCTGCACTGGAGTGAGCGATTTGCGAAATTGCGAGGGCCGCTTCATTTGTTTGATAATTGAACACTAGTGTTCAATTGCATGTCAATCCAATTCTTACCGGACAGCTAAAATAGTATTTTTGTCGGGGCCCCCTTGACAGATTGAACACAGGTGTTCAATATTAGCTCACCTTGGGGACCAATCTCTTCCGGAGGCGAGGATGATGAAACCCCTGCTCGCGTACAAGTGTGACGTGGCGATCGTGGGGCTCGGCCCCACGGGAGCGATGTTGGCGAACCTGCTCGGGCAGTATGGCTGGTCCGTCATCGGACTGGAGCGCGATGTGGAGGTGTATCCCGCAACCCGGGCCATCCATTTCGATGATGAAACTATGCGCGTCTTCCAGTTCGCCGGACTTTCGCGGGAGATCGCGCGCACGAGTGAGCCATTCATCGAAATGGAGTTTAAGCGAACACCACACGGCAAGGCGCTGCTAAGAACGGAAGTCGGCAGCCAAGACCATCGCTATGGCCACGCGTGCGCCTGGTGGTTCCATCAGCCGACACTCGAGGGGCACCTCCGCGAAGGATTGAAACGCTTTCCTGATGTTCACCCTCTCTATGGCGTCGCGGTCGATGAGATTACACAGACGGAAGATGGAGTCGTCGCCATCGGGCGCAACCGATGCGGCGAGTGTGTGCGGGTACAGGCGAAATTCCTGGTCGGATGCGATGGCGGCCGCAGCTTTGTTCGCAAGTCTGCAGGAATCTCGCTCGATTCGGCCAACTTTGACGAGCGCTGGGTGGTCGTCGACACCAGAGCTCGTACCGGCAACAAGGATAAGAGCCTGCCTCCAAACCATGCACAGATCTGCGATCCACGCCAGCCAGCGACTTACGTTCCCCTGGCAGGTCCCTACTACCGGTGGGAACTATTCGTGACGGATGGAAAGAGCGTTGAGGAGGCCACTGATCCCACGTTCGTGCGCCAGCAACTACGCGCGTTTGTCGATCTCGACAAAATCGAGATTGTTCGAATCGCTTGCTACAACTTTCACGGCCTTTGGGCCAGAGGTTGGGTCTCGAAAAGGATCATTCTGGCTGGCGATGCGGCACATCAGATGCCGCCGTTTCTCGGCCAAGGAATGTGCTCAGGCATACGCGACGCACATGCCCTGGCTTGGCGGCTGAACCTGATTCTTTCCGGACGTTCGAATGCCAACATCCTTGACGACTACTCTCACGAGCGGAGCGCGCACGTGTGCGAGATCATCCGTGGTGCAGTCTTGCTCGGCAACCTGATCCAGACTCGAAACCGCGTCCTTGCGTTCCTCCGGGATAATCTGATCTTCCGCGTCGTGAGCCTCATCAAACCGAGCGCATTCCTGAAGGCCGTCAATCGGAAACGCCCCCTGAAGGGCGGGTGCTTGGGCCGCTCGCCGCTCGCAGGACACTTGGCGTTGCAACCGCAGATCACGCTGCCAGACGGGAGAATCGAACTGCTCGATGAGACTCTCGGGAAGGATTTTGCAGTGCTTGCACGCAAAGGCAGTCTCTCGCAGCATGAGTTGGTTCTCGACGTGCTCCGGAGGGCTGTGCCCATTCGCGTGCTGGAATTTGGTGTTGCGTCTGAGAACGCTGACATTACGGATCACACCGGAGTTCTGGCGCAGTGGTTCAGCCAACACGGCATCGAGTTCGTGCTCATACGGCCTGATCGCTATGTATATGATGCTGGCTCAAGTGAGGAACTCGAGCGCGCTGTCCGCGCTTTAATATCGTGTTTGTCAATCGGAATTTCGCATCCGAGCGTCCAAAGCGGCGCTGCGTGAAGTGACGTAGTGTGCGGAAAACACTGGCAATTACTACCTCACGCATGAGTTTGTCCTCGCAGTGAAATTCGTGTTCGCTTCGTATCCGACGCAGTGCCGGAGCTCTCGGGAAGCGCCGCGCTAATTGCGCAGCGGCTTGCCCGTTGTCAGTGTGTATTGAATTCGTTCCTGAGTTTTGCGCTCGCCGCACAGGGATTTGAAACCCTCGCGCTCCAAGTCGAGAATATATTGCTCGCTGACCTGTGCGCCGGGAGTTATCGCGCCTCCGCAGAGCACTTCTGCGATCTTGGTTCCGATCTTCAGGTCGTGGTCGCTGATGTATTCGCCCTGCCGCATGACGTGCAGCCCAAGCTTCAACGTCGCCAGCATCGCCGAACCCGGCACCGGGATATCAGTGCAGGGCAGCGGAGGCGTGTAGCCGGCGCGGGCCAATTCCAAAACGCGCGACTTCGCATCCGCCAGCACGCGTTCGCGATTCATGGTGACCCGGTCCGAAGATGAAAGAAGACCGAGGCTGCGCGCTTCCTCGGCAGAGGTCGAGATCTTTGCGAGGCCGATGGTCTCGAAGGCGCGCTTGATCGCTTCCGAGAACTCTATCGACCCGGCGCGGCGTTCGACGGGAAGATTCACTGCAACCTCAACCGCGCGGAGCAGCATTTCCTTGCAGCCACCGCCGGCCGGCAGCAAGCCTACTCCGGCCTCGGCGAAGCCCATATAGAGTTCAGCATGTGGTTGTCGCGCGGCACCGTGAAGGGCGACCTCACAGCCGCCACCCAACGTCATACCGAACGGGGCCACGACAACCGGTTTGGAGGAGAATTTGAGTGCGTGCGTCATCTGCTGGAAGGCACGCAACATCTGGTCGACTTCGTCCCACTTCTGCTCCTGAATCGCGAGCAGCAATATCATCAGGTTGCCGCCCGCGCAGAAGTTGGCGGCGTCGTTGGTGACGACGAAGGCCTCGAAGTAATCGCCGGGACCGCCAGGCGCAAGACTGTGCGTGATCAGCCGGTGGATGTCCTCTCCAATGGCGTTCATCTTGGAGTGGAACTCGATACAACCGACACCGTCTCCTAAGTCAACCAGGGAAGCACCAGCGTTCTGCGCGACGACTCCATGGGATTTCTTGGCGATCGCCACTGAGCCCACCCTAATCCCCTCCTCTTTTTTTTATTGTTTGTTGATGGCTGACTCAGTCGGTCAACAACGTGCGATGTTAGTAAAAGCTCCGTCAGCGTGTCAACAAGAAGGTTTGCTACAATGAACTCGTAGCACTGACCGATTGCAGATTGACTGACCAGGGCGGTATGCGATCCAACGGCTTAACAAACAGGTGAGCAATGATCACTAGCGACCGCAACACACCTAAGAGAGCGCCTCACGATTCCAACGGCGACAAGACCTTACAAATCGTCAAGAAGGCGATAGAGATGTTCAACCGTGTTGGATACGAGCGGGTGAAGGTCAGCGACATCACCGATGCGCTTCGGATAGGCAAGGGAACGCTTTATCTGTATTTCAAGAACAAAAAGGAACTGCTTTTCGAGTGCTTCCGCCAGGTGGACATGGTGATCTCGTCGCTGGAGGCCAGCCCGGAAATCCGCAGCGCGGGCGGATTCTTCGAGCGCTTGCGGCCACGATTTGTCGGCGCGCACAAACACTACATAGATCTGGGAGGAGCGCTCAACTTGATCAGACTTTCCTCGGTATCAGCGGATCCGGAGATCCGCCGCTGTGCCCAGGATTCCTACCGCGCAATTATCGAGCCCTTGAAGAGGGATTTGGAAATCGCCATCCGGCAAGGAGTCGCGCGGCCGATTGACGCAGAGCTTGCGATGTGCGGGCTCATTGCCTTTGCCGAAAGCATCATCAGTCGAGCGGCGCGGAACGACCGTTATACGGTTCAGGAAATCGATGACTTGATTATTGACTTCGCCGAACAAGCGCTTCGTGTGCCTCAGAGTCAGGGTGACAGTCAGGCACTCACAGCAGATCGACACATGTTCTCTGCCAGCATCACCGACCAGAACGGCGTCTGCACCGAGGTCAACGACGTGCGCTTCGAGGGCGGCATAAACCTTCGCGGGATCTTGGGGCAGGCGGAGATCGAGGTGGATCCCGCGCGCGTCAGCTCCATCGCCATTCGCGAAGCTAACGAAGTATGTTTCGCAGATGTCACTACGCGGGATGGCGGGAAAGCTTCACTCCAGGTCCAGCCCAACCTAATCGTTTCCAGTGAGACTGCGCTGGGTACGCTCCGCATTGCCCTTGGTGGTATTTCCCTGCTGGCCTTCAGCAATCCGCAGGAGTGACTCGGGCTAGTGGCTGCCGCGTACTCAGTCGCTTATTGCCGCACTCGCCGGGCTGCAGGTTCCTTTCTTATGCAGCGAGACCCACGAGCTCGGGGAAGAACTTGCTGCGTCCCACCTCTATCAGGTCCATCTCTACCATTGCCTGAGAACAACAACCAGGGCCGCTTCCTCACCGACAACGATCTCTAGAAGCCCACGCGAACCCGCACCCGGCCGAAGCATTTGCAGTAGTTCAAGGGAATGACCGGTCCAGTCTTGCGCACCACGCACAAATTGCGTTTTTTCAGAAATGAGGCAGAAAAGGCTTGACAAGGAAGACAGTTTCAGGATATATAGACCCGAGTGGAATGACTGACTGAGTCAGTACTGCAATCAAAGGATCACACCGTGAGGAGCCCCGTGCATAAACCATCATCTATCCACCGTCCCTGGCCTGCATGCGTGCATGGACTGCTGCCGCTCTCGATTGCGGTGGTTCTTTTTGCCACACCATTCCTAGCCGCGCAAGAGAGTAAAACCGAAGATACCGACCAACAGCCATCCCAGCAAGGGACCGCCGCAGCTGACCAAGGTCCTGAACAAGTCAAGACTGGCCACGAAGCGAAGTTCAGCTGGGACACTACCATCAAGTACAGCAACTTCTTTCGGATGGCGAGGCAAAACCCCAATATCATCAATACGACAGGAAACGCCTTCAACATCAACCAAGATGATGGCGACCGCAACTTCCACGGGGGTCTTGCTTCGGATCGGGTCGACCTGTACTCCGAAATGGAGCTTACCTTTGGAAACTTCGGAGTGCGCGGCAGCATGGAGGCCTGGGGTGACCCGACTTACAACCAGAGGACCGCTAACAATTCTCCACAGACCTGCAACAACCTTACTGGGGATTGCACCCATTTCCCCGCCGGCACGAAGGACTTTGAATTCACAAATGCCCAACTGATGGACGCTTTTTTCTTCGCGAAAGGACATATCGGGCAACGGGCGGTAAGTTTCCGCGTCGGCCAATTCTCGCAGTTCTGGGGCGAGTCCCTGTTCTTCGGAAATAATGGGATCGCCGGCGGCATGGCGCCTATCGATGTCATCAAGGCGCTCTCAGTGCCCAACTGGACCTTCAGGGAACTGATCCTGCCTGTGCCGCAGGTTTCCATCGGATTCGAGCTCGCCCCGAACGTCTCAATCGGTGCCTATTACCAGTTGACGTGGCGGGAGGACTGGTTACCCGGGGCAGGCAGCTACTTTTCTCAACTCGATTTTCAGGGAACTGGCGAAGGAGGAAATGGCGAAGGAGGAAAGATCATCGCCGGGGGGCCGCTTGTGCCCGGAGGGGGGCCCGCCGCGTTTTTCCCCAAGAGCAATCTATCGGCGAAGAACTCGGGACAGTTCGGTGCTCAGGTGAAGGTCCGTGGCGGACATGGCATTGACTTGGGATTCTACGCCATTCAATTCCACGAAAAGACGCCAGTGCCCATCCTAATACCCGCCCAAGCTAATCCAGGCGTTCCGTTCAATCCGGTTACCGGCGAGATCGGTCTCTACAACTGGGTCTATCCTGAAGACGTCAAGGCATATGGAATCAGCGCGACTAAGACGGTTGGTGTCGTCAACTGGGCTACCGAAATTTCGGGGCGTACCAACCAGGACCTGACGAATGATGCGGCAACCATGGTCGGGGGCGTAGGGAACAACAGTAACCATCCCTTGTACGCGGTTGGCGACTCGATTCACGGCAACTTTTCAGGGCTTGCTACCTTTGGAAAGAATTTCATTGCGAAGGAGTCAACCTTGCTGGGTGAAATTGCCTGGAACCGGCTGCTTTCTATTACTCACAACCCCGCTGTGCTGGATCCTGGTGCGACCCGGGATGGAGTCGGATTTCGTCTGTTATACACGCCAACTTACCGCCAGGTCCGCCCCGGCCTGGATCTCAGCTTTCCGGTTAACTTCGCGTTCTTCCCCATGGGGAAATCGTCGGTAATCTATCCCTTTGGGCCTGATAAAGGCGGCGATTACACTATCAGCGTTAACGCCTCATATTTAGACGCTTGGCGCTTCAGCTTGGGCTACACCCGCTTCTACGGCACAGCAGGAGGCGCTCTCTACGTCAACCCGGCGAACCCGCGCCCTCCAGTTTTCACTTACGACCAACCATACGCGGATCGGGGCTTCATCGCGTTCTCGGTCTACCGCTCAATCGGTCTGCGAAAGGGCCGCCAGTAAGCAAGGGGAGAATGAACAATGACAATCAACTTGATGCAAAGAGCGATACTTGCCAGCGTGCTGTGCGCAGTGATGGTAGGAGGCACCGCGATGGCGCAAGTCTCTGCCCAAGAAGCGGAGCAGCTAAAGACGACACTGACTCCTATGGGTGCAGAGAAGGCGGGCAACAAGGAAGGTACGATCCCGGCTTGGGACGGAGGCGCCACGAAGGTCACCCCCGGCTTTAAGAACGGCGGCACACGTCCCGATCCGTACCCGAACGAGAAGGCTCTCTTCTCGATCACGTCCAAGAACATGGACCAGTATGCCGACAAACTGACGGAAGCTACGAAGGCCCTGCTCAAGAAGTACCCCGGTTTCCGGGTCGACGTTTACCCGACGCATCGTACCGCAAACGCGCCGCAGTGGGTCTATGACAACACATTCAAGAATGCAACGCGAGCCAAGCTCGTGAACGGCTCAGCCGGCATGGAACCGGAAGGCGCCTGGGGCGGCGTTCCGTTCCCGATTCCCAAGAGCGGGGATGAGGTCATGTGGAATCATCAGTTACGCTGGCGCGGTACCTCCTGGCATTGGACATTCAGTGGCTACCTGGGGACCGCCGACGGCAAGCGCGTGCATATTCTAAGCGCCAATAATGACATGGCAGAGCCGTACTATTTCCCGAACACTCAGCAAAAGGGCGGCGATGCGGCTGAGTACTGGCAGGCCGTATCCATCAATACCGCCCCCCCGATTCGCGCTGGCGAATCCATTATGGGCCGTGAAAGTTTTAACCACGATAAGACCCGTGTTTGGGTCTATCTCACCGGTCAGCGGCGTACGCGCATGTTGCCCAACGCATGTTGCGATACACCTGCGCCGTTCTCGGCAGGGTTGACTTACTTGGACGAGATTGAGGGATGGACCGGCAGACTTGATCGTTTCGATTGGAAGTTGGTAGGCAAGAAGGAAATGTATATCCCCTACAACAGCAACAAGACCTTTGCCCCTAAGATCAACGAAGTCTTTGCGGATCATTACCTGAACCCTGACGATGTCCGCTGGGAGCTGCATCGTGTCTGGGTGGTAGAAGGCAATCTCCGTCCAGGCAAGCGCCATGTCGCACCCAAGAATCGCTACTACGTCGACGAGGATAGTTGGATCGCGGTGCTGGGTGACCGGTGGGACGCCAAAGGGCAGTTGTGGCGTGGTGTGATTACTCTTCCCATCAGCTGCCCGGATGTTCCAGGGGAAATCAGCACAGCTTGGGGAACTTACGACCTGTTGTCGGGCACGTATTTCGTCAACGTGATGTTCAATGAGCAGGCCGAGCAACACAAAGTCATGCCACCCTATCCCGAGTCCACGTTCATACCAGAGAAAATGGCGAGTGAAGGGGTGCGTTAATAGGGGTGCGTAATGAAGTACTTCAAGCGCTGGAGCGGGCAAACTAGCCCGCTCCAGGTTCTTTCAGGAAGTCGGGCTCGACGCATCGCGTGCTCTCTGCTTCGCATACTCATTGTGGGATTCCTGCCATACACTGCAGCCGCGGCATCGGGAGTCGCCGATCCTCTGGACCGGCCGGCCACGATAACCCGCAACGCTGCGCGTTGCTTCCTGCAAGGCGCTGCCACGGCTGGCGACCGCCTGGTGGCCGTGGGCGAGCGGGGCATCGTTATCCTCTCTGACGATAAGGGCAAGACCTGGCGTCAGGCGAAGGTGCCCACCAGCGTTGAGCTCACCGCCGTGGAGTTTCCAACTCCCCAGCAGGGATGGGCTGTCGGCCACGCTGGAGTCGTGCTGCATACGGAAGACGGCGGTGAAACTTGGATCCGGCAACTGGATGGCAAAATCGCGGCCCAGCTGGCCCTGGAGGCTGCACAGGCGAAAGCTGCCGCCCGGCCAAATGATAAAGCAGGAAAGAGGCAACTGGCCGAAGCCCAGTTATTTGTTGATGAAGGGTCCGATAAGCCTTTCCTCGACCTTCATTTCGAAAATGAGCAGGCAGGTTTTGTCGTTGGCGCGTATGGCCTGATGTTCCGCACCGGCGACGGTGGCAAGACCTGGAAATCGTGGATCGGCCGCCTCGACAATCCAGAGGGACTCAACATCTACGCCATACGAGTAGCGGGGAACAACGTCTACCTCGCTGGCGAAAAAGGGTTGTTCCTTCGCTCCACGGACAAGGGAAATAGCTTCACAAGGGTTACGACACCTTACGAGGGGACCTTCTTCAGCATCGCCATTTTCCCCTCTGGGGAGATCGTGCTTGCGGGCCTGCGTGGGAATGCCTACCGGTCGGCCGATCAAGGCAAAACCTTCTCCAAGGTCGATGTCCCCGTGGGCGTCTCGTTTAGTGCGAGCGCGACCCTCCCGGATGGGACCGCGCTATTTACCAATCAAGAGGGTGATGTTCTGGAGAGCCACGACCAGGGCCGCACGATGCAATTAGTGCAAGCAAGATCGATGAGGTCGCTGACAGCAATCACCGCAGTGAGGGATGGCGTCCTGTTGGCTGTTGGGTCAGAGGGCACAATTCAAATTTCCTTGTCCTCGGCTGCACCCGCAACAAAAACAGAAGCCGGAAGTGTGCGATGAGCCTCGGAAGCAAGAAAGTGGTCCAACTCGTCGTTCGCGACTTCGCGGATTTCGACAAGAACTCAGGTAATGCGGTCGAGCGGTTGTTCTTCAACCATCGTGGTGTGGTGGTGGCGATCTGCATTCTGGTTACGGTCGCACTGGGCTATTCGCTTACGAAGCTGAAACTCAACGCCAACTTCGACCGGATGATCCCCACACGGCACCCGTACATCGCGAATTATCTCCAACACAAGTCAGACCTGAGCGGGCTTGGCAACACTGTGCGTATCGCGGTGGAGACGACGAACGGAACCATCTACGACGCGTCATACCTGGACACCTTACGAAAGATCAACGATGAGGTCTTCTTGCTGCCCGGCGTGGATCGCGCCCACATGCGGTCCCTCTGGACCGCTGGGACCCGCTGGTCAGCGGTGACAGAGGAGGGTTTGGACGGCGGTCCGGTGATTCCCGACGAGTACGATGGGTCGCCGCAAACTGTGGAGCAGGTTCGGCGCAACGTCGAGCGCTCGGGCGAGATCGGGGGATCGGTAGCAGGCAACTACAAATCGAGCGTCATCTTCGTGCCTTTGCTTTCAAATGACCCCGACACCGCGAAGCCGTTGGAATACGGGAAGCTCTCGCAGCGCTTGGAAGACATTAGGCGCAAGTATCAGACGGACAACGTAAGAATCCATATCACTGGATTCGCTAAGATCGTCGGAGACCTCATCGGAGCCCTGCGATGGTTCCTGCTGTTCTTCGGGGCTGCCATCTTGATCGATGCGGGGTTGCGGCAATCCTACATCCGTTGCTGGCGCAGTACCTCCCTGATGGTCGTCTGCTCTCTCGTAGCGGTGGTCTGGCAACTCGGACTTCTTCCCTTGATGGGCTATGAGTTAGATCCGTACTCGATCTTGGTGCCCTTCCTCATCTTCTCCATCGGCATGAGCCACGGCTCGCAGAAGATGAACGGCATCATGCAAGACATTGGCCGGGGCACGCATAAGATCGTTGCGGCCCGCTACACGTTCCGCCGCTTGTTTCTACCCGGTCTGACGGCGCTTCTGGCCGACGCTGTGGGTTTTGCCGTTTTGATGGTGATCCGCATTCAGGTCATCCGCGACTTAGCAATCACGTCGAGCATCGGCGTCGTCATCCTCATCTTCACGAACCTTCTTCTTTTGCCCATTCTTCTGAGTTACTCGGGTGTCAGTGCGGCCGCGGCGGAGCGTAGTTTGCGCACCGAGCACGCGGAGAAATCCGGCGCAGAGAAGACTTGGTTCTGGCGTTTTCTCGATCACTTCACGCAGCCTAAATGGGCCGCAGTGACCATTATCGTCTGCGCCGCCTTGACGGCCGTGGGCTACGTGGAAAGCCGGAATCTCAAGATAGGAGATCTCGATCCCGGTGCCCCGGAACTTCGCTCCGACTCGCGTTACAACCGAGATGCCGCGTTTATGACCGCCAACTACGGAGCGAGCAGCGATGTACTTGCCATTATGGTGGAGACGCCCGATGGATTCTGCGCACTCTACGACACGTTAATGCGTGAGGATGCACTGGACTGGACCTTGCGTCAGGTGGAGGGAGTGGAGTCCACCAACTCGCTCGCACTCTTGACACGAGAGGTGTTTGCGGGCTTCACCGAAGGCAGCGGGAAGTGGTACGCGCTCCCGCGAAATCAGAACATTATCAATCAGATGACCGGACGGGCTCCCCGCGGAGTCTACAACGATTCATGTAGCCTGCTAACGCTGTCTGTGTATCTCAAAGATCATAAGGCGGAGACACTGACGCGAGTGGTGAACACTGTGGAAGCCTTTAGCGCCGAAAACAACACCAAAGATGCAAAGTTTCTCCTGGGAGCAGGTAGCGCCGGAATCGAAGCGGCTACCAACATCGTCGTTAAGCAAGCGAACCGTCAGATGCTGTTTTGGGTATACGGCGCAGTCAGTCTACTGTGCTTGATTACTTTCCGTTCGTGGCGGGCGGTTATTGTCGCTGTCCTCCCCTTGATGATGACATCCGTACTCTGCGAGGCGCTGATGGTTAATCTGGGCATGGGAGTTAAGGTCGCCACGCTTCCAGTGATTGCGCTCGGTGTCGGCATTGGGGTGGACTACGCGCTCTACATGCTGACCGTAATGCTGGATCACATGCGCGCCGGCCGGACGTTATCGGAAGCCTATTACGCTATGCTCTGCTTCACCGGTAGGGTGGTCATTCTTACTGGACTCACCCTGGCCTTTGGCGTCGCGACATGGGCGTTTTCGCCTATCAAGTTTCAGGCGGACGTCGGCATCCTGCTGGTCTTCATGTTTGTTTGGAACATGCTTGGCGCGATGATTCTGCTCCCCGCGCTCGCATGTTTCCTTCTTAAGAAAGAACAGCGTGCGTCGGTTGCGAGTGCTTCGCCGACTCTGCCGGGATTAGAACACACTGTCCAGGAGAAGCAGCATGCGCCGCAATCCGTGTAGTGAGCTGATCGCCTGGAGACGCAGTACGAGTGATCCGTGGAGCGGTTCCGCGAGGCCGAAAGGCTATTCGCTAGAGCCGCTCCCCTATGTCAAGCAGCCGGTCCACGAACTGAATCTGAAGAAGGGAGACATGGTTTATGTCTGAAGCAGCCGGATCGAAAGAGATGACAACGGATACTCTTCCGGCATTCTCTCGTATTCTTCTGGTTACCGATTTCTCGCCCTGGTCGGAAGCGGCGGTTCCGTGCGCGAAGCTGCTGGCCGAATCCTATCGCGCGTCCATTACCATCGCTCACGTGATCCTTAGGGATATAGATTTTGGCCCGAACGAGGCTGTCATTGGCACACAGGAAGAAATTGCTGAGTTGGCCGAAACACTGATGCGCAGATTCTTGGCGAAGAACTCACTTTCTGAATCGGACTTCGTCATCACCAGCGGTCCCTTCGGAGACGCGATTGCAGCGGCTATTGAACAAAAGGCGATTGATCTAGTAGTGGCTGGTACTCACGGGCGCAGCGGCGTCGGCAAGCTCTTGCTGGGCTCGATCGCACAACGGATTTTCAACGCAGCGCCTTGTCCCGTGCTGACCGTCTCGCCAAGGGCGCGGAGATCTGGAGGCGTTGAAGGGAAGCGAAAAATTCTGTACGCACCACGCCTATCCGACGCCTCGCTCAAGGCCCTGCCATACGCGCTATCGTTGGCCAAGACCATGGACGCCGAGTTGCTGCTCGTGCATGTGCTGGAATCATCCGAGCTGATAGCGCAGCAGGGGCGTATTAATGAAGATCTGTCGGAAATGCTTCCTCCCGAAGCCCGGGGTTGGTGCCGGTCTAACAACTTGGTGCTAACTGGCGATCCGGCCTCGGAGATCGTAAGAGTAGCCGCGGAATATGGTGTGGACTTCATCGTGATCGGTGCGGAACGAGTCCCCGGAGGTCCGCTCGACCGGATTAACGTGCCATTAACCACGGCTTACCAAATTGTTGCGCACGCCGACTGCCCAGTGCTGAGGGTACGCAACTAAAGCTCATTGTTAGTTAGGCCCGCTGTCCGGTTGAGCCCAAGAAGGTCATAAAGGAATTTAGATGAACAAGATCGTAGCGAATGCAGACGAGGCGATTCGAGATATCAAGGATGGCGCAACCATCATGGTCGGCGGCTTCGGCTTGTGTGGAATTCCCGAGAATTTGATCGACGCACTGGCGCGCAAAGCCGTTAAGTACCTCACCATAATCAGCAATAACGCGGGCGTGGACGACTTTGGCTTGGGCGTTTTGCTTCGAAACCGACAGGTAAGAAAGCACATCGGCACGTATGTAGGTGAGAACAGATTGTTCGAAGAGCTGGTACTAAGTGGGGAACTTGACCTGGAACTTGTTCCACAGGGTACTTTCGCGGAGCGCATACGTGCCGGCGGTGCGGGCATTCCAGCATTCTTCACGCCGGCTGGCGTCGGGACGATTGTAGCCGAGGGCAAAGAGACGCGCGAGTTCAATGGCAAGACCTACTTAATGGAACGGGCGCTGCAGGCTGATTTCTCACTCATCAAGGCCTGGAAGGGTGACAAGTGGGGCAACCTGATGTTCCGCAAGACGGCGCGGAACTTCAACCCAATGATCGGCACGGCAGCCAGGATTACCATTGCAGAGGTCGAACATCTGGCCGAAGTGGGCGAGATCGCTCCGGATAACGTTCATTTGCCGAGTGTTTACGTGAAGCGGATCTTCCAAGGCATCAACTATGAGAAGCGCATCGAGCGACGTACACTGCGCGCGGCAGCACCACAATAAGGAGGATAGAGATGGCGACGGAAGCTAAAGTCGCGAAGGATACGAGTAAGCGTGATCGCATCGTCAAGCGCATAGCGCGCGAGCTGCAAGACGGTTTCTATGTGAACCTGGGCATTGGCATGCCGACCCTGGTCGCGAACTGCATGCCCGAGGGCATGGAAGTCGTGCTTCAAAGCGAGAACGGCATGCTGGGCATCGGGCCGTATCCGATCGCCGGCCAGGAAGACCCCGATCTGATCAACGCGGGCAAAGAAACCATCACCGAAATTCCGGGCACCTCTTATTTCTCCAGCGCTGATTCGTTCGCCATGATTCGTGGTGGGCACATTGACCTAAGCGTGCTTGGCGCTATGGAAGTGGACGAGGAAGGAAACCTCGCCAACTGGATGATCCCGGGCAAGATGGTCAAGGGCATGGGCGGTGCGATGGACCTGGTAGCCAGCGCGCGCCGCGTGATCGTTGCCATGGAGCACACCACGAAGGAAGGCGAACCGAAAATCCTAAGAAAATGCACGCTGCCATTAACCGGCGTGAAAGTGGTGGACACAATCGTCACGGAGATGGCCTATATCAAGGTAGTGCCCGGGAAAGGGCTGGTGCTGGAGGAAATTGCGCCCGGCCTCAGCATAGACGAAGTCCAGCGAGCCACGGAAGCCCCGCTTTCCATCAGCCCCAACCTGAAGACGATGGAGTTCTAGTCTAAACACAGAAAGGAATTCTTATGACCACCCAGATATATATTGCCGCCTATAACCAATCGAAATTCGGCAAGCTCATGGACATGAAGGTGCCAGAGATCATCGCCAACGCGGTCAATGCTGTTTGTCGGCAGATTAATGTGCCGCCGTCGGTAATCGACGTGGGCTCGATTGCCGGTGCTTGTAGTGTCTCCTTGAACGAACAGGGCCTCCTTGCTGGCCTGGTGGCGTCGGTCCCGGGTCTCGAAAGCAAGTCGATCGAATCTGTCGAGAACGCCTGCGCTTCTGGCGGCACAGCCGTGCTTTCTGTGCTTCGAAAGCTACTACTCGGTGAAGGTAGCGTTGGCATCGCCGTGGGATACGAAAAAATGCGCGATGCCGAAGGCAAGATGGATGGCGCGCTCATTGGCAAGGTCCTAGGATACTACTCGCATCCCAGCGAGCGCCCGGGCAAGGTATACGTGTTTCCGCACCTGTTTGCCGAGATTATGCGCGACTACATGAAGGCGTGGGACGTCAGCGAACCCGACTTGGCGCAGATCGCGGTGCAAGAGTACGCCAATGCCAAATACAACCCTTGTGCGCAGATGAACAGAGTGCAGATCACGCTGGAGCAGGCACTCAAAATCGAGGGCATCAACAAGTACATCGTCGATGGCCTGCCACTGAAGACCTACGACTGTTCACAAATCACCGACGGCTACGCGGCCCTGATTCTCGCCACTGAGGACGGGCTAGCGAAACTCGGTATTCCGAAACACGAAACGGTCGAGATCGCCGGGTTCGGTGAGGGAACGGATCCCCTAGCAAAAGGAGCTCGCGACGTACTGCGTCCTATGGGCGCGTACCGGGCCATGAACGCGGCGTACAAGATGGCGGGCGTCAGACCGGCCGACGTAAACGTGGCCGAAGTACACGACTGCTTTACTGTCATGGGGGCCATCGGCGCTGAGGTGATTGGCAAGGCGGAGCCGGGAAAGGGAGCTGAGTACTGGGTGGAGGGTAAAGCGAACGCAGATGGCGAGTGTGCTATCAACACATCAGGCGGACTGATAGCCAAAGGACATCCGGTGGGTGCGACGGGCGTTGCCATGATTGGCTGGGCGGCGCTGCAACTGCTGGGCAGGGCGCCGGCTGAGGTTCAGGTGAAGAACCCGAGTGCTGCGGCTACTTTCAACATCGGCGGTCCTGTCTGCGCTTCAGTTTGCACCGTGCTCAGGCACGCGCGTGGAGCCCAGGGCGGAAGTCATCCGGCATGAACATCCCAATCCGGGGGCGCCACGCATGTTTCCACCTGCCGCCCCTACCGATGAGCCCACACGAGGGTTGCGTGTGGCTGCTCCGAACTTTAAAGTGCTGCTGATCGAGGAGAGCGTTCTCCGCGGTAGGGCGCGGCGGAGATCAGCATCTGTTCGGATGTTTGATCGGAAACCCACGCCGCTTGCGGTGTCCCATCTAGCTGATGAAACCGCCGGTCCTGACACACCACCGCCGTCTTGGCGGGGAAACTGCTGTTCTGAGTAGCGGAAGAATCGCACCGGCGTTAGGGGAAGATTCACAAAGATTTGTTCTTACCAGCCCACAGCCCTCCATCGACGACCAGCACGTGACCCGTCACGTACGCCGAAGCGTCCGACGCCAGAAACACCGCTGCCCCTTTCAGATCGTGATCGCCGCCAAAGCGGCCCGCCGGGATCTTCGCCAGCAGGGAATCTTTACGGTGCTCGATGATCCATTCCGACATATGCGTCGGAAACCATCCCGGGGCGATGGCATTCACCTGGATGTTGTGCGGCGCCCACTGGCACGCCAGATCCTTGGTGAACGCGATCACGCCGGCTTTGCTCGCGTGGTACCCGATCGCCTGCAGTTCCGCCGACGCTCCGTCCAAACCCGCCACTGATGCGATGTTGATGATCTTGCCCGACCCCTGCGCGACCATAGCTTTGCCCGCCGCCTGACAAAACAGGAACGTGCCGGTCAAGTTGGTGGAGAGAACTTTGTCCCACTGCTCCAGCGTCATTTCTTCCACCGGAGCCCCCCACGACACGCCGGCGTTGTTGACCAAAATGTCGACTCGACCAAACTTTGCGAGCGTCGCATCGACGACTTCCTGAATCGCCGCCCGGTCTCTGACATCGCATCCCAAGGCCAGCGTCTGCACGCCCAGGCTGCGCAAGGCTTCCGCCGCTTCCTCGCAGCGCTCCTTCTTGCGGGCGCAGAGCACCAGATTCGCCCCCATTTCCGCCAGGCCCTCGGCCATCTGGCGACCCAGTCCCATCGAGCCACCCGAAACAATGGCGACGCGGGCAGTTAGATCGAAAAGCTGTTTGACATTCACTCCGAGAACGGCCTTTCCGGGCGGCTGCGCCCTGCAACAATAACACTTCGTATCATAATTATAGTCGCTAGCGTCCGCGCTGATCGGGAGTCTAGGCCTTCCTTTGTGCCTTCCGCCACTTTGCCCAGCGCGCTTTCTGAGCTGCAACAATCCTTTTACGGGCGGCTAGGGACATCTTGCGTCCTTTGCGGGCACTGATCGAAACCTTTTGCCCCTTGATCCTTGCCCACCGCGCCCGTTGAGCGGCCGCAATTCTCTTGCGTCCCGCAGCCGAAATGGTTCGCTTTTTGCGAGTTGCAACAGCCGCTTTCGGTTGGCTCCCATGCATGTAGACGTTCCCGAAGGCAACCAGGCCGGTTGTTATGCGGTGCAGTTCATCCTCAAGTCGCGTGCGTTCCTTCTGGAGTTGGCTGACTACAGACTGCATCAGTGTTTTTGGCATGAAGCAATCCTATCA